>Ga0207641_10001687_pt1 | contig 21486 bp, 17 predicted proteins | sample KBSSwiS62_FD_184306 | JGI IMG/M metagenome (GOLD analysis project Ga0207641, IMG submission 184306) | Switchgrass rhizosphere microbial communities from Kellogg Biological Station, Michigan, USA - KBS Switchgrass S6-2 (SPAdes) (version 2) | ecosystem: Host-associated > Plants > Roots >... | reverse complement strand
CGCGGGAGCTCCCAGCCCGTGCTGCGCGTTCCTCCTACCCAGCGAGCTTCCAGACACAATCACGGCGTTTCCATCTAACCGAAACAGGCTCTAGTGACGCAGGGATTGGGGGTTGACGATGACAGCGAAGATATGCGGCGGAACGCAGGTTCAATTTCGGCTATTGCGCCATCCTCAGCGGGCGCGGACGCCCGCACATCGCGCGCATTGCGCGGCTTCCGGAATGACCGCCAGGCGTCCCGCCTCGACGGCGTTGCCGCAACTGACGCACAACCCATAGCTGCCTGAATCGAGCCGGCGCATCGCCGCTTCGATTGCGGCGATTTCCATCAGCGCGATGCCCTCGATCGCATCATCGGCCTGATCGTCTTCCCGTTCGACCGCCTGCTCGACCGAATCATCATCGAGCGGCTGGCCCATATCGGCCTCGATATGATCGACACGCGCGCGTAGCGCGGCCAGCCGCTCGATCAGTCGGTCGCGGATATCCTGATCTTGCGCCATCAGGCAGCCTTTCGCGCGGCGATGAGCTCCGCGATCTCATCGAGGATGCCCAGCCGGTTCTTCTTCAAGATTTCGAGCCGATCATCCGAGGCGGCGTCGAGACCTGCCTCGATGCGGCTGATCGCCTGGGTGAGATCATGATGCTGTCCGGCGAGCTTGCGATAATGATCGCTCCCGAGCTTGAGCGCGTGGAGCGTGGCACCGTCGTCCGGGAACGCGTGCTGCAGATCGTGACCCGATTCACTCATAAAATCTCCTTGATACGTAGTTGGCTTTGGGGTGTGCCGGTGGTCACCAGGCGCGATCAGGCCCGCTTCCGGTCGATCTGCGTCGCGCGCGCGGTCTTGTAGCTTTCCAGGACCGCGCGCATCGCCGCGACCGCCTCTTCGCGGGCTTTGGCGTCGCGAATCTGCGACAGCTCCCGCTTCAGGATCGTGGCGAAATCCGCGTAGCTGTTCTGCCAATCCCGGCCGATGACATCCTGCAGATGAGGATCGCCGGTCTTGATCCTGGCGGCGGGCTTGTTGGCCGTGAGCCGATAGGCCTCGCCCATTTCCGGCACCACCACCGACGGGGCGACTTCATCGGCTTGCGCCAGCCTGCGCAGGGTCTCGATCGCGCCCGGCTCACCATGCGACAGGAAGAGACTCCCTCCGATCGGCCGCCTGGCTTTCATCCATGCGAGAAGGCCATCCTGATCGGCGTGCGCGGAATAGCTGTCTATATGCCGGATCTGGGCGCGCACGACGACATCCTCGCCCCAGATTCGAACCCTCTGGGCGCCTGCAAGGATGACCCGGCCGAGTGTACCTTCGGCCTGGAAGCCGACGAAGAGCACAGTCGCTTCGCGCTTGTGGAGATTGTGCAGAAGGTGGTGCCGGATGCGCCCGGCCTCGCACATCCCGGACGCGGCCATAATGATAGCGCCCTTCATGGTGTTCAGCCGGATCGATTCGGCGGTCGCATCGACGAAATGGAAGGCTGTGTTCCGGAAGATATTCCCACCATCCATATCCTCGAGCGTGTCGGCGTATTTTGAGAAGACTTCCGTCGCGCGGTTGGCGAGCGGTGAATCGATGAAGACGGGAACCGAAGCGATACGGCCGCTGTCCATCAGCACCGCTATATCGAGCAGAAGCTCCTGCGTGCGCTCCAGCGCAAACACCGGAATGACGAGATTGCCGCCTCGCGCCAACGCGCCCTTGATCTCCGCCTCGAGAAGCGTGCGACGCTGTTCGAGGGTGAGCAGCTCGCGTCGGCGATCGCCGTAGGTCGCTTCACAGATGACATGATCGAACCCAGCAGGGCTTTCCGGATCGGGATGAAACGCCTTGTGTTCCGGGCCAAGATCGCCCGAGCACAACACATGGGTGCCATCGACGATTAGCTCAAGTGATGCGGATCCCAATATGTGCCCGGCATTCCACAATCGCGCCTGGAAGCCCGCCACCGGCTCAAACCATTCGCCAAGTGCGACGGGTCGGGATTGCCGCCAGGCGGCGATGGCGTCCTGTTCGGTGTAGATGGGTTCAATGTCCGGCTGGTCCGCACGGTCCTTGCGGCGGTTCCGCCGGGCAGCGTCGCCTTCCTGGATACGGCCGGCATCGGCGAGCATGAATTCGAGCAAGGCAGAGGTCGGCTCGGTGCACCAGATGCCGCCGGCAAAACCTTCCGCAACGAGTCTCGGCAGCAATCCGCTATGATCGATATGGGCATGGGTGAGGATGACGGCGTCGACATGGCGCGGGTCGAAGGCAAAGGCCGTGCGATTGAGCGTTTCCAGCGTGCGCGAGCCTTGGAAGAGGCCGCAGTCGACGAGAATGCGTTTACCGCTGTGCGAAAATTCCATGCATGAGCCGGTGACCGTTTTCGAAGCGCCGTGAAACGCGAGCGCGAGCTGATCCGTCATTGTCCTGGTCTCCCCTTTGTCCACCGCTGCTAGGCCGATGCGGAGAGGGCCACATTAGGGATGTGTACTTATGCCGCCCGGCATTGCTGCGGCAGCGCAGGCTTGTTTTCGGCGCAGGTTCTTACACATTCCGCTTGCGCTCATCCGGTGCGCCTTGGGGACATTACGCATGGCCTCAACGGGGCTGGAATGGGAAGCCGGCCGTCCGTCACAACCAGACGAGATTGCCGTGCCGCGCGTATCGATTACGATCTGTCAGCTTTTGATCCCTGTGGGGGCGGCATGTCTCTTGTTGGCACCCGTCGCCAGCGAAAGCGCTCAACTATATTCGACCGGCGGCGCGACACAGACCTCGAAGGTCACGCGGATCACCCTCGCTTCTGCATGCTGGGTCGTACCGGGACAAACGGTGCTCGCGACTCCAGCCGTGCGTCGACCGCCGCGCAAGGCGCAGTCCAAACATATTGTCCGAAGGCCCATCCATCGCGCCAAGCCCCACCAGCGTCGGGCCAGGACGGTTACGCGTGCGCCCGTGATGGCGCCGACGCCGACCGTCCAATGTGATTTTTTCGAGCCGCCGCCTGCGGGCATCGAACCCTTCGCCGAAGGCTTCGCACGGCTGATGGAACCGGTGGCGGCCAATGACAGCCTGACCCAGAAACTTGTTCAAAAGCGCCAGCGTCGGCCGCGCAGAGTGCGGGCCGAGCCGTTGGTATCGGCAGCGCCCGAGCCTGCCGCCTGGCTGATGTTGCTGACGGGCTTTGGCGTCATCGGTTTTGCCCTGCGCGTGCGGAGCAGCAAACGCCTGTTGAGAGGAACGGCGTAGCGGTGTCGGCGTGGCTGGGATCGAATGTGCACCCGACCATGGCGGCTGAGCCAGATGCCGACGAACGGAAGAGACTCATTGCCCGGTGACCGTAAGGTGTTCTCTCCCATCCCGGAGGTTAGTCATCGCCATATGGGCGACCGACCATGCGTCAGTTCGCGTTCCCCCCTTAGACTTCCGGGATCGCAGCGCAGATCCCCGCGGGCGACGTCGAGACTATCGTCGTCGACAGGCTTCGGCGCTTTCTTGATGATCCTTGTAGCCTTCTCGATGCGTTGGGTGACGCGTTTGACGTGACTGCGGGGCTCGACCAGCGTCGCACTGATCTTGTCTGCCGGTTGAGGAACGCCTCGTCGCTGGCGCCATGCTCCAGCGTCTTGAAGCGCGGATCACGGTCGAGCAGCAAAGGCTGAGCATCGCATTCACCCGGACCGAGTTAGCCAGCCTGCTGGACAGCTCCATCGACGATGATGAGGCAGTAACACTCACTGCCGACGTCATGTTCAAGCCCCGCGGTCATGAATTGCGGCTCGTCTACGCCGCGCCGGATGCTCGCCCCACAGTCCGCGACGATCATCTGATCCGCTTGCTCGCGAATGCATGGCGGGGCTGGCAGCAGCTGAAGGATGGCCAGGCTTCCGGGCCGGAACGGCGTCAGCTCCCCCGAGCGGCAAGGCTCACCTTTCTCGCGCCGGACATCACGATGGCTATTCTCGAAGGGCGGCAGCCGGTTGAACTGACGGCTCGCTCTCTGTTGCGGGTTGCCGATCTGTCGCACGACTGGCGCGAGCAGCTTCGCGTGCTCGGCTTCAAGGCGATTTGAGCACGCGACAGCCCGCCATCAGCCTCAACTTTGAGGACAGAAAAGCCGCGTCCGGAGATGGGGGCGCAAATTTGACCGCTTTGGTAAGATGGCCCCGCGTCTCCGGCCGCGCCCTCGACGAGGGCCGCCCGAATAACCGCCAAATGGCGGGCTGTTTTACGGCGCGCGCCCGGAGACGCGGGGGATGTTGAGATACCCATAAAGGGTGGTGCTGCCGGTGAGGATTGAACTCACGACCTCAGCCTTACCAACAGGTCGCAGTCATTTCGCAGTTGACCGTCGATCGCAGCCATTTATGAGACAACTCGTGCTATATCAGGTACTTGAATAAGATAAGACCCGCCTTTACGTACGCTACCGTATCCGCAAATACGCGGTCAAAAGCCTACGCTTGACTGACGAATTTCGCCTCCGTAGCTTTTGTAAGCAGGAGGTCGTTATGCCGAAGCTTACCAAAACCGTTGTTGATCGCGCCGAGAATCTGACCGGCCGTGACGCATTCATATGGGACAGCGAGCTGCGCGGCTTCGGCTTGCGGATGGCCCCGACGGGGTTGAAGACATTTGTCCTTCAGTATCGCAACCTCGAACGTCGGAACCGCCGGCTCTCAATTGGTCGCTATGGCGTCTTCACCACAGAGGAAGCGAGGGCAGAAGCGCGCATTCTTTTGGGGGAGGTCGCTCGCGGCCGCGACCCAATGCAGATGCGGCAAGACGCGCGCTCAACGCCTACGATCGCCGACATTTGTGACTGGTACTTGGCTGAAGCAGAAGCTGGACACCTTCTCGGCCGAAGCCGGCGACCAATCAAAGCGTCTTCGCTGTATATGGACCGAAGCCGGATCGAGCAGCATATCAAGCCACTTATCGGAAAGCGCCAGATTAAGGCCCTTCGAACGCCCGACATAGAACAGCTCCAGGCTGACATCGCCGCAGGCGCCACCGCGAAGGATCGTACATCGGGTCGTGGTCGTAACACGTCAGGCGGGATGGGCGCGGCATCGCGGACAATTTCGACGCTCCACTCCTTGCTCGAGCACGCGGTTCGCATGGGACAAATCGACGTCAACCCGGCTCGCGGCGTTCGTCGAATAGCCGCGCAGCGCCGGACGCGCCGCCTCAGCTCGGCCGAATATGTCGCGCTAGGCGAGGCCATGCGCCAAGTGGCTGAGCAGGGCGAAGATCCCGTTGGGTTGGCTGTCGTCCGGTTTCTGGCTTTGACCGGCTTCCGATTGAACGAAGCGCAGATGCTACAATGGGGTTGGATCGACACGGATTCGATAGCCGTGCGATTCCCCGACACCAAGAGTGGCGCGCAAACACGACCCATTGGAGCCGCCGCGCTTGAGCTCGTCCAGTCTCAGTCAAGGATCGTGGGCAATCCCCATGTGTTCACCTCACCTCTACGGAACAGCCATTTCAAACAGGCCCCGGACGTGATCGCGCGGCTTTGTCACATCGCAAAGCTGGAAGGAGTGACTGCGCACGTCTTCCGACACTCGCTTGCCAGCGCCGCCGGAGATCTTGGATTTTCGGACATCACCATCGCGGGTCTGCTAGGGCACGGCGCGCGCGGCGTCACGCAAGGATATATTCACATCGACGAGGGGCTGCGCATCGCGACCGAGAAGGTCTCGCAAAAGATTGCGGATCTGCTCGACGGCAAAGCTGCGACCATTCGAGAGCCAACCGCGCCCGCAATCACCAAGCCGGCTGCGGCTAGCCCTCCCGCGACCGTTACACGCCTCAGATCGTGGCGAGAGGTGCAAGCCGCCAAGAGGAGCTAAACCGCCCCGCGCTGACTTTCGCGGCAGATACAAACTGCCAAGTCTGATCAGGCTCTATGGCTGGACCGCTTTAAGCGGCCTTTTGCAACTCGGCGATCTTCTGAAACTCAGCCAAGATATCTGCATGGTGCTGCGCCAAGTGGCGGACGACCCGAGCATTGCCTAGTAGGCGGCTGACGTAACCAGTAGCGAGCACAAGATCGAGATGGTCAGAACCGTAGCCGTGTTCGATTAGCTTCAGCTCACGATCTAGGTTCTCCGACTCGCGCTGCATGGTGGCGATCTGCTCCTCGGACAGACCGCGCTGACGACGCTCTTTGCCCTCGACGAGCTGGTCCGCCGGCGTCGCTGCGACGAGCGACTTCGCGTAGGCGATCGAATAGCGATTCATCGTGATCATCGCCTGGGCAGCTTCGATCTGGCGGATCGGCTTAAGGAAGCGCAGCTCAGTGAAGACGTGTATCGGGATATGCTTGTCGCGGAGGAGCTCGGCTACCTCGGGACAAATACCGATCAGCAGGTTTCGCTTGGCGCGGATGTTCCCGATATTGACGTTAAGCGCTCGGGCGAGCCTTTCCTCGGATACGCCTTTTTTCACGGCGTTCAGGATCATCTTGTGCTCCTGGATGGTCGCCATGCGGCTTATACGTTTGTTGTAGGTGAACGCTTCGTCGTCGACTGCGACCAAGCAGACCACCTCCGTTTCACCGCGTTCGCGGAGAATCTCAACGCGCAGATGACCATCGAGCAGATGGAAGCGTTCGCGCTCCTCAGCGTCGCGCGCGACCGCTGGCGGCTCAATAATGCCCACTTCGGCAATGGACGCAGCAATCTGACCATATTTTACCGACTTGCGAACGGTGGCAGATATCTCTCGCAAGGGCATGATGGCCGCGATCGGCACCCGGATGGTTGTTTCTTCGAACCCGAGCTTAACCGGGATAATTGGACGCTTGCCGCTCATGACGATGACCCTCGTCCGGCGAGGCGCACGGCCATCTTCTCGGGCATTGTGTCCAACTTCTCAGCTTTGAGCACCACAAGGAATTGAGCATCAGCTGAAAGCCGCCGGAAGGCCTCGGTGATAAGCATAAGGCGGTCCTTGGATGCGTTCGCCCGTCTGATCATATCGCGCTTGCGTTCGGCATCTTCCTGGTAGGCGCGCACGAGCGCGGCAGAGGAGAGCTTCTCGGAAGGCTTCGCCTCACGCGATGCCAGCGACTTGCCACGACGGCGACGGGCTTCGACGAGACGTTTGGCCGCAAGCAGCTTCTTACCTCGTAGCAACCCTTTGTCGTAGGCGGTCTGTAACGCCCGTTGCACGTCATGATCCTCAGCCTCGGCTATCTCGACGGCGACGCTGATCGGTATGGTTCGCGATTCCACCGACTGCAGGAGCCGTTGCTCGCCTTTCTCCAGAAGCCGTGCCACTCCGTTCACATATTCGGCGGACAGGCCTGTCTTGCGCGCGATCTCTTGGGCGGAATAGCCGCGTTCACGCATGCCGCCGATGTCTTGCAGCAAATCGAACGCGCTATGCTGCCGTCGTGCGCAATTCTCCACCAGGCTGGCAATCAGGCAATCCTCGGAATCGGCCGACACGACCAAGGCTGGGACTTCGTGTTGCCCCAACGCCTGATAGGCCTCCAGCCGGCCTTGGCCGCAAACGAGATCGTAGAAAGGTCCGTCTGCTTCGATCCGGCGTGTCACGGTGATCGGTCGTTTGAGCCCAATCTGAGCGATGTTGTCGACGATCTCCTTGAAGACCTTCTTGTTACGGATGCGGGGGTTCACGACCGTGATGCGGTCGAGCGGTATCCACTCAACCCGTTGGGATGGGCGCGCCCCGCTCATGCTGCTTGCGGCCATGCTTCGCGAGCTCCCATGCTGTAGAAAGCCGCGAGGCTCTCAAACCGGTAAGAGTCGAGGGACAGGCCGTTATATTCGGCCAGCCGTAAAACCGCGTCGCGCATGTCGAGACGCGGAAGCACATAATAGTCGTGAGCGCCCAAGTTTTCGGCATCCATGCGGATTGCGACCGTCACATCGGGCTTCAGGGCCGTGTCCAGTCGCAACTTCCAACGCGTGGATCCGGCTGCGGTCTGAAAGCAGCGCACGACAACGATCGAAGCGGTAAATTCGTCGTTGATTGTGAGAAGATCGGTTGTGGGGTCTTGAACGACGTTACCGCCAGCCGCCTCAAGTCCCTCGATTGCCTGCGCGACAACGGTAGGATGGAGTTGACGGAGCTTCCTGTTGATCTCCAAGTAGCGATAGTCGGTCTTCGGCGCGAAGCCGACCAATGCGTAGGCCCGCAACAGGCTACCAAACCGCGATCGGTAGGCGCTGCTAGAGGGGGCGTCATCGGCTTCGTCGATGATCAGGCCCGACAAGGTGCCATGACCAGCGAGGATGGTCCGCAGCAGATCGAGCATCCGCTCATTGCTTATTCTTTCGGAGCGCGCCGCGATGATCGCCTGTGCACGCTCGAACACGGTTTTGTCGACGATGGCCGCAAACGCGCCGTCCGAACGAACCCACTCCTCCGGCGCGTTGCGGACGTGGCGCTGCTTCAACTTAAATGATGTCTGAGCCCAAACATTATTACCGATATACTTCTCGTTGATCAGCAGCTGGTGAACCGTGCCGCGTGTCCAGGCGCGTCCGAGATCGGTCGGCACGCCGCCCTCGTTGAGGCGTGAGGCGATCTCGCGCTCCGCCAGACCCTCCTCGACAAACAGGCGGTAAACTTCTTGTACGATCTCTACCTCGTCGGCAGGACCGGGGACGAGGATGATGCGATCCGTCGCGATACTCTTCTGCTCGCCCCGGTTGAGCTCGCTTTTGGGCGAACCATTTTGATCGATCAGCAAGCGGCGTAACCCGAAGCCGGCTGCTCCACCTTGCCGGAAACCTAGGCGAATAAGATTGGACTGGCCGGCGAAGACCTTAACCGAAAGCTCGCGGCTATACTCGCCGGCCATCGCTCGCTTGACCGTCTTGATGATCGAGGATCCAATGCTTCCGTCATTTTTGAACTGTTCCGTGCAGTATTGGACTTCGACGCCGGCTCTGCGGAGTCGAAGTTCGTAACTGGCCGCCTCATCGGTGTCCTGAAAGCGGCCCAGACGGCTGACATCATAGACGAGTAAGGCGCGGTAGTCGGCACGACCACTTTCGACATCCTTTAGCACTTGCTGAAGGCCAGCGCGGCCGCCAAGATTTAGTCCGCTCTTGCCTTCGTCGGCATAGGTTTTGACGATTTGATAGCCATGCTGGTCCGCATAACGTGCGATCGACTCCACCTGGTTGTCGGTCGAGAATTGCTGATGCTCGGTGGACATACGCACATATTGCGCCGCGCGAACTTTCGGCGGCGGCGTGCGACCATCTACGGATTCATCCCACTTGATTACCATCATCGGTCGAACATCGCCCTGCAGCGCAACTCGCTGTCCCGACGCTATAATTCGGAAAGGGCGGAAACATGTTTCCTAAGACCGGCAGTAAAGTTCCGAGCAACGGCTCACGGCCGACAGAGGCCGATTACCTCACAGAAATACGTAGAGCATTGCGGGATGAGCTTGGCGGCTCCGGCTCAGCTACGAAGACGATCATGCGATGGACAGGCGCGTCAGACCGCACGGCGCGGAACTGGATGAGCGGGTCGGCCGGGCCGAGCGGTTATCATCTTATCTGCCTGGCGCGAGAGTCGAACGCGGTACTGGCGGCCATGCTTGCAATGAGCGGGCGAGCGGAACTAGCCCTCTCCGCCGACGTCCATGCCGTCGAGGTGGCATTGGCGAAGGCAGCGGGAGCGCTGGCGGTGCTAAAGCGGCAAGCTTCGAGCCGCAGCTCGCGATAACGCAGCGAGCCCCCGAACACAGGCGGAGACTCGCTAGACCATGCTACGCGGGGCAGCTGGTAGCGGCTCACCTCCAAAACGAGAGGCGCACTTGACTTACTCCATATCTGGACATAGATATCCAGATATGGAGAATGCAATGATCAGTGCTGCGCCTCAAACCGAGCCGATTGACCTCGCTCGGCGGCAGGATCCGGCAGTCCGGAAAAGCATGTCGGGCCCTGCCATGCGCACCTTCTTCGCCATAGCCAAGGCGTGGGACCTGAGCGTAGATGAGCAGCGCGGGCTTCTCGGATGGCCGCCAGCTTCGACGTTTCACAAGTACAAGGCTGGCGATGTTTCGCAGCTCAGCTACGACATGTTGACGCGGATTTCGTTGGTAATTGGCATCTACAAAGCTCTGCACATCCTATACGAGGATGGCCTTGCCGATCGTTGGCCAAAGCTGCCGAACAGCAACGATCAATATGGCGGAAATCCGGCTCTGGCATTGATGATCGAGGGGGGGCTGGATGGCCTTTACCGCACACGACGGCTGCTGGATGCGCGGCGGGGCGGCTGGAATTGACGCCACCGATTACGCGTTTTCAGCAGCAAGACACCCACCGGCTAATCCCAAGCAGGTTTCCTCCCGTCGGGGTGCTGGATGTTGTGACGCTGCCGGAGGATCTCGAGCTTATCTTTGAGCTCGAGGGTTGGACGAACGACCGCATTACGGCGGAACTTGGCATCATTCACATGTTACCCGCCGATGAATGGGTCGTTGGCCGGCCGCATGCGACTGCCATCATGGCCGCCTTTTGCCATCCGGCTCCGAACGGCGGCCGGTTCAACACGCCTGACCTCGGTGCCTGGTATGCCGCGTTCGATCTCGAGACCGCCTTTGCGGAGTCGATCCACCACCGGACCAAGGAACTCGAAGAGATTGGTGTCTTCGACACAGCGGTTCAAATGCGGCAATATCTCTCCGATTTTGACGCCGAATTCCACGATGTGCGCGGCGACGATCAGGCCTTTGCTCCGCTCTATGATCCGAACAGCTGGAAGGCATCGCAGCCGTTCGGAGCGGACCTGAGGCGGCAAGGGTCGAATGGCATAATCTTTCGCAGCGTTCGGCATCCCGGCGGTCAATGTCTTGCCTGCTACCGGCCCCGTCTGGTGCTTAACCTTCGGCCGGCCGCGCATTTCGAATATCGATGGCGGGGGACCGCTACGCCGGTAATTACGCAGTTGGCGCAATAGGCGCCTTGAGGGGCAGCCTGGGCCGGGGCCGAGAGTGACCGTGCGGGACATCGCGTTCCTGCACTTCCGGTTTTTGAATCGGCCGGTTGAATGAAAAGGGAAAATATTGGGCGCAGACACTTCCGTCATTCAGTTATCGGGCCACATCTAGGTTATGGAGGATAGACATGGCAGATAGCGCATTGGCTTTGGGGGAGTAGCTATATTGTCGAGCTTTCGGTTCATCCATGCTGCCGACCTTCATCTCGATAGTCCACTTCTTGGCTTGGCCAGCAAGTCGGCCGACTATGCCGCGCGCGTCGAGGCCGCCTCTCGTGAAGCGTTCGACAATCTCATCGCGCTGGCAATCGAGGAGCAGTGCCGGTTCGTGCTACTCGCCGGAGATATCTTCGATGGCGAATTGCGTAACTTCCAGACCGGACTCTATTTCCTTGATGGCATGCGCCGTCTGAGCGAGGCGGGCATCGACGTGTTCATGGTACTGGGCAATCATGACTCGGCCAATCGGTTCGCCGACAAGCTCACGCTCTCGGCAAACGTGCACGTCTTCCCCAAGGCTAAGGCGGGATCGAAGAAGCTCGATGATATCGGTGTCGTTGTGCACGGCAGGAGCTTTCCTCGGTGGGACATGGCTGAAGACATGGCCCGCGATTATCCGCCTGCCTTGCCGGCGATGTTCAATATCGGCCTGCTACACACCGCCTGCGCCGGCAGCGAGGGTCCTCACGCGCGCTATGCACCATGCACGCTCGAGCAACTCGCCAATCATGGTTATGACTATTGGGCGCTCGGGCATGTTCACGCTCATGCTGTACTGAGTGACAATCCCTACGTCGTTTATCCTGGCAACCTCCAGGGGCGACATGCTCGCGAAGACGGACCCAAGGGAGCTGTGCTGGTCGAGGTTGCGGAGGGCGCGGTCGTCTCACTGGAGCACCGCGCCTTGGATTCGGTACGGTGGCTCGCGCTTACAAGCGATATATCCGCCTGCGGCACCCGCACCGAGATGCTCGACATGGTGCGTGACCAGATCAGCGCGCGCTGCCTTGACGCAGAGGACCGTTCGGTAGCGCTGCGCCTTTCGCTCGTCGGCGCGTCGTCGCTACACGGCACTCTGCATCTCGATGGCGCGGCCTTGCGCGACGATGTCGAAGCGCTGCTCGCAACGCTCTCGCACGAGATCTGGCTTGAAAAGCTTATCCCCGCAACAGAGCCGCCAGCGGTCGCGGAAGCAATCGATCCAAGCATCGCTGGGAGAATCGATATCGAAGTGCAAAACCTCGCCAAGGCCGGTCATATCGCGGAAGCACTCGAGGCGCGCCTAGCGGAAATTCGTACTAAGCTTCCCGCAGGGGCCCACGCCGATGATTTCCTTGAGCAGATGCGCAAAGAGATTCCGGCACGTGCCGCAGCGCTTGCTCGCAGCTTGGTCAGCGAGGCCGAACATGCGCCTGACTGAGCTGACCATCGAGAACTATGGCTGCTGTGATCGTCGGGAGCTGACAATCCCGGAGGAAGCCGGGCTGACCATCCTCTTTGGCCCCAACGAGGCAGGCAAGAGCACCTGCCTGGAAGCCATCAGCGACTTCCTGTTCACGATCCCGAAGAACACCCCACGCGGCAGCCTCTTCGGCTACGACGGGATGCGTCTCGGCGCTTCGATGCGGACCGCCGAGGGCAAGCTCATCGCGCTGCGGCGTCGCAAGGGGAACGGGAAGACGCTGGTCGATGCCGCCGGCACGGCGCTTGATGAAACCGCACTCGCACCCATTTTGGGTGCGATCACGCGGGAGCGTTTTACGACGCTGTTCGGGCTCGATCATGAAAGCCTGCGCGTCGGCGGCGACCGGCTGCTTCTTGCAGAGGGCGACATCGGACGCTTGATCGTCGAAGCTGGAGGAGGTCTGCGTGCGCTGGTCCAGCGGTTGGAGACGATCGATGCCGAGGCGAATATGTTGTTCGCCAAGACGCGCGCCGGGTCGCGTGCTTTCTACCAGGGCTTGGGCGCCTTCGAGACGGCAGACAAATTCATCCGCGCCAACCAGCTCACGCGCGATACATATGAGCAGACCCGTAAGGCAGCGGACAAATCGGCGCAGGTCGCGCGCGACCTGCGCGAAGAGCGCCGTCAGATAGCGATCGACATCGCGGGTCTCGAGCGCATTCTGAGGGTCGCACCGCATCTGCGTGAGCGCGGGCAGCTTCTGGAAGAGCTCGCTTCCTATGCCGACGCCGCTGCATATTCGGCCGGTTTTTCGGCGCGGGTGCGCGACACGCTTGCACAACGCGACCAAGCTATCCAAGCCTTGGAAACGGCGACGGAACGCCGCGACAAGTTCGCCGCCCGCATTGCTAGCCTGCGGGTGTCGGAGCCGCTTGCCGCCGCGGAGAAGGACGTTCGCGCGTTGAGCGAGCGGGCATTGCACGTCGCCAAGGCAAGGACCGACCGACCCAACCGCCAGCGCGAGATCGACGAGGGCGAAGCCCAGTTGGCGAATCTGCGGCGCATGCTTCAAGTAGATCAGGATCAGGACCTCGCCGAGAAGCTCCCTGACCTCGCGGCGATCGAAAAGGTGCGTGCGCTGGCGGCTGAGGCGATCGAACGTACGCCATCGCTGACGTCCGCCGAACGACGGATGACTGAGCTGACCGAAGGCCAAGCCGCTATCGATAGGCGGATCGAAGCCGCAAAAGGGGATGGGTTTGACGCCGCGTTGGACATCGCGGCCTCGCAATTCGCCAGTCTGGCGGCACAGAAGGCGGGACTCGACGCGCGTCAGCGCAGCCTCGATGCCGCCGCGGTACGACTGCGCGATGGCTTGGCTGGGCTTGAATCGACGAGTGCCGAGTCACTTGGGCGAATCCGCTGTCCCACGCCGGACCTCGTGCGTGCGGAGCAGAATTCGCGCGAAGCGATCAAGGGGCAGCAGATCGAGCAGCGGCGGCTGAAACGCGATGCCAATGTCGAGATCGAGGCAGGAGAAGCCGCCATCGCATCGCTACAAGCCGCGGGGCGCGTAGCGACGCAGGTTGCTGTCGTCGAAGCGCGCACCCAAAGGGCCGCACTATGGAGGCCCATTCGCACCGCATTCGTCGAGGGACAAACCGATGGGACGCCCGCGGCAAGGAGCGAAGCAGCCACCAAATTCGAAGCCCAATTTGCCGAAGCCGACGATCTGGCGGATCGGCGGGCCGACGAAGCCGAGCGCGCCGCCGCCCTGACGGAAGCCGAGCGTCGGGTGGCGCGGGCGCGGGAAAAGCTGGGGGCAGCCGAGCGTGAACTCGCAGCGCTCGAGCAGCAGATGCAAGACCGCGAAGCAGCGTTCGTAACCGATTATCCGGTCATCGCGCAGCAAGGGACATTGACCGCTCTGCTTGCCTTCGCGGAGCGCCGCCAGCAGTTGCTTGAGCTTGCCGACTCAATCCAGAAACAAGCGGACGAACTCGCCGTGGATGCAGCCCAGCTCGCGCCCACGGTCGAGCTTCTCGAGCGAGCCGAGGCCCGGTTCGGGCTGAACAGCGACGATGGGTTCGCTGCGCGGGTGCAGGCTTTACAGTCGGCACTTGGTCGACACGAGACCGCGCACAGCAGCTATCTGCGCGATAGTCGCGAGCGCGAGACTTTGGAAGGGCAACTGAGGGCCGTGACCGCTGAACGGGACCGGCTGAAGGAGGAGAAGGCAGCCTGGACCGAGACATGGCCGGCCGCTGTTGCTGCCCTTGGGTTGGCGGCGAGCACGACCCCGCAAGGGGCGAGCATGATCACGACTGAGTGGGCCGGCGCACGGGGAATCCTAGTAGCCATCTCTCAGACGCGTCAGCGTCTGAAGCGGATGGATGAAGACGAAAAGGCCTTGGAGGTCGATGTTACAGCCCTCGCGAACGGTCTGGTGATTGAAGTGCCCGCGGATCCCGTCGCGGGCGCGAAAATGCTGCAGGATCGCTGGAACGCCAACGAGGCCGTGCGCGTGCAACATGACAGCATTGCGCCCGACCTTGAGGAGGCCAAGGTCGATGTTGGAATTGGCGAGCGTGCGCTCGCACGCGCGGAGGACGAGCTCGTGCACATGGCAGCCGACGCTGGCATAGCGCCCGGTGATCTCGAGCCTGCGGCAGATCGGCAGGATGCGCGTGCGGATTGCGAGGTGCGGCTCGCGCAGATCGAGCGCACTGCAATGGAGGCGGGCGATCGCTTCTCGATTGCCGAGCTTATCGAGCAATGGGCTGCGCGCGATCTCGATGCGCTACGGGCGAGCTTTGGAGAGGCGCGCGCGCGGGCAACGGAAATCGACGATGAGCTCGAAGCGGCTATCCTCGCCGAGAAAGGCGCGCGCGACGCCCTGGCAGCGTTCACCGCCGACTCCCAAGTCAGTCGGGCGATCGTCGAGCGCGAAAGCGCCAGTGCGCAGATGCACCTAGCACTTGAGCGCTATCTGGAGCTGAGCGTAGCGCGCGACCTTCTAACGACTGCAATGGCGCGGATCCGTGCCGAACAACAGGACCCGTTGATTGCACGCGCTGGCGCGCTATTCGCGGCGACAACGCGCGGCGAGTTCGTCGGGATCGAGACCGACATCGACGAGAGGGGTCAGCCGATCGTCGTCGGTCGGCGAGCAAACGGGGGCACGGCGACCGTGGTGACGATGAGCGACGGGACGCGCGATCAGCTTTTCCTTGCGTTCCGTCTGGCGAGTCTGGAAAACTACGCCAGCGCGACCGAGCCGCTACCGTTCATTGCCGACGATATCCTCGTCCATTTCGACGACGAGCGGAGCCAGGCGACGCTCGAGCTGCTCGCCGATTTCGGCAAGAGCAATCAGGTGCTGCTCTTCACGCATCACCGCAGCGTCCGCGCCTTGGCCGAGCCGCTCGCCTCGGCAGGCCTCGCCAATATCGTTGATCTCGAACGCGCCGCCTGATGCGGGTAAACAGCCAGCCATTGCGCATAAAGGCGTGGACTAGGATGGGGTCACCTTTTCGATGCGTCCGAATAGATCGCGTGCCGGAGCATTGCTTAGTAGGCGGCTGACGTACCCAACGGCGAGCACATTGGTTAGGATCGTGACCGGCAGATGGCAGCAACCAACCCGCGATCAGGCTACGAGGCAGACTAACTAAAGGAGGCAGCATCAGCGGTAATCACGTTCATGACGATGGTCTTCAAGCCAAGGTCTGCGCACGTTGCTGTTGGGCGAAATGCCGTGCCCAGCAGAGACCGTTGACGAGTTCCATCTGCTCAATGCTGTGGCACGGAATCTCCAGCAAGCGCGGATTAGCGTAAAGGACGGCTAAGCAGCGCGCCCGGCTGATCGCGACGTTGAGGCGATTACGGCTATAGAGAAACGCGATGTCGCGGGGCAAATCGTCACCGCTCGATGTCGCCATCGAGATGAGCACCACCGCAGCCTCCTGGCCCTGAAATTTGTCGACCGTTCCAACCCGCGCGCCGTCAGGCAAGGTGCGTCGCAACAGCTCGACCTGCATGTTGTAGGGACTGACCACCAAAATATCGTCAATGCCGAGACGATGCTCCTCGCCGCGCTGGTCGCGCCAAGGCTGGCCAAGCAGAGCGCGATAGGTCCGGTCGAGCCGCTCGGCCTCGGGATGCGAGCGCTGCGTGCAGCCGATGCTGTCTACGGTTACGAAGCGGAGCCCCGCAGATGCAATCGCTTCGACGTCGAGCGTCGGATCCGCAAGGAGCTCCTGCACCTCATTGCCCATCGCCGCGCGCAGGCGGCGCTCATAGACCGCCTCGGAAATGAATGCGCACAAATCGGGATGCATACGGCGTGTCTCCGCCAGGAAGACGCCGCGCTCTGGCGGGACGGTCGCGTGGCCCTCGAGGAGATGCTCGAGTGCGGACACTCCGCTGCCGCGCGGGTGGGTGCCTTGAATGGGCTGGGCGAGCTGCATCTGATCGCCGATCAGGACGATATTCCGCGCGGCGACGCCCATCGCGACGATGTTCGCCAAGCCAACCTGACCAGCTTCGTCGACGAAGAGATAATCAAATGCCTGGTCGTGCTCGGCGCGGGCAAATAACCATGCCGTGCCGGCGACGAGCTGATGATCCCTGGTCACCGCCTTGTTGTCAGTGCTATCCTCGATCCATCCCCCGCGCCCCAGCTTTTGCTCCTCACGACTGCTTTTTTTGATGCCGCGGAGGTGCAGGCCCTGAGCCGTAGCAAGCGGCTCGACCTCGCCGAGCAGCTGGTTGATCGCTTTGTGGCCGTTCGACGCGACTCCGACCCGTTTGCCTTGGGCGAGAAGCGCGACAATGGCCTGCGAAGCAGTATACGTCTTGCCCGCGCCCGGTGGTCCCTGGATCAGCAGGTGGCTTTCGTCCATGTCCAACAATGCCGCGATCGTGCTGCCCAGCGTATCGGCGCCATCGGCGACGATGGGGGCGGCCTCAGGACGCCCCCGCAGAGCGGGGAAGTCGCGGCGCAACACCGAGCGGACCGCGGCATAACGGTCACCCTGTCCGCCCCGCACTGCCTCGGCGAACCGATAAATGGCGTCGCGCAGTTCCTGGTCGCCGACCGGGCCTGCCGGAATCAAGGCGGTGCCGTCCGCGATCGGGCTGCGCGAAGGACCGAGCTTGAGCTCGATAATCCGTCGCTCCTCATCGATCAGCATGACCTCACCTGCGGGCTCGAGGGTTACTGCGCGCTTCGGCTTGTCGCCCACCTTCAGCTTGAAGTCCTGCGCTGGGAAGCTGAAGGTGGCGATCTGCGACCTTTTGTCGGGTCTGGGCAGGATCGTGGGATGCGCCGTTAGCCCGGCGAGACATTCGGCGTCGTCGAGCAATTCCTCCTGTGGCATTTCTTGCTTGGCGAACATCGACCACCAGCTTGGCTTGCTCTCGCGGCGATGGAATTCCAGCAGATCGACCAGCAACTGCCGCCATGGAGCATCACCCTCGGCGCCGCCGCGAAGCGCTGCGGCCATCGTCGCAACGCGCGCTTCGATTGCGGCCCGATCCTCGGCGCGGGCCGTCTCTTCGGCATCGCGCTCAAAGGCTGGCCAGGCCATTCCGGCGGGCCGCATGTCGATCAACCAGTCACGGCAGCGCAGTGTCGAGCTACAATCGATGCGGTTATACTCGGCGATATCGTTGAGCAGCTCATGATCGGCCAACCGCCGCCAGCGCTCATAGATGACGATGCTGTCGCTCGCCGTCTTAACCTCGCCGCCGCGAGCGGCCTCAAGGTAGAAATGCTCAATATTCTTGATCGAGTATTTTGGCTCGGATGTTCGTATCGCCTCGCGCACGACCTTATAGAGATCAACGAGTTTGTTGCCGCGCAGCAGATCGTCGACTTCCGTCTCGCGCGTGCCGTGAAGCATGGCGAGCTTCTTGAGCGCTGTCTCTTCATAGGCCGCATAATGATAGATATGGGCCTGCGGAAATTGGCGCAGCCGCTCGGTTATGAAGTCGATCGTCGCTTGAAAAGCGCGTCGTTCTTCGTCGCGGTCATGGGCCCAGAAGGCGTGGAACACCTCGCCACCGCCATCGGCGGTCACGATACCGAACAAATATTCGAGCCCGCCATCGAACAGCGGATCGCCTTCCATGTCAAAGAACATGTCCCCGGGATCGGGCTGCGGTAGGCGGGCAAGGCCTCGTCCAGGCTCGGGTGGCAACGCCTCGACAATGCCCTTGCCGGTGGCGCGCTGATGCGCTTGTAGCCGGGCCTGGTCCCGCAATCGGGCGAGGGTGGAAGGTTGGATGCCGGGTATGATTGTAGCCGGTGCCAGCTGCGACAAGGAGACCAGATCAGGCACGCCCGCGGTCCGTAGTGCTTCGGCCTGTCCGCGCGAGAGACCCGCGACCCGGCTGAGATGATGCTCGGCCTCCCACAGCGCGTCGCATGTCGGCGCCCAGCGGCAATAGGTGCAGTGCCCGCAGGGTGAGCCGGCCGAGGCTCCGGGCGGGCCGTTGGTCCACTCGATGAACCGGTCACGGGCGAAGCGAAAATAATGGACGACTGCATCGACCCGTGTTGTAACGATATTGCCGTCGCCCAGTACCACGTGCATCGCTTCGGGGGCGAGATCCTGCTCGCGGGCGAGGATGTCTGAATAGATGCACATCTGGATCAGATGCTTGGGCTTGGCGGTGCGTGCGAGCTTGGTGTCGGCGACTTCATAGCTGTAGCTACCAAGCTTGGAGGCTCGGTCGACCTTGAGCAGGAAATCGGAATAGCCCTGCCAGGGACCCTCGAGAAAAGCGCCCTGATAGATGACGTCCGGCCCGGCTAGCAGAGCTTCGCGAGTCAGCCGCGCCTTTTCCGTGACGTCCATGTCGCCGACAATTTCCACGATTGTACGGTTTTCGGATCGCAACCGTTCGAGATAAGCACGTTCATGCTCGATCCCCTTTTCCTGGAGAAGCTTCGTTGCGTCGTCGTCGCGCGGAAAGGCGCGGGGCGCACTGAGATTGGCGAGATCCAGAAAGGTTGCGTGGGAACAGCCCATGAAGTTCACGAGATCGCTGGCTGAGAACAAGGTCGTGTCGCCGCGCTTCTGCATCATCGCCTCCCATGCGGCGCCGAGCGCCAAGCGTTGCCTGATCCTCGTCGCGTGCTCCCACGGCGCAGCTTAAATGCGCTGTGCTCTAACTGGCCCCGCCTGCCGCGACATTTCAAAAGGTGAGCGAGACATATTCAGATTCGTAGATCCGCTGATCGCCCTCGATCGCCATGCGCAAATGGCAATAAAGTGCCCAATAACGCCGCCAAAGCGGATCCGTCGGTGGCATATATTTGACCGGAAGACCGATACTCTTGGCCGTTTCCCACCCGATCATCTGACCGTGCGAGGGGTATTTGGTGAGATCCATCAGATCAGACGCGATCGCGGTGAAGTTCAGCCCCCGCCGTTTGAGCAGACCCTCGGCAAATTTCTGAGCGCGCGCCTTCACCGTTCCGAATTTGCTGACCACGGTCGGGTCGAATTTTTCGAAGGCGATGCGATTGGCAATATCGTCAGGCTTCAGCCTTAGTGCATCCTGCGTTTCCCGATGTGCTTCAAGATAGGTCAGGACGGAATGAACGATGTCGTTGCCATTGCCGTCCTTGAGCACGACCTGCGGGTCGATCGGCCCCAGTTCGGAGGAGTCGCTCATTACGATCTCATTGGCACCAAGTGCCATTAAGGTCCCGGCGCTTTTGGCGAAATCCGGTACGATTACGCGGAGCTGCCCAGCTTCGCCAACCCGGTTACGCACCAGGCTGATCAATTTCTCGGCCGCATCGACGTCTCCGCCCGGCGCATGGAGCAGCAGGTCGACCGGTTCGCCCGGCGCGACATTGTGCAGCATATCGACGAAACCAAGAGTGTCGGACCGGTCCACCTGAGCACGCAGGCCCGCCACATAACAGAGCAAGGTCGGATTCTCTTGCTCGATGTCCCGAACGAGCAGCTGGCGCTGATAGCGCGCCGCGTTCATCGCCGTGAACATCGGCGTCTTCTCGATGATGCGGGGCGGCGGCTCGACGGGCGGCTTGGGTTTGTTGTTGGTCATTAATGAATCCTCACGCCCAAATAATTCGTCCATTTCTGATGAAGTAATGGCATCGCATTTCGCTACTATCATAGTCGATGCTCGGAGTTATACTTAACCGCCAGTCGCCATTCAACTGCCAGTGGGGTGCTCGGCCGATATCGGCATTGAGCATGATCCGATGGCCGCGCCGGCAGGGACAGTCGAAAATGATCCATTTGATCCGATCAGGCGATCCGACGAGGGCCACACCGTTGCGAGGCAAGCGGTCGGGGACCTCATCGGCAGACTCGGCGAGGCCGATCGTGCGCCATGGCTGAAAGGGCAGCCATTTCCACCAGCGTATCTTCATAGCGTCGGCCATAATTGTCCAAGGAAGGGTTGCTCGCCGCCCGCACCCCATTTGCCAGCACCGGGATGGCAATAATGCCCTTCGCGCGGGTGGGCATGGTTCGTCGAGATTTCCCGCTCATGAAGACGCAACAGGGTTTCGCTCGGCCGTTCCGGCGGCCCATAACCGATAAGGCGATCGAGCAATTCGTTCACGGCAGCCGCAGCCACCGCGGTCGTAAAGGCGACCACGGCGGGTTCGGCCTGCCCCAGCGCGGGGGCATAGCCCTCATCCACAAGGCGTTTGCGCTCTTCTGGCGTCTGGAGCTCGGCCGCGGCACGCGCGACATCGATGCGGTTGCGACACAGCAAGCACGCATGGCCCGGAGCCAGGGTGGTGACGCGGGCATGGATGCCATCGAGCAGGCCTTCGATGCCGCTCGTCAGCAAGACACCGATGTCAATCACTGGCGTCAGCAGCCAGGTCGAAAGGCGGGACAAGACCAGGCGGCCGGCATTGTCGTCCGTGCAGCCGAAGATCAGATCGGCGCCAGTCAGCGCTGCGGCGACATCCTGCAGCGTCGCCATGCCAATGATCGTCCGGATTTCGAGATCAGGCGCGATCGCCAGCAGATGATCGCGCAACACCTCGACTTTGGGGCGGCCGACGTCTGCTGGGGTGCTGCCATACAC
>Ga0207641_10001680_pt1 | contig 21541 bp, 26 predicted proteins | sample KBSSwiS62_FD_184306 | JGI IMG/M metagenome (GOLD analysis project Ga0207641, IMG submission 184306) | Switchgrass rhizosphere microbial communities from Kellogg Biological Station, Michigan, USA - KBS Switchgrass S6-2 (SPAdes) (version 2) | ecosystem: Host-associated > Plants > Roots >... | reverse complement strand
CCGATGCTGAAGTCGCGACGCAGCGCCCTCATCAGGCGATCGAGTTCGGCGTCCGACAGGAAGGTCGGCGTGCCGCCGCCGAAGTGAAGCTGCGAGACCGGCTTGCCCATGCCGAGCGAGGTGACGACCAGGGCCAGTTCTGCCTCGAGCGCGTCGAGGTACTCGCCGGCCCGCTCGTGATGACGGGTGACGACCTTGTTGCAGGCGCAGTAGTAGCAGACCGATTCGCAGAATGGAATGTGGACGTAGACCGAGAGCGATGCGCCGTCCGCGACGGCTCGCAGGCGCTCGAGCTCGGTCCGCGACTCGGCGGCGCCGAAGCGTTCGTCGAAGCGGTCGGCAGTCGGGTAGGAGGTATAGCGCGGCCCCGGCGTATCGAGTCGGCGCAGCAGGTCGTCGGAGAGGAATGTGCCGGCGGCGCGGCGAAGCGGAGCGACAGCAGACATTCGCCGATGGTCACGCGACCGACCTTTGCGCACCTTGATCGTTCGCAAGAAATGCTCGGATCGCCGCCTGTCGGCGTCCGACTCGGCTACATCAGCGCATCGAACGGCAACACGTCGACCTCTTCGCCCGCTGCCACGTCGCCCTGCGCGTGGCCGAGGACGACCAGACCGTTCGCCTCGCTCATGCTGCGCAGGATGCCCGACCCTTGCGCGCCGGTCGTGCGCACCTGCCAGCGCCCGTCATCGGCGCGGGTGACGACGCCGCGCTGGTATTCGGTGCGGCCGGCGCGCTTCTTGATCGGCGCGACGCTCGCGGCGCGAACGACAAGGAGCGGTGTTGCGGTCGCGCCGCTCATCGCCAGCAGCGCTTCGCGGACGAGCGCGTAGAAGGTCACCATCACCGCGACCGGGTTGCCGGGCAGGCCGAACAGGATGGCGGCACGGCCGCCGCTCTCGATCCGCCCGATCGCCATCGGCCGGCCCGGGCGCATCGCGATGCGCCAGAACAGGACGTCGCCGAGCTCGGCCATCACCGCCTTCGTGTGGTCGGCCTCGCCGACGCTGACGCCGCCCGAGGTGATCACCGCATCGGCAGCGTCGGCGGCGGCGCGAAAGGCGGCGGCGAGCGCGGCCGGCTCGTCGCGGACGACGCCGAGGTCGAGCACCTCGACGCCGAGCCGCTGCAGCATCGCCCAGAGGGTGTAGCGGTTGCTGTCGTAGACGCAGCCGGCGTCGAGCGTTTCACCGAGCGAGCGCAGCTCGTTGCCGGTCGAGAAGAAGGCGACGCGAAGGCGGCGGAACACGGCCACCTCGGCGCTGCCGAGCGAAGCGAGCAGGCCGAGATCGGGCGCGCGAAGGAGGCGGCCGGCGGCGAGCGCGACTTCGCCGAGCGCGAGGTCCTCGCCGGCCAGGCGCCGGTTGTCGCCGCGCCGGACGACGCCCGCCGGCACGTGCACGACATCGCCGTCGATGCGGACGAACTCCTGCGGCACGACCGTGTCGAGCTCTGCGGGCATGACCGCGCCGGTCATGATGCGAACGCACTCGCGCGCGCCGACGACGCCCTCGAACCGGCCGCCCGCGAAGCCGGCACCCGCGATCTTGAGCGCGACGTCCGATCCTTCGGCGAGCTCGCTGCCGCGCAACGCGAAGCCGTCCATCGCCGAGTTGTCGTGCGACGGGACCGCGATCGCCGAGACGACATCCTCGGCGAGGACGCGGCCGAGGGCCGAGCGCAGCGCGACCCGTTCGACCGCCTGCACGCGCGGCACCAGGCGGGCGATGAACTCCTGCGCCTGCGCGACCGGCAGCGCCTTCGGGTCGTAGCCCGACACGCACGACGCGATCTCCTGCAGCGAAGGCTGCGCCGTCATCGCTGCAGGCCGCGCAGCTCGGCGACGGTGTTGGCGTTGACGAACGCGCGCGCATCGTCGAACTCGACCGCGACATGGCGCAAGGTCGCCGTCCAGGCGTCGATCTTGCGTTGCCCGCCGGTCGTGAAGGTGACCAGGCTTTCCAGGACCGTCGCCTTCATCAGGCAGAACACCGGCTGCAGGCGCAGCTCGCCGTCCTCGCGCGTCGCCGCGATCGCGATCTCGGCGGCGGCGGCGTCGAGCCGCTCGGCGAGCCGGGCGACGAGGTCGGCGGGGAAATGCGGCGAGTCGCACGGCACCGTCGCCAGGTAAGGCGTCGCGCAGTGCTCGAGCCCGGCGAGGAAGCCGGCGAGCGGCCCCGGGTAGTCGGGCAGGGCGTCGGGCCAGACCGGGGCGCCCATCGATTCGTAGGCGGCGAGGTTGCGGTTGGCGTTGATCATGACCTCGCCGACCTGCGGCGAGAGGCGCAGCAGCGCATGCATCGCGAGCGGCATGCCGAGGTGGGCCTGCAGGCCCTTGTCGACCCCGCCCATGCGGCTGCCGCGGCCGCCGGCGAGGACCAGACCCGTGATGTCGTCCCTGTCGATCATGCAGATGTATCGCTCGTGCGCCGAGGATAGCCGACGGCTTCGCCGTCTAGCGCACCGGGGACTTGGGCTCGCGGTAATGCCACCACGGCAGCATCTCGGTGAGCGACAGCACCTCGCCGCTGCGAAACGGCAGGTAGCCGGGCAGCTCGCGCAGCGCCGCTTGCCACGTGGCCGAAGCGAGGATCTCGCGCAGCGTGCCGATGAGCGGGTCGTCGAGATGGGATTGCAGCGTCACGAGGAAATAGCGCTCCTCGGCGAGCCCGATGAAGTCGAGCCCCTTGGCGCGCGCCGCCGCCTCGATTCCGAACGCGGCGTCGGCGCTGCCGCTCCAGACGCTCTGCGCGACGGCGCGATGCGACGGCTCGATGCGGTCGTAGCCGGCGATGTCGTGCGAGAGCACGCCCGATCCGGCCAGCAGCTCGTCGAAGACCACCCGTGTCCCGGTGCCGCGCCCGCGGTTGACGAAGCGCAGCGCCAGGCGAGCCAGGTCGCCGAGCGAGCGGACCCCGAGGGGGTTGCCGGCGGCGACCATGAGCCCCTGGCTGCGCGTCGCGAAGCCGATGAGCTTGTGTCGGCCGGGCTCGAGCATCGGACGGTAGACGAGCGCGGCCGTCGAGTCCATCGGTGCCGGGCTCAGCACGTGAAACCCGGCGAGGCGGCACCGGCCGTCGTTCAAGGCCGAGAGGGCGTCGACGCTGCCGGTGAAGTGAATGTCGAGGTGGAGCTTGCGATCCCTTGCGCAGACATCGCCGAGCAGCGGCAAGGCTTCGTCATGACTCGCAGACACGGAGATCACCTCGGCTTCGTCGTCGAAGGCCATGGCGAAGGCCCGCTCGAGCTCGTTCCGCAACGACGCCAGCTGCGGCGCAAGCCGGGCCTGGGCCTGGCGTTCCGCCAGGAGGAGCTTGGTGCCGAAGGTCGACAGCCGTGCTGGCTGGCCCCGGGTCCAGAGCAGCAGCGGCCGGCCGAGCTCGATCTCCCAGCGTTTGAGCTCGCCCCACACGTGCCGGTACGACAGCGACAGCTCCCGCGCGGTGGCCGAGATCGAGCCGGTTCTCTCTACGGCCTCGAGGAGGGCGAGCAGAGGGTGGTGCAAGTCGCCCCGGCTGCGCTCGCCGGACGAAAGCGTGTAGGCGAGATCGACCCTATGCATGAGCGTTCATATCGACCTGAGTGGCGTCGCCGCCCAGAATGCCGGCAGATGAAAGTTTCCTGATGAGCGCGATGACGGAGAGCTTCGCGACCGCATTTCGCCTCATTGTCCATGCCGACCCGGCGCTGGTTCGCACCGTGGCGCTCTCGCTCGCTGTCAGCGGCAGCGCGTGCCTGTGCGCGGCAGCGTTCGGGCTCGGCTCGGGCGCGTGGCTGGCCGTGGCGCGCTTCCCGGGCCAGCGAGCCGTCCTGCTTTCGCTCGACACGCTCCTCGCCTTGCCCTCGGTCGTGGTCGGCCTGGTCGTCTACCTGCTGCTGTCGCGCAGCGGCCCGCTCGGCTCGCTGGGCATTCTCTTCACGCCGACGGCGATGGTCATCGCCCAGACCATTCTCGTCCTGCCGATCGTCGCCGCGCTCGCCCGCCAGGTCGTCGCCGACGCCTTGCGCGAGGGTGGCGATCAGCTGCGCTCGATGGGAGCGGGCGCCTTCGCGAGCGCCTTGCTGATGCTGCTGCACGAGCGCTGGGCCGTGGCGACGCTGATGCTCATCGCCTTTGGCCGGGCGATCGCCGAGGTCGGCGCGGTGATGATCGTCGGCGGCAACATCGACGGCGTCACGCGCGTGATGACGACGACGATCGCGCTCGAGACGAGCAAGGGCGACCTGCCGCTCGCGCTCGCGCTCGGCATCGTGCTGCTCGTCGCGATCGCATTGATCAATGTCGCGATCGTCCTCTTCCGCACTGGCGGCGGCTCCCTGGCGGTCGAGACGCGATGAGCACCGAACCTCTGGCGGCGAGCCTGATCGTGCTGCGCGACGCTTCGGTGACGTTCGGAGCCGTCGCGGCGGTCCGCAAGGCGACGATGCGCGTCCGCGAACGTGATTTCATCGCCATCGTGGGCGCTAACGGCTCTGGCAAGACCAGCCTGTTGCGCCTGCTGCACGGTGTCGTCGCGCACACCGGGTCGCGCTTCGTGCCGCGCCCTTCGGTCGTCCAGGCGATGGTCTTCCAGCGGCCCTTCCTGCTCCGGCTTTCGGTCCTGAACAACGTCCGCATCGCGCTCTGGCTCGCCGATCGCCACGTTTCGGCTTCGGGACGGGAAGCGCGCGCGATACAAGCGCTCGAACGCGTCGGCCTCGGCGCCTTGCGCCATCGGCAGGCGCGTTCGCTTTCTGGCGGCGAGCAGCAGCGCCTGGCCCTGGCGCGCGGCTGGGCGGTGCGCCCGGACATCCTCTTCCTCGACGAACCGACCGCCAGCCTTGACCCGTCGGCCAAGAAGGACGTCGAGAGCCTGCTCGCCGGCTTCGCCGCCGAGGGGATGACGCTGGTGATGAGCACCCACAACCTCGGCCAGGCCAAGCGCCTGGCGCGGCGCGTCGTCTTCATGGACGAGGGTCGCATCGACGTCGATCTGCCGACGGCGGATTTCTTCGCTGCCGGCACTCCCGGTCGTGCCGGTCTCTTTCTCAAGGGAGAGTTGTCATGGTCGCTCGATGGATGAAGCAGGCCCGGCGTCGCGCCGTGATCGGGATCGCCTGCGCCGCATCGCTGGCATGGACCCACACGCTGGTGACGGCACAGGAACGCAGCATCACGATGGCGTCGACGACGAGCACCGAACAATCGGGCCTGTTCGCGCACCTCCTGCCCGCCTTCAAGCAGGCGACCGGGATCGACGTTCGCGTCGTCGCCGTCGGCACCGGGCAGGCGCTGGACATGGGCCGGCGCGGCGATGCCGACGTCCTGTTCGTGCACGACCGCGAGGCCGAGGAGAAACTCATCGCCGAGGGCTTCGGCCTCAAGCGAAGCGACGTGATGTACAACGACTTCGTCGTCGTCGGACCGCAGGGCGATCCCGCGGGTGCGAAGGGGAACGACGTCGTCGCGGCGCTTGCGAAGATCGCCGACAAGCCGGCTTCCTTCCTCTCCCGCGGCGACAAGAGCGGGACCCATGCCGCCGAGCTGCGCTACTGGAAGCTGGCCGGCATCGACGCTCCGGCGACGCGGTTCGCCGGCTACAAGGAGTGCGGGTGCGGCATGGGGCCGGCACTCAACATCGCATCGCAGTCCGACGCCTACGTGCTGAGCGACCGCGGCACCTGGCTCGGCTTCAGGAACCGCGGCAACCTCGCGATCCTCGTCGAGGGCGACCGGCGCCTCTTCAACCAGTACGGCGTCATCGTCGTCAATCCGGCGAAGCATCCGCACGTCAAGGTGCAGCTCGCCCAGGCGTTTGCCGACTGGGTGCTCTCGCCCGCCGGTCAGCAGGTCATCGCCTCCTACAAGGTGGGCGGCGAGCAGCTGTTCTTCCCCAACGCGTCGCGTTGAGGTGGGCGCCTGGCTAGCGATCGGCCGTCGTGTTCGTGCTCGGCTCCCGAGGGCAGGAGATCCTCGCCGCGCACGGTTTCGCGCCGCGCTGAGAGGCACGCGCATGAAACGACTCTTGTTGCGGCGCGTCGTCAGGACCCTGCGGATTTCGGGCGCGTCCGTCGTGCTCGCGGCGATCAGCGGACTCGTCGCGGCGCAGAGCGCGTCCAGCCCGCCTCCGGCCGAAGACGTCCTGCGCGTCAGGCTGGCCGACGGCAGGACGATGGCCTTCGGGCGCGCCGACCTGGAAAAGTTGCCGAGCGAATCGGCGCTGGCGAAGCTTCCCGACCGCGCGTCTTTCCCGGTCACGGGCGTCTCGGTGACGACGCTCCTGCGCGCTGCCGGGATGGACCTGAGCGCGAATCTCGGCAGCCGCGCGGTCGTGACGCGCGCCCTCGTGGCGCGCGCGGCGGACGGCTATCGCGCCGTGTTCGGTCTGGCCGAGGTCGATCCCCATTTCGGCCATGCGCCAATGATCGTCGTCTGGAAGCGTGCCGACGACAGCGCTTTGCCGCCTCGCTCGGGCCCGTTTGAGCTGATTCACACCGGCGACGGTCGCGCAGCGCGCTGGGTCCGACAACTGCAGTCGCTCGAAGTCACCGAGGTTCCCTGAGCCGAATCCGTCGTGATCGATCGACCGCCACGCCGGCGATCGCCGCGGCAGGGCGCTAGGCGGCAGCGGCGAGCGGCAGGTTGATCAGCAGGTTCTGCGGCTTGAGCTTGAGCGTCTGCTCCGCATTCATCGCCAGGCCGAGGTAGACCGGCTTGCCGGCGACGTCGGCGCGCATCTCGAGCGGATCGGCGAAGTCGAGGCGGAACAGGCCGATCAGGCGTTGCAGACGATCGGCGTCGGGCGAGTCGCCACGATAGAGATCGTTGAGCAGCGCCGTCGCCTCGGCGTCCAGGCCGACGTGCCAGCGCCACGCCGGATCGTCGATCCGCTGCAGCGGCCGGATCGTCGTCGCGACGTCGAGGAAGTGGCCGATCCAGCGCTCGAGGACGCGTGCCAGCGCCGTCATTCCGGAATCGCTGCGCGCCATCGTGAAGCTGAGGCCGTGACCGAGGTCGTTGGCGATCTCGTGGCTGAGGTCGAGGACGTAGGCGAAGGGATCGGCGGCGGCGTCGAACTCGCGCGCGTTGGACGCGCCGAGGACGGGCAGGGCAGAGCGGTCTTCGCCGGGGCCGGCGAAGAGTTGGCGCACGAGGTCGAGCCCGGACGATGTCGCGCTGGCGCGGTCGGCGGCATCGCGGTCGGCGCAGAGGATGCGTCCGTCGCGGATCGCGACCCGCTGCGTCCGATGGAGCAGTTGCGCGGCACGCCGCTCGATCGCGCTCGCCCGGCCATCGACAAGGCGCGCGACGATGGCCGCGACGACGGCGTCGATGAAGGCCGGAGGCACGGCGATCGCTCCGCTGCGGACGAGGCGCAGGTAATACGCCTCGAGGCTGCCCGCGGCGACGACGGCATCGCGAAAGGCGAGGAAGACGGCGTAGTTCTCGCGCGCATCCGCATCGGCGATTGCGGCGAGCTCGCTGGCGTCCACCGCCATCATCGGCGCGGCGCCGAGCCGCTCGTGCAGCCGTCGCTCGTCGGCGCAGGAATCTTCGACCGGAGCGAGCTCGGCCAGCGCGAGCATCGGCCGGAAGAAGTCTTCGGCCGGCGCGAGCCAGCGCCCGCCCTGCGGTGGCGCCTCCTTCGCGGGGTGTGCGCTCTCGGCGTCGTTCATGGCGCGATTATTGGCGTCGCACCGCCGCATAAACTCGACCGATGCATGTCATCGGTTTCTGCGGCTATTCGGGGTCCGGCAAGACGACGCTCGTCGAGCAGCTCATCGTTCGCCTGCGCCTTGCGGGCCAGCGCGTCTCGGTCGTCAAGCACGCGCATCACGATTTCGACATCGACCACGAAGGCAAGGACTCGTGGCGTCATCGCCAGGCCGGTGCGTTCGAGGTCGTCATCGCATCGAACCGTCGCCTCGCCAAGATCCGCGAGTATCCGGCGATCGAGGAGCCGACGTTCGACCAGCTGGTGGCCGAGCTCGTCGAGTGCGACTGGGCCCTTGTCGAAGGGTTCAAGCACGCGCCGCTGCCGAAGATCGAGGTCTGGCGCGCCGCGACCGGGAAGCCCGCGCAGTACCCCTTCGATCCTTTCGTGATCGCGCTCGCCACCGACGACGAGGCGGCCCTGCCAACGCCCACCGGCCTGCCGGTGTTCCTTCTCGACGATGTCGACGGCGTCGCCGCCTTCATCCTCGCCCAGGCCGAGCGCTGTCGCTACCTGCCCCGCGAGTGAGTGAGTGCGACCGGGCTCAGGCGATGCGCGCCATGTCGCGCATCGTCGTCGGGCCGGCGCGGCGCTCGATCTCCGACAGCAGCGGCTTGTTCCAGCCGAGCATGAACATCGCCTCGGCGACGATGAACATCGGCGCGACGACGAGGCCGATGACGTCGTCGACGAACGCGGGCTTCCTGCCTTCGTACCAGTGGCCGATGAACTGGATCAGCCAGCCGACAGCGAAGAATCCGAAGCCCCAGCCGAGCCAGACCGGGACGCTCCCGCCCGACACCTGCTGGCCGAGCCAGAGGAGAGCAGCGACGGCGACGCTGGCGACGATGCCGAGGACCGCATCGCCGCGCGTCACGTACCAGACGGCGGCGAGCGCGAACAGGATCCACGCCGGCGTCAGGATCAGGTTGCCTGCCGGCAGCGCCGGCCGCGCCAGCAACACGCCGATCGAGAACACGATCATCGGCACGCCGATGAAGTGGCTGACGATGTTGCGACGGTCGCGGTGGTACGCGGCGTACTGGGCGAGGAGCTCGGTGGCAGTGCGCATGGCAGGCCTCGATGGAGCGATGAGGCCAATAGTAGGACAAGTCGCCGGGGCGGCGCTCCCCCGCACATGCATGTCCCCGTCGGGCGGCGTGAGCGACCGCACGGAGAACCGACCGTCCGCGGCCCGCTTGCCTGACAGCGACGCAGCCTCTTCGCCGACAGGCAGGCGCCGCACGGCAGGGATAGCATCCAGCGACGTGACGCCGGGAGTACGACATGCGCATGGACGGCCAGGAAGAGAGCAGCAACGTCGAGGACGTCCGCGGCATGGGCGGTGGCGGCGGCGGGTTCGGCATCGGCGGCCGTGGCATCGGCCTGGGCAGCATCGCCGTGGCGGTCATCGCTGGCTGGATCTTCGGCATCAACCCGCTGACGCTGCTCGGCATGATGGGCGGCAGCGACGGTGGTGGCCAGGTCGTGCAGCAGCAAGGCCCCGCGCCGGCGCCCCCGGCCAACGACGCGGGCGCCAAGTTCGTCTCGCAGGTGCTGCGCAGCACCGAGCAGGTCTGGACCGACGTCTTCCGTGAGTCCGGCCGCACCTACCAGCCGCCCAAGCTCGTGCTGTTCCAGGGCAGCTGGCCGACGGCGTGCGGCCAGGGCCAGGCGGCGATGGGGCCGTTCTACTGCCCGAACGACCAGAAGGTCTACATCGACCTGCGCTTCTACAAGGTCCTCGAGCAGCGCCTCGGCGCGCCGGGCCAGTTCGCGCAGGCCTACGTCGTCGCCCACGAGGTGGGGCACCACGTCCAGAACCAGCTCGGCATCATGGACAAGGTCGATGCGCTGCGCGGTCGTGGCGGCGAGGCGCAGGCGAATGCGCTCAGCGTTCGCGTCGAGCTGCAGGCCGACTGCTTCGCCGGCGTCTGGGCGGCGCGCTCGCAGAAGGAAAACGGCTGGCGCCTCGACCCGGGCGACATCGAGGCGGCGCTCAACGCCGCGGCACAGATCGGCGACGACACGCTGCAGCGGAAGTCGCAGGGCATGGTCGTTCCCGAGTCGTTCACGCACGGCTCGAGCGCGCAGCGCGTCAACTGGTTCAAGCGCGGCGTCGAAGGCGGCAGCATCAATCGCTGCAACACCTTCGAGGGGCGCGACCTCTAGCGGTTGCCGGACCGGGACGCGCTCACCAGGTCAGCGCCACGGTCCAGTCGCAGCGCAGGATGCCAGCGCGGTGCAAGCGCTTGCGCAGGCTCACGTACGCGCCGGGCAGGAAGAACAGCGCCACGCACGCCGCCGCGGCCCAGCGTGCGTGGAGAAGAAACGCCGAGGGGAACCCGACCCAGCCGGCGACCCAGAACGTGAGCACCATGTCCCAGACGTGCTTCTCGACGGGCTGCTCGCGCCAGTGGCGTTGGTGCCACGTCTTCAGGTTTTCGAACTGCACCAGCTTCATGACGTTTCCGGAACGGCTCAATACGTGCCCGGCAAGAGTACGCGCCGATCGACCCGCTGGATGTCGGTGTGGCCGCAAAAGGCCATCGTCAGGTCGAGCTCCTTGGCGATGATCTCGAGCGCGCGCGTCACGCCGGCCTCGCCCATCGCGCCGAGGCCATAGAGGAAAGCGCGGCCGATCAGCGTGCCGCGCGCGCCGAGCGCCCAGGCCTTGAGGACGTCCTGCCCGGAGCGGATGCCGCCGTCCATCCAGACCTCGATCTGCGAGCCGACCGCGTCGGCGATCGCCGGCAACGCGCTGATCGACGACGGCGCGCCGTCGAGCTGGCGGCCGCCGTGGTTGGAGACGACGATCGCGTCGGCGCCGCTGGCGACGGCGAGGCGAGCGTCGTCGACGTCGAGGATGCCCTTCAGGATCAGCTTGCCGCCCCACTTCTTCTTCACCCACTCGACGTCGGCCCAGCTCAGCGTCGGGTCGAACTGCTGCGCCGTCCAGGCGAACAGCGACGCCGGATCACCGACGTTGTCGACGTGGCCGACGATGTTGCCGAAGCTGCGCCGCTTGGTGCCGAGCATGCCGAGGACCCAGCGCGGCTTGGTCATCAGGTTGAGCAGGTTGGCGAGGGTCGGCTTGGGCGGCGCGGTCAGGCCGTTCTTGAGGTCCTTGTGGCGCTGGCCGAGGATCTGCAGGTCGAGGGTGAGAACGAGGGCGCTGCACCGGGCCGCCCGCGCGCGCTCGAACAGGCGCTCCATGAAGGCGCGATCGCGCAACATGTAAGGCTGGAACCAGAACGGCGCCTTGGTGTGGGCGGCGATGTCCTCGATCGAGCAGATGCTCATCATGCTGAGGGTGAACGGGATGCCGAATTTCTCCGCCGCGCGGGCGGCAAGAATCTCTCCATCAGCATGCTGCATGCCCGTCAGCCCGGTCGGCGCGATCGCCACGGGCATCGCGCTCGGAATGCCGACCATCTTCGTGGCGATCGAGCGGTTGGCCATGTCGACGGCGACGCGCTGGCGCAGCTTGATGCGCTGGAAATCGCTTTCGTTCGCGCGGTACGTGCTCTCCGTCCACGAGCCCGAGTCGGCGTAGTCGTAGAACATGCGCGGAACGCGCTGCTTGGCGAGCACGCGCAGGTCTTCGATGTGGGTGACGACGGCCATGGGCGCAGCGAGGTGGGGGTGAGGCGAATCCTACGACGCGTCGTCGAAAAGCGGCAGGCTGTATTCACCGATCGGCTCGTGTGCGGCCGGAACCGTCGCCGCTTCGGCTTCGTGCGGTGCGAGCGGCGCGACGAGATCGGCGAGCCGCGCCAGCGCGCCGGCGCGGACGCCGATCAGGCGCAGCCGCTTCGTCAGGTCGACGCGCTTCAGGCAGCTGCCGGCGGCGCGCCGGATCGCGCGCGCGTCGAGCGTGTGCGCCGGCAGCGTCAGATCGCGCGTCGCGATCTTGAAGTCGTCGAAGCGCAGCTTGATGCCGATCGTCTTGGCGGCGTAGGACTTCCTCGCCAGGTCGCCGGCGAGCTGCTCGCACAGCTCGGTGAAGATCGCGCCGAGCTCGGCGCGATCGCGCACCGCGTGGAGATCGCGATCGAACGTGGTCTCGCGGCTGATCGACTTCGGCTCGCTCGACGTCACCACCGGGCGATCGTCGCGGCCGTGCGACGCTTCGTGCAGCCAGGCGCCGAAGCTCTTGCCGAAGTGAGCGAGCAGGAACGCCGGGTCGGCGCCGGCGATGTCGCCGATCGTCTCGATGCCCAGCTCGGCGAGCCGGGCCGCGGCCTTCGGCCCGATGCCGTTGACCTTGCGCGCGGCGAGCGGCCAGATTCGCGCCGGCACGTCGTCGTGGCCGAGTAGCGTCAGGCCGTCCGGCTTGTCGAGCTCGGAGGCAAGCTTGGAGAGCAGCTTGTTCGGAGTGATGCCGATCGAGCAGGTGAGGCCGGTGCGCTCGTGCACCGCCGCCTTGATGGTGCTGCCGATCGCGCGCCCGGCGTCGTCGTGCACGCCGGGCTCGCCGCTCAGGTCGACGTAGATCTCGTCGATGCCGCGGTCCTCGATGACCGGCGCGATCTCGCGCACCGCGGCCTTGAACAGGCGCGAGTACTTGCGGTACTCGTCGAAGTCGACCGGCAGCAGGATCGCGTCGGGCGCGAGCAGCGCCGACTTCATCATGCCCATCGCCGAGAAGACGCCGAGCTTGCGCGCTTCGTAGGTGCTGGTGGTGACGACACCGCGGCCGGTGTAGTGGCGCAACGAGCTGAACTCGTGGCTGCCGTCGGCGCGCTTCTTCGGCTGGCTGTCGCGGCCGCCGCCGATGACGACGGCGCGGCCGCGCAGCTCGGGATAGCGCAGCAGCTCGACCGACGCATAGAACGCGTCCATGTCGATGTGGGCGATCAGCCGGTCCATCCGATAACTGTACGGGCATACAGCCCGGCGTGGACGCCTTTCTTGCCGCTCGCGGCAGACGCGACAGGCACCGTTTTCCGGCGCTCCTGCGCTTGTCGCAGAATGCACCGATGAGCAGCGTCCCGCCGGCCGCTTCGATCCGCTTCGCGACGCGTGCCGACGCGCTCGGCATCGCCGAGATGTCGCGCGATTTCATCGAGCACGGCCTGGGCTGGAGCTGGACGCGCGAGCGCATCCTGAGGAGCCTGCGCCATCGCGACACCAACGCGATCGTCGCCGTTCGCGAGGCCGACCGCGCCGGCTTCGGCCTCATGAAGTACGGCGACGAGGAAGCGCACCTGCTGCTGCTCGCGGTCAAGCCGTCGCATCGGCGCTGCGGCGTCGCGAGCGAGATGCTGGCGTGGCTCGAGCGCTCGGCCGAGGTCGCCGGCGTCGGCCGCATCACCCTCGAGGCGCGCGCCAGCAACGACGCCGCGCGCGCCTTCTATCGCCGTCACGGCTACGCGCAGGCGCAGCTGCTGCCCGGCTACTACGGCGGGCGCGAGACGAGCGTGCGGATGGTCAAGGACTTCGGCCTGTCGCGCACGGGGGCGCTGTGACGGCGCGCTTCGCCGCGGCATTCCTCGCTGCGTGGTGCGTCGCCGGCGCCGCCTCGGCGCAGGTCGCGGTCATCGACGCGCAGCCGCTGCCGCTCGCCACCAAGCGCATCGCCGCCAGCAGCGACGAGTGCGTCGTCTGGCGTCGCGAGCAGTCGTTCGCGCGCACGGTCGAAGCCCACGACGCGCGTGCCTTCCAGGCGTTCCTGCACGCGGGCACCGTGTTCAACGCCGGCACGGCCGACGCCGATCGCGGCAGCGCCGAGGTCGCCAAGAGCTGGGCCGAGATCGTCGAGGGCAAGACGATCGCCCTGCGCTGGCGTCCCGGCATCGTCCAGATCGGCGGCGAGCCGACGATCGCGATTTCGCGCGGGCCCTACATCCTCCAGCGCCTGCAGGCGGCCGCGCCGACCTACCGCGTCGGCATGTACCAGAGCGTCTGGGTTCGCGACGGCCGCGATGGCGCCTGGCGAGTCCTCTTCGACGGCAGCGCGACGACCGGCCAGGCGATGGCAGACCGCGCCGCGGCCGAGCGCTGGGTCGAGGAACAGGCGATGTCCGACTGCGCCTCGTAGCGAGGCGCAGCTGCGAGCTCAGGCGCTGATCACGCCGCCCTTGAGGATTCCCCGCTCGGCGCTGCCGAGGGCGGTATAGAGCGGCAGGCTGTCGCCCGGGAGGAGGACGTCGATGGCGCGGTCGAGCGCCGCGGTGGCGCGCGCGAGCGATTCGCGCTGTGCCGCGACCTGGCCGCTCGCGCTGGCGAGGCGATGGCGCAACGCCGGCGGCAGCGGGCCGTTCCTGGCAGCGTCGGAGAACTGGGTGACGGCGCTGGCGAGCGCGCGGTGCAGCTCGGCGGCGTGGAGATCGATCCCGGCCGGATCGCGCGCGCGCAGGGCGTTGCCGAGGGCGGCAAGGCGCGTCTCGACCTCCGACAGGCGCGCTTCGAGCGCCGGCGTGTGGCTGGCGCCAGCCTCGAGCGCGGCCATCAGCCCTGCACCTTGGCGAGGAGCTCCTGGGCGTTGGCGATCAGCTTGTCGGCGATCGCTTCGGGGTTGACCTTGAACGATCCGTCGGCGAGCTGGGCCGAGATCCGGGCGACCTTGTCGGCATCGAACTCGCCCGAGGCACCGCCGGAGAGCAGGGTCGAAGCGGTGCTCGACAGGGCGACCGTCGCGCTGGCGTCGACATTGGCAGCACCCGTGGCGCGGACGCCCGCGGTCGCCTTGGCGGCGGCCTCGGCCGGCGCGGCCGGCGTGCCGGCGGCCGGGGCCGGCAGCGGCTTGTCAGCGGGTTGTCCGATCTTCATGGGGCTCTCCAGGGGGCGCCGGCGGGGCCGGTACCTTCAGCATGGACGGACTATCGGCCCGGCCCGAGACGACTTTAGAGATTTCTGCCACGACCCCGCGATCCCGGGGGGTGCCGCTCACAGGGCCAGCTCCAGGCGGCGCTCGGCGGTGGGGACGCCGGTGACGATGCGGCCGCTCTCGGTTCGGACCTTGGCCGGTTGCCCCTCGATGCCGTTGGTCAGCGCCTGGCCGGCGCCTTCGAGCGCAAAGCCCTCGCCGACGGCGACGACCTTGACGGCGTCGCCGGCGGCGAACCACTGGCGCGACTTGATGTGCGCCTGGCGCACCGCCTGGCCCGGACGAAGCGTCTGGCCGACGGTGCGGCCAACGACGAGCTTCTTGTCGAAGAAGACCGCCGTGAACTCCTCGGCGAGGTCGACCTCGGCCTCGTCGAGGTCGCTCTCGGCGAGGACGCTGCCGGCCGGCGCACCGGCGGGGACGACGAGCGCGCGGCCCCAGACCTTGACGACGATCGGCAGGTAGACGTTCCAGGCCGTCCGGCCCTGCGTGCAGCGCAGGCCGATGCGGCTCTTGCCCCAGAGGCGGACGTTCGCCGGCAAGTAGGGCTCGATGCGCTCGCACGGCGCGAGGTGCAGGCGCGGATCGAGCTGGCCGACGACGACCTCGACGCGAGCCGCGGCTGGTGCCGCCGCCTTGTCGAGGGCGAGCGATCGGACCTCGTCGACGAGGCCGGCGGCCAGCGCCGACGCGGGCTCTTCCGCGTTGGAAGGAAGCGCCGCGACCACCAGGCCGCAGACGACGAGAACGAGCCAAGCCAGTCGGCGTGGCGCGACGCGCGCGAGCGGAGCGAGCAGGGCGATCGACAGCATGGCGCTCACTCTAGGAGCCGGCGCCCTCGGCCAAGGGGGCGAACAGGCCCGGAAAGGCCGCGCTATTCGCGCTTATGTTCGCCGGACGGCGTTCTGACAATGCCTCCACGTCGACGCGGGAGTCCGAACCGGGCTCGCGCGCCGGCCGCAACCCACGAGGCTCGCGATGCTCAATCGATTGACCGAATCGCTCGATTTCCAAGGCCAGGCCCTGCAGCTGCGATCGGAGCGCCAGCGCCTCATCGCCAGCAACATCGCCAACGCCGACACGCCGGGCTACATCGCCCGCGACATGGACTTCGCCAAGACGCTGCGGGCGGCGACCGGCGCTGTGCCGGCGTCGGGCGCGCTGGCGACCTCCCACGCCGGCCACCTCGGCACGGGTGGCGCGGCGGGCGCGGGCGGCGCCAAGGTCGCCGGCGAGCTGCTGTACGCGACGCCGTCGCAGACCAACCTCGACCGCAACACCGTCGACATGGACCGCGAGCGCGCCAGCTTCGCCGACAACGCGATCAAGTACGAGGCGACGCTGCGCTTCATCAACAGCAGCGTGCGCACGTCGCTGTCGGCGATCACGGGTCAATAAGGAACGCCATGAGCATGCTGTCGATCTTCAACGTCTCGGGCAGCGCCGCGAGCGCGCAGAGCCAGCGGCTCAACGTCGTCGCCTCGAACCTGGCCAATGCCGACACCGTCGCCGGCCCGAACGGCCAGGCCTACAAGGCGCGCCAGGTCACCTTCCAGACCGAGCTGATGGGCCAGACCGCGAACGACCCGACCGCTGCGGGCGTGCGCGTCAGCACGATCCGGGAAGACCAGACGCCGGGCCGCAAGGTCCACGACCCCAAGCATCCGAGCGCCGACGCCGAGGGCTACGTCACCTACAGCAACGTCAACGCGGTCGAGGAGATGGTCAACATGATCTCGGCCTCGCGTTCGTACCAGAACAACCTGGAGGTGATGAACACCGCCAAGTCGCTGCTCCTGAAGACGATCCAGCTCGGCCAGGGCTGAGCGCACTCGAAAGACCACCATGGCCGTCAGCGCACCCACTTCGACCAGCAACGACGTCGCTGTCAGCTCGACGCCTGCCGTCGCCGGTAGCAACGACGCCACCGTCACGTCAGACCGCTTCTTGAAGCTGCTCGTCGCGCAGATGCGCAACCAGGATCCGCTCAACCCGATGGACAACGCCCAGGTGACGAGCCAGATGGCGCAGATCAACACCGTCACCGGCATCGACAAGCTCAACTCGACCGTTCAGGGCCTGTCGACCCAGTTCATGCAGCTGCAGGCGGTGCAGGGCGCGTCGCTGGTCGGCCGCGACGTGATCGTCGCCGGCAACAAGCTCAGCGTCGACGCCGAGGCCGGAATCGGCCAGGGCGGCTTCGAGCTCGACAACGCCGCCGACGCGGTCAAGGTCGAGATCCTCGGCCCGAGCGGCGCCGTCGTGCAGACGCTCAACCTCGGCGCCGAGAGCGCCGGCGTGCACAGCTTCAACTGGCCGTCGGGCACGGCGACGAGCGGCAGCGGCCTGACCTTCCGGGTCACCGCGACGGCCGGCGGCGTCGCGACCAAGGTGACGCCGTTGATGCGCGATCGCGTCGACGCGATCAGCACGACCGGCACCAGCTTCAACCTCGAGCTCGAGAGCTCGGGAACGGTTCCGTACAGCGCCGTCAAGGCCTTCAACTAGATCCTTTCCCGGCGGCCGCGAGGCCGCGTCCACAGAAAGCGAACACGCCATGGGTTTCCAGCAAGGTCTTTCCGGTCTGAACGCGTCGAGCAAGAGCCTCGAGGTGATCGGCAACAACATCGCCAACGCCAGCACGGTCGGCGCGAAGGCGTCGCGCGCCGAATTCGCCGACGTCTACGCCAACGCGATCGGCGGCAGCAATGCGGTGGGCATCGGCGTCATGGTCGCCGATGTCGCGCAACAGTTCACCCAGGGCGACATCTCGGCGACCGACAACCCGCTCGACATCGCCATCAACGGCAACGGCTTCTTCGAAGTCACCAAGGGCGGCACGGTCAGCTACACGCGCAACGGCCAGTTCAAGGTCGACCGTGACGGCTTCATCGTCAACAACCAGCAGCAACGGCTGATGGGCTACCCGGCCGACCCGGCCGGGGTGATCATTCCCGGCGCCGCCGGGCCGCTGCAGATGCCGACCGGGGGCATCACGCCGAAGGTGACGACGACGATCGGCATGGAGATGAACCTCGACGCGCGCGCGGGCGTGACGCTGCCCGCTGCCGGCGCGCCGATCGACTTCGCCGACCCCACGACCTACAACAACGCCACGTCGCAGACCGTGTACGACGCGACCGGGCAGGGCGTCGCGCTGACCTACTACTTCCAGAAGGCAGGGGCCAACACCTGGAACGTCTACGTCGCCGCCAACGGCACGCCGATCGCGACCGCCGGCGGCAACCCGGCGGCGACGACGACGATCACCTTCCCGGCCAACGGCGGCACGCCGACGGCGCCGGTCGGAACCGTCCCCATCGACATCCCGTCGGTCGCCAACGCGGTCGGCGCGACGACGGTGCCGATCACCGGCGTCGCTCTCGACGTGACGGGGGCGACCCAGTACGGCTCGCAGTTCGGCGTCACCGACCTGGCGCAGGACGGCTACGCGTCGGGCCAGCTGATCGGCGTCCAGTTCGAGGACAACGGCATCGTCCTCGCGCGCTACTCGAACGGCGAGACGCGGCCCGCCGGTCAGATCGAGATCGCCAGCTTCCGCAACCCGCAAGGCCTGGAGCCGCTCGGCGGCAACGCCTGGGGACGCACGTTCGCGTCGGGCGATCCGCTCGTCGGTGCCCCGGGCGACGGCAACCTCGGTGTCCTGCAGGCCGGCGCGCTCGAGGAATCGAACGTCGACCTGACCGCCGAGCTGGTCGACATGATCACCGCGCAGCGCGTCTACCAGGCCAACGCGCAGACGATCAAGACGCAGGACCAGATCCTGCAGACGATCGTCAACCTGCGCTAACGCGCCGGAACGGGCTGAGCGAGGACGCGCATGGACCGTCTCATCTACCTCGCCATGTCGGGCGCGAAGGCGACCATGCAGCGCCAGGAGACGCTCGCCAACAACCTCGCCAACGTCTCGACGGTCGGCTTTCGCGCCGAGCTGGCGGCGTTTCGCGCCGTGCCGGTGGAAGGCAGCGGCGCGAGCACGCGCGTCTACTCGCTCGAGTCGACGCCGGGCTACGACGCGACGCCGGGCCAGGTGGCCGCCACCGGTCGCAACCTCGACGTCGCCATGCAGGGTGCGGCGTGGCTGGCGGTGCAGGGGCTCGACGGCACCGAGGCATACACCCGCGGCGGCTCGCTCGACATCAACGCCGACGGCAATCTCGTCACCATCTCGGGCCTCACCGTTCTCGGCGACGGCGGGCCGATCGCGATCCCGCCCGACAATCGCGTCGGCATCGCCGCAGACGGGACGGTCAGCGTCACCGATGCCAACGGCCACAGCACGTCGGTCGGCAAGCTCAAGCTCGTCACGCCGGAGGCGCCGCTGACGCGCGGCACCGACGGCCTCTTCCGGGCCGGCGCGGGCGAGCTCTCGGCCGACCCGCTGGCGCGCCTCCAGGACGGCGCGCTCGAGGGCTCGAACGTGAGCGCCGTCGAGACGATGGTCGCCATGATCGCGGCGGCGCGCCAGTTCGAGGCGCAGATGAAGTCGCTCTCGAACGCAGAAGGCAACGACAAGGCCGCGTCACAACTGCTGTCGGTGAGCTGAACCGCCCGCCGCGCGGCGCCGCGCCGATCCCGATCGCGTGCCTGCTCACCGCGACGCGGCCGCCCGCAGTAGAGTGGCGGTGCGAATCTCCACGGCGAGGGGGCGGCCATGCGGTCTCTGTCGATGCCAGGCGCGAAGCGCGGATCCGGACCCCGGACCCTGTTGGGTCTGGCCTGCGCGGTTCTCGTGGCGTCTGCCGCCGCGCAGCCGAGAGGCGGCCCGACCCCCTTGACCGCGGCGCAACGCGCCGTCCTCGATCGCTTCGTCGGCACCTGGGACGTCACCGCGACGACCAAGGTGCCGAGGCTGGCCCCGGTCAAGTCGACGTTCACGTGGGCGTGGGTGCTCGAGCGCCGCTACCTGCGGGGCGAGAGCAGCATTAAGTCCGACGGCAGCCAGGAAATGCAGGTGCTCGGCCACGACGCCGGCGGCTATCCCCTGTGGGTCTTCTCGTCGGCGGGCCTCGCGTTCCAGTTGACGCGCGGCGAGTGGAACGAGGCGACGCGGACGATGGAGTGGAAGAACGCGCCGACCGACCCGTTGCTGTACACGACCCGCTGCACGTTCGAGACCGCGACGACGATGCGCTGCAGCGGCCAGGTGAAGAACCTGGGCGGGAAGGTCGCGATCGACTCGGAGTCGGTGGCCCTGCGAAGAACGCCCTGACGCGCGGCGGCCATGCAGGAGATCGCGCCTGTCGTTCTCTTCGTCGCGCTGTTCGTCGTCCTCGTCGTCGCCGCCTTCCTGACGCTGCTCGGATCCTGGCTGCTGATCTGGCTCTACCAGCGCGGCGTGGCCGCCGCGATGCACGCGAGCGGTTTCGCGGCAGCCTCGATCGCAGCATCGCCGAACGTCGCGTCGGCTGCCCCATCCTCGGTGCCGGTCGGCACGGCGGCGGTGCTGGCCGAGGCGCCGATCGTCGCGTCGACGCCAGCGTCGCCCCGCCCCGACGCCGACGCCCTGTTCGAGCGCGCCCGGCGCGCGCCGATCGAGGCAGCGACCGGCGTGGCGGCGGCCGGGTTGGGGTTCGCGCTCGTGCTAGCGCTCGGCTTCATCGTCGCCGTGCCGGACGCGCGCACGCCGCTGCGCCTGCTCTTCACGGTGTGGGTCGACTCGTGGCCCATCGTCATCGCCATCGCCTTCATCGCGCCGCGCTTCGCGCGCTCGGCAGCGATCGGCAGCGGGGCGTACTTCGCCGCGTTCGGCGCGGGCACGATCGTCGCGATGGTGCTCCCGGAGACGTCGCCCGAGTCGATCGACGCAGCGATCATGCAGATGCAGGAAACGATCACGCCGTTCTTCCTGTTGCGCTACTGGCTTGTCTTTTCTGCGTTGCCGACCGTGCTCCTGCTGCTCTTTCTCAACCCGAGGACGCGCGCCGTCAGCCCCCTCCTGCTCGCCTTCACGACGATCGTGGTCAGCGGCTGCATGGCGGCCTGGTTCGCTGTCTTCTCGACGCCGGGCACCGAGCTCGTCGTTCACGCCGTCGAAGCGACGCGTCTGTCGCTCGGCTGGATGCTGGGCGGTGTCCTCGTCCTCTCGATCGTCGCTTGCGCCGCGCTCGGCTGGCTCGTCCTCGCGTGGGTTCGCAACGCGTATCTCGCCAAGACGATCAGCGACCGCTCGCTCGGCCTGGACGCGCTCTGGCTCTTCTTCGCGGCGTACTTCTCGGTCGCGTTCGTCGTCCAGGGGCCGGGCTGGCTGCTCGTCGGCGTTCTCGCCTTCCTGGCCTACAAGGCGGTCCTCGTCGGGCAGCGGCGGCTCGACCGGCGGCGCTCTCGGCCGCTGGCGCCGCGCGGTCTCACCTTCCTGCGCGTGTTCGCCCTCGGCGCCAAGAGCAACGCCTTGTTCGACGCGCTCGCCAAGCACTGGCGACGGATCGGCAGCATGCAGCTGATCACCGGCCCCGACGTCGCGCACAGCGTCGTCCAGCCGCACCAGCTGCTCGACTTCGTGTCCGGCCGTCTGGCCGGCCATTTCATCGCCGACGCGCGCACGATCGACGCGCGCATGGCGCAGCGCGACCGCGCGCCCGACCGCGACGGCTGGTACCGTGTCAACAGCTTCTTCTGCCGCGCCGACACCTGGCAGGCGGTGCTGGCGCGCCTCGTCGGCGACGGCGACGTCATCCTGATGGACCTGCGCAGCTTTACGGCGCGCAACGCCGGCTGCGTCCACGAGATCCGGCACCTGGTCGAGTTCGTCCCGCTCGGCCGCTGCGTCTTCGTCGTCGACGCGAGCACCGACGTCGCCGACCTGCGCGCGGTGTTGCGGGACGCGGCGGCGAGCCTTGCCGCGGGCGCGGCGAACCGCGGGGTCGACGTTGGCGCGATCGCCCTGCACAACGTCGACTCGCCCGTGGCTGCGCTGCCGCGGCTGCTGCGGACGCTCTGCGCCGCCGCCTGAGCGCCGATCCCGGCGCCGCCCCCGCGGCACCGAAAAGACGGC
>Ga0207641_10001675_pt1 | contig 21561 bp, 26 predicted proteins | sample KBSSwiS62_FD_184306 | JGI IMG/M metagenome (GOLD analysis project Ga0207641, IMG submission 184306) | Switchgrass rhizosphere microbial communities from Kellogg Biological Station, Michigan, USA - KBS Switchgrass S6-2 (SPAdes) (version 2) | ecosystem: Host-associated > Plants > Roots >... | reverse complement strand
AGGGCGCGCGTGTGCCGCTCGCCGTGATGCGGTTGCGCGGAAGCGAGCTGCCCGCCAATTTTCGTCTCGATGATTCGATGGGGATGGTTCCGCAAGCCAAGCTCTCGGCGACGCCGCGCGTCGTGGACGGTGTGGTGCACCTGTCCGTGGCGATCAGCGATGGAACGCTGATTAGCATGAGCACGGCCAGCAGCGGTTCCAACAGCATTCAAACTCCGAACGTCAATGTCCTGGCGCTCCAGAACGACATCGTCCTGCATCCCGGAGAGTCACTGATGTTGGCTGGTATGGACGACTCGAATGGTTCGTCTACACACAATGGTATCGGAGCTGCCTCAAACCCCCTCCTCGGTGGTGGATTCGATGCGAACACCAGGCACTCGATCCTCGCCATCGTGATGACTGCCAAGGTGCTTTGATATGAAACACAACATGAAGTCGATTCGCTCATGCAGCGCTGCAGTAGTGGCTGTTCTGGCCTACTCGTCCGTGTTGGCTGCTGATCCTGCGTCCACTAGTCAGCAGGGGCCGGCGGCTCGCCCGACGCTGCCGGCGTCCATCTCGGACAGTCAGACGTTCAAGGAGGTCGGAGAGCTGCAGGCCGCGGCTGCGGTCGTGAAGGCGCAGGTGGACCTGGAGGAGCAGCGCAAGGCCCTGGCGCAAGCACAGAAGGACATCAGAGAGTTGGGCGGCCAGTCTGATGTCGGCGATGGGCTGCCACAGCCGGGGGAAATTCCGTTGGTTCTGAGGGTCGAGGGCAGCCGCAATTCGATGCGTGCCGTGATCCTGATGCCATCCGGCGGGCTGCTTGAGGTGCGTCCCGGTGAGACAGTCGGTGCGATCGGCCGGATCGTTGATATCAGTGTGTCAGGAGTTCGAGTTGAGGGCCATAAGGGTGCCATTCACACCCTGATTTTCGCAGCTCCAAGGCAGGCGGTGGATGAGGTGTCGGAACGGAGCCGTACGGGCGCCGTATCGCTTCCTGGGGCAAGCGGGCGATCGATGACAGCGCCGCCGGTCCCAGTGAGCCAGTTTTCTCGCGGCGAGCAGTAAAAGCACCCTGGAGGCGCGGTGAGAACCGTCTCAATCAAGATCGGAGCGCAAAAGCGCAGTTGGGTAGCTGGTCTTCAGTGGACTAGCCAAGACCACGCGCCGTCTGTTGGTGATATCCGGCAGGAGGCTTCTGTGTTGCGGGCGAATCTCTACATCAAGCGCAAGCCCGTGAACATCGGTTCAGAGGGTGCGCGGCACGATGTGGGGTATGGATCACTGCCGACCGAAGGTCGGCGCGCGCCGCATTACAGCCTGGGCGCATTACTGGCGCAGGTGAAGAAAGGGAAGTGGTCTGCAACCTTCGACCTTGGGGCTTCCAACTCGGACCTGTTTCTCTACGTTGCCATTCTGGAAGGCAACACGATCGATCCCACCGAGTACGGCGAGGTGGTTGGTAGCAGATCCGATGTGGACAAGGCTCGGGAAAGCCACAGGAGCATGGACCTGGCGCATACCGAGTATGGCTTCGATGATCTGTGCAGGTTGGTGGACGAATTCACTGGCGAGATGAGCCGCGTTGTCTTCCTCAACAAGCAGGCTGGGATTAAGCCAATGCCTGTGCTGCTCAGCGCGGGCGCCGTGGGTGTCGTCGCAGTAGTCGGACTGATGTACCTGCACGGCCGCGGCAACTCCGCGGCGCGGATTGCTCAGATGCGTCTTGACGCGGCGGCGCTTTTGCTGAAGCAGAACGAGAGCGCAAAACCGCAGGCTGGGGCGGTCGATCCGCTTGCCACTACGGCCCTCCCTGCAGACCTGCAGAGGGCCTGTGGTGAGATCGTAAACTCTACTCCAGTGGCTCGAAACGGCTGGGTAGTGTCGTCAATCATCTGCGGTCAGGGTGGCGTGAAGGTGGTATGGGCTGCCGGCAGGTACGCGATGAGTGCGCTCCGACCGGATGGTGTTGTATCGGATGACGGTCGGAGTGTGACATCTCAGGTGCCCCTGAATGTGCCGGCCGCCGGCGCCGGCCAGCAGCGGGCGTCGCTTGATACAGAGATCGGCGATCTGCGCGATGTTGTACAGCGTGCCGGGGGGGTACTGGAGGTCCATAGTGGCCTGCCTCATCTGCCTGGAGATGACTCAACGGCGAGTGTCAGTGCGGGACGGCAGGGAATCTTCACGGTGAAACTCTCTTGGGCGCCTTGGTCAGTGCCCTTCTCCAAGGTGACAGGTCTGAGGATCGACACGATCAAATTCGATGGCTCGACATGGATCGTCGGAGGGTCTGTGTATGGGTCTTAAGGAGATGTTTGGTGCCAGCGGCGCGCGGCGCGAACCAGCAGCGATGCCGGAGTCCGGCCACGTGGTTGATACGTCCTCCCGTGATGTCCGCGTGCCGGAGAAGGTTACGGAACACGTTCTGGTGGACAGCACCAAGGGTGTTGTCTATGTAGATCGCAACCACAGCCATGATCCTGAAATCAGAACGTGGATTCATCGCCGGACGCGAGAATCTGAGCTGGTTATTGAGGAGGTTGATGCCACTGAGATGGCGGTCCTCAAGGCGAAAGCTCGCACGGAGTCGTCCAGCGCGGTTGTCGATGATGAGGAAAACCGCTTCAAGAGCCGCGTAAAGGACATGCTCTATCGGGCGGCTAGGAATGGCGCCAGCGATGTGCATATCCAAGTTCGCCAGAATGACACTGTAGTTCACTTTGTGGTTGACGGGGAATCCCGATTGGCCGAGTCGATGACTCAGCACGAGGGTAGCAGAGCGCTCAAGACGATCTATCAGGGGATAGCTCCAACTTCTGACTCCTCATACTTGCCACGTGAGAACCAGAACGCCCAGATACCGGGTGATGTCTTCCCGGCCGAGGCTGGACTGACCTCAATCCGCGTGGTGAAGGGACCGTGCTACCCACAGGATCAGAACGGCGAGTTCATGACGCTGCGCATGCAGTATTCAGGCGGTAGCCGGCGTCGTCATAGCGAAAACGAGAAATTGCCGTATCCGCCCAAGCCGGAAGGTGAGTATCGGTTGCCGTCCATGGGATTCGATGCGAAGCAGATTGAAGCTCTGGATGAGCTAATGGCTGTGCCGGAGGGGCTGATCCTCTTCGTCGGTCCGACCGGCAGCGGCAAGACAACCTCGATCTACGAGTTCCTATCGGAGATGACGCGTCGCAAGCCGTATAAGCGTGTCATTACGGTGGAAGATCCGGTGGAAATTCCGATCCCTACCGCGGTGCAGATGTCTGTGACAAACGCGCAGGACAAGGAGAGCACGGCGAAGGCCTACCAAGGGGCTGTGCGCACCATGTTGCGCATGGCGCCGCGGATCATCCTGATCGGTGAGCTGCGAGATGAGGACGTTGCAGCGCTCGCAATGGAGGCGGGTGTCACCGGCCACACGGTAGTGACGACGCTGCACGTGGACGAGTCATTCCAATGGGTTGACAGGCTGGAGACGATGGGGACCGGAAAGCTGAAGCGCCAGGCGTTCTGCGATCCGAAGCGAATTCGAGGTGTCATCACCCAGCGCATCCTGTCGCACCTTTGCCAGCACTGTGCCAAGAGACTCAGCGAGCTTCCCGAGGTGCCGCGGAGCCACAGGTTGGCGGTCGAGGCCCTTACAACCTGGGGCGATATATCGAATGTTCGCTTGCGCGGCGATGGTTGTGAGAGCTGCCATCAGTCCGGAGTCGCCGGCCGCTACGCCATCGCGGAAGTCATCAAGACAGATCGCGATCTGATGAGGGACTTTGTGGAACACGGAACTGTGATTGCACGGCAGAACTACCAGGCCCGGCCGGATTCCGAGAGGCCGATGATCGAGCGTGCGATCGAAATGGTGTTGAACGGCCGCGTGGACCCGGTGACAGTCGAAGACAACATTGACGTGATCCCCAGAAGAGAAAAGGCCAGTCGCAAGCCGCACCTGGTTGGTGGAATGGATGCGGAGCAGTCGGATGATCGTCTTGCGGCCGGCATCTTGGGGGTGGGAACGTGAGCGCCGAGAAAGTCGTCCGCGTAATGCCTGGGACCCTGGATGCGAAGTTTGCCTTCGGCTGGAAAGTGCGGCGGCAGTTCTATTCCCAGGTCATGGCGCAGAACGCCAATGGAGTCTCGCTGGGCAAATGCTTGGATCTGTACGAGGCGCGTGCCGTTCGGTCGAAAGCCTGGAAGCTGGCAGCCATCGCTCGTGCGATGAAGTCCAAGATGGCAAACGGCTTCGATTTCGCAGAAGCGGTTGAAGCGTGGGTTCCATTGGAGGAATCCTCTCAGATTGCTGCTGGTGTTCTTGGGCAGAACTTGCCCCTCGCACTGAAAAACCTGATCGAGTCCAAGGAGGTAGTGCGTGAGGTTACCTCGCACGTGCGAAATGCCCTGATGACTCCGCTGGCACATGTGGCCATCGGCATTGCGTTCTTCATCTTCATGGCGATGACGATTGTTCCGCAGTTCGAGGGGATCATTCCGAAATCCGCTGCATCGGGCTCGGTGGCCGCGCTGTACGACATCAGCGATTTTGTCGTGAGCTGGTGGTTCTGGACTCTGCTCGTGCTGTTTGTGGTGCTGATAGCGGCTGTCATCTACTCGCTTCCGCGGTGGACGGGTCGTAGTCGCATGGCAGCGGATAACTACTGGCCGTTTAACCTCTACAAGGAGTTCCAGGGATACCTCTGGATGACGGGCTTCGTGTCTATCGTTGCCTCAAGGGTCCGTGAGGTGAAGGCTCTTGAGATCCAGGCGGAGCGCGCCCCGCCCTGGCTCGCTGAGCGGCTGAATGTGATTCGTGATGACATGGCTAGCGGAAGCTCGCTCCCGCAGGCGCTAATTCGGCCGCGTTACGCCGGTCGAGGGTTTGACTTTCCGTCCGCAGAGATCGTGGACACGGTCGAGGCGATCCACGGCTTCGAGGATTTTCCGGGCCGGATGACCGGCGTTCAGCGTCAGTGGGTCCAAGAATTAACCGCCCGCGTCAAAGCGGCGGGCACGGTGATTGGTGTGGTGGGGTCCGCGTTGACCTATGGGGTCATCATCTTCATCACGGTGGCATCCGCAAACCTGCAGAACCAGTTACAGGAGCGGATCGGTAGTGCTTCAACTCATGTGCAGGGGAGATAGGGTGTTATGGACGGTATTGTTGGTCGTGTGATGCAGATTGCAGTGGGTCTAATCCTGCTGGTCGGCGTCGTGGTGGGTGGACAGAAGATGTTCGCAAGCTCGAAGGCGAGCAATGCGGTCGGCGACATGATGACACTGGAGCAAAACATCCAATCGGCGTATTCGGCTCAGCCGAATTTCACATCGCTGTCAAACACCGCATCGAACGCAGGTGGTTGGACGCCGAGCGACATGGTGAATGGCGCCAGTGGAATCATAAATCAGTGGGGCGGAACCGTGACAGTTGCGGTTGATGCAACCTCGACGCAGTTCGATCTGACGGAGACAAATGTTCCGCCTGTGGCATGCACGACGATGGCGAACGGCGCGCAGGGAGCAATGAGCGTGACGGTCAATGGTTCGGCTCTGACGGGTACCGCGCCGTTTGATCCGGCCACGGTGGCGACGGCGTGCAGCACGAGTCAAAACACGCTGAAGTTCGTATTTGGGCACTGATCGGCGGGAAGGCGAAGGGAGTATGAAATGACGCTCTGGCCTTGGGTTGTGGTGCTGACGCTGCTGGCGGTTGGGTGGGAGTTTGCAGGGATGGCGAACTCCATAGCCCCCAAGCCGGTATACCAGACAGAGGTGGCAGGGCTCCTCGACTACTGCAGCGAGATCCAGGCGAGTCTCGAAGCGAGTCAGTCCGCCCACCAGCAGGCGGCGGGGGCTGCCGTGTCTGCTTACACGATGTCCAGCTCGCTCTACAGCAACTACATCAGCGGTCCTTCTGGGTCGCCCGCATATATGTTGCAGTGTTGGCTTAACAAGCCGCTGTCGGCCGGGCAGACGGCCGCGGCGCTGGCATCGCAGGCATCAGGGAATATCACGGTGGGCACGGCGGTAAGCACATCGCTGTGGACGAGCGCCGTGCAGGGCCAGGGCCTTGCGTCGCAGACCATGCCATATGTGTTGAGTGCGTCGCAGGTTGGAACTGTTGTAGTGCTAACCGGGTACTAGCCATTTAGGTTCGGAGTGTGTCCGGCAGGTGTGAGTCTGGGAGAATGAAGGTATGAATTTCATCGTGGGCGCGTTAGTTGCCATTGTGGCAGCGTTGTTGGGGACTCCGCCGTTGCTGCATTGGATGCGCTCGGCGTCTGCACAGCAGACAATCAATGTCACGGCGGGGGAAGCGCAGACGATTGAGACGGCGGCGCAGCAGTATGTAAACACGTACCAGACTACGCTGCTCGCGTCCGCGACATCGACGACACCGGTGATGATCAGCGTCCCCATGCTGATCTCCACAAACTTCCTGCCGTCTGGGACGGCTTCTACGACTCCGTACGGACAGACCTGGCAGGTGGAAGTTCTGCAGCCTACGGCTGGCACTCTCCAGGCCATGCTGGTGACGACGGGCGGGGCACCGCTAGCTGATCTGACTGCAGCGAAAGTGGTTCAGCAGATGGGCTCCTACGGCGGCTTCTACCCCCAGAACACGTCGGGCACATATACCGCGAACACCATCGTTGGGGCCGGCGGTGGCTGGACGATGCCAGTAGGCTCATGGGGCGTGAGCAAAGGGTCTCTCGTTGCTTACGTGAACCTGAATGGAAATTCGAGCAGCTACAACTATCTGTACCGCAATGCAGTTCCGGGTAATCCGCAGCTCAACACGATGAACACGCCGCTCATCATGGCGGCCACAGCGACAGTGGGTGCAGCGTGCAGTACGACAGGCGCCATCGCGCAGAATGGCACAGGGTTGCTGGTGACTTGTCAGGGCGGGGTTTGGACTTCGACCGGAGACGGTCACTGGCGCACGCCGGTTTCAACGTACACGGCCTTGCCCAGTACCGGGAACAACAATGGCGATGTGCGTCTCACGCAGGACACCGATCGGGCCTTTGCCTGGAATGGGAGTGCGTGGAATCCGCTGGCGGTGGACCAGAATGGAAGTCTCTCTGTCCCTGGCACGCTGAATGTCTCTGGCACAACAAACACAGTGAATCTGGCTTCGACTGGGACAGTGGCTGCCTACCAGGGTGCTACCGCCTACGCAGGGTTCAACAACACCGGCGCTCTGTGGGCGGCCAACAATCAGTTCCAGGTGACCTCCACCAGCGGATGGGGTATTTCGCCGCAGTTTTCAAGTGGCTGGTCGATGGTCACGAGCGTTTCGGGAAGTCTCAATGCGAGTCCTGGGAGCGCACTGGGATCGATCCATGCAAATGACATCTATTTCCGCTCCGTGGGCACGTGGTTTAGCACCGCTTACAACACGTTCTCCAGCGAGATCGCGTCTTTGCAGAGTTCAGTCTCGTCTGCGCAGTCCGCGGCTAGTAGTGCGCAGAGCACTGCCAACACGGCAGCGAGCAATGCGGCGGCGGCGATCAGCGCCATCAACACCATCAACAATGAGATTTCGAGCCTTTCGGGCGGATCATGCTCATACAACACGAACGGGTATTGCATCCTGCCAGACGGTATGTATCTGGAGTGGGGCTCATTCTACTGGAGCGGTTCCGGTAGTAACATCGCGGAGTCATATCCGAAGCCATTCCCGAATGCTGTTTACAGCATTACGACCACTCAGCCCTCCCCTAGTGGGTATGGCTATCCCATCCAAGCGTCACTTCAAAGCAATTCGACGTTCCTGTGGAACACAGGCGCATCGCCGTCAGGATCGCAGGCTGCGACGATCTACTTCATTGCGGTTGGACACTGATTGGTCAGCGGCGTGGTAATTCACCGCGTAGCCAAGTCTGTAGTCGCTCAAACCGAGTGGGAACTTATCATTGATCCACACCTCTTCTGCGCACACGCTTTCATACATCGCGCGGGCATCCTGTTCGGGCAGTTCGCCAAGGTGTGCTCTGTTGAGGCGATAATATTCCTCGAACGGTAGAGCGATTCATAAAGCCGCGGGCAAGCTTCGGCATGGAGGAATTCTCTGTCGGTTGTCCAATGTTGCGAGCTTTACATCGTCCCTGTCGTCAGCGTCGATATATAGGTTGAGGGCGAAACACAAATGCTTGCAAATACAAAAATAGAGCCGTACAGTTATGTTCCAGGACAGCCCGGACCAGAGGTAGTAGGGAGACCCCATGAATGTGAGAATGAAGAGTGGCCTGATTGCTGCGATCACTTGCGCGCTGTCAGCGTGCGGCGGCGGAGGGGGTAATTCAGATTCCTCAACGGCATCTACCTCCGGCAGCTCCTCCAGCAGTTACTTCGTTAGCGGGACTGTCAGCGGCGCGAATGGCTCATTGGCGATTTCACTCAATGGCGGAGTCGCGCAAAGCGTTGCAGGCTCCGGCGCCTTCATTTTTAACACTGGGCTCAGCAGTGGCGCGACTTACATTGTCACGGTCTCAACGCCACCGATCGGGGAGACCTGCTCGATATCTAATGGCACTGGCACGGTCGGCAGTGCGAATGTGAGCAACGTCACAGTTACGTGCAGCGTCCCATTTAACAATTGGGCACAGACCAACACATACTCTGCCACGTCTTTCCAGAGCGGTTTCTTCGCCACCATAAATACTGCCAGGCAGGCGATCGGCGTGGGCGAGTTATCTCAGAACGCCGACCTCGATACGGCAGCACAGGCGCATGCAACGTACCTCGCGGTGAACTACAACCCTTCCACCATGAGCGGTACGGATGCTTCCACGGGGCTCCCCTATGCCCACTCGGAGAATTCGGGGAATCCGGACTTCTACGGTTCCACCCCGTGGAATCGTGACTCCACTGCTGGCTACACAGTGCAGATTTATGGTGAGGTAGTCGGCCCGACCTATGGGGGGACTGTCTATGACGGTGATGAGGGCGCGCGAGCCATGCTCAATTCGGTCTATCACCGACAAACAGTTCTGCTGGACGCCTACAGGAACATCGGCATTGGCGTAAATCCGGCATCGAATGCCCACGAGCAGAACGGATACTACGTTTCTGACGTGGGCGGTGTGAATAACGCCCAGGCGCTACCAGCGGGAACTATTGCTGTGTATCCAACGTCTGGAGCGACGAACGCCAGTCCGTACTTCAGCAACACTTCGGAATCCCCGTCGCCACTGGCAAGCCGGGGTGCACTGAATCTCGGTGGCCCGATTAGCGTGCAGGCGCGTAGCGGTGACACCTTGACGGTTACCAGCTTTACGCTGGCTGACTCGGATGGCAACGATGTGCCAGTGTCGCTGTTGGATGCTTCGACCGACACGACTGGCGAAATGCTGAGCAACTTTGCCGTGATCCTGCCGAATGCTCCGCTGATTCCTGGGGCGACCTATACGGCAAGCTTCTCCGGTATGGATGGTAGCACTGCTGTCAGCAAGGCCTGGTCGTTCACAACGCTCGGAAGCATCAACGTTGTGACGCAGGGTCCGTATGTAGTCCACAACGGGAATACGCTACTGATCCAGGCAGTGATCCCGAGCGGGCTTGCTGTGTGGAGCGAGACGTCTAGCCTTTCAAACAGCCAGTACAGCATTGCCATGGTTGGTTCTGAATCGCTTCAGGTGACCATCCCGAGCGGTGCTGTATCCGCGGAGTCAACAATTCAGTTGACCGTAAAGGACAACGAGCTGACCTCTGTTCCGCCTGTCACGATCACAGTGACTGTCGAGCCGTGATGAACGGCCTCCGGTCTGTCCAGGGGGGCCGGGACGCTGAGAATCGATTCTACCAATCAGAATATCTTGGAGGATGTATGACCGCCGCGGAGTGGCTCGTCCGGGCGCGTGCGGTTTTGAAGGAAGAGTTCGCATCGAAGTGGATGCGGAATTTGACGGTGGGCTGCCTCCTCGTCATGAGCTTCATCATCGTCATTGGCTACTGGCGCGGGGACCAGAGTAGGCATATCGCTGAGTCCGTCGCTCTTGCGGCACTGGTTACGGTGTCGGCGGTGCTAGTGATTATCCTTGATCGGCGTGTCCTGCGTGCCCTGCATCGCTCGATGTTTGTCGATGCAGTTGTGGTACTCATCGGCCTCGCGACTGCGGCGATCTTAGTGCGCCTGCTTTTTAAGATGATGTACTGGTCAAATTGACGCTATATGCTATTCGCAAACAGCATATGCCCCGCTGCCTCTCATGTGTGGACACTAGGGCTTCAGATCGGATGGGCTGTCCGCAGTGTGCTGTGGCCCTGGTGAATCACCCAACCTGGAACTGTTTAAAGCCCGACCCGTCTCCATCAGAGTGCCGAGTCCCTCGGAACAAACACGGTATAAGTAGGAATGCGCAGGAACACGATAAGCAAGGAGCGGTTTACTGAGTTACCGGAGTGGGTAACACCCTCGACTGAAGCCCCGAGCGTTTACAGCTTTGCCGCTGCACTTACACTCACGAACAACGAGAACCGGTGGCACTACTTCAGCGCCGATACCCAGCGCCGCTTTCTCGGCCGATTCGTGGGCAAGATGAAGTTGGGTATCTTTGATGGGGAGTTGCGCTACTCACGGAAAGTCTGCTTCGGCCTCGACTACGACGGCGGTCCGCTATCGAACCTCATGCGATGAAAGAGGATCTCGACTCATGAACAAATCCAAGCTATCCAGGACCATGCTCCTGGCAGTCGAGGCCATCCGTGCAGCCGGTGGGGAAGCTCATCCTGAGAAGGGTGGATGGTGGCGCAACGCCCCGGAGCCAGCCGGCGAGCGAATCAGCGTACCTTCACGACTTGACCCAGGAAGGAACGATACGATCGGTACGCTCACCATCCGCGCACTCGCGGATCGAGGACTGCTTGAGCCGATCGGGCAGGGGAACAGGATTCATTCGGCCTACCGCCTCACCCAGGCAGCAAGTTCCATAACTTGCGTGCAGGAGTAGCGGGGCATACACCGAGGTCAGGAGTAAGGTAGCTCCCCCTGAGCCCCGGTCGAGCCTGGGCAGCCCCGCCATCATGCCGGTGAAGCCCGAAGGAGGGCCCAGAGCACCCGGCCGGCACAGGTGGGCTATTCGGGTATGCCGCCAGGAAAGCGGGCCTCCTGGCACGCTTTGGGCCCGTTCAGGGGGCGTCCTACATGGGTTTGGCGTCATAAATGCGATGGTGGGCTTCCTGTGCCCTCAATGCGGGGAGCTGGCTGTCGTTATATGGATCTTGTGCTGTGTAAGGCAAAATACCTGGACGAGAGGTTCAGATGACATCACGGCGAAAGATGCCCAGTACAGCTCAGGAGAAAGAATCGGCAAAGGTCAGCGTTGCCAGGAAAACTCCGGAAGAGGTGTCCGAGGCGAGAAGAAATGCTGTCAATGTGCGCTGGGCCCGCGCCCGGAAGCGAGGGCGCAAAGATCCGGCGGCCGTCGCGGTTGGCGAGAGCCTGGACCACAGTGAAGGTGGTAATGCTCGTGCTGAGAAACTGAAGCCGGAGCAGCGATCCGAGATCGCGCGTCTTGCAGCGGAAGCTAGGTGGGGAAGGCCGCGGCCTTCAATGAAGGGAATGTTTAGTATCAAGTTGAAATTGAAGAAGCGGAAGAGCGCCAACGGTCTACGTTGAAAAGCCCCCCTGGTGTCGGAAATGGGGTTCTGGGCAGGGGAAAGTCAGATGGGCTTTGCTCCAAAACAGCCCCGGCAAAAACCCCCCAGAGGGAGGGCCCTCAGTCCTCACCAAGGTGCAGGACACGCCGCTCAAGGATACTCAGTAGCATCGCCAACACCGTAACCAGTGCCGCAAGAGCGACAGACTCAGCGATATACCTACTCTGGTCCCCGCGCCAGTAGCCAATGACGATGATGAAGCTCATGACGAGGAGGCAGCCCACCGTCAAATTCCGCATCCACTTCGATGCGAACTCTTCCTTCAAAACCGCACGCGCCCGAACGAGCCACAGAGCCATTGATTAACCCCTCGGTGCTGGCTGTATAAGCCGATCGCCGTCCATCGGGACGATCGAGGCGCAGTCTAACACGCGCGCGAGGCGATGTTGTGTTGCGGATGCTGCCGGCGGTCGAGGCCGCGCACCGCCGCATATGCAACGGTCCACTCCAGCATGGGCGGAGAGGGGGGAGGTTTGGCTTCAACCGGAACGGCTGCGGCCCTATGCCTATGCCCGGTCGTGGACGCCCTGATCTCCTCCTCCGCCCGCCACCGCATACTTTGATTACCTCAGCGCGTGCCAGAATCTCCGTGGGAGGACGGCGGGCTATCCCGCTGAGCGTAGAACTTCTTGATCTGAAACAGCAGGCGCTCGAAGACTTCATCAAGATAGCGGGGGTCCTTCTTGAGTTCTCGGACCCATAAGATTGAATCGGGCAATGCCCAGTCCGTTCGAAGCTGTTCCATATTGCTGATCGCACCTGTGCTGCGGCCCAAGGCGAAACCCATTCTCTCCTGCCTGGCGTCGTTGTCCTGCCTCACGCCGCGCATTACCGACACGACGATCTCCGCTATTGCTTGACGCTCCTCAAAAATCTTTGCGATTCGGTCCTGCTCAGCCGGATCTGCGCGACTCGCCAGGCCAGGCGGCCGGCTTGCCCCAATACGGGGCTTTTTGAGTGCGCCGGCGGCCCCGCCGCGCGACAACGGAATGCGCGCGGGCCGCCGCCGGCCGACAGTTTTCTTTTTCGCCACGTGGTAACCGAACCCGGATTTCTGCAGGGCGCCGGTTTTGCCACATTCCTTCCTTAAGATGCGGAAACCCGTATCTGAACGATAAAAGTCGTATCTGAACGATAAAAGTCGTATCTGAACAGTATTTTCCGTACTTAGGCCTGGATTATCGCACCACAAGCGGCGTAGGCTAGTGCGGCAGGCGTGTAGAACGTGTGCTGGCGCGCTGTATGCCGAAGCACAGTTCCAGCAAGTAGAAATAGAATCCAGGCGCCGGGGAGCCGGCCTTGTGGGGAAAGTGGGATACCGCGATCTCCGCCGGATCTGGTTCACTCCGTGCCTCTGAGACCAGAAAAAGGAACATCTGTAATGAGTCTCATCCTGCATCGCAGGGCTTTTAGGGCTCAAGTCGAGCAGTCCGCCGGCGCTGCTGGGATTAAGCGGCTGGCTACCGAAACTGAGGGCCCTCTTCCGTCGGACAATGAGCACCACAAGCCAGTGCGCTCGCGATCTGCTGAACCATCGACGGCAGCGCTCGTGATGATCCTCGCCGGTTCGTTGATCCTCGGCGTGATTGTATTTTCACTATTCAGGGCAGCAGCACCACCGAGTCAAATCCACACACCCCATCGCCCGCCTCCCCCTTTGTGCGACGGTGGCAATGGCCTGCTCAGGCTTTGCGATGGTGACATCTAGCAAAAGTGTTTGTTGGGCGCAGCCCTTCTCCACGACTCTGAGGCTCGCACCATGACCACAGAATCGTATCTCTACAATGTGCGGCTCGACCACGAGCGGGAAGTCTCCGAGCTGAAGGCTCGCGTCTGGCGCGAGCGGGCGCGCGGGCTCGAACTCACGGGTCAGCGACTTGCCGCTGACATTCTCCGTGCAGCCGCGCGGGTGTGCGATGACTCCGCGCGGTATTGGGAGCTGGAAATTTGCATTCAGCGCGAGCGCGCAATCTCAACAAGCGTCGGCGCCGACGCCCCTCACACACGACGGATAGATAGATGATGACGGGAGAATGTTGGGTAACTATTAGGACAACTCGCGGTAGTGCGCGTCCACAAGACGTTGCAATCTGGATGGCGGGACACGTAAAGCCGTTGAGACGACCATCACGTGCCCAAATCTCGCGTTTATTCGGCCACTCAGGAGATTCGCTAACGTTTGCCGGGAAATGCCGGCCGCTTTCGCTACCTGCCGCTGCTTGCGCCCAGTCTGAGCCATTAGAGCGGTCAACACCGATCGAGCGGCGAGGTCCCATCGCCGGACGTTGGCCTCGCCAGCATGCAACTCGCTTGCAGTGGCCTTCGCAATCGCTTTGGCCGCATGGAGGGGAGGGACATATCGCTTCGGTCGTTTCGTTCGTTCCACAGCGCAGGCGTTTTACACGCTGTGCAGCAAAAATCGGCCCGGTTGTGCAGATTCTGCACGCCCACGCGAATTCGCCGTATTTTGTGCAATGTTGTAGGCTGAACACCTTAATACTGCAGGCGCCTGGAATGCTGTGCGCCGCAGCACAAAAATGCGTAGGAGCCCGAAATAGGCGCCGAAATACGCAGGCGCACAAACTGATAAGACTTTAGGCTACGTGGCAGGCAGAACGGCAATCAACGTGGACGATCGAAGACCGGTGTACGGGCCCAGGCCCTTCCCTCCCCAGGGGAAGAGCTGAAGTTCCATCCAAACAGTTAGGTTCACTAAATAATTGAACACTCAGATCGCTCGAAAGTGCGAAGGGCTGTGCACGCGTTTCGCGCAAATCAACGACAAACTCAACAACGGAAGGGGACTATCAGATGCGACGGATGAAGGGGATTCGATTTTGCGTGTACGTCGGGGTGCTGGTGTTTGAGCGCATGCGGTGGCCACTCAGACGGCAACAAGCCGATTCTCGTGAAGCAGCCTGGCCGGTTCATCGATGTTTGATTGGAATCTAAACAGGGGAGACGTGAAATGAATCACAGAAGAAGTGCTCGGGTCGGATGCCTGCTTTCCATAGCTTGCGCGGTTCTGGCCGCCGGCTGTGGCGGATCGGGGGGAGGAGACAATAGCGGGTCGAGCGGACAAGCGAGTAATGCTGATCCTAACCAGCCGACGTACTCCAACATGAGATATATGCATGCGGGTGGCATCCCGTATAAGAACGGCCCGGATGCGCAGGCGCAGGGCAGCACGGATGGATTCGGCACTTTTGCTGTTGAAACACCGGCAGAAAACGCGAAGTGTTACGACTCAAACGGCCACGCGATTACCTGTAAGTACGACATTTCCATGTCGATTTGTGGCACGCCGTTGCCGGAAGTTACGACAACTAACTCGTGGGCCACATTCATACCGCTTAACGGGAAAAACTCGACATTCCAGCTTCCATCGGGATACGCGACCTCCGAAGTGTGGACGTGGTTGCCAACCGACATGGCGACGGCGGCTGACTTCCCGTCATTGATGCGAGTCGCGAACAACGTTACGCGCGTTGTGATGACGGGTAGCACTACTACAACTCTCGCGGACGGTCTGCAGCTATCGCCCGCCGTGGCTACGGGAAGTTGCCAGCCATTTTCCTATGAGACAACCAATCTTGAGGCGGACACCGCGTCAATGCAGTCCATAGCGCCTAACCCACTGGTAACCGTTGATGCAGCGAACGCCTATTTGAAAGAACTGCTCGTCTGCCGGATTGCTGGCGCATGGCAGGGCGAGAATTCGATGTATATCACTCCTCCGAACTCTAACAACGGAACCCAAATCACCGGTGACGGGTCCGTTATTTTCGATACTGCCGGCGGCATGACAGGCTATATGGACTGGCAAAAGAATACGAACTCACTCTATACCGGATCTCTAAATTTCAACGGCGCGCTGTCCCTTTCGTCTGACGAGATAGACTTCACGGTGCCCAGCGGGTCGGGTCCGCTGAGTTATTCCGAGGTTGCGCTGAAGCTCGCAATCACCAACCACTACGGGTTTTACGTGGATTTCCTGGGACCGGACGGGAACGACGGCGGAATCAGCCGTATGAGCAAAGTGGAGATGTACCATTTCAACGCCGTCAAGAAGTACGTAACGACAATCCAGGGCACGAGCAAGACGTGGGTCCTGGAGGTGGACGACGATGGCAAGGGGAACATTGGCGGGTCTATCGCTGACGCGCCGCATTACACGACGATAATCGCGATTTCCGGGACGAAGGTAGGCGATCAGATAACTTTTCACTCTTTCGACTGGAACCAGGGGCGTCCGCACTGCACCTACTCAAATAGCGACGGCAAAGAAGACACGTCCGGCTGCAAAGACAACTCCACGGACACCGGACCGGAAGTTGCAGCGCCCTCTGTTGACGGCACTTTCACGGTGGACTCGTCAACCACCACGGCTGTCGGGACGGTGACCATGCCTTCAGACGGTATAAACGCGACTTTCACCGTCTCCGCTCCGCTGCCGGGCTGTTATCTCTGACATGAGAGCGCCACAGATCAGGCGTTAAGTCCGAGTGAAAGACCATCAAGGCGATCGATGGATTGACTGATGAGTCGCGTAGGGAGTTTGGCGGCCGGTGCGGCCGTCGGAGTGTTATTGGTGGCTGGTTGGTGGAAGTGGCTTGGTTCGTCCAGGCCACTCCCCGCCCCCCCCTGTCAATCGTCGCATGAAGCGACGAAAACGGAAGACGACGGGATAACCGGGACGGCAGACGACGTGCATGTGTTCGATATCGAACGTGCAGACGCTGGTCATACGCTGCACACCTTCACAGTGCAGGCTCACGTCATCATGATCTTCAGTGGTCAGGTGAGGCTCGCGCGGATCTCCACGTCTCCTGTTCACGGTCTGATGACGGCGCGGCGCGCGTTGACTCTGATGCTGAAGGGGACGCGCCTTGTCGCCGTGTGGAGGCACGACGCCGGCGTAGGGGGCGATTACGTTGAGGTGGGACGCGGAGACGGTGTACCGGCTGAGGCGCGACAGAGAGGGACTTCTGCAAGAACATTAACGACGAAACAAGAATGATAGCGGGGATCGCAGGCATGCTGAGGAAGCAGTGGAGAGGGTGTGTTGCAGCGGCCGGGCTAGCCGCATTGGTCGGCTGTGGAGGTGGCGGTGAAACTCCCCTGCCTGACGACTGGAAACCGCTGGAAGGACATCTGGTCGGCGCTGAGGGAGTCACTTACTCGGCCGGTGATTCCAGCACAGGCGGGCCGGCAATTGGGCGCACGAATGTCAACGGGACATTCCCATTCAAGGTGAAGCCGTCGTCGGCGACGCAGAGTTGCAACGATAGCGGCATCCCGAATACGAACGATGCCTGCCTTAGTCCAACGACTCTTGGAGTCTGCGGCGTGACGTTCGGGTCGTTTTTGGTTCCGCCTGCCAACGGCTTCGGGATCGCCCCGATGTACACCCCGCTCGATTTTTCTTCTAACCCGATTGTCGTAAACAACATCGCCAGCATCCTGCTCATGAGCAATGCAAACAATGGGGACCCGAACACCAGCGGACTCAAGGTTTCCGAGAAGCTGCAAGGTGCGACGTGTCCGGCGGTCGATCTCACGTCCACAAATATCGAAACGGCGGCGGCCGCGATGCAGACAACAGCGCAGGGTGACGGTATGCCGCATCCGTGGCCGGATGCGCAGCAGATCGCAAGCTACGTTACCGAAAAATACATCTGCGCGCATTCGGGTCTCTACGATGGCTGGCAAGCGAACACGGCGACCGCGGCCTATCCAGCGGGCGCCCTCGCGGGTCGATTAACCGCTCTAATCGATGTGACGGGGCACGTGTCCGGCACAATTGATTTCAGCCGAAAGTCTGCCGGCCCTTATACGGGGATAGTTCCTTTCGCGGGGAGCCTCACCATCGCACCAGGTGGTGGCACTTTCGCGTATACCACACCGCCCACTTCGTCGATCCCCGGCTTAATTCTCAACATTTCATTGACGCCAAACTCCGCGCTCGGGACGTGGCAGTCGTCGGACGGCGGGGCCGCCGGAACGACGGCCTTTCTCGATTGGCTGCACGGAAATGTCACGAACCCCGGACTCCACCGATCGGATACGGTAGCGATTCCCCGCTACCGCTTCATCATCGAAGGGTTGTCCTATGTACCGCCTGCCGGCTCGCCGGGCGGCGGCCTCCCGCTCACATTCGCCCTTCAAGTTGATATTGACGTGTATGGGCAAGCCAAAGCTATGTTGATGCAGTGGCCGGTCCCAGAAGATCCTGCGCAATGGGCTTTGTTCTTTCTATCTGGGAACCTATCGGGCGGTGTGCTCACCCTAAGTTACAACTGGGATCGCGAGGTCACGAGTACGGCGGTAACCGACAAGCAGATGAAGTTTACTCTCGACACGAACGCATCAACGCTGATGGGTGACTTCGTTGGATATGACGGTACGCCAATCGGAACGCTGACGATACCGGGATGCCGGGATTGATAGACGGCCGGAAATCTGACGCTGCCGCGGTGGGTGTCGGCAACAAAGGTAGACCACGATGAAGCGAAAGAAGACAAAGACCAGGAACAGCGACCCGCTATGTCGTCGTTCCTGCCGCTGTACGCCAACAAGCTCAATCGGTGCTATCGCACATTTCTGCGCACCACGAATCCGGCCTTCGGCGGGATAGGGGATTTTACGGCACTGATCCGTCTAAAATTACGCATGACTCCTAAATCAAAAATGCGGCAGCGCGGCAGGCGTCAACCGACCTGAGTCAGCGTTGGCCAAACGTTCCCCCACCTCAGACATCTAAAGACGAGAACCCACGGAAACCATGAGCAAGGAGGCTTGTAAGTACGGACACTCGTTGTCGGGGGCTAACGTGATTCTTCGCGACGCCGGAAACGGCAAAATTGCCCGCACATGCAAGATCTGCCTGCTGGAAAGAAGCCGCCGTTATTACGCCGCCAGGAAAGCCGGCATCCCCAGTCAGCCGCGCCCACGTACTCTGGAAGAAAAGATTGAGGCGCACAGTAAAGTCATAGGTGAGTGTCGCATCTGGGAGGGCCCCAAGGACAAGAAGGGCTATCCCGTACTACACCACGATGGAAAAGAACAGCGCCTCCGCAAGTATCTCTACGAGAGGAAACATCCGCCGCTGAAGAACGACGAAATCATAACCATGAGTTGCGGCAACCGGGCATGCATCGAAGAACTGCACTTCAACCCCCCTTTGAGTAGCGCCGCTCTTGCGAGGACTAAGTGGACTCGACAGGCGTGCGACGTAGCTTTTGAAAAGCGTCAGCAGCAAATACGAGCATTTGAACGTAGGCGAGAATTTGGCAACAGGATCATGGCCGTATATCCCCGGGTGATGTCGTTCGCATGTAGCCGTAGTTCGGGCACGAGCTGCGATGTTGAAGCGATCGTCATGGATGTCGTCACCAATACATACAGGCAGCTTGACCAGGGACGAGAGATAAACGATCTACAGGCATTCATGTGCACAGGAGTACGTCACGCACTCATCGATCACCTCAGACGCAGGGATACTGTTATGTTCGAAGTCATCGGTGAACGTTACGACAATACCCCCGACTCGGAAGAGACCACGAATCCACTCGTCATGTCTGAAATGGCTGAGACACAAGTTGAACTGCGCAACTGGTACTTGGCGGCCCTCAAACGGATCAAAACTCGCACCCGCCGCGGCTATGATGTCATGCGATTGAAGTTGCAGGGTTTGTCATTGGAAGAAATCGCTTCCAAACTGGGGCTCAAACCGAACACGATTGAGGGCTACATGCGCAAAGCACGGGCAATCGTGATTCCTGAAGACCAACGCAGGAAGGCGCTGATTAAATGAATAGACGCCAATCCGCGCCGTCGTCATCAAGTCCTTTTTCCCCGCGGGCGTCAGTGAAACCCCAAAGCGTAGTTCAAGTTTCGAGATCGAAGCCTACCACGAAAACCAGACCGGAGGTTTCGGGCAACGGCAGAAATGGTGGTGAATGAGGCGATGAAGTCGGCACTGGATGTGACCCGAAAGACACGCTTGCTAAGGAGTGCAAAAGTCTGAGACGCTTCGATCATCACAACACGGAGTAGGGCAATGAAGCGCAGGGAGCTTTTGACCGGGGTTATTGCTGTCTCCTCTTTGTGGCCTGCCCGCAGGCTCCGGGCCGCTGGCGCCCCAGGCTATTCGGCCGAAAAATATTCGAAGGCAATCGTCATCGATGCCTTGGGAGACCTGGGCGGACATCACCCCGAGCTGCCGGATGACGCGCCGCTGCCCGACAGACGGATGCAAGCGACCAGAGCGATGACCTGGGACGAATTCGCAGAGTTTGAAGAGATATTTCGACTATGGGAGCAGGATCGCACCGGAGATCAAACACGGCGATTCAGGGAGTTGATGCGCCTCGACATGCCGATTAGCAACAATCCCGGCGAGTCATTCGGTGACTACATTGCTGATGGGATGGCTGTAGGGCGTCCACGGCGGAGGGTTTCAATCGCGCGCTGAAGGGCGGCAGTCAGCCGAATGCTTGCAAATACAAACAGTGTGAGTGGGGCCACCATGCTTGCAAATACACGTTCCAAAAAAGAATTTGACTCCGTGGGCAGTCGGCGCGCTTTCTGATGTGCGTGAAGGGGAGGGAAAGAAGGCAGCCTGGCGCTGCGATATGTGCGCTTCGCCAAGAGACTGCAGAGTGCTCAATTACGGCCGGCGAATGCTTGCAAATACAAACAGTGTGAGGGGCTGTGCCCCCCAGGCCAAGGCCATCACGCCAGGATGCGCGGAAGGTCTCCACGCTGGGCATTGCGTTTTGTTTGTCAGTGGCGGATGAAATTGCACAGCAATGAGTCACGCGTTGCACGCGAGCTTAGCGCCGCTAGAGTTGGGGCACCCGCAAAGTGGGGTGTATCCTGCGTCCAACAGGTCAGGAGTGTCAAAATGCCATCATCATCGGAGTTCAAGCCGCTGCGCCCCACTGCGCCTGCGGCCGTGCAGCCCATCGTGGACGCGCTCCGAAGAAAGGGTTGGCTCCTGGAAATTGAATGCCCACAGTCAGATGGCGATGACACAATAATCACGGCGAGAGGTCTGCCTAGACTGTATATCAGCATCAGCGAGGATGAGGTCGTGACTCTGAACATAGATGAAGAAGGGATAGGCGGGGACACTACGATCAGGTCGTTGGCTTTAAGTCACACTTCGAGCGAGCGGGAAGAGCAAATTCAAGAAATCTCGAACTGGTTTGGGTGAGCCGACGTGCAGCGGGTCTCCAGAACTGTGCAACTTCATCCGCCACTGACATTTGTTGTCGCTGGTGTTGATCGTCAGTGGATGCGCCACCACTCCCGGCCGAGAGTCCCAAGCGCTATGCAACTTCTGGTGCCGTCACTGGGAAGGGATTGTTTTATGGGTCCTGGCGGCGGGGTTCTTTCCATGTAGCCGCGGGCCCATCCCAGTCACGCTCGGGAGTCTCCCAGCGTTTGAGCGGATGAACCTCCCAGCGCGCCGCACATCGCCCCGTGCGCCTGCCGCGGTCCATTCTGTGTTCGCTGTACTGGCACCAGTCTGGAATCAGGTTGTGAGGGTTTTTGGCGCGCACCATTTGACGGGCGCGGTCGCGCGCTTCCAACTCGGTCATTTTTGGATCGGATTCGAGCAGACACCCTTCGAGATCGTCCAGGCTCCACGGCACGCAAGGGCTGCGGTTGGGTATCCGGATCTCGAAGGGTTGATGGGACGGTTCATTGTCCCAGGAGGGCTCAAAGCCACTGCAGCCAGATAGGAATATCGCTGCCAGGCCAGTCACCAACATGGGATGAGGTTTTGTAGTGTGAGTGTGGCCCACGATGCTTGCAAATACAAAATAGGCTGAGCTAGGGCCCGCGGTTCCCCCCGGCCAGTCCAGGTTGCCCGCGGGGGCAGCCCGCGATCGTCTGCCAGGCGCA
>Ga0207641_10001674_pt1 | contig 21561 bp, 22 predicted proteins | sample KBSSwiS62_FD_184306 | JGI IMG/M metagenome (GOLD analysis project Ga0207641, IMG submission 184306) | Switchgrass rhizosphere microbial communities from Kellogg Biological Station, Michigan, USA - KBS Switchgrass S6-2 (SPAdes) (version 2) | ecosystem: Host-associated > Plants > Roots >... | reverse complement strand
GACGCGCTCGGCCTGAAGTTCGACGCCGGCGCGACAGTGACTCCGGATCTGCTGCGCGAGCGCGGCCTCGTGCCGGGTGGCTCGCAGCGGATCAAGGTGCTCGGGCGCGGTGAGGTGGGGAAGGCGCTCACCGTCCACGCGCACAAGTTCAGCGGCACGGCGGCCCAAAAGATCGCCGCGGCGGGCGGCGCGACGGAGCAACTCCCGTGAACGACAGCCTGAAGAACATCTTCACCGTTTCGGACCTGCGCAAACGCGTGCTCTACACGCTGGGGTTGCTGGCCGTGTACCGCGTGGGGCACAACATCACCACGCCTGGGGTGAATCTGGCGGCGCTCGACGAGCTGGCGCGTCAGGCCCAGAACACGATGTTCGGGCTGTACGACATGTTCTCGGGCGGCAATCTGTCGAAGGTCACCATCTTCGCGCTCGGCATCATGCCGTATATCAGCGCGTCGATCATTCTCCAACTGCTCACCGTCGTCTGGCCGTACCTCGAGAAGCTGTCGAAGGAAGGCGAGCTGGGCCGCCGCAAGATTACCCAGTACACCCGCTACGGAACGATCGTGCTGAGCGTCGTGCAGGCGCTCGGCATCGCGATCTTCCTCGAGCGCCAGACGCAGATCGCGGGCGGTCTGCCGCTCGTGTATCACCCGGGGCTCGGCTTCCGGTTGATGACGGTGCTGACGCTCACGACCGGCACCTGCCTGGTGATGTGGCTCGGCGAGCAGATTACCGAGCGCGGCATCGGCAACGGCATGTCGCTGATCATCTACTCGGGCATTGTCGTCGGCCTGCCGCGGGCCGTGCTGCAGACGTTTCAGCAGATGTCGACCGGGCAGATTGGTCTGATCCAGATTCTGATCCTGATGGTGGTGATGGCGTTCGTCGTCGCCGCCATCGTCTTCGTCGAGCGCGGGCACCGTCGCGTGACCGTGCAATACGCCAAGCGGGTCGTCGGCCGGCGGATGTACGGCGGATCGAGCACGCACATTCCGTTGAAGGTCAACACCGGCGGCGTCATCCCGGTGATCTTCGCCTCGTCGATCCTAGCGTTCCCGGCGACGATCGCCCAGGCGATTCCGGGCAAGTGGAGCGAAGCGTTCGTGACGCAGTTGGCGTTCGGGATGCCGCTCTACAACCTGCTTTACGTCGCCGGCATCATTTTCTTCACGTACTTCTACACGGCGATCATCTTCAATCCCGATGACGTCGCGGAGAACATGCGGAAGTACGGCGGGTTCGTGCCGGGCATCAGGCCGGGCAAGCGCACCGCCGAATACATCGACACGATTCTGACGAGAATCACGCTGGCCGGTGCCATCTATCTCTCGTTGATTGCGCTGCTGCCGAACTTTCTGATCAGCGGTTTCCGGGTCGCGCCGATTCCGTTCATCGGCGAATGGCTCGACGCCAGCCTGCCGAAGTTCATCACCGAGGGCCTGGGCGTGCAGTTCTTCTTCGGCGGCACGTCGCTGCTGATCGTGGTCGGTGTCGCGATGGACACCGTGCAGCAGGTCGAATCGCAGCTGATCATGCGGCACTACGACGGCTTCATGAAGAAGACGCGGATTCGGGGCCGACGAGCCTAGGAAGGTGGCCTTGAACCTTCTGATGCTCGGTCCGCCAGGGGCGGGCAAGGGTACGCAGGCGGAACGCTTCGCGCAGAGCCGGGGGATTCCGAAGATCTCAACCGGCGACATCCTCCGCGAGGCGGTGCAGGCGGGGACCGAAATCGGCCTGCGGGCCAAGGCGATCATGGATCGCGGCGAGTTGGTGAGCGACGAGGTCATGATCGGGATTGTCCGCGAACGCCTCGAGAAAAGGGATGCCGCGAACGGATTCGTGCTCGACGGCTTTCCGCGGACCGTCGCACAGGCTGAGGCGCTCGACGGCATCATGGCCGGCCGCGATCCGCTGATCGTGATCGACATCATGGTGCCGGAAGACGAGCTGGTGCGGCGGTTGAGCTCGCGGATGATCTGTCAGGATTGCGGCCACAACGCGCCGCTCGGCCACGGTCCGGTCTGCGCGCTGTGCGGCGGCAAGCTGGTTCAGCGCGCCGACGACAACCAGGCGGTGGTGCTGGATCGCCTGAAGGTGTATCACGGACAGTCCGAACCGCTCGTGAAGTACTACCGCGAGCGGCCGACGTTCCGGTCGATCAACGGCGCGCAGTCGACCGATCAGGTGGCGAGCGATCTCGCGGCAGCGATTACCGCGGCGTGTGCGCACACCGGGCCCCTGCCGGGACTGGGAACCACGACGCCGTCCGGAGTGCAGCCGTGATCGTCTGCCGTTCAACCGCCGAGCTCGAGCGGATGCGCGAAGCCGGGCGACTGGTTGGCGAGGTGTTGACGGAGCTGGCGGCGCATGTCGCGCCGGGAGTGACGACGGCGGACCTGGATGCGCTGGCGGAGAAACGCATCGCGCGGGCCGGCGCGACACCGGCGTTCAAGGGTTATCACGGCTACCCGGCGACGATCTGCGCGTCGATCAACGAAGAGGTGATTCACGGGATCCCGTCGGGCCGCCGGGTGCTGAACGAGGGCGATGTGATCTCGATCGATGTCGGCGCATCGCTCAACGGTTACTACGGCGACAGCGCGATTACGCTGCCGGTCGGTCAGGTATCCGAGGAAGCGGCCACGCTGCTGCGCGTGACGGAAGAGTCGCTCTACAAGGCGATTGACTGCGTGCGGCCGGGCGCTCGGATCTCCGACATCGGACATGCGGTGCAGCAGCACGTCGAGGCGTACGGGTTTTCGGTGGTGCGCGAGTTCGTCGGACACGGTATCGGCCAGCGAATGCACGAGGAGCCGCAGGTGCCCAACTACGGAGAGCCGGGCCGCGGGCCCCGCCTGGCGGAGGGCATGGTGCTGGCCATCGAACCGATGGTCAATGCCGGCAAGCCGGCGGTGAAGGTGCTGGCGGACGGCTGGACGGCGGTCACCCGCGACGGCGGCCTGTCGGCGCACTTCGAGCACACGGTGGCGGTGACGGCGGACAGACCATGGATTCTGACGGCGAGGGAAGTGCCGGTCGGCCGGATCGCGGCGCATCGGTAGTGGGAACTGTCACCGAGACGTTGCCGCATGCGATGTATCGCGTCAGGCTGGAACAGGGCAGCCTGGTGATGGCGCACATCGCCGACCGCATGGATCGCAACTTCGTGCGGATTCTGGTGGGCGATCGGGTCAGGCTGGAACTGTCAAAGGCCGACACCGGCCGCGGGCGGATCGTGGAAAAGATTTGAGGGTGCGATGAAAGTTCGAGCGTCAGTGAGACGGATTTGCGACAAGTGCAAGGTCGTGCGCCGCAAGGGCGTGGTGCGCGTGATCTGCAGCAACCAGAAACACAAACAGCGGCAGGGATAGGATTTTATGGCTCGCATTGCTGGCGTCGATCTCCCGCGGACCAAGCGCGTCGAAATCGGACTGACCTACATCTACGGCATCGGGCGTTTCCGCTCGAACACGATCCTGAAGGACGCCGGGGTCAGCCCCGACATCCGCGTCAAGGATCTGTCGGAAGACGACGTCCGGAAGATCAGCCGCGTCATCGAGGAACAGGGCGGCGTCGAAGGCGATCTCCGCAAGGAGATCTCGATGAATATCAAGCGGCTGATGGAAATCGGCTGCTTCCGCGGGCTGCGGCATCGCCGGGGACTGCCGGTGCGCGGTCAGCGGACGAAGACCAACGCCCGCACGCGCAAGGGTCCGCGCAAGGGCGCGATCGCGAAGAAGAAAGTGATCTGACGCCTGTCGGGGCTAGGGGCTAGGCGTTAGGGATTAGGGATTAGCGTTTATGGCAAAAGCTGAAGCGGCGTCGACACCTGAAGGCGCGACACCAGAGAAAAAAGAAGGCGCCGGCAAACGCAAGAAGACGTTCAAGAAGCGCGGCGAGAAGCGCGTCGTCCACCATGGGCTGGCGCACATCCACGCGTCGTTCAACAACACGACGGTGACCATCACCGACACTGAAGGCAACGTCGTGGCGTGGTCGAGCGCCGGCGGCATCGGGTTCAAGGGCTCGCGCAAGGGCACGCCGTTCGCCGCGACGCAGGCCGCGCTCAACGCCGGCAACGCCGCGAAGACGGTCGGCATGCGGTCGCTCGACGTCCGCGTCAAGGGACCCGGCTCCGGCCGCGAGTCAGCGATCCGTGCGCTGCAGACGGTCGGCCTTGAAGTGAAATCGATCCGCGACGTGACGCCGATCCCGCACAACGGGTGCAGACCACCGAAACGGAGACGCGTGTAATCAGCGAATTCGTGAAGTGGTGAGTTGGTGAATGGCATTCACCAATTCTCGAATTCACTGACTCGCACATTGTTCTGAGGTTACTGAATGGCTCGTTATATTGGTCCGGTTTGTCGTCTCTGTCGCCGCGAGGCGATGAAGCTGTTCCTCAAGGGGGAGCGGTGCTACACGGAGAAGTGCGCCATCGAAAAGCGCAATTTCCCGCCCGGGCAGCACGGCAAGACGCGGAAGGCGAAGCTCGCCGGCTACGGCCTGCAGTTGCGCGAGAAGCAGAAGGTGAAGCGCATCTACGGGGTGCTCGAGGATCAGTTCCGCGGCTACTTCGAGGCTGCCGAGCGCGCGCGCGGCATTACCGGCGTGACGCTGCTCCAGCTCCTCGAACGGCGGCTCGACAACGTCGTCTATCGGCTCGGACTGGCGACGTCGCGGCCGCAGGCTCGCCAGCTGGTCCGTCACGGCCACTTCCTCGTGAACGGCAAGAAGGTGGACATCCCGTCGTACTCGGTGAAGGAAGGCGACGTCGTCACCGTCCTCGGACGCACCCAGAAGAACCCGACGATCGAGCATGCGATGGAGGAAGTGAAGGGACGCGGCATCCCGGAGTGGCTGTCGTTCGACGCGAACACCATCAGCGGTCGCGTCAACTCGATGCCGACGCGCGAGCAGATCAATCTGCCGGTTCAGGAACAGTTGATCGTGGAGCTCTATTCAAAGTGAAACTTTAAAAGGAAAAAGTTGAAACCAGGAAGACCGTGTGACTGGTCTTTCAGGTTTTGTCTTTTGAGTTTTAGGTTTTAACTTCGGCGAGGCGAAGCCGAGCCGCTGACCCGCAGCCTTACACAGACCTGCGGCGGGAGGTCGGCGGTCACTTGCAGGTCTGGAGGCCCGTCTGCGGGCCCGTTGGCGAAAGGACATCACGATGTTGTGGAAGGGTTTTCAGCGTCCAAAGAGACTCGAATTCGAGCGCGAGACGCTCACCGATCGGTTCGGCCGCTTCTACGCGCAGCCGTTCGAACGCGGTTTCGGCACGACGATCGGCAACGCGCTGCGGCGCGTGCTGCTCTCCTCAATCGAGGGCGCGGCGATCACGGCCGTCAAGATCGACGGCGTGCTGCACGAGTTCTCGCCGATTCCCGGCGTGGTCGAGGATGCGACCGACATCATCCTCAACTTGAAACAGATCCCGGTCAAGCTGCACAGCGACCAGACCAAGTCGCTGATCATCAAGGTCGACAAACCGGGTGAAGTGCGGGGGCGCGACATCCAGGCGGACGGCGACGTCGAGATCCTGGAGCCGGACGCGCACATCGCGACCGTCGCCGATCACGGCAAGCTGCACATGGAGATGCGGCTGAAGCGCGGGCGCGGCTACGTTTCGGCCGACAAGAACTTCGACGAGGACCTCGGCATCGGCTGGATCCCGATTGACTCGGTGCATTCGCCGGTGAAGAAGGTGAACTATCTCGTCGAGGCGGCCCGGCTTGGACAGACGACCGACTACGACAAGCTCACGGTCGACGTCTGGACCAACGGTTCGATCAACCCGCGCGATGCGATTTCACTCGCGTCGAAGCTCGTGCGCGACCACCTCAACATCTTCATCAACCTCGAGGAAGGTGCCGAACAGCAGGTGGAGGCGATGGCCGACCAGCCGCGCGCCGGCGCCAGCAACGAGAATCTGGACAAGAGCGTCGAGGAGCTCGAGCTGTCCGTCCGGTCCTACAACTGCCTCAAGAACGCGAACATCCGCACGATTCGCGAGCTGGTGCAGAAGACCGAAGCCGAGATGCTCAAGACGAAGAACTTCGGGCGCAAGAGCCTGAATGAAATCAAGGAAATCCTGACGACCATGGGCCTTGGCCTCGGCATGCGGGTCGATCAGGGCGCTGCGACGTCGCACGAGTAGTGGGCAGGATGGGCGGGATCGGCGGGATGGGAAGCAGCGTTTCCGTCCAGCCTGACCCGCCCGTCCAGCCGAGAGACAACAATGAGACACCGAGTCGCACATAGAAAACTGGGACGCGTCACTGACCACCGCATCGCCCTGCTGCGGAACCAGGCGACCGCGCTGATTCGTTACGAGCACCTGACGACGACCGTGCCGAAGGCGAAGGAGCTGCGGCCGTTCGTCGAACGGCTCATCACGGTCGCCAAGCGCGGACTCGCCGGCGGCGACAAGAACGGGCACACGCTGAACGCACGCCGCCTGGTCATGCAGGATCTGCAGGATCGCGAAGTCGTCACCAAGCTGTTCGACACGATCGCCCCGCGCTTTGCCGCGCGGCCCGGTGGCTACACGCGGCTGCTGCGGGTGGGTTTCAGGAGGGGCGACAGCGCCGAAGTCGCGCAGGTCGAGCTCGTCGGCAGCGAATTCGATCCGAAGGCGAAGGCCGACACGCCCGCGGGAGAAGAACCGAAGCCGAAGGCCAAGGGAGTCGGCGGTCGTCTCCGCGCTGCGGCCGAACGGCTGCGCGGCAAGAAGGACGACAACGAACCGGGGGGCGCCGGAAAGAAAGCGACCAAGCCCGCGAAAGGTACCGCACGGCGCGCGACCACTCCGCGGAAAGCGGGCGGAAGTTAGAAGTTAGAACGTAGAAGTTAGAACTGAGTCAGAAAGGACGGAAGGCCCCGTCGATCTCGCGATCGGCGGGGCTTTTGTTTTCCTCGGCTATACTCCTGCCGATCTTCGAGGTGCGCTGAAATGTCGCATGACGTCTCCCGTCGGACGCTGTTATGGCAGGCGGCAGCCGGGGCGTTCGCGCTCTCGTCGGGCATCCGCGGCGCGTTCGCGCAGCCGGCGTCGCGGCCCCCCAACATCGTCTTCATCCTCGCCGACGATCTCGGATACGCCGACCTCGCCTGTTACGGCCGGCCCGACCTTCGAACGCCGAACGTCGATCGTCTCGCCGCGACTGGCGTGCGTTTTCTGCAGGCCTATGCCAATTCGGCGGTCTGCACTGCCACCCGCGTCGCGCTGATCACCGGCCGTTATCAGTACCGCCTTTCGATCGGTCTGGAGGAGCCGCTAGCCGCCGCCGGAACGGTCGGACTCCCGCCCGAGGAGCCCACGCTGGCGTCGCTTCTCCGGAAAGCTGGCTACGGTACGGCCCTCGTCGGGAAATGGCATCTCGGCCGCCTGCCGAAATTCGGTCCGCTTCTGAGCGGCTACGACCATTTCTACGGGTTCCGTGGCGGCGCCGTCGACTACTACTCGCACGCGGGCACCGATCAGAAAGCCGATCTTTGGGACGACGACGTGCCGGTCGAGCAGGCGGGGTACCTCACGGACCTTCTGGGCGCGCGCGCCGAAGAGGTGATCAAGCGCTACACCCAGTCGCGGCAGCCGTTCTTCCTGAGCCTCCATTTCAACGCGCCGCACTGGCCCTGGGAGGCGCCGGGCGACGAGGCCGAGTCCGCACGGATTCGCGGCACGAACCTTTTTCACTTCGACGGCGGGACGCAGAAGACCTACCAGCGCATGATCGAACAGATGGACCTGCAGATCGGGCGCGTCCTCGCCTCGCTCGAGCGAGGGGGTGTGCTCGATAACACGATCGTTGTCTTCACCAGCGACAACGGCGGCGAACGCTTCGCCGACACCTGGCCGTTCACGGGGCGCAAGACCGAACTGCTCGAGGGCGGTTTGCGTATTCCGTCGATCGTCTGCTGGCCGGCACACCTGCCGAAAGGTCACACCTCGAATCAGGTCGCGATCAGCATGGATTGGGTGCCGACGCTGCTCGCAGCAGCCGGCGCATCGCCGGATCCGACGCACCAGACCGACGGGATCGATTTGCTGCCGGCGCTGACCGGCGCGGCGCCGACCGTTCCACGAAAGCTGTTCTGGCGCTACAAGGCGAACGCCCAGCGCGCCGCTCGCGACGGCGACTACAAGTTCCTGAAGATCCTCGACAACACCTTCCTCTTCAACGTGGTCGAGGATCCGATGGAGCGCGCGAACCTGAAGCGGCGATTGCCGGCGGTGTATGACCGCCTGGTCGATGACTGGCATGCTTGGAACGAGACGATGCTGCCCGAGATCGACGAGAGCAACACCGGCGGCATCTCGGGCGAACAGCAGGCCGATCACCCGGGCGCGACCAAGCCCAGCGGCAAGGCCGACAACCCGCCGCCACGGAAGAAAGGCTGAACAAGTCGCAAGTTTCAAGTCTCAACGCTCAGCGACACGGAGCAGTGAGACTTGAGACTTGAAACTTGAGAGTTGGGTCAGTGTCTATGTTTCTTCTACTTCTGCTCCAGCGCGCTCGGCCTTGGCGGCGGCGATGATCTTCGCCTGCAGGTGCGCCGGCACCTCGTCGTAGTGCGAGTACTCCATGTGATAGGAGCCGCGACCGCCGGTCGCCGACGTCAGATGCTGCTCGTAGGTGAGCATCTCGGACATCGGGACGACCGCCTTGATGATCGTCATCGCGCCGCGCGTGTCCATCCCGCCGATCCGGCCGCGGCGGCTGTTGAGATCCCCCATCAGGTCGCCGGCGAAGTCCGACGGCGAATAGACCTCGACGTTCATGATCGGCTCGAGGATCGTCGGCCGCGCCCGCGTCATCGCGTCCTTGAATGCCAGCGATCCGGCCAGCTTGAACGAGAGCTCGTTCGAGTCGACGTCGTGGTACGAGCCGTCGAAGACGGTCACCCGGAAATCGACCATCGGGAAGCCGGCGAGATAGCCGCGGGTCCGCGCGTCCTGAATGCCTTTCTCAACCGCCGGCACGAACTGCCGCGGAATGGCCCCGCCGAAGATGTCGTCCACGAACTCGAAATCGGCGCCGCGCGCCAGCGGCTCGACCTTGATCTTGCAGTCGCCGAACTGCCCGTGTCCGCCGGTCTGTTTCTTGTGGCGGCCGTGCGCTTCCGTCGATGCCTTGATCGTTTCGCGGTACGGGATCCGGGGCGGCTTCAAGTTCACGTCGACGCCGAAGCGGCGCTTCAGCTTCGCGACCGTGACCTCGATGTGCAGCTGTCCCTGGCCGGCCAGCAGCAGCTCCTTGGTCTGCGGATCGCGGCTGTAGCGAATTGACGGATCTTCTTCCTCGAGGCGATGCATCGAGGTGCTGATCTTGTCCTCGTCGCCGCGGCTCTTCGGCTCGATCGCGTAGGCTAGCACCGGCTCCGGGAACTTCACCGCCGGGAACGCGATCCCGTCGGACCTGTCGCCGAGCGTGTCGTTGGTGAGCGTGTCTTTCAGTTTCGCGACCGCGCCGAGGTCGCCCGCCTTGATCTCGGGCACGCTGGACTGCGTCTTGCCCTGGAGCAGCAACAGGTGTCCGAAGCGCTCGGCGGTGTCGCGCGTCTTGTTGTGGATGCCGGAATCGGCCTTGAGCGTGCCCGAGGCGACGCGGAACATCGTGATGCGGCCGGCAAACGGATCGGCGATGGTCTTCCAGACGAAGGCGGCGGCCGGTTTCTTCTCGTCCGTGTCGCGGACGGTCTCGGCGCCGGCCTTGTCCAGCGCGCGCATCGGCCGCTCGACCGGCGATGGCAGACACGCGAGAACCGAGTCGAGCAGCTGAGGCACGCCGATGTTGAGCGTCGCCGACGTACAGACCAGCGGAAAGATCTTGCCGGCGATGGTGGCGGTGCGCAACCCGGTGACGATCTCGTCGTCGCTGAGGGTGCCGGCCTCGAAGAACTTCTCCATCAGCTTCTCGTCGTTCTCGGCGACCATCTCGATTAGCGCTTCACGGGCGGCGTCGACGGCGGCGGTCATCTCGCCGGGAATCGCGCCTTCGGAGAACTTGCCGCTCTCATCGGTCTGGAAGACAAAGGCCTTCCTCGAAACCAGGTCGACGACGCCGCGGAAGTTCCTCTCTTCGCCGATCGGCAATTGAATGGGAATGACGGTGCGATTGCACGCTTCGTGCAGCGACGCCAGGGTTCGCTCCAGGCTGGCGCGCTCGCGGTCGAGGCGGTTGACGACGACGAGGCGTGGCAGGGCGAGCTCCTCGGCCGCGGCCCAGATTTTTTCGGTCTGCACCATCACGCCGCCGACCGCATCGACGACGACCAGCGCGGCGTCCGCGACGTGAAGCGCGGCAGTGGCGTCGGCGAAGAAATTCCCCATCCCGGGCGTGTCGATCAGGTTGATCTTGTGTTTGTTCCACTCGGCGTAGGCGAGGCTGGCCGAGAGCGTGTGTTTGCGGGCGATTTCTTCTTCGTCGTAGTCGGTGACGGTCGTGCCATCGTCGACCTTGCCGAAGCGATTCACCATGCCGGCATCGGAGAGTATCGCCGACGCGAGCTGGGTCTTACCTGATCCACTGTGACCGACGAGGGCGACATTGCGGATGCTGGCGGCGTCGTAGACCTTCATAACGGGGACCCCTCACAGAGATTTGGTGAATTGGTGAGTTGGCGAGTTGGTGAATTCATTCACCAATTCGCCAATTCGCCAACTCACCAATTTCCAGTATCTGTCATAGGCCGCATCATATTTGCGGCCGGGGCGCATCGCAAGGGCGTCTGCCGGGAGGACGAGGGTGGGCGGACGAGAATCAGCGCCGCCGGCGTGGATCTTCGAGCTGGGGAAGGTCACCGTCCTTGTCCTCGGGATCGCGCGCCTCGGCTTTCTCTTCGACGATGATTTCGATCGCCCGCCGCTTGTCCTCGTTCAGCATGTCGTAGACGGCGCCGGCGCCGCCGGCGCCGACACCGAGCCGCCCGCGAGTGTGCCGCATCTTGCGGACCGCGATGATGAGGAGGACGACAGCGACGAGCCAGATCGCGGCTGTCATTGCATCAGAGGGGACATCGGGACGTGGGAATCCCCATGTCCCTACTCGTATCTGAGCGCCTCGATCGGGTCGAGGCGCGACGCCTTGAAGGCAGGATACATCCCGAAGAAGATGCCGACGGATGCCGAGAACCCGAGGCCGATTGCGAACGACCACCACGGCAGTGAAATCGGGAAGCCCGAGGCGGCGTGCACGGCATAGCCGATGCCGGCCCCGAGGGCGATGCCGATGAGGCCGCCGAGCGACGTCAGGAACGCCGCTTCCATCAGGAACTGAAACAGAATCTCGGCCCGCCGCGCGCCGAGCGCCTTGCGCACGCCGATCTCGCGGGTCCGCTCCGTGACCGAAATCGACATGATCGCCATCACGCCGATTCCGCCGACCATCAGCGCAATCGACGAAATGACAACCAGCGCGAAGAAGGTGCCGCTGCTGATCCGATCCCACAGCTTCAGGAACGAGTCCTGCGTGCTCAGGTCGAAATCGTTTTCCTCGTCGAGCTTGAGGCCGTGACGGATTCGCATGATGCGCTCGACGTCGGCCATCGCGGCGTCGCGCGATACGCCGTCGCGCGGCAGGACGGAGATCATGATGTTGGTGATTCGGCCGCTGCGGCCCATGCGGCCGACGCGCAAACCGAAGACGCGCGAATACGTCGTGTAGGGCACCGCCGCGAAATCGTCCTGGTTGACGTTGAAGCCGCCGGGCGACGGCCGCTTGTCGAAGACGCCGACGACTTCGAAGCGCTCGCTGCCGATCCGAACCATCTTTCCGAGAGGGTCGGTGCCAGTCGGCTCGAACAGCAGTTTGTACGCGGTGTAGCCCAGAACGCACGCGTTGCGCCGGTACTGGATGTCGATGCCGTTCAGGTATCGGCCCATCAACATCGGCAGTCTCGAGCCGACGGCAAAATTCTCGCCGGTCCCGAAGATGATCAGATTCTTGGTCTTCAGGTCGCGGTAGAAGACCCGACGATTCGTCGTCGGCCCGGGGCCCGCGCCGAACTCGATGTCTATGTACTGCAGCGTGGTGTTCTGCGTCTCGAGCGCGCGGGCGTCGCTGACGTTGAGGTCGGGCCGCTTCATCAGCTTGCTGAACTCGACCTGGTTGGCGAAGCTGGCCACGCCGAACTTCTGGAGGTAGACGATGTTCGGCCCGCTTTGCGCGATCAGGTCGCGCAGCGACTGGTCGAAGCCGCGAATCAGCGCGGTCATGCCGACAATCGACGTAATCCCGATGACCACGCCCAGTACCGTCAGGAACGAGCGCATCTTGTTGGTGCGCACCGTGTCGAACGCCATGACGACGACTTCGACGAGCAGCCCTGCCCTGAACGCCATTACTCGCGCCTCAACGCTTCGATCGGATCAAGACGCGCCGCGCGCATCGCGGGATAGATGCCGAAGAACAATCCGACCAGCGCCGTGATCGTGATGCCGAGCATCACCGACCACCATTCGACTGACGCGGGTATCGGCGTGAACTTCGCGATCGTGATCGCAATCGCCGCACCGAAGATCGTACCGATGACGCCGCCGAACATCGACAGCACCACCGACTCGGTGAGCATCTGCGACATGATGTCCGACCGTCGCGCCCCGAGCGCCTTCCTCAGCCCGATTTCCCGTGTGCGTTCGGTGACCACCATCAACATGATGTTCATGATCACGATGCCGCCCACCACCAGCGAGAGACCGACAACCCCGACGAGTACGGCGAAGATACCGTTGGTCGCCGAGTGGTAGATGTCGAGAATCGTGTCCGACGTGAAGACGCCGAAGTTATCAGCCTGCTTCGGCTTCAACCGCCGGGCGCTGCGCAGCGCCACTGTGGCCTCGTCGATGGCCTCCTTGATCAGCGAAACGTCCTTGGGCTTGACCGTCATCGAGAGCTGGCGCCGCGATCCGAAGATCATCTGGAACTGCCCGAGCGGGATCACCGCGAACTCATCCTGGGACTGGCCGAGGAGCGCGCCGCGTTTGGCGCTGACGCCGACGACGCGGAAATGGACGCCCTCGATCTGGATGATCTTCTCCAGCGGATCGATCTCCGTGCCAAACAGCCGGTCCGCCGTGCCCCAGCCGATGACCGTCACCGGACGCGCGGTGTCGACCTCGGTCGGGCTCATCAGACGACCGCGCTCCGCGTCGTAGCTCGAAAAATTCACGTAATCACCGGTCACACCCGTGATGCGGGTCTGCTCAATCGACCGATCGCGATACGTGATCCGCCCGCCGCCCCCCGAGTCGAGCATCACGGCGCTCGCCAGCTCGCTGTACCGGCGAACGGCACGTGCGTCGTTCGGTGTGATCCGCGGGTTGCTTCGGACCTTTTCGAACTCCTCGTCACTGCGCGTAATCGGAAACTGCTGGATGTTGAACGAATCGGCGCCCGCCTGGTTGAGGATGGCGTCCTTGACCGATGCGTTCAGCCCCTGGATCAGCGACACCACGGCGATGATCGACGTGACGGCCACGATGTTGCCAAGAACGGTCATGAACGACCGCAGCTTGGAGGACCAGATCGCGTCGAGCGCGATGAGCGCGGACTCGATGAACTTATTCATGGCACCGGAGCTGAAAGGGCAGGAGGGTCCCGCCTATCCTGCCCATCCCGCCCTACTTCTTGGCTTTATTGTCCACCTTCACCAGATCGCCGTCGGCCATGCCGCGAACCGAGTTGTACGGTCCGGTGATCACTTCGTCGCCGCTCTTCAGGCCGCCCAGCACCTCGAAGTACTTGTCGCCCGCGATCCCCATCTTGATGGGGACGAATTCGGCCTTGCCCGCGCGCACCAGGAACACGCCCTCGGTTTCCTTGCGCGTCTGACCCGGTTTCAACTCGGCGGCGACGGCCACCGGTTCGGGCGTCTTGCGGCGCTTGTCGGTCTTGGGCTCTTTTATCACCTGGCCGTTCGCGTCGTACACGAGCTCCCGCACCGCGACCGCCGGAATCGGAACCGCCGTCACCTCTTTTCGCGTCGCCGTCGTGATGTCGGCGGTGCAGGTAAAGCCTGGCCGCACGCTCGGTACCGGTTCGTCGAGCATGACGACGACCTTGAAGTTGGTGGCCTGCGTGCCGGGGGTTTGCGTGGCCGCCTGGATCGGGCTGTTGCCGATCTCCGCCACGTGTCCCTTGAACGACTTGTCGGGAATCGCGTCGATGCTGATCTTCGCCGGCTGACCGATCTGCACATGCGGCAGGTTGGTCTCGTCGACTTCCACTTCGGCTTGGATCACACCCATGTCCGCCAGCTCCAGCAGCACCGTGCCGGCGTTGTTCATGGTCCCGATCACCGCCGTCTCGCCTTCCTGGACGTTGCGGCGCGTGACGATCCCCTCGATCGGCGACTCCATGCGGACCTTGCTGAGGTCGTAGCGGGCGCTTTCGAGCGTCGCCTTCTCCTGATTGATGCGGCTTTCCTGCGGCTTGATCTGCTTCTCGCGCTCCTGCACCGACGACTCGGCCACCTTGACGTCGTTCATCGCCTTGTCCAGCGCTTCTCGCGTGGTGAGCTGCTGCTTCCACAGATCCTGCTGCCGCGTCAGGTTCTGTTGCGACTGTATCAACTGGGCGCGCGCGGTTTCGATCGACTGGCGCATCTGATCGATCGACGCTTCCGCTGCCTGCAGGGACGCCGAGGTACCCTCGACACGCCGCTGCAGCGACTTCGGATCGATCTGGAGGAGGAACTGGCCGGTGTGCACGCGATCGCCTTCATTGACCGCCAGGTTCACGACGCGGCCGGGCGTTTCGGCGCTGATCTTGACGAGGCGCTTCGGCTGAATCTTGCCCGAGGCCGACACGACCGCTTCGAGGTCGCGGGCCTTGATCACGTCGGTCGTGACCGACAGTCCCTTTTCCTTCTTGAAATAGAAGTTCGCGCCGACGACGGCGCCGGCCACGATCACGACAGCAAGGGCGATGAGTACATTCTTGCGCGACATCTAAGCTCCTGATAGCGCTGACTGGATGGCGGCGACGACGAGCGCGATGACCGCGTAGACCACGAGCATCGTGACCGCGATGGGACCGGTGCGCTTTCGGTACAGAACGGCGAGACCGATCGACAGGCTGACGAACCACCAGACGCGGATGAGATCGATCGACCCGAGGAACCGCGCCAGGAACGAATTCTCCTCGAGAAACGGCAGAAACACCGACAGCGTTGTCGGACTCGACATCGTTTCGCGCGCGTAGTCGAGCGGCAGCACGAAAATCGCCCCGAGCGCGAGGATGACCCCCGAAAAGACGACGATCGCGAACACCTGCTTGAAGCGCGCATCGCCGCCGAGGAGGGCGTTGAAGACCGCCAGCGCGATACCCGCGACGGCCAGCGCCGCCACCGGCAGGAACACCGCCTGGCTGATCACGGCGAAATAGGGGGCCCGGGCGGCGCCGTCTTCCATCCGCTGCATCGCCTGCTCGTTCAGCTTGACGCCGAACGACTCCATCGTCTGGCGCTGCTGATCGAGCATCGCGTTCTTGCCAATTTCGGTGGAGAGGAACGCGAACGTGGATCCGCCGGTCAACACCAGCACCACCAGCATCGCCCCGAGCCAGGCCGGCCTGGCGGCGACGTCCGCGTAGGTCGCCCGGGGCGCGAAAATGACGCCGAGAATCCGCGCGGGGAAACCTTTTGCGGCGGTTCCTGAAACGGCGGGGGGAACGGTTTGCGGCATGTCAGGCCTCGGTTTTACACATCTAGAAGTAGACGCCTGAAGTTACTTTCGGTTCCGCCGCCGTCCGGCGGACGCCGATCCGGCGGATGTCGCGAATACTTTCCGGAGCACGCCGAGACCGCCCTGCAACCGGCGCCGCGACGGCGGGTCGAGCGGCGTGAGCACCTCGGCGAGGTGCACCTCGGCACAGCGGCCGACCCGCTCGAGCGCGGCGCGGCCGGTTGGGGTGACCTCGATCATCACGACCCGCCGGTCGTCCTCAGGCGAGCTGCGCCGGACCCACCCGCGATCCACCATCGCGGTGATGGAGGTCGACATCGACGGCAGGCTCACGCCCTGGAGCGCCGCCAGCTCCGTGAGCGAGCGCGCGCGCGTGCTCAGGATCGACAGCAGGCCGAAATGCGCCGGCGCGGGCATTTCGCCCGCCGCCCGCAGTTCCGCCGCCACCGTACGCATGACGAGCGGAATGATTTCAAGGATGTCTCGCGCGCTCTCGCGCGCCTGATCCCGAGTCATTGTTAGGAGACCTAACCATTATACGCGTCTGATGGCTCGTCGGTTCCTTGACAGTGGGAAACGGGGTGTTTACCATGCACTGCCTGCGAAAAGGAGTGTGAGCGTGGTCGGATTCGTGCCCAAGGAGATGTTCTTTACGAAAGGTGTCGGCAAGCACCGGGAAAAGCTGACGTCCTTCGAGCTGGCACTCCGATCCGCCGGCATCGCGGCCTGCAACCTGGTACGCGTCTCGAGCATCTTCCCGCCGAAGTGCCGTATCCTCTCGCGCGCGCAGGGGATGAAGCTTCTCGAGCCCGGCCAGGTCACCTTCGTCGTCATGTCGGAGGCGGCCACCCGCGAGCCGCACCGCCTCATTGCCGCGACGGTCGGCGTCGCCATCCCTCGCGATCGCGATACCTACGGTTACCTGTCCGAGCATCACAGCTTCGGCGAGAGCGAAGACATCGCGGGCGACTACGCCGAGGAGCTCGCTGCCGAGATGCTCGCGACCACCCTTGGCCTGGAGTTCGACCCCGACAAGAGCTGGGACGAGAAGAAGGAAGTGTACCGGCTGTCGAACGAGATCGTTCGCACTCAGAACGTCACACAGACCGCCGTAGGCGACAAGAAGGGGCTCTGGACGACGGTGGTGGCTGCCGCCGTGCTGGTCGGGTAACGAAGCTCGCGCCCTCTCGCTGAGCGCTCGCCTCACAAGGACACACAGGAAACAGAGGACACAGAGGGTAACGTTAAGGGCATGCCCTTAACGCTTACGCGACGCGTGTGCCTCCTCGCTTCGGTCCGCACTCCTCGTCTGTGTTTTCTGGCCTCCGTGTCCTTTGTGACCTTTGTGTCCTTTGTGCACGCCCGCCCCGCGGAGGCGCAACCTGTGGACACCGTGGGTGTGCGTGCCCAGGGCATGGGTGGCGCGTTTACCGCGGTTGCCGACGACGCCTCGGCAACTTGGTGGAACCCGGCGGGGCTGGCCGGTGGGTCCTACTTCAGCAGTGTCCTCGAATACGGCCATTTGCCCAATCCGGACGATGGAACGGTCAAGGGCATCTCGATCGCTTTTCCTGCCTTGGGTTTGAGCTATTACCGCTTGCCAATCAGTGAAATGCGGCCGGCCACCTCTACAGGACAGGGTGCGGCGATCCGACAAGATCAAGGCACCCTCAGCGAGCTCGGCGTGACGGTCGGACAATCCCTGGGCAACCACTTTGTCGTCGGCTCGACGCTGAAGGTCCTGAACGCCGGCCAACTCCGCGGGGGGCTGGATCTGGGCGGCATGGTCACGTTCGGCATGGCCAGAGTCGGGCTATCGGTGCGCAACGTCACCGAGCCCACGTTCGGCGAGGGCGCCAATGCGCTCGTGCTGAAACGGCAGGCCAGGGCGGGTTTTGCGTTGAGCACGGGCCCGCGCGGCGCGATTGGCACCGGCGCGGTGGCGGTTGATGCGGATTTGACCACGACCGTGACGGCGGCCGGCGAGCAGCGGCGGGTGGCGGTTGGCGGCGAAATCTGGACAACGCAGCGGGTGCTCGGCCTGCGCGGTGGAGTGAGTCGAAACCTCGTCGGCAGTGAAGAAACGTTGCTGAGCGGAGGGGCCAGCGTAGTTTTTCGACGGCAGAGAAGCCTGACATCGTACGTGGATGGGCAGGTCACGGGCGGATCGGATGAAACATCCCGAAGCTGGAGTGTTGGGTTGAGACTGACATTTTAAGTCATATTTGACGATTTTTGTCACATTCGGATAACGTTTAAGATTCATGGCCGTTCGCATAGGTGAGCTCCTCCTCAAGGAGAAACTGATTACCGCCGAGCAACTTCAGCAGGCCCTGAGCCAGCAGAAGTCGAACGGCGGCAAGCTCGGCTACAACCTCGTGAAAATGGGGTTCGTCAAGGACGAGCAGATCACCTCGCTCCTCAGCAAACAGTACGGCGTTCCCGCCATCAGCCTCGCCCAGTTCAAAATCGACCCCACCATCGTCAAGCTCGTGCCCACCGAAACGGCGCGGAAGTACCAAATGATTCCGCTCAGCCGCTCCGGCAGCACGCTGACTATCGCGATGACGGACCCCACCAACGTCTTCGCGATGGACGACATCAAGTTCATGACCGGCTACACGGTGGAGCCGGTCGTCGCATCCGAAGTCGCGATCACCGACGCGATTGAGAAGTACTACCCGAGCGGCAAGCCTGGCGCTGGCGGAGCCGCGGCGGGCAAGGGCGGCAAGCCGGGTGCGCCGGGGTCGCCAACCGGCAGCACGCTGGAGATGGCGAGCCGAGGTCTCGAAGAGCTCCAGGCGTCACTCGGCGGCGGCGACGCGGACGGCGTGGAAGTCCTCGAGGAGATGCAGGAGATCTCGGCCGAGGCGCTCGCCCGCCAAGGCGAGGATGCGCCGGTCGTCCGGCTCGTGAACGTCGTGCTGATGTCGGCGATCCAGAAGGGCGCCAGCGATATTCACATCGAGCCGTACGAGAAGGAGCTCCGCGTCCGCTACCGCATCGACGGGATCCTCTACAACATCATGGCTCCGCCGATGAAGTTTCGCGACGCGATCGTCTCGCGCGTCAAGATCATGTCGAAGCTCGACATCGCCGAGAAACGCCTGCCACAGGACGGCCGCATCAAGATTCGCTACAACGAGAGCGGCGAGCCGAAGGAAATCGATTTCCGCGTTTCGGTGCTGCCGACGCTGTTCGGCGAGAAGATCGTTCTCCGTCTTCTCGACAAAGACAAGCTGATGCTCGACATGACGAAGCTCGGGTTCGAATCCGAGTCGCTCGCTAAGTTCGAGGAGGCGATCGCGCGCCCGTGGGGCATGGTGCTCGTCACCGGCCCGACCGGCAGCGGCAAGACGAACACGCTCTACTCGTCGATCGCCAAGATCAATACGCCCGAAACCAACATCATGACCGCGGAAGACCCGGTCGAGTTCAACCTCGCCGGCGTCAACCAGGTGCAGGTGAAGGAAAACATCGGCCTGAACTTCGCGGCCGCGCTCCGCTCGTTCCTGCGGCAGGACCCCAACATCATTCTGGTCGGCGAAATCCGCGACTTCGAAACGGCGGAAATCGCGGTCAAAGCGGCGCTCACCGGACACTTGGTACTGTCGACGCTGCACACCAACGACGCGCCGAGCACGATCAACCGGTTGATGAACATGGGCATCGAGCCCTTTCTCGTCGCCAGCTCGGTGCATCTGATTTGCGCGCAGCGTCTCGTGCGGCGCGTCTGCGCCAACTGCAAGGAGCCGCACCCGATGGCGCCCCCGGCGCTGATGCAGGCCGGCTTCAACGAGGAGGACGCCAACAGCGTCACGCCGATGAAGGGCGTCGGCTGCGACACGTGCAACAGCACCGGCTACAAGGGCCGCGTCGGCTTGTACGAGGTGATGGCGATTGCCGAGGAGCTCCGCGAATTGATTCTCGTCGGTGCATCCGGCATGGAGCTGCGCCGCAAGGCAGTGGACGAGGGGATGTTGACACTGCGCATGAGCGGTTTGCGCAAGGTAAAGGACGGCGTGACGACGGTCGAGGAAGTCGTTCGGGAAACTGTCAAGTGACCTGTAGGGGCTAGGGGCTGGGAGCTCGGGGCTCGCAGAGGACTGATTATGGCAACACTGCCTGAACTGCTGAAGATGACGGTCGATTTGGACGGCTCGGACCTGCACATCGCCATCGACACGCCGCCGCAGGTGCGCGTGCACGGCGAATTGCAACGCCTGCAGCTGCCGCCGATGGTGGCGTCTGAGACCAAGCAGCTGGTCTACAGCGTGCTCACCGACAGTCAGAAGAAGCGCTTCGAAGAGAGCAACGAGCTCGACTTCTCGTTCGGCATCCGCGGACTGGCGCGCTTCCGTTGTAACGTCTTTCAGCAGCGCGGCGCCGTCGGCGCGGTGTACCGGCTGATCCCCGAGAAGATCCGGGCATTCGGCGAGCTGGGTCTGCCGACGGTGCTGGCGACGCTCGCGGATCGCCCGCGCGGCCTGGTCCTCATCACCGGTCCGACCGGCAGCGGCAAATCGACGACGCTGGCGGCGATGCTCGACAAGATCAACTCGGAGCGGCACGGGCACATCCTGACGATCGAAGACCCGATCGAGTACATCCACCAGCACAAGAACTGTCTCGTCAACCAGCGCGAGGTCCACAGCGACACGGCGAGCTTCTCGGCGGCGCTGCGGGCGGCGCTGCGCGAGGATCCGGACATCGTGCTGATCGGCGAAATGCGCGATCTCGAGACGGTGGAATCCGCGCTCAAGATCGCCGAGACCGGTCACCTGACGTTCGGCACGCTGCACACGAATTCAGCGGCGCAGACCATCAACCGCATCATCGACATCTTCCCCGCGAACCAGCAGGCGCAGATCCGGACGCAGCTCTCGCTCGTCCTCGAAGGCATCGTCTGCCAGGCGCTGCTGCCGCGCGCCGATGGCAAGGGACGGGTCTGCTCGCTCGAAATCATGGTGCCGACGCCCGCAATCCGGAACCTGATCCGCGACGACAAAGTCCATCAGATTTACGGGGCGATGCAGGCCGGTCAGGAAAAGTTGGGAATGCAGACGGCGAACCAGTCGCTCGCCAGCTTGTACATGAAGCGTCTGATTTCCCTCGAAATGGCGATGACCGCTTCGTCGAACAAGGACGAGCTGCAGGACATGATCAACCGCGGCGTCGGCGTCGTGGCCGGCGCCGGCCTGACGCGCACGGCCGGGACGGTCGCGCGGCCGGCGCGAACTTAGAACTCAGAACGTAGAACTCAGAACTGAAAACTCAGAACGCAGAACCGGGAACGAACCACGAACGCGGAACACTGAACGCAGAACCAAGGACGAGATATGCCAACGTTTGCTTATTCGGGTCGCACACGCGCCGGTCAGGATGTGAGCGGCGAGCGGGCAGCCGACACGATGGATGCGGCCGTTGCCGCGCTCCGCCGTGAGCAGATCAATGTGACGCGGATCACCCCTGCGAAGGCAGCCAAGGAAGAAACGGCCAAGAAGGACAAGGCGGGCAAGATCGGCAAGAAGGTCTCCGCCAAGAACCTCGCGGTCTTCACCCGCCAGTTCTCGGTGATGATCGACGCCGGCCTGCCGCTGGTGCAGTGTCTCGATATCCTCGGCAGCCAGGAAGAGGACAAAAACTTCGCCGCCGTCATCCTCGCAACGCGCACCGACGTCGAGTCCGGGGCGTCGCTGGCCGACGCGATGCGCAGACATCCCAAGACTTTCGACCCGCTGTTCACGAACATGATCGCGGCGGGCGAGGCCGGCGGCATCCTCGATACGATTCTCAAGCGGCTCGCCACCTACATCGAAAAGGCGGTCAAGCTCGCCGGCCAGGTGAAATCGGCCATGATCTACCCG
>Ga0207641_10001673_pt1 | contig 21570 bp, 23 predicted proteins | sample KBSSwiS62_FD_184306 | JGI IMG/M metagenome (GOLD analysis project Ga0207641, IMG submission 184306) | Switchgrass rhizosphere microbial communities from Kellogg Biological Station, Michigan, USA - KBS Switchgrass S6-2 (SPAdes) (version 2) | ecosystem: Host-associated > Plants > Roots >... | reverse complement strand
CAAGGGCGATCCTTTGATCCTGCTCGCCGGATTGGGGGACAATGCCCACGTGTTCGATCAATTTGCCTACCAGTTCAACGATCGCTTCCACGTGATCGGCATCACGCGTCGAGGGTTCGGTCGATCCAGCCAGCCGATGTCCGGCTACGATCTCGGCACAAGAGCGCGAGACGACATCGCCGTCCTCGACCAACTAGGTTTGCGTCAGGCCATCTTTGTCGGCCACTCCGTTGCCGCGACGGAGTTGAACAAACTGGCGGCGACTTATCCCGACCGCGTCAAGAAACTGATCTACCTCGATGGCCTCGATCTCGGATCAAACGGCTGGACCAGTCTGCCTCAGCCGCCGCCAGCTCCCGAATTGACGGACGCCGACCTCGTTTCGCTGCAACGTCTCGCCGCCGCCGACGCCCGTGACGACGGCTACCGCAAGCCGCTCGGTGCCCTCGCCCATGAGGTCGTCACGCTCCAGTCCGGGAAGGTGGTCGGACCGGTGACGCCCCCGGAGATTTCCAAAAAGATCATCGCAGGCCTTGAGCCCGCTGATTACGCCCGCATCAAGTGCCCGGTCCTCGGCATTTTCAACAAGATCACTCCCCAGTACCGATTACCTTACTACTGGGATCTGAAACCGGCCCAGCGCCTGGAATACGATCGCAGCCTCCAGTCACTCTCCCGGTGGGTTGACCAGGCCATCGCCAACTTCCGTTCCGGAGTGAAGCAGGCGCGTGTCGTCGAGATGGAAGACCGGAACCACTACGTCTTCATCGTCGACGAGGCCCTGGTGGTGCGGGAGATGCGCAAGTTCCTGCTGGCAGAATGAAAGAAAAAGAGGACAGGCACAGTTAACAGCCGATCCAACTGGCTCGGAGGCACTCAAACGGAGTTACCTCAAAAAAGTGGGCCCTATAGGATTCGAACCTATGGCCTGCTGATCCGTAGTCAGCCGCTCTAATCCGCTGAGCTAAGGGCCCTTTTTCGGGGAGAGCGGCCTGGAGGCTCGTGCCTGTCCAACCGTTCTCGGGAAGGGAGAATGTACCAGTTCCGGCGGGCAGGTAAAGGCTTTTCAGCCTCCCAGTCTGCCTCCTAGTGCTCGACGACGTAAACGTAGATATTGACCATCATTTTCATGCAGTTGATCCGGTGCTCCATAGTCGGACCATTCCCGGCCCACGCGCATTGCAGGCCGCTCAGGCTGATCAGGCCGACAAAGCGGTTACCGGAATAGACTCCATAGAGCCCGTGCTTGGCCCAGGCAGGATTGTAAATGTCTTTCATGTAGGTGTGGGGCAATCCCTCCTTCATGGCAAAGCAGGAACGGAAGATGGGGTGATCGGGAGGCAGGCGCTCGATCTTGAACTTGGGCAGGATGGCCTGAAAAGCATCGACCTGCATCTTGAGAAAGGCATCCGGGTCCGGGTTGACATCGGTATTAATGCAGGCATCGATGAAAATGAAGCCTCCCCGCAGCAGGTATTCGCGGATGTTCTTTCGGCCATCTTCATCCGTGATGAAGTGAATGCCCGAGGAAAAGAGAAAAGGGTACGCGGTCATCTCCCGCAAATTCTCAACGTTGGCAGCGTACCAGGTCGTATCGATGTTCAACGTGGTATTGTCGCGGATGAATTGGAGCAATCGCGGGTCGCTGTCCGCGTGACGGTGCCATTGGGGGTCCGGATTACTCAGGCGAGCCCATTCGATTTTACCGCGGTAAAGCTCACCCGGCGCCTTGGCGAATGCGACCGTCGGCATCAGCAACAGGCACCCGATGAACAAAGTCGCCTGCCGTAGCATGGAAGATGTTTGACCAAGGCGGCTTTGAAGACAATAGCAACTGCTCCGCCCCTTGCCTTAGGCACAAGCGCGGGCATAATGAGAGTGTGCCGTCTTATCGCGTTGAATTGCACAGTCATTGCCATGGCGATCCCGTCGATACTTACCTCGGGCATACAATCTTTGAACATATCGACCGGGCCAGGGAGGTGGGATTAAGCGCCATTGCTGTTACGTGGCATCGGAAAATCTGCGCCGACCCCGAGGCCTTCGCCTATGCCAAATCGCGCAATATCCTGCTCATTCCGGGCATGGAGGCCGAGATCGACAACCACAAGCACCTGGTCGTGTTAAACCTCGTCGAGGGCGACTTGCCCAGCGCGCCGAGTTGGGAGGAAGTCCGGGCCCTGCGCAAACGCAAACCGGAAGCGTTCGTGATCGCCCCTCACCCCTTCTATCCCCATCCCACCTGCCTGGGCAGCCTGCTCAACGGCCATGATGACTGCATCGATGCGGTCGAGTGGTGCATGATCCATCACAACTGGGTGCCCGCGCGCGTGAACCCCAATCTCCGCGCGGCGCGCTGGGCCCAACAGCATGGCAAGCCGATGATCGCCTGCTCCGATGCCCACTCGCTTGCGGCCATCGGCAAAAATGCCAGCACCGTGGAGGCTGATGAACTCACCCCGGAGGCGATTTTTGCCGGCATTCGCGCCGGGAAGGTGTCTTTCCACCGCCGTTCCCTCGAGTTTGGTCCTCTGCTGTATCAGACCGGACGGGCGATGTCTTCACAACCCCGGCATATCGCGCGGTGGCTCAAGGGGCGGATATCGAAACCTCTATCCACAGCCTGAGCGCAACCTCCATGGCCACTCCTTTTCGCGATGCCGCCTTGCTTTTGCTGGGACACGGCTCGACCCTGAATGCCGATTCGAGTGCGCCGACCTATCAGCACGCAGAGGAAATCCGGCGGCGCAACATCTTCGCGGAAGTCCATGTCGGGTTCTGGAAAGAAGAACCGAATTTCCGGCAGGCGCTGCGACAAACTTCCTGCCGACAGGTTTATGTCGTGCCGAATTTCATCAGCTCCGGTTACTTCACCGAGCAAATCATCCCACGCGAACTGGGACTGACCGGACCGGTGACGCAACTTGGAGAGCAGGAAGTTTTCTATTGTCTACCCGTGGGACTGCATCCCTCGATGACCGAGGCGCTGCTGCACCGGGCAACGGAAGTTGTTTCCCAATCCAGTGAACGGATTTCTGATCCTGCAAAGACTGCCTGCCTTTTCATTTGCGGGCATGGAACGTCACTCAACGACAATTCGACGAAGATCATTCATGAGCAGGTCGCCCTCATTCGAGCGCGCGGACTCTATGCCGATTGCCAGGGCGTATTGATGGAGCAGTCTCCCTTCGTCAAAGACTGGCGCACACTGACTTCCTGTCCCGATGTCATTGTCGTTCCATTTTTCATCTCGGATGGTCTCCATTCATTTGAGGACATTCCCGTCCTGCTCGGCCTGACGCACAATGTGAAGGAGAAGAGCTTCACCAACCCGTATCGCGAAACGGGACAGCGGCTTTGGTACGCTTCTGCCATTGGTACCGAGCCTTTCATCGCTGACGTGATCCTCTCACAAGTGGACACATTCGATGCAGAGAACCAAGTGGCGGTAACATTCGGCTGGCAACGAGGAGCCCCCCCCGAACGGGAACTTGCTGGACTGTTTTCCGAACAAGCAGAATCCGCGAAAATCGGAGAAGTCCTCATCAAGGTCACAGCAGATGGTGGCTTTGAACTCCGGCATATGGTGGATGTGGGTATTCCAGTGCTTGAGATGAAGCGCCTGGATTCCTTACCGGAATTGCGCGAGATGATTCGTGTCGATTCCCAAAAAAAGTTCCGGGCCCTTCGCGCCGCGCCAGACCTAAAACGGGGTTGGTACCTCTCGACCGGAAAGACCGGGATTCGGACGGCCCTTGATTATCTCTACCCCGCCGCCATCGCGAATTGGAAACTTTGGCGGGACAATCGACTTCCCCTTACGCCTTGGCAGGAAACCGCCGAACGCCAGACCGGACGTTTCCGCATCGTCCGCGAACTCGACGAGTCCACTCTAAGCGAGTTGGTAAAGAGTGTCTGCCAGACCGGCTGTCTGAAAAAGAGACTCTGGCAACCTGCTGCTCAGCCCGTTGATATAGCGTCGAACATGATTCCCCTTCTCTGCCCCGAGGCCTGTAATTATTTCGTCGAGAAAGCACGTGAAAAATTGAAGGGCCCGGCCGCAGATTGACTCTAAAAGCTGTCTCTTGTCTCCGGACAAACCAGCCTCTATTTTAGACCACGATGAAACAGGCTTTTCGTTCGCTTTCCCAATGCGCAGGACTTCGTTGCGCTCTGGCTGCCGTCCTGTTCGTCTTTCTTGGCCTCTCGGCAGAGGCGGCCAAGGCACCCAAGATGCTCGATATCGCCGACACGGTGTCCACCAATCGCATCCTGACCAAGTTCGCCCAGATGATGCAGAGCTCGGACATGACCACCTTTCTCAGCACCAAGGGCCCCTTCACTATTTTTGTGCCGACCGATTCGGCTTTCTCCAAGCTGCCTCCCGGCACACTGGAAACCTTGCTCCTGCCGCAGAACAAGGAGCGCCTGCAGGCCATCCTGCTCTACCATGTCGTCAATGGGAAGCGCTTGACCGCCAAGGATCTTTTGACCACGACAAGCCTCATCTCCTGCCAGGGAGCCCCCCTCCCGATTACCAAGAGCAAATCAGGCACACAGTTGGTGGCCAAGGCCAAGATCATCCACGCGGACATCCGTTGCCAGAATGGCATCATTAACGAGATCGATACCGTGTTGATGCCGCCGGAAAAATTGCTGCCGCCTCTGGCTCCCCCGCCACCTCCGGGCGCGGTCGCTCCCCCGAGTACGAATGCGGCCCCGGCAACGCCGGATCCGGCCGCTCAAATTCATTAGAAACTACGACCCGAGGAGTTCCTTCTTGAGGAACGTCTTCAATTCCTCGACACCTTCGGGAAGATCACCGGCGATCGGGATCGCCTTGCGCCGGACTTTCTTTTCGAATTTCTTCAGGTTCTCCGCCGCCTCGGGCAGGTCCATTTTATTGGCGATGATCTGATAGGGCCGTTCGCCGAGTTCTTTCTGGTAAAGACTGATCTCCTTGCGCAACTGGGCGAAATCGTCACGCGGATCGCGGCCTTCGCTTCCGGCCATGTCGATGACGAAGAGGAGCATCTTGCAGCGCTCAATGTGACGGAGAAACTCGTAACCCAGGCCGATGCCCTCATGGGCCCCTTCGATCAACCCGGGAATATCCGCGACCTGGACGCGGCTGAAATCGGGGTATTCCACCACGCCAATCATGGGTTCCAGTGTGGTGAAGGGATAAGGAGCAATCTTGGGATGCGCGTGGGAAAGCCGGGAAAGCAGCGTCGACTTGCCCGCGTTGGGATAACCGACCAATCCCGCATCGGCAATCGACTTGAGCTCGAGCTGGAACTGGCCCCGTTCCCCTTCCTCGCCATTCTCATAGCGCTTCGGCGCCTGGTTGGTCGAGGACTTGAAATTCATGTTGCCGCGTCCGCCTCGGCCACCGGCACAGAGGACAAATTTGTCCCCGGGCTTGACGAGGTCGGCTACCGGCTCGAGCACAGCGGGGTCTTCCGGCACAGGCACGAGATCGTTGGGCGTCCGGGGAACTTCAGGATCTACCTGGGTCTGGGCTTCCTGAACGATCTCCTCCGGGATGCGGCTCACGACAGTGCCGGGGGGAACTGAGATAATGCAGTCCGCGCCCGATTTTCCCGACATCTGCTTCTTGCCACCGTTCTGACCGTTCTTGGCGAACTGGTGCGGTGAATAACGGTACTTGATCAAGTTGTTGACGTGGGGATCGACCACGATGACGACGCTGCCGCCACGACCACCGTTGCCGCCGTCGGGCCCGCCGTCGGGCATGTTCTTTTCGCGCAGGAAGCTGCAGGCTCCCGGGCCGCCGTTACCGGCCCGCGCGACAATACGGACGCGATCGACGAACATAAGTGGATTATCGCCGGTGACGCCGAAAGCGCAACCAGCGAAGAGCGAGGAAAAGGCCTAGGCCTTCTCGAGAACGTGAACCCTGCGGTTGACGCGGTCGAACTTGACCACGCCGTCCGTCAAGGCGAACAGGGTGTGGTCGCGACCGATGCCGACGTTGGCCCCGGCACGGAAGCGGGTGCCCCGCTGGCGAACGATGATGTTGCCGGCGATGACGTCCTCACTGCCAAATTTTTTCACGCCGAGCCGCTTGCTGACGCTATCGCGCCCGTTGCGTACGGAACCTTGACCTTTTTTATGCGCCATAGTGGTGTCCTATTCTGTTTAGACTGAAATTTTGGTGATCTTCACGCGGCTCAGTTTCTGCCGGTGACCGATGGTCTTGTGATAGCCTTCGCGGCGACGGTACTTGTAAGCAATGACCTTCTTGGCCTTGACGTCCTCGACCAGTTCGAGGCCGACGGTTGCGCCGCTGAGGAGCGGGTTGCCGAGCGAAAATTTGTCGCCATTGCCGACCATGAGGACATCGGAGATGGTGATCTTTTTCTCGCCCTCGGCGGGAAATTCCACCAATTCGATATCGAGGGTTTCCCCTTCTGTGACTTTATACTGCTTTCCACCTGAACGAATAACGGCAAACATGAAATGCTCCTTTGATTTAGCGAGCCCGCAAGCATGCCCGAATTGAGGGCATGCGCAAGCAATTTTTTGACTATCTGAAACGAAAAAAGCGTCTCTTAGAATTCGAAGCTGAAAAGCTTGAATCCACCCGAGTCGCGATGGGCCGCCGGGCCCGCTTCACCCTGCAAATCTACTCCCGGAGCAGGGGTCGGGGCGGACATATACTTCTCGCCATTGCCCCACGTGACGGGCGCTACAGGAGAGATAATCGTCCAGCCGTATTTGGCTCCGTCGACAAAAACACCGCCAAGCTTCGGCTTGAGTGTGATTTTTGGGTCGGGCGGAGCCTTATCCTTATTGTAATTGTACCCAGGGGCGTAATTGTATTTGTAGCCGGTAATGTCGCCCTGACCGCTTGTATGCTGGGTGGGACCAACCAAGCCACTGAGATCCTGCGCAGCGGCCATGCCGGTCGACAGAAGCAAAATTGCGAATAAGCTGGTCAACGTCTTCATACTCATAACATTACCTCACGGTAAGGGTACGTCAACTTTTTTGCTGGGGTGGCAGCGGCAGGTAACCGAGATCAAAAAGGCTGGCCGAATACATCTTGAACTTGGCTGGCGAGTAAATATTGACCGCGGAAACAAGCCAACCGCGGGCGTCCTCGGGCTTTTTCTGGTAGAGGTACCAGGCGGCTTCGGCAAAATAGTAGGAAGCTCCCGAACCGACTTTTTCAAAGGCAGCCAACTCCTTCGCCGCCACATCGTTATGACCACCCCAAAGGTCGCACAGGAAGACCTTGTACGTGGAAAGGTCGCCCCAGTTCGAGTCCTGCTGCAAGGCAACGAAACCCGGACGAGCGGCGTCGTATTTCTTTTGCATGAAAGCGATTTCAGCGAGATTGAACTTGGCCTGGACGTTCTTGGGATCAAGTTTGAGGATGGCGTTATAATCCTGCTCGGATTTGTCCCAGATCTTCTTTTCGGCGTAAATTCCGCCGCGCAACCCGTAGCCGTCGGGATTGTTGGGATCGAGCTTGATGGCGGCGTTCACCTTGTCGAGGGCGCCGTCGATATCCTTTTTCTGCAGAAGCTCAAGGGCCTCATGCAGGAAGACAACCACCTGGCTCGGCCCCGGAGCGGGTACCGCGGCGGGCTGCACAAAGGGGGAAGCCGCGGGGGCTGTCCCAGCGGCGGAGGCCGGCTGCTGCGCGCGACCGAGTGATGCGAATGTGAAAACCACCAGGAAAAGGGAGGAGACAGTCAGCCTGAACATGCCGCCAGCGTACACAGAAGTCGCCTTTGGGACAGGATGAATTCCGGGCTTCTACTTCGGCTTGCGGATGAGGAGGGCGAGGATGCCGAGGGTAAGGAAAAGCACCGTAAGTACGGAGCCGCTCAAGATTCGATAAAATACCTCGGCACTCAATATATGGACCAGCATCTGAGGGGCACCGATGCCCGGCGGGTTGGTGTAAACCCTAAGAAAGTGCGCAGCACCAATGGTTCCCCCGATACCGGCAAAGAGAAATGGATAGAAAGTCGCAGCGAGATAAGCGACGTAATCCGTCAAAGAGCCCGAGCGAAAAAACAAAATCCAGAGCCACCTCCCCAGGATGACTGCGACCAGCAGCAATACCAAACCAAACATCCCCATGGAAAAAACCATGTGGAGAAGATCCACATACAGAGGGTTGGCGCGGGGGATTTCCACAGCGGAATCCTCCCCCTTCCCGAAAATTAAGCCATGACAAAGTTGAACTGTTACTTGGGCTTTCGGATGAGGAGCACGAGGATGCCGAGAGGAAAGAAGAGGCAGGTGAGCAAAGAGCCGTAGAACAATAGCCTCGACATAATGGTATACTCACTCGCCAGAGACGAAGGATTAGCGAGGCCAGAATTGCCGAGCGTGAGGAGCCTGTACAATGCGTACGACGTGCTTCCAAAAATCCCCAGAAAAAATGGATACACTGTCGCGGCAAGATAGGCGATATGCTCGGACAAAGGCCGGACGCGAAGCAGTAGGAGAAAGAACCAAACGATCAGGATGATGAGCATCAAAACGTAGATGAACCCGATATTCCCCAACTGGGCCAATATGTTCATTGCGGTCACGGGAACCGGATGTGCTGGCATTGGTTCCATGATGCCTAAAGACCTGTTCGCAATTATCCCACCACAAAATTGATCAGCTTATCAGGAACAAAGATGACTTTCCGCACGGCCTTGCCGGTCGTCCACTCGGCGAAGGCCGGAAGCGCCTTGGCGCCGGTCTCGACGCTTTCCTGCGAGGAACCGGGGACAACCGTGACCTTGCCTCGTATCTTGCCGTTGATCTGGAAAACAATTTCGACCTCGCTCTTGGTGAGATATTTGGGGTCAGCCACCGGCCACGATTCATAGGCGAGCGTCTTCGTATAACCGAGCTGCTTCCACAATTCCTCGGCCATGTGCGGCGCGAAGGGCGCGAGCAGGAGGAGCAGCGTCTCGATGGCGGCGCGCGGACGGATTTCGAGCTTGGTGAGATCGTTGACCAGGATCATGAGGGCGGAGATGCCGGTGTTGAACTGGAGCTTCTCGATGTCCTCGGTGACCTTGGCGATGGCGGCGTGGACGCTGCGCTGCAGTTCGGTCGACGGCGCGTCATCCGTGACCTTGGCGGGCGCGAAGTGCCACTGGCCTTCCTGGTCCTCTTCCATGACGAGACGCCAGACGCGGCCGAGGAAGCGATAAACGCCTTCGACGCCCTTGGTCGACCACGGCTTCATCTGTTCCAGCGGGCCCATGAACATCTCGAAGAGGCGCAATGCGTCGGCACCGTACTCGGCGATGACGTCGTCGGGATTGACCACATTGCCCCAGGCCTTCGACATCTTGCGGTTGTCCTCGCCGAGGATGATGCCCTGGTTGACCAGCTTGTGGAACGGCTCCGGGGTGGAAACGACGCCGATGTCGAAGAGCACCTTATGCCAGAAACGGGCGTAGAGCAGGTGCAACACCGCGTGTTCCGCGCCGCCGATGTAGAGATCGACGCCATTTTTTCCCATCCAGTATTTTTCGATCTCGGGGTCGATCAGCTTGTCCGGGTTCTTCGGATCGCAGTAGCGTAAATAGTACCAGGACGACCCGGCCCATTGCGGCATGGTGTTGGTCTCGCGCGTGCGGCCATTGGGGAGATTGACCCAGTCCTTCGCTTTGGCCAGCGGCGCGTTGCCTTCAGGACTCGGCTTGTAGTCTGCGAGTTCGGGCAGCGTCAGCGGCAGTTCGCTTTCGGACAGGACTTCGTGCTGGTCGCCGTTCCAGACGACGGGGAACGGCTCGCCCCAATAGCGCTGGCGGGAGAAGAGCCAGTCGCGCAGCTTGTATTGCACGCGACGGGTCCCCTTCCCTTCGGCTTCCAGCCAGTCGATCATCTTCACCTTGGCCTCGGCGGTGGGCAGACCGTCGAGGAAACCGGAATTGACCGCCACACCCAGGCCTGTGAAGGGGGCCTCGGAGAGAGGTGATGATCCCTCAACCGGCTTGGTCTCGCCGAGCTGCCGTACGACTTCGATGATCGGCAGATCAAAGGTGCGAGCAAATTCGTGGTCGCGTTCGTCGTGCGCGGGCACCGCCATGATCGCGCCGGTGCCGTAGCCCATGAGCACGTAGTCGGCGATCCAGATGGGGATTTGCCCGTCATTGACGGGATTGATCGCGTACGCGCCGGTAAAGACGCCTGATTTGCTCTTGGCGAGATCGGTCCGCTCAAGATCGCTCTTGTTGGCGACCTCGGCCTTGTATTTTTGGACGGCTTCGCGCTGCTCCGGCGTGGTGAGCTTTTCGACCAGTGGATGTTCCGGTGAAAGAACCATATAGGTCGCGCCGAAAAGCGTATCGGGACGGGTCGTGAAAACCGTGATGGTTTCAGCGCCGCTCTTGAAATGGACTTCCGCTCCCTCACTGCGGCCAATCCAGTTCCGTTGCATTTCCTTGAGCGACTCCGGCCAATCGAGTTGGTCGAGGTCATTCAAGAGCCTCTCGGCATAGGCGGTAATCTTGAGCATCCACTGGCGGAGCGGACGGCGCTCCACGGGAAAATTGCCCCGGTCGGAGCGGGGCCCCTCGTCGGTCTGGATGACTTCCTCATTGGCCAGTGTGGTGCCCAGTTCGGGGCAATACCAGACGGGGGCGTGCGAGGTGTAGGCGAGGCCCTTCTTATAGAGCTGGATGAAAATCCACTGCGTCCACTTATAGTATTCGGAATCAGTCGTATTGATTTCGCGCGACCAATCGTAGGAGAAGCCGATGGCATCGATCTGGCGGCGAAAATTCGCGACGTTCTTCGCGGTCGTCTCGCGCGGATGCGTGCCGGTCTGGACGGCGTATTGTTCCGCGGGCAGACCGAAGGCGTCCCACCCCATCGGGTGCAGGACGTTGAAGCCTTTCATCCGCTTGTAGCGGCAGACAATATCGGTGGCAGTGTAGCCCTCGGGGTGGCCGACGTGCAGCCCCGCACCGGAGGGGTACGGGAACATGTCAAGGGCGTAGAACTTCGGTTTTTCGCTGCCGGGTTCGCCGGGATTGGCGGCTCGAAAAGTGCTCTGTTCAGCCCAATGGCGCTGCCAGGAGGGCTCGAAGACGGAAAAAGGAAATTGTTTGCGAACTTGCATGGATGGAGCCTCTCAGTTAACTACAGCCGCTCCGTATGAACAAGAAAACACTCTGCATCGCCACCCGTAACCTGCACAAGGTCCAGGAGATGACCACGGTCCTCTCGCCCTTTTGGGAAGTGAAAAGCTCGGCCGATTATCATGAAATGGATGGATCGGATGAGATCGCCGAGACGGGTGATACCTTCCTGGCCAACGCGACGCTGAAGGCCGTGGCCACTTCGCAGATGATTTCCGACTATGCCCTGGCCGACGACTCGGGCCTGGAAGTGGATGCGCTGGACGGCGCGCCGGGCGTCTTCTCAGCACGGTACGGCGGCATCCCTTCCTCGACGGAAAGAAATAATGCCAAGCTGCTCGAAGAGTTGAAGCGGGTCGGCGCCATGACTCCCGAGCAACGCGGCGCGCGGTTCCGTTGTGTACTGGCGCTGGCAAAGGCCGGCGAAGTGCTGGCGACCTTCGACGGTGCGTGCGAGGGAGCCATTATCCTGGAGCCCAAGGGCACCAACGGGTTTGGGTACGATCCCCTCTTTGTGCCACGCACTTACACGAAGACCTTTGGTCAATTACTCGAGAAGACCAAGACGAACCTGAGTCACCGGGGCCGGGCGTTGAAGAAATTTGTCGAGTGGTGCAAAGAGAATCCGCTGGAGTGAGCCAAGAGCAGTGTTTTTTCAACATCCGTCATCCTAAGCTCGTCGAAGGATGACCGAACTTTAAGAAGAGACTTTTACCGAAATCCCGGTGTATTTAGGGATTCCCATGACACCCTCCCTCTCTGACGGCCTCGCGGCGCGCAAATACTCGGTTGAAATTCTGACCCGGATCATTGAACCGGTCTTCACCGCGCTCAGCGAAGGGCAGCTTCGGGCCCGAATGCCGGTGGAGCAAATGCCGGAAGCGCACGAACGCCCCCTCGTCACCCACCTGGAGGCGCTGGGACGCTCGCTCGCGGGCATCGCGCCATGGCTGGAGTTGGGGCCCGATGCGATGGAGGAAGGCAGGCTGCGCGAAAAATTCATTAACCTCGCTGTGAAGGGCATCGGCCATGCGGTCGATCCGCAATCGCCCGATTACATGAATTTCAACAAGGGCTCACAACCGGTGGTCGACACGGCTTTCTTTGCCCACGGCCTCTTGCGCGCGCCGAAGCAGCTTTGGGGCAACCTGGACCGGGAGACCCGGCATCGCGTGGTGGAGGCGTTCAAGCTGACCCGCGTCATCATTCCGGGCCAGAACAACTGGCTGCTCTTCAGCGCGATGGTGGAAACAGCCCTTTGGGAATTCACCGGTGACTGCGAGATCAAGCCGATCCAGACAGCGATCGACAAGCACCTCGAATGGTATGTGGGCGACGGCACGTATGGCGACGGCCCGCATTACCATTGGGATTACTACAACAGCTTCGTGATCCAACCGATGCTGCTCGATGTCCTGCGTATTTGCGTGAAGAAAGGGCATCAGCTCGGCTCGCACTATCCGCTCATTCTGGAACGGGCCCGCCGTTACGCCGTGGTCCAGGAGCGGTTGATTTCACCCGAGGCGACTTTCCCGGTGGTCGGGCGGTCGAGTTGCTACCGCTTCGGCGCGCTCCAGACCCTTTCGATGCTGGCCCTCGAACATCAAGTGGCAAAGGAGATCCCGCCCAGTTCCGTTCGCGCCGCCTTAACGGAAGTAATTCGCCGCATGATCAAGGCGCCGGGAACATTCGACGCAAAGGGCTGGCTGCAAATAGGCGTGGTCGGCCATCAGCCGCTGCAGGGTGAAGGCTACATTTCAACCGGCAGTCTCTATCTCTGCACGGTTGGACTGTTGCACCTGGGTCTACCGCCGAGCGATCCGTTCTGGGCTGAGCCGGACTTGCCCTGGACGCAAAGACGCCTCTGGGCGGGAGAGAATCTCCCCGCGGACCACGCGATTGGGAATTAACCGCGAAAGAACGCAGAGAACACCAAGAGAAGTTCCCCTTCCATCATCCTGAGCTTGTCGAAGGATGATGGACTTTAGGCCAAAGCTTTTTTCTGCAGTGCGGAAAGCTTTTTGATGCCCTTCGTCGCCAACGCAATCAATGCGGAAAATTCCTTCGGCGAGAAGGTACTCTCTTCCCCGCTGGCCTGGACTTCGATGAACTGGCCCCGGGCGGTCATGACGACGTTCATGTCAGTCTGCGCGTCCTTGTCCTCGATGTAGTCGAGATCAAGCACCGGGACACCGTTGACGACACCCACGCTGATGGCCGCAAAGGGGGTCTTGATCGGTGATTTTCCTGTCGCGGGCAGAAGTCCCTTTTTGCGCAGGCTTTTCACGGCGAGTTCAAGTGCGACGTAGGTACCGGTGATCGCCGTGGTGCGGGTGCCTCCATCTGCAGCCAGGACATCGCAGTCGATGCAGATCGTCCGGGCCCCCAGCGCCTCCAGGTCAACGGCCGCACGGACACTGCGGCCGATGAGCCGTTGGATCTCCGTACTGCGGCCATCAAGGCGGCCCTTGGTGATATCGCGCGCCTTCCGGTCGAGGGTCGAGTAAGGCAACATCGAGTACTCGGCGGTAATCCAGCCGCCGGAGACCTTCTGGTCCTTCATCCAGCGGGGGACATTTTCCTCCACCGTGACGGCGCAGATGACCTGCGTCTGTCCGCAGCTGGCGAGAACGGATCCGGCGGCATGAGGCGCAATATAGGGCTTGAAGGTGATGGGGCGAAGCTGATCGGGACGGCGTCCGTCGTGGCGGCGATTACTCATTTGGATTTATTTTCGGGAGAGGATTTTTCTTTTTCGAGTTCGAGTTTGGTCAGGATTTCCATGACCCGGTCGCCGCGTTCAATCGCATCATCGAAGCGGAAGATCAGTTGCGGGGTGAATTTCGTGCCCAGGCGGCGGCCGATGCGGCCCTGCCATTCCCTCCGGTTCCGGTTGAGCACGGTCAACATCTTTTCATGATTCATCTCGGGATTGATCGTGCTGACGTAGACAAAGGCCTGTTTCATGTCGGGCGGAAGCTCGACGGAAGAGATCGTGATCAGCAGCCCTTCGAGATCAAGGGACTGGCTCATGCAGGCGGCGAGTTCCTTGCGCAGGACCTCGGCCACGCGGACGGTACGGCGGGTTGGCATAAGGCTACTGTCAACGAAACCGGCGACGGATGCAACCTTTGGGGAATGGCCGTCCGCGAGCCCCGTACTTTTTCTTGCGCCAAATGGCAAGGTGCCGCTTAATGATCTGTCTCATGCATATTTGTTTTCGGCGTTTTTTTCTGATGACATGTGCCGCCGTGGCCCTGGTTGGTTGCGGCAACAAGGAAACCAAGGAGGCCCTGCAAAAGGCCGGCGCGCTCCAGGACCAAAAGCAATACCAGGATGCCAATGCGGTCCTGCTGAGCGCCCTGCAGGCACGGGTGGCGAAGATCCGGGCCGAAAATGGTCCTGTCACCGATCAGGCCTCCAATGATGCCTTGAAGAAGAAAATTCACTCGGACCCGGAATGCTTGAAACTGGAACGCGCCCAGATTCTCATCTATCTGCACCTGGAGCGGGCCGACCTGGCCTCGGTCGTGTACTCGGACATTCTTGTCGGCAACCCGGGCGACACCGTCATGGCCGACACGCTGAAGGACAAGGATGCGATGATCCGCACGGGAGCCGTCCGAGTCCTGGGCCTGGAAGGAAAGCCCGATGCCATTCCCGCCCTCGTCACCGCCACCAAGGATGATGACAAGGACGTGCGCCGAGCCGCCGTGTCGGCCTTAGGGACAATCAAGGACCCCAGCACCATCGATCCTCTCATCGCCGCGCTGAAGGATCCCAACTGGTTCGTCCGCTCAGAAGCGGCTAGTTCCCTGGGGCTCCAAAAAGACCCGCGCGCCATCAAACCCTTGATCGATGCCGTGACCGATACCGACAGTACGGTGGAGAGCTCGGCCGAGTCCGCGCTGCTGGACCTGAGCCGAATGCAGGGTGTCTCCGCCGATGAATTTGTTGCGCGCTTAAACGACTTGAATCCCAAGATCCAGATGATCGCGGCAGTCTGCCTCGCCTTTATGCACGATCCGCGCGCGGTGCCCGTCCTGACGAAACTGACGGCATCGCCGGATCTCACGCTGCGCCTGGAAGCGCTCAAGGGCCTGGGCGAATCGGGCGACCCTGCCTACATTCCACTCCTGCAACAGACGCTTAAGGACACAGATGTAAATGTGCGCGGCTGGAGCATCATCGGCTTGGGCAATTTGAAGGACCAAGCCTCGGTTCCTGCCCTGCAGGCGATTGCAGCGGATACGACCCAGTCGGCCAAGATTCGGGCGGCAGCGACGGCATCCATCAACAGGATCACCGGCCAGAACTCCGCGCCCAGTGGGCCCTAAACCCACCGTAAATCAGGAGGCCGAACCGCCTGCCTGCTTGTCCGCGGCAATGATTTCTTCGAGCACACGTCGGAATTCTTCCAGGCCGGGAGCGGGAATAACGATCGAATCGCGACGGCCATTGGCGTCCTCGGTGATCCGCAGAAAGCGGCCCCGCGGATTCTCTCGCAGGTCGAAAATAAAATTTTTCCGCTCGACGGCGATGTTTTCACTTTTCAAGACTGTATCCATCCTTAAACCTCAGGTTAGTACCTCTCAGGGCAAACTAACCGTGACAAACGATCTGTCAAACGCCCCGGCAAAATTGTAATTCCACTGATTTAAATATGAACACCATCTCCCTTGGTTCCACCGACCTTCAAGTCACACGTCTTTGTTATGGCGCCATGCGCATTTCCGGAACTTGGGACAAGGACAAGGTTGACGCCGTGGCCATCGAACGGGGTATCAAGGCTCTCGAAAACGCGGTCGCGGCTGGCTACACGTTCATCGACCATGCCGATATTTACGGCGATACGACGTGCGAGATGATCCATGGCCTCGCCTTGAAAAAGCATCCGGAGTGGCGCGAGCAACTGGTCGTTGCCACCAAGTGCGGCATCCGCTTCGACGACGAGCCCGCGGGCACGCCGCATCGTTATGATTTCAGCGGCGAGCATATCCGCTGGTCGATCGATGAATCACTCAAGCGCCTGCAACTCGACCGGATCGATCTCTACCAACTGCATCGCCCCGACTGGCTGTGCGATCCGGAAGAAGTCGCTCAGGCCCTCATCGATATCCACAAGGCAGGCAAAGTCCGTTATTTCGGCGTGAGCAATTTCCGGCCTTCGCTGGTAAGCGCCCTGCAGGCCTCGCTCCCCTTCCCGCTCGTTTCCAATCAAGTGGAAATCCATCTGCTGCGTCTCGATACTTTTGAGGATGGAACGCTCGACCAATGTCTTGAAAAGAAGATGACCCCGCTGGCGTGGAGTCCGCTCGGAGGTGGTCGCCTTGGTGCGGCGTTGAGCGATACTGCTCCCATTCCAGGCGAAGACAATCCGAAGGCGGCGATCATTATGCGCCTGCGCCCGTTACTGGCATCCATCGCGAAGGAGTACGGTGTGACGCCACTGGCGGTCCTGATGGCCTGGCTGATGCGTCACCCGAGCAAGATCATTCCGATCATCGGCACCGTTCGCGCCGAGGCAATGAAGGACGCGGCCAAGGCCGACACCTTTACCTTGGATCGCGACAACTGGTACCGCATCCTGCGCGTCGCCCGGGGACAGAAGCTGGCGTAAAATTCCATCAAGGCTTCCCCGGCAACGCCAGCCACGGCTGTAAGCTGATGCCGGGTGGCAGTCCCTTTTGCGCTGATTGGAAATGAATTTCCACCGCTCCCGTCTGGGCAAGGGGCCAGACTTCACAGGTATCCGATTGCAGAATCGTCTCCTGATTCGTATTGAGCTGTCGGTCCCGGGGCGGAATCTGGAGCCAGTAACGGACGCTAAGAGTGCGAAGCCATGCATCGTCCGGCTGTGTCTCGGCTCCCATGACCAGAACGTCGACATGTAGTTCGGGATAGGCGGCCAGAATATCCGCCTGGGCCTCCGGGCTGATCTTTCCCGCCCAGAGCAGCGTGCAGTCTCCTGCATGAAAGAGCAGCACCAGCGAACGGTCTTCGGCGCGGGTCTCCGCACTGTCCGGAGCAGGATGAAGCACCTCCACAGAGACGTTCTGCCCCAAGTCGATCTTTTGGCCCCGCCGCCATTCATCGAGTCTTCCCCCTGAAAGCGCGACAACCGTGGGAACGGCTTTTTCGAGCGGCGAACGGCTGGACAGGCACGGAACCGCCACCTGCCTTGGACGAAAATCACGCGCGATCATTTCCGCCCCGCCATTATCGGGCGTGCTGATTTGCGCGAGGACAAGCCCCTCCAGACGATTGATGCCGTAGTATTGCAACAGATGCCAGATGGACGAAGGCACCGGAGTCTCTCGCCCGGTGTTGACCAGCCAATCGCCTTGGGGCGTGCGAATGAGCAGACAGGAACTCTCTGGTAATGGTGCAACGATAAAAGCGGGCGGTGGCGAACCCAGCGTGCGCAGATCAGGCACGTTGATCGATGCGCCCGGCTCATGCGCCAGGAACCCGACAAACAGGATCAATAACTTGGCGAAGAGCCAGTTGGCGTTGTTGAGAAGCGAGGCCAGAGGCGCACTCAAGAGTGAGACTGCAATGCTCAACGTGCCGACAATGGTAATGAGCCCCGCTACCGGAACGACGACGAGATTGGCCAAAATGGAGATCGGCGTGACTTGATGAAAATCAATCGCGGTGATCGGCTCGCTCACCAGCGTGGCGGCGATGGACGCTGCGAGAAGCACTGTGAACCAGCGCCAGATTTTCTCTTCACGCTGCTGCCCGGTGGTCAACAGGTCGGTCGGGAGAAAAGGATCGTGCCCGAAGGGACGGACGAGCAGCCGCATTAACGGTGGCGCCAGAAGGATCAACCCCAAGACCACGCCGAAGGAAAGCTGCGCACCCGGATCGAGAAGAATTCCCGGATTCCAGATCATCATGGCCAGAAAAGCCAGCGACCAGAAACCCAGCGCATTGAGCGGTCGTCCCATCCTCCATGCCGCAAGCACCGCCAGCGCCATGACTGTCGCGCGGATAGCGCTGGAAGGCGAACCAGTCAGGAAACAATAGAGAAAAATAAGCGGAGCAAGCACCCAGGCCCAGCGCCAGCGGACGAGGCCGCAAAGTTGCAACAAGACCATGGCCACCACAATCATTTCAGCGATGTTCTGTCCGCTGACAGCGAAGACGTGGAGCGTTCCGGTACGCCGAAAATCCTGCTCGATGTCCGTGGGAATCTCCCGCCGGTAACCGATAAGCATGCCGGCCAGGAAATCGGCCATCCGGAGATCATCTTCCAGGCCAAGCTGCAGGCGCCCATAGGCCCAGTCCCGCGCGCGAAAGGAAAGATCGCTCCACCAGCTTCCCTGGCCACTTCCGATCCGCTGCCAATTCAGCGCGGTGATCGTCGCATGATAGTAAATTCCATGCGCCGCCTCCCAGGCGCGATAGTTCAATTGCCCGGGAGTAAGGGGGAGAGGAACCACAGCGAGTGGCGCGGCGAATTCAATGCAATCCCCGCATTTGAGTTCCTTCGCCGGCCCAACCAAGGTACAGCGAACAAGGCCTTCGACTGGTTGCCAGGGCATGTCCATTTCAGCCCCGAAGAGACGGCCTCCGGTAGGACGCCATGCTTCCACGCTCAAGACAAACGTAGTCCGGTCAACCGAACGCCTCGTGGCCTGCGATAAGACCTGCGCCACTGGTTCCTCGACAATCGTGCCGCGCCATTGCGTGGTGGTGAAGGTCTTTTCATCCGGCAACCGACGGAGATCATCCGGAGGGATGGCTGTGTTCAGCAGAAGCGTATAGGCCAGTCCAGTGCAGGCCGTAAAGATGTAGAAAGCGCCAAGTGAAACCTTGGTCTGGCGCCCCACCACCAGCCAAAACAGTCCGGCGACACCCCAGATGATCAGCGCCACCGGCAACGCGACGACGCTATCCAGCCCAAGCAAACAACCCGACGCAAAGGCGATCCCGACCCAAAAAAGAGGCGCATGCAGCGACTGCATTCACCTCCTCATCTAGGGAGAATTTTTCTCTTTTGCGAGACCGGAGCCACCGGTCGTCTATTTTTTCTTAGTCCGCTTTTTGTTGAGTTTTTCCGCAGCACGGATCGACTCCCGCGCGCATTCGAGAAACCTCTTCCCATCATCAAAAACCTCTGCTGGCACCTCGTAGTATTTGTGCACAAAGACTTTCCTCTTGCTCGTCTGATAAGAAAAACAGCTGCTTCCCGCGGCTTCATATTTAGGCCGCGTCTTCTCATCCACGACAAAGTAGAGGGTGTTCCCCATCAGCATGCCAAATTGAACGGAACGGCAGGAAATACCCGTGCCTCCAAAAAACCGGCCACTGGCCAGCGCTTCCATCGATTCCAATTTCTCTAGGACGTGCTCGACGTACTCCTGGCTGTTGGCGCTCATGGCGTGCTCCGGCGGGCTTATCTACTGCAACCGATCCTCTTCCAGATCGATCAAATCGAAATAAGTCTCCACCTTTTTCTTGGTCGGAGCACAAACCGCGCGGCGCTGCTCGAAGGCAGCGGTCTTCTCGGGAGAGTCGGGCTTACGGTTGACGATCTTGTTATTGAAGTCGGTGATCGCATGGTCGCTCGGCCAGGCCGGGCCGAGGTGCTCCTTGAGCGCATTAATGACGCCTTCATCCGTCGGATTCTTGGTCACGATTTGTTCGAAAATGGCACCCTCGAGGCAAAGGAAATCGAGCAGTGTCTTGTCGAAGCCGAAGGTGAGATAATTGTACCCGGGCAACTTGCCCGCGGGGAAAAGCCGGGCCTTGTCGATCATGCGCGGCAGATGATAGAGCCCTCCCAGTTTCTCGTGCGGACTCCGTGGCGGTACTTCCGGTGCGGTCGAAATGGGCAGGCCCAGCTCCCGCCAACCCTTGAAACCACCATCAACCGAAATGACGTTGAGATAGCCCATCTTCTGGAGATTGTCCGCGACAAGCGCCGAGCGGTAGCCACCGCCGCAATAGCAGAGAATGCGAGCCTTGATGTCCGGAATGCGTTGCTCGATGTCACGTTCGATGATGCCCTTGCCCAGATGCACAGCGCCGGGAGCATGGCCGGCGTGCCATTCGCTTTCCTCGCGGACGTCGACGAGATAAACGCCGGCTTTTTTCGCCTCGACGTAGGCATCGTGAACGGAGATTTCTTTGACGCGTTTTTTCGCATCATTGACCAGTTTGAGAAATTGCGGGCTGTGCAGCATGGTGAGGAGCTACTTTGGCGCAGATTTGCCCGTGTTCAAGTGCCACGATGAGGAAATCAGGAAAAAGACCGACCTCCTCTAGCCAAATCGCCCTTGTGATGGCATTTTGGAGAGATGCAGGCAAACGCATGGCAACTCAAGAGTCGCATTCTGCATTGGCAGGAGCGGCCACTGGTGATGGGCGTTCTCAATGTCACGCCCGATTCCTTTTCCGACGGAGGCCGCTACCTCGATCCCGAGGCGGCCTTGGACCGGGCCCTTGAGCTGGAAGCCCAAGGCGCGGACATTCTTGATCTCGGTGGCGAATCGACCCGGCCTGGAGCTGAGTTGATCAGCGCCGAGGTCGAGTTGTCCCGCATCCTGCCGGTCCTTCGCCGCCTGCAAGGCCGCATGAAAATTCCCCTCTCGGTCGACACGTGGAAATCGCCCGTGGCCGCCGCGGCGCTCGAAGAGGGCGCGGAGATCATCAATGACGTCAGCGCGGGACGGTGGGATCCCTATTTGTGGCAGACCGTAGTGCAAAACCGGGCCGGTTACGTCCTGATGCATGCGTTGAACCAACCGGCCACGATGCAGAAGGCGCCAACCTATGCCGACGCGACCGCGGAGATCATCGACTTCCTCGGAAAGTTCCTGGCCCGAGCCGAGGAAAACGGTCTCGCGCTCGAATCGATCGTCTGCGATCCCGGGTTCGGTTTCGGCAAGACTCTGGCCCACAATCTGGAACTTTTGCGGGACCTTGAAGCTTTTCGCGTCCTGCGTCGTCCTATTCTCGTGGGCCTTTCGCGAAAATCTTTCTTAAAATTGATTGGCGGTTCAGAGCCTTTGGAGATATCAAACGAATTGGCCCATATCTGGGCGGCGGCACGAGGCGCAGCCATCTGGCGGGTACACGACGTCCCCGCCGCCTGGCGCACGGCTCGGCTCGCCGGAGCCTTCGGGCGTGGAGCCAACACGACATGATCGCCTATCTGCACGACCATTTCCTACTCGTGAAGGAGTTTGCGCGCTCGCTGATCGAAATCCTCATCCTGACCGTGGGCATCTACTATATGTGGAAGCTCTTTCGAGGGACGCGCGGCGCGCGCGTGCTGGCGGGATTCGGATTCCTCCTCGCTCTCCTCTCGCTGCTTTCGTACGTGCTGCACCTGCAAGTCATCGAAAGGCTATTGAGCTTTTCGCCCATCTTTGTGCTGACCTCGCTCGTGATCATCTTCCAGCCGGAACTGCGCCGCATTTTCGCG
>Ga0207641_10001672_pt1 | contig 21570 bp, 15 predicted proteins | sample KBSSwiS62_FD_184306 | JGI IMG/M metagenome (GOLD analysis project Ga0207641, IMG submission 184306) | Switchgrass rhizosphere microbial communities from Kellogg Biological Station, Michigan, USA - KBS Switchgrass S6-2 (SPAdes) (version 2) | ecosystem: Host-associated > Plants > Roots >... | reverse complement strand
TTTGTCGACGACCACCGTCTGATCGGCGACGAACCGCACACCCTCAGCGTCGAACAGCCTCACGCCGCTGAATGCGACTGGTCCCGCAGGTACTGTGACGAGCGACTTGAGCAGGGCCGGCGCCTGCGCCGCCATCGCGCTGGCCTGCGCATCCTGAATCCTTGCTTGCTCGCCCGCGTACGCCTCGGGCAGCCACGCGAGGCCAAAGGCAACGCCGAAGAACTTGTTGTTCACGTCGGCCCACACCGGCAAGGGTGACGTGCTGATACCCGAAATAGCCCAGAGCGTAATGGTCTGCTTCGCCGCGCCGCTGCCGACGTCGAGATCCGCCAGCTTGATGGCGCGCGCGCTTCCGCCCGGCAGCAGGTTCATCGTCTTGTCGGGGCGCGCGAGCAGCGTTTCCACGAGCCACGCGCTCGTATCGATCGGTCCCGCCTGCGACACGTAGAAGGCCGCCGCCGAATAGCTGGCGCTGCCGGCGTCGATCGGACTCTTCCATCGCGCCATGCCGGCAGTGATGGCGAAGGTCTCACCCGCGTCGCCCGTCGGCGTCATGCCGCGAATCGCGATTGCCGACGGCATCGCGTCGGGCCCGGCTTTGCCGCTCGAGTCGAGTTCGAACACCTGGCCCCGGAGGTTCATGCTCTCGCGCCCCATCCGGGTGCCGTCCGCGGTCACCCAACTCCAGGAGTCGCCGTGCTTGCCGCCGGTCGATTGGATGACGAAATGCCTCGCGTTGGCCGGCGGCTTCGCGAGCTCGGACGCAGGTACCTGCGCCAATACCGCCGATGACGCAATCGCGGCGATGGTGGCCAGAACGACGGTTCGATCGATTCCCATACGAAAGCATTATCGGTCACGCAGCGTAAGATGAGGTCGGCGTCATTGACGCCAATCGCGAAGGGAGAGGACGACTCGATGAATCCGAACCAGGCGTTGTGGGAAAAAGGCGACTTTACGCAAATCGCGGACACCATGCGGGAGAGCGGAGAGACGTTCGCGAAAGGACTCGGGCTTACGAAGGGCCTCGAGGTCCTGGATCTCGGCTGCGGCGACGGGACGACCGCCCTGCCCGCGGCGAAGCTGGGAGCAGATGTCCTGGGCGTCGATATCGCGAGCAATCTGGTGGAGGCCGGGAACCGCCGCGCCAGAGCCGCAGGCCTCACGAACTGCAGGTTTCAACAAGGGGACGCGTCTACCTTGCACGATCTGAACAACCAGACGTTCGACCTCGTCGTCAGCGTCTTTGGCGCGATGTTCGCGCCCAAGCCGTTTGACGTGGCAAAGGAAATGGTGCGTGTGACCCGGCCCGGCGGCCGAGTCGTCATGGGAAACTGGATTCCCAACGATCCGACGCTGGTCGCCCAGATTCTGAAGATCAGCTCCTCGTACTCGCCACCACCACCGGAAGGCTTCATCAGCCCGATGACGTGGGGGATCGAGAACCACGTGATCGAGCGGTTTGCCGGCGCGGGAATCCCGGCCGAGAGAATCTCGTTCGTCAAAGACACCTTTACCTTCAACTTCAGTGGCACGCCGGCGGAGTTCGTCACTCGCTTCCGGAAGTACTACGGTCCGACGATGAACGCATTCGACGCTGCGGAAAAGAACGGACGCGCGGACGATCTGCAGAAGGAGCTCGAAGCGCTGTTCGGCAGTCAGAACACGAGCCCACAGCCGGATGCGACCTCCATCCCGGCGACGTTCCTGCGCGTGAGCGTGGCCGTCTGAGGGCGTTCTTGCATTCGCCAGCCGTTTCCCTTATCACAGGAATGTGAAGGCGGCGACGAAGAAGCCACGAGCTGGTACTCGTTTCGACACGCCCGGTCTTCGGCAGGTCGCCGACCAGATGTTCTCGCGCGCGTCGGGTGCGCGGCTGCGCGAAGGCAACCGCGTGCGGCTCCTGAAAGACGCCGCACAGAACTATCCCGCCTGGCTCAACGCAATCGGTGCCGCGCGGCACACGATTCACTTCGAGATGTACATCATTCACGAGGACGATCAGGGCCGCCTGTTCGCCGACGCCCTGATCGAAAAGGCGCGGCAGGGCGTTCGCGTCCGGCTGCTCTACGACTGGATGGGCGGATTCGGGAAGACGTCGCGGGCGTTCTGGAAGCGCTTGAGCGCCAGTGGCGTCGAGGTCCGCTGCTACAACCCCCCTCGCTTCGACAGTCCGCTCGGCTGGGTCAGCCGCGACCATCGCAAGATGATCTCGGTGGATCGCACGATTGCGTTCGTGACCGGATTGTGCGTCGGCCAGATGTGGGTCGGCGATCCAGGGCGGCATCTGGATCCCTGGCGCGACACCGGCGTCGAAGTGCGCGGGCCGGCGGTCGCCGACATCGAACACGCCTTCGCGGACGCCTGGGCGGCCGCCGGTCGCCCGCTCGAGGATGACCCTGCATCGGCCGAGGCATCGCCGGCGCTTTATCAGCATGCCGAGGATGATGGGGCCGATGTCGCGGCGATGCGGGTCGTCGCCACCGTGCCGAATATCGCGGGCATGTTCCGAGTCGATCAACTCGTCGCTGCGCTGGCACGCAAGACGCTCTGGCTGACCGACGCCTATTACGCCGGGACCACGCCATACGTGCAGGCGCTGCGGGCCGCCGCCGCTGACGGCGTCGACGTCAGGCTTCTCGTGCCCGGTGCGAGTGATATCGCGGCGTTGCGCCCGCTTTCGCGAGCTGGTTATCGGCCGCTCCTTGAAGCAGGAATCCGTGTGTTCGAGTGGAACGGCTCGATGCTGCACGCCAAGACTGCCGTCGCCGATGGCAAATGGGCGCGGGTCGGATCGACGAACCTGAACGTCGCCAGCTGGTTGGGGAACCGCGAACTCGACGTGATGATCGAGGAAGAGCCGTTCGTGAGACGGATGGAAGAGATGTATCTCACCGATCTGGCCAACTCGACGGAAGTCGTACTGGATGCACGCAACCGCGTGCGCGCGCCGGGGGCTCCCCCTCGCCCGCACACAGCCGCGGCCACCAGCAGTGGCGGCACTGCGGCGGCAGGTGTGATGCGGATTGGCAGCACCGTGTCGGCCGCTGTGAGCAACCGCCGAGTGCTCGAACCGATCGAGGCGCACATCGCGCTCATCGCCGGCGCCGCGCTCGCGGCGCTCGCGTTCCTCGCCTTCACCTATCCCCGGGGCATCGCCTTTCCGCTCGCCACGATCGCCGTCTGGCTGGCGGCCGCGCTGCTGTTCCGGGGGCTCAGCCTGCTTCGCGCTCGAACGCGGCAACGCCGCGAACGAATGAGTCAGCCGGAGAGAGTGTCCATCCACAATCCGCCTGCACAGCACAAGGGTCCCGAACCCCGAAGCTGACGTTCACCAGCACAGCGTCTGCGATCCGCTGAGCGATCAGCGCCTCGAAGACCGCCTCAGTTGCCCTGTCCGAATGACCTGCGAGACGTCGTCGCCGGTATCGGCCTTGCTGTTTCCATCCACGTGATGGCTGTCACGTCGGTTGCCGGGCAATGGATACCCAGTTAACACGTTCAGCCGTGGATGTCGTCGCCACGTACCGTGATCCCTCACCAGGTTTGGTGATGTCACGGTGGCGTCATCGCCGCTGGAAGCGAATGGAACAGGAAGGCAATCATGTCTCGCACTAGGCACGGAGCAGCACACGCGGCGCTCGTCTTCGCAATTGCGACCCTCGTCGTTGTTCTCGGGTCCGGATGGTCGTGTGCGCCACGCGACACGGCGCCCGCGACAGAGGCGCCCAGGGCGGAGGCTACGCCTGACCCGCAGAACATGCCAGTGAAGACGTCGGGACAGACGCGAACTGACATCGGGCAGACGCGAACCGAAAAGGATCTCCTCGGCGAAAAGCAGATCCCGGCGGATGCCTACTACGGCGTGCAGACGGCCCGGGCGCTCGAGAATTTCCAGATCTCAGGCATTCCAATTAACCACTACCCCGGATTCGTCGAAGCCTGGGCGATCGTGAAGCTTGCGGCGGCGCAGGCGAACACTGACGTCGGTGCGATGAACAAGGACAAACTGGCGGCCATCGAGCAGGCGGCGCAAGCCGTGCGAAACGGCGAATATCACGATCAGTTTCTGGTCGACTGGTATCAAGGGGGCGCCGGCACGTCCACCAACATGAACGCCAACGAAGTGCTGGCCAACATCGCTCTGGAAAAGACCGGACACCAGAAAGGCGAGTACTCGATCGTCGAGCCGCACGACGACTTGAACATGTCGCAATCGACGAACGACTCGTACCCGACGGCCATCAAAGTGGCCCTCGTCCTGCGAAACGACAAACTGGTTGGAGAGCTTCAGATGCTCGCCGACTCGTTTCGCGCGAAAGGCAACGAGTACATCGACATGCTGAAAATGGGACGCACCGAGCTTCAGGATGCCGTGCCCATGACCCTCGGACAGGAATTCCACGCCTTCGCGTCTTCACTGGGCGGTGAGATCGCGGTGCTGCGAGAAGCCGAGAAGCAGCTCTACGCGGTCAACATGGGCGCCACGGCAATCGGGACCGGACTCAATGCCCCCAAGGGCTACGCCGAAAAATGCGCGAGGCATCTCGCGACCCTGACCGGCAAGCCCTTCGTGCCGGCGTCGGACATGCTGGCGGCCACCTGGGACCAGCAGGGCTTCGTGGCCTATTCCGCGGCCCTGAACAGTGTCGCGGTGAAGCTGTCCAAGATCGCCAGCGACTTGATTCTGCTCACCTCGGGGCCGCGTGCTGGCCTTGCCGAGATCAATCTGCCGGCGCTGCAACCAGGCTCGTCGATCATGCCGGGCAAAGTGAATCCGGTGATTCCCGAACTCGTCAACCTCGTCGCCTTCCGGGTGATGGGCAACAACTACACCGTCACGCTAGCGGCGCATTCGGGTCAGCTGCAGCTCAATGCCTACGAGCCTGTCGAGGGCCTGGTGATGCTGGAATCGCAGCATCTGCTTTACAACACTTCACGAGCGTTTCGAACGAAGTGCGTGGACGGCATCACCGTCAACCAGAGGGTGCTGACGCACTACATGGACACCACTGTGGGCATCGTGACCGCGCTCAATCCGGTGCTCGGTTACGAGAAGACATCGGAGCTGGCGGCAGAAGCCTACAGGAGCGGGAAGGGCGTGCTCGAAATCATTCGCGAGCAACACCTGCTCACCGAGCAGCAGATCGCTGACGTGCTCGACCCCGCGAAACTGACAAATCTCGACAGAAGCGCGCACCCCGACAAGAACGCGAACCTGCGGAAAACGAAGTAGGAGGGCTTATGACGTGGTCTTCAAGGACTCAAGTTGCGGTGGCGATCGTCGGACTGCTTGCCGTTGCGCAGCCCATCGCCGCAAACGGCAAGCGGAACATCGTCATCCTCGCGACCGGTGGCACGATCGCGGGCGCGGCCGCGACTGGTACGCAGGCCGGCTACCAGTCCGGTGCCGTCACCATCGACGCGATGGTCGCCTCCGTACCTGGAATCTCCGACCTTGCCTACATCAAAGGCGAGCAGATCTCGAACGTCGGCTCGCAGGATATGAGCTTCGACATCATGCGGAAGCTCGCGAAGCGCATCAACGAGCTCGCCGCGTCGCCTAACGTGGATGGGATCGTGATCACCCACGGGACCGACACGATGGAGGAGACGGCATTCTTCCTCAACCTCACGGCGAAGACCGACAAACCGATCGTGCTCGTGGGGTCGATGCGTCCCTCGACCGCGGTCAGCGCTGACGGTCCGCTGAATCTCTACAACGCGGTGGCAGTGGCCGCGGATCCCAAAGCGGCCGGACGCGGCGTGCTCGTCGTGATGAACGACTGGATTCACGGCGCCCATTCGTTGACGAAAACCAGCACGACCGCGCTGCAGACTTTCATGTCTCCGGTGCGAGGCCTGGTTGGCATCACGGCGTACGGGAAGAACGACTTCTTCACGTCGCCGTCATGGAAGCACACGACGCAGACCGAGTTCGACATTGCCGGGGTCACCCAGCTCCCGCGTGTGGACATCATCTTCGCGGCGGCCGACATGTCGCCGGATTTGATTGACTGCGCGGTGACGAACGGCGCCAAGGGCATCGTGATCGCGGGCGTCGGAAACGGCAACATGAACAAGAGCTCGGTCGACGCGGCGGCTCGTGCGGTGCAGAAGGGCGTGGTGGTCGTGCGGAGCTCGCGCGTGCCAACGGGAATGGTCGGCCGCAACGTCGAGCTCGACGATGACAAACTCGGCTTCATCGCGTCGGACGAACTGAACCCGCAGAAGGCGCGGATACTCCTGGCGCTGGCCCTGCTGAAACCTCAGCGGAGTCCGCAGGATCTACAGGCCCTGTTCAGTACCTACTAACGCGGATCGCGTTCGAACTGGAAGTTCCATGTTGAAGCGAGCCGCTAACGTCGTCGCACTGCCGGTGCTTGTTGTCCTCATCGTGGCGCCGCGAGAAGCGGTGGCCCAACAGGCGCCGGCAACCCAGTCTGGAGGGTCGCAGCCGGCCGCGCCGCCTGCGACCCAGACACAGACCCCGCCACAGACGCTCGACAATGAACTCCAGGCCGGCGACGAGGAACTCTCAACGCCCAAACGCAACTTGATCAAATGGAACCATTACGACGGAGACTTCTTCACGATCCGCGCGGGAGGCGGCTTCCTGGAGGATTTCGCGGCCTACTCGCAGGATGAGGCGAGCAAGGAACAATTCCAGCTGTTTCCCGAGTTCAGGGTCAGGGATGCCAGGTTCCTCTTCAGTGGCGCGTTCAAGTTCGAGCGCCACCCTATCAGCTGGAGCAGTGGCATCATGTACGACCCCCCGACCGAGAAATTTCTTGTGCGTCAAACCGGGGTTATGTTTACCGTTCCGGAAATCTCTGGGTACATCTGGGTCGGACGACAAAAGGAAGGTATTTCTCTCAATAAGATCATGGCCGGCTACGACGGCTGGACCATGGAACGAACGGAGATCGGCGACGCGACCATTCCGATTCTGGCCGATGGCATCAAGTGGATAGGCTATTCTCAGGAAAAACATCTCGTGTGGAACCTGGGTGCCTTTGGGGACACCTTCTCGGAAGGCCAGACGTTCTCGAGCTACAGCCACCAGTTCGTCGGCCGGATCGCCTGGCTGCCGATCGAGAACGATGAAACCGTTCTCCACCTGGGTGCCGCCACCCGGTACGGCGCTCCCCTCGACGGCATGTTGCAGCTTCGTTCAAGGCCCGAGGCATTTGAGGCCCCGTACTTCATCGACACCGGAAAGTTTCCAGCCAAGAGCACTCAAACATCGCAATTCGAGGCCTACTACCGTCCTCGATCGTTCCTGATCGGGACCGAGTATTTCCTGCAGTCGGTCGATTCTCGGGAGACAGGCAATCCGTTCTTTCAGGGTGGGCAGGTGGTCATGAGCTGGCTGGCCACCGGCGAGATCCGACCGTACAACACCATCGGCGGGTTCTTTGATGGGATTTCTCCTGCGCGGCCGGTTTTTCAGGGCGGACCTGGAGCGTGGGAGCTGGTGGCGAACCTTTCCTACGCCGACTTGAACAGTGGGCCGATACAAGGCGGAAAGTTCTGGAGATTCACGCCGATGGTCAACTGGCATGTCTCGGACAATGTGCGGCTCGAGATCGCGTACGGCTATGGTTCGCTCCGTCGCTTCGGCCTTGTCGGGACGACGCAGTTTTTTCAGAGCCGGCTTCAGCTGCAGCTGTGATCAGCCAACCCGCCGAACTCAACGAGCGCAGAATCGCGTCGAGCATTGCATTGGCATGACGGCGTGAAGCGGGACGCGAACGAACCGACGGCGAGTAGCGCCGCAGCTACTTCGCTTCGGGAATGAGCGTCACTCGCACGTAATTGTCGGTATCGAGGTACCGCCGCGCGGCCTGTTGAATCGCGGCACCGCTCAGCCTGGAAATCTGCTGCGCCGGGTGGACCGCGGCGCCGACATTCGCCCCGTCGCCGTCGTCGTAGCGGCGTGAGATTTGGCCGAGCAGGTAGCCGTTCTCCTCGCTCTTCTTCTCGTGGTCGCGCGTCAGAAGGCTCCGCAGACGAGACACTTGTTCCGGCTTCAACAGCGTTTGCCTGACAGAATCGATCTCTGTCATCACGCGCTGAACGAGACTCTGGGTGCGCGCCGGGTCGCACGTCCAGTCGATCCGCAATCGGTATTCGGGCCTCGGGATCCTGGCCGATTGCGACTCGACGGTGATGCTGTAGGTCGCTCCGAGTTCTTCACGAATCGCATCGCTCAGACGCGACTGGAGCAGGAGCGTCACCACTTGAAGCGCGAGCTTGTTCGCATCGTCGTACACGAACGGACCAGCGAACACAATCGCGACCTCGCTCTTCGGCGCGATTCCCTTCTCGACCGTTTTCTCGATCACACCTTTGGGCGGCGCGACGCCGGTGTCGCGCCACGTCTCGTTTCGATCGGTGGTGGGCAGGCTGGCGACGTAGGTCTCGACGAGCGGCTTGATGCTCTCGGGCGTGAAGCTACCGACGAACACAAAGGTGAAGTGGGTCGCGCCTGCGAAGCGCGCTTTGTAGAAGGCCAGCGACTGCTCGAGTTTCCATTTCGCCACGGTTTCCGGCGTCTCCGGCTGTCGTCGAGGACTACCGCCGGTCAGCGCGGTATTGACGACCTGCTCGAATACCGCCTCCGGGCTCGCCATCTGGTTTGCCAGCAGCGCCAGCGCCTGCGATTTCATCGCGGCGAATGCCGCCGGATCGGCGCGCGGTTGTGTAAAGCGGAGGTACAGGAGCTGGAACATCGTCTCGAGGTCCTGCGGCGTCGCCCCGCCTGCCATTCCTTCGCTGGTGTCGTTGATGAAGGGCCGGACGCTGACCGCCTTCCCGTTCAGGACCTTGTCGAGCGCCACGGCGTTGAAGCGGCCGACGCCGCCGGCGGGGATCACATCGTCCGCGGCCCGGGCGGAGATGAATTCGTCGTCGCTTGCTAGCGATGTGCCGCCCGGAGCCTCCGCCCGGAAGAGGATCTGATCCGATTTCAGCGTCGTCGGCTTGAGTACAACCGTTGCACCGTTCGACAGCGTCCATTCGGTAATCCCAGCCTCGTCGTGGACTGCGGTCCTCACGACGCGGCCGCGCGCCGGCGGCGTGTCCATGAGCGTCTGGCCCGCGCCGTTGTCGACATACCGCTCGACCGGCTTCTCGGACGCGGTTCTGACGACCGCAGCGAGCTGCGCCTCGGCTGGCAGCAACACACCTGCCTGGTCCGGCGCCGCCACGACGACGACCCGGTTGCCCTCGGGGAACCAGTCGTCAGCAAGCGCGTTGACTTCGCTCAACGTGAGGTCGGGGATGAAGCGCCGGTGAAATGCGAGCTCCTGCCAGATGGTCGGCAACGCTTCTCGCTGAAGGAAGTTGCGTGTGTACTCGTCTGCGCGACTGGACGACTCACGATCGGGACTCTCCGCGGCCACGCGTTCGGACGCAGCCATGTTCGCCTGCTTCGCTCGGTCGAGCTCGGTGGCCTCGAATCCGAACCGTCTGACGCGCTGGAGTTGAGTCACCAGGGCCTCGAGGCCTTGCGTCACACCGTCGCTCGAGACGAGCGCCTGAACAACCGCCTGGTCTTTCGTCCTTGGTGCTGGAAAGAGCGACCGATTCGCAGCGGCCCGCAGGAATGGCGGCTTCTCGCTCTGCGCGAGTTCGTCGAGCCGCGCGCTGAGCATGTCGCCGAACAGCTGATCCTTCATGATGTCGCGGTAGCCGCCGACCGAGCCCTGGTTGCGCGCCGGCCGCAGGGTCGAGACCAGGACGGCAGTCGCGGTCGTTTCCTTGTCGGTCGCGACCGCGAAGCGCGTGCCCGGATGTTCCGGGACATCGAACACCGGCCTCGGCCGCTCCGGCGACGGATTGGTGAGCGGCTGGAAGTGTTGCGCGATCATTCGCCCCACGGCGCTGCGATCGACGTCGCCGACCACGATGACGGCCATGAGGTCGGGACGATACCAATCGCGATAGAACCGCGACAGCTGCTCACGGGTGGCGCGCTGGATGACCTCGGGAGTGCCGATCGGAGACCGGTCCACATAGCGCGAGCCTTCGAGCTGAACGCGGCGGACCTTGTCCGCGGTGCGCTCGTCTGCGCCCAGGTTCATCCGCCACTCGGAAAGGACGATGGGACGCTGGCGTTCGATGCCGCTCGGGTCGAACGTGGCGCCGCCCGCCCAGTCCTCCAGGATGGTCAGCGCGCGGTCGAGGGCGCCCGGCACGTCGGTTGGCACACGCAGCGTGTACTGCGTTTCGTCGAAGCTCGTTTCCGCGTTCGCGTCCGCGCCGATGCTCAGTCCGAGCGAGCCGAGAAAGTTGTTGATGCCCTGTCCGGGAAAATGCGTGGTGCCCTCGAACTGCATGTGCTCGACGAAGTGCGCCAGGCCTCGCTGATCGTCATCTTCAAGGACTGAGCCCGCCTTGACGACCAGCCGCAATTCGGCCTGACGCGCCGGCTTCCCGTTCGGCCGCACGTAGAAGCGCAGACCGTTGGGAAGCCCGCCGACGAGGACCTCTGGGTCGACCGGCATCTGGTCGGTGAGGGCGTAGCGAGCGACCGACGCGGCAGATGTCTCGCGCCCGGGCGCCGGCGTTTGCGCCGACACGACGGAAATGACAGTGGCGAGCAGGAAGGCCAATGCGCCGCGCGCGGCGTTCCTGGGGCGGACCGTGTTCATATCTTTATCCTATCGGACGGAGGGGACGGCGGAACGGACCCGTGAGAGTGAGGCGAGAGGATGGGAACCTTCAGCAACCAGCTCACACTTCCGACTTGACCGTAAAACGCGGTTCGAAAAAGCAAAGAGGTCAGATTCTCAAGAAATCTGACCTCTGGTCGATCTTGAATTGGTCGGGGCGAGAGGATTTGAACCTCCGACCCCTCGGTCCCGAACCGAGTGCTCTACCAGGCTGAGCCACGCCCCGACCGGGCGAATCTGTATCTTATCTTACCCCGACGGTGAAGGCCACGGCGTTCTTCGCCACCGCGCGTGTCAGACGGTCGCGCGCCGTCACCTCCAGTTCATACTGGCCCGGTGGAAACGAGGTGAGCGCCACGGTCTGCATGACGAACGCCTGGGTTTCCCATGGCGCGGGCGCGGGCAGATCCTGGTCACCCAGAATCTGCGGCTCGGTGCGGTTGAACAGCGTGCGCTTGCCGTTGACGTCGTGAAAGAAGTTGTACTCGACGGTCAGCTCGGCATCGGGCGCGCCGTAGTTGCACACTTGCAGGACCACCGATAGCACATCGCTCGTCGTGAACGATGGCGTCGCGCGCGGCAGGATCTCGCTGCGGCCGAACACGTACGGCCGCTCGCTCTGCTGCTGCGGTCCAAGCGGCGCCGGCATCGCCTGCACGTCGTTCACGAAGATGAGACTGCTGATCGCCAACTGCTCCCACAGATCCGGCACGGTCACCGTGCGACGGATCACTGCAGGACTGCTCGTCTTGACGTGCCCGCGATCGATGAGGCCGACGAAGACGTCATATTCCCCCGGCGGCAGGACCAGCGCGCGCTCGATTGCTTTGGCCGGGAAGCCCCGGCTCTTGGCGTCAAAGAAGTAATACTCCTCGAACGGCACGACGTAGGGATCCGGCTCCGGCTTCTCTGCCCGCTTCTTGGCAGCATCGTCCGCCTCCTTCTGCCTGTCGTACGCGCGTTGTTGGAGCGCCAGCGCCGCGCTGCTGGCCGCCGCCGCGGCGACGTCGTCTCGCCGCGACCTGATCGCCGGGCCACCCACCGGCATATCGCCGGCCGGCACCACTACGGCTTCCTGCGGCCTCGGCCCAACGTCGCGCGCGTGCAGCAGCCAATCGCGCATGATCGATCGTTCGTCCTTCGCGCGCAGGCCGTCATGGCGCGACACGGCGCGGACGTAGAGAGCGCCCGAATTGATCGCATCCGCCAACGCGCCAAATTCGATCCGGAACGGCACATAGGCCGTGGTGTGAGGCGCCTTCAGCACGTGATGCTGCCAGCCCAACTGATCGCCGGTGACGTCAGTTTCCTGTGCGAGATCGACCGCCTTGATGAGCGCCAGAACCGCGTTCCGCTCTTCGGGGCTGAGCGGCCGGCGTCTGGGAGGATCGGCTCCGCGCGCGGAGCCTGACGGCAGGACGAGGAGGAGCGGAAAGACCAGGGCGCCAACCGTCCAGCTGCGCATAGATCCGACCTCCGGCGCTTACCTTACCTCAGCTGCCTTGGCGACAGAAAGATCTTCGACCGCCTGGAGGGCGTCGTACGCGGTCAAATCCGGTTGCAGTGGCGTGACGGACACATACCCGGCTCGCACGACGTGATAATCCGACCGCTCGTCCACGTGCCAGGCATTCTCGCCCTCTTCAATCCAGTAGTACGGACGCCCCTTCGGATCGTGCCGTTCTGCGACGGACGTGACGTGATTGCGCTTGGCCTGAACGGTGACCCGATGACCCTTGGGAAGCCCCTTTGGCACGTTGATGTTGAGAAACGTCCGCGGCGGAAGCGGTCGCCTCAGCACCGCATCGGCGAACGACGCGGCGGTTCGCGCGGCGTGACTGAAATCGTACTCGCTGCGCGTCGCTCGCAGTGACACCGCGATGCTCGGAATCCCGAGGAGCGCGCCCTCGAGCGCGCCGGCCACGGTGCCGGAATACGTAATGTCGTCTCCGAGATTCCAGCCCTTGTTGATGCCAGAGACGACGAGATCCGGAAGGCCTTTGAACACCTGCGCGATGGCGACGTTCACGCAATCGGTCGGCGTGCCGTCGACGGCGAACGTGCCAGCGGCAATCGCCTCGAGCCGCAGCGGATGGCGCAAGGTCAGCGCGTGGCCGATCGCGCTCGCTTCTTCGATCGGCGCGACGATGGTGACCTCCCCTATCGCCCGCAGCGCCTCGGCCAGCGCCTGAATCCCTTCCGATCGATAGCCATCGTCGTTGGTCACCAGAATCCGCGGCATGGAATCCGTCAATTATATAGGTCGGCCCGGACGGACCGCGGCAAAGAGCAGCGCGCTGGCCGTCAATGCCAGCGCGGCGCCAAGACCGAAGGCCGCCGCGGCGCCGTACCATTTCCACACCAGTCCGAAGACGACGCTCGCGGCGAGGCTTCCGAGGCCCTGCACCGCGTTGTAAACGCCAAACGCGAAGCCGCGCCGATCAGGAGGAGCGAGGTCGGCGACCAGCGCTTTCTCGGTGCCCTCGGCAAAACCAAAATAGAAGCCGTACAACAGAAACCACGCGACCAGTGCCGCCAGGCGGCCGCTGATCGCAAAGCCGGCGTAGACGACGGCGTAGACCAGCCACCCGATCACGATGACCGCGCGGCGGCCGATGCGATCGGACCAACTGCCGGCAGCCAGGGAGACCACCGCCTTCACGACGTGGAGGGCCGCCCACATCAGCGGGACGAAGCGAGCGGTGCCGGAGACGTCAGTGAGTTTCAACAACAAAAACGCATCGGTGGAATTGCCCAGCGTGAACAACGTCAGCACGAACATGAACGCGGTGAATTCGCGGGACAACGGCGTCGAGGTCTGGCTCACCGTCTTCGCCTCGGCGAAGGCGGTCAGCCGGACCTCGCTTTGAAGCCCTACCTCATGTTCGGGGACCAGGAAGATCAGTGCGACCGCAATCGCGCCGGGGATGATCGTCAGAGCGAAGAGCGTGCGGTAGTGTTCAGGGTAGAACCAGAGGAACACGGACGCCAGCGCCGGCCCGACGACGGCGCCGATGTGATCCATGCTGCGATGAAAGCCATACACCTTCCCCCGGGTACCCGGCGTCGTCCAGACGGCGAGCATCGCGTCTCGCGGCGCCCCGCGCACGCCTTTGCCGACGCGGTCGAGTACTCGGACGATGAACACCTGCGTCCAGGTCGTGGCGAGGGCGATGAACGGCCGGGCGATCGACGAGATGCCGTAGCCGAACAGCACGAGCGGTCGCTTGCGTGGCGAACGATCCGCGATGCGCCCGGAGACGATCTTCAGGGCGCTGTTGACGGCTTCCGCGGCTCCCTCGAGGACGCCGAGCGACACCGCGCCGGCACCGAGCACGCGCGTCAGGAAGAACGGAAGCAGCGGGTAGATGGCCTCGGTCGCCGAATCGGTGGCGAGGCTCACCCACCCGAGCAGCCAAACCGGTCTGGGAAGATCGAATAGACGGCTAGCGCCGCGCGTAGGGTGCGAGTGGTCCACCATTCGTGACCTGCACCCAGATCGTATCCTTACTACCCACGGTCTCGACGTACACCGGGAAGCCGCGATACTCGCCGACTTTCGTGAAGCGATCCGCGGAGTACGACGCGGACGTGCCGGAGCTGTACCAGCGCTCGCCGACGAAGTCGAGCCACACACCGTTGGTCCCGCGCCGCGGGCGCTGAATCGTCTCCATCACGGTGCGTGGCGCATGCGGTACGGCATTCGCCGCTCCCACGCCCGCCGGCACGATAGTGCCGGTGGTGCCCACCGCCCGCTCCCCTGCCGGCGTGCTCGCCGAACTCTCGACGGGCACCGATGCCGTACGGTTGCCGGTCGTAGCAGAGAGATCGTGGTCGCGGCGCCGCTCGTAGACGCGCAGCTGATTGCGCGCGACCGGCACGTAGACGACGCTGTTGGGCTCGAGCGTAACGTCTGCGTACACAGGGACACGCTGGTAGACGCCGACCTGCACCATCACCTGCCCATCGAACATCCGCGTGGCGCGGGTCGCTTGAAACAAGGTACTGCTGACGATGATCGGCTCGCCGTTGAGCTGCCAGTCAGCAGTAGCGGCGTTCACTGCAGGTGGCGCCGTCCGATGCGGAGAGCCCTGCGCACTTCCCACATTTGGAATGAGCACAGCCACGATCGCGAAACAGCCGAGGACAAACGTCCGCATGTCGACCTCCGCGATAGCACTCACTCAACCCGCATGCCACAATGGTCATAGGTTCATCATCGTCAGCCGTAGGTCATCAGCCATGTCGGGGATCACGCTAGCTGAAGTGCTGGCGCGCGAAACGCGCGAGGGCGACCTCTACGACACGCTGCCGGACGGACGACTGCGCTGCTACGCGTGCGGGCACTGCTGTCCGTTGCCGGAAGGGGCAATTGGCGTCTGCAAGGTGCGCTTCAACCAGGGCGGCCGCCTGCTGGTGCCGTGGGGTTACGTCGGCGGCGTGCAGTGCGATCCGATCGAGAAGAAACCATTCTTTCACGCGCACCCGGGCGCGCTCGCCTACAGCTTCGGCATGCTCGGCTGCGATCTCCACTGCGCGTACTGTCAGAACTGGGTGACCTCGCAGGCGCTCCGGGATCCGGCGGCGGTGGCGCCGCCGCTCGGCACCTCGCCCGGCGATCTCGCCAGCGATGCCCTCCGTCAGCAGGCCCGTGTCATGGTCAGCACGTACAACGAGCCGTTGATCACCAGCGAGTGGGCGGTCGCCGTCTTCAAAGAGGCCAAGGCCGCCGGCCTGGTCACGGGTTACGTCTCGAACGGCAATGCCACGCCACAGGTGCTCGAGTACATCCGGCCGTGGGTCGATCTCTACAAGGTCGATCTCAAGAGCTTTGACGATCGCCACTACCGTCAGCTCGGTGGCAGGCTCGAGCCGATTCTCGACACCATCCGCCGGCTCCATGCCATGGAGTTCTGGGTCGAAATCGTCACGCTGCTCATCCCCGGCTTCAACGACGCTCCCGACGAGATCGAGCGTCTGACGGCGTTCGTGGCCAGCGTCTCGCCGGACATCCCGTGGCACGTGACCGCGTTCCACGGCGACTACAAGATGACCGATCCGCAGAACACGACCTCGGAGATGCTGCTCGCGGCTGCCGACATCGGCCGAGCGAACGGCCTCCGCTACGTGTATGCCGGCAACCTCCCTGGGTGCGTGGGCGACCTGGAAGATACGCGGTGCGCCGCGTGCGGCGAGGTCGTTGTCGCGCGCCATGGCTACCATATTCGCGATTACAGAATCACGGCGGACGGCCGCTGCCCGTCGTGTGCCACTCCTATTCCGGGCCGCTGGAGCAGGCAGTTCGACGGACAGCTCGCGTCGCGGCCTTTCATTCCCGGGACGCGCGGCATACAATTCAAAGTTCTACGTTCATGAACGATCGTCTGGGTCGTCCGCTGCGCAATCTGCGGGTGTCGGTCACCGACCGCTGCAACCTCCGGTGCGAATACTGCATGCCGGAAGACGACTACGTGTGGCTGCCGCGCGAAGACGTTCTGCACTTCGAAGAAATCAGCGCGCTCGTCGACGTCTTCCTGTCGCTCGGCGTCGACAAGGTCCGGCTGACAGGTGGCGAGCCGCTGCTCCGCCGCGACGCGCCGGCGCTGGTTCGCATGCTGTCGCAGAAAGCGGGATTACGCGACCTCGCGCTCACGACCAACGGCGTGCTGCTGGCGGACCAGATCGACGCCCTTCACGCCGCGGGCCTTGGCCGCATCACGGTCAGCCTCGACACCCTCCGCCGCGATCGCTTCGTGTCTCTGACGCGGTTCGATCAGCTGGAAGCCGTCCGGGCAGGCATTGCGGCGGCGTCCCGCGTGTACGGCGAGCTGAAGATCGACACGGTTGTCATTCGCGGCGTCAACGACGACGAACTGGTGGACCTGATCGAGTTCGGCCGCTCGGTCAACGCCGAGGTGCGATTCATCGAGTACATGGATGTCGGCGGTGCCTCGCGATGGTCTCCGGCGCGCGTCGTGTCGCGCGACGACATCCTGGCGACGCTGACGAAGCGCTACGGCGCAATCGCGGCCGTCAGCGAGCCAGGTTCGTCGGCGCCCGCGGAACGATTGGCCCTGCCGGACGGCACCACCTTTGGCATCATCGCGTCGACCACCGAACCGTTTTGCGCGAGCTGCGATCGGAGCCGGCTCACGGCCGACGGCATGTGGTATCTGTGCCTGTACGCGACCCACGGCATCGACCTGCGCGGACCGCTCCGGCAGGGCGCGTCGCCTGAGGAACTTCTTCAGTTGATTACGGGCGGCTGGCAGCGCCGCGACGACCGGGGCGCCGAGGATCGTCTGGCGCTCGGCGATCAGCGCGCGTTCGTGCCAGTGCAGGATCTATTGAAGCGGGACCCCCATCTCGAGATGCACACGCGCGGCGGATAAGAAAGGCTGGGGGTTGTCCCTTCAGGAGGTGGAATCGATGGGAGCTTCCACCCGGCTCTTCAACTTCCCTGATCTGGGACCGCGCCGTCCCACAGGCGGACACTTTTTTCGCGGGTTCGCCATTTTTTGCCACCTGATAAGTCGTTCCGGTATAATGACTTAATCTCTAAGTCACGACTGGCGCGCGCTTTGCCCATTCGATTGTGCTGATCGTTTTCCTTGTGGTTTCCGTCTAAGCTCACACAACAACAACCATGGATATTGCTCGCCCGTCCAATGCAAGGAAGAAGCGGATTCGTCAAATCGTCTACGCCGTCGTCGGCCTGGCGGCGGTCGCGCTCGTCAGTTTCGGGCTGTCGCGGCTGAAGCCGGCGGCGCCGACGGTTGAACGCGCCGTGGTTTGGCCCGCGAAGGTGGAACGGGGTCCGATGGTGCGTCAAGTCCGCGGCCTCGGGACGTTGACGCCCGAGGACATTCGCTGGATTCCGGCGACGACGCAGGGACGCGTGGAAAAAATCATTCTTCGACCTGGTACACCAGTCAAGGCGAACGACGTAGTACTAGAGTTGAGCAACCCGCAGCTCGAACAGCAACTGCAGGACGCGACCCTCAAGCTGCAGGCGGCGGAAGCGGGTCTGGCCAACACGAAAGTGGCACTAGCCAACGACCTGCTGCAGTCGAGGGGGGCGGCGGCCCAAGTAGAGGGAGAGTTCAACAAGGCGAAGATGCAGGCGCAGATGAACGAGGAGCTCGCCAAAGATCAACTCGTCTCGGCGCTCGTGCTCAGGCAATCCCAGGTTGAGCGCGATCAGCTCGGTGTCCGTAACCAGATCGCGAAAGAGCAGCTCGAGAGCAAGACCGAATCGACCCGCGCGCAGCTCGCCGTGCAGCAGTCGGCGGTCGACCAGGCGCGCGCACTGCTGCGCCTGACGCAGCAGCAGCGCGACGAGTTGAAGGTTCGCGCGGGCCTCGACGGGATGCTGCAGCTGGTGCCGGTCGAAGTCGGCCAGCAGGTTGCCCCCGGAGCCAACCTCGCCCGCGTGGCGAATCCGAGCCGCCTGAAGGCGGAAATCAAGATCGCGGAAACGCAGGCGAAAGACATCCAGATTGGCCAGAAGGCGGAAGTCGACACGCGCAACGGTGTCGTGCAGGGACGCGTCGCGCGCATCGACCCGTCGGTGCAGAATGGCACCCGCACGGTGGACGTCACGCTGACCGGCGATCTCCCGAAGGGCGCGGTTCCCGACCTGAGCGTCGACGGCACGATCGAACTCGAACGCCTGAACGATGTGCTGTTCATGGGGCGTCCGGCGTTCGGTCAGGAACAGAGCAAGGTGGGCCTGTTCAAGATTCTGCCGGATGGTGTGAACGCCGAGCGCGTGCAGGTCACGCTCGGTCGCAGCTCGGTCAACACGATGGAAATCCTCTCCGGACTCAAGGTCGGGGATCAGGTCATCCTGTCCGACATGTCGGCATACGACGCATACGATCGCATTCGGCTTAAGTAGGGCGGCCCTTTCAGGGCCCGCCGCCGCTACGACAGCGCAGGCCCCCCAGACGTACGTAGCGCAGGCCTTCAGGCCTGCCAGGAGAAGAAGACGATGGCTGAGAACGGACAGGCGTTGATCAAGCTGGATGGTGTGACCAAGGTCTTCTTCACCGACGAAGTCGAGACGCACGCGCTGTCAGGAATCCACCTGCAGATCGACAAAGGCGAGTACGTGGCGATTGCCGGGCCGTCCGGTTGCGGCAAGTCGACGCTGCTCTCCATTCTCGGCCTTCTCGACTCTCCCACCGAAGGCCAGTTCACGTTGAACGGCCGGCCGGTGGCCGAGCTCGCGGCATCCGAGCGCGCGCGAGTCCGGAACCGCGAGATCGGATTCATCTTCCAGAGCTTCAACCTGATTGGCGACCTCACGGTCTTCGAGAACGTGGAGCTGCCGCTGACCTATCGCGGCATGAAGGCCGCGGAGCGCAAACAGCGTGTTGAAGCGGCGCTCGAACGGGTCGGGATGGCCCACCGGGCGAAACACCTGCCCAGTCAGCTCTCGGGCGGTCAGCAGCAGCGCGTCGCCGTGGCGCGCGCCGTCGCCGGCGAGCCGCTCATCCTGCTGGCGGACGAGCCGACCGGAAACCTCGATTCCCGCAGCGGCGAAGCGGTCATGGACCTGCTTCGCGAGCTGCATCGCGCCGGCGCCACCATCTGCATGGTCACGCACGATCCGCGGTACGCGCGCCACGCGGATCGCAGCATCCACCTATTCGACGGCCGCGTCGTCGAGGAGCGGATGGAGATGGCGGTCACGGAGTAGAAACCCGTAGGGACTAGGGAATGGGGCTCGGGGCATTCGTCACCCTGGGCCCGCTCCCCTCTTGCGTGCTGCAACTCCCCAATCCCTACGGACCTAACCCCTTCAGAAAGCCCAGATGCTTATCTCGCTGCGCAACGTAGAGAAGTCATATCCACACGGCGTCGGACGCACCTACGTGCTGCGCCGTGTGAATTGCGATATCAAAGAGGGCGAATTCGTCTCGATCATGGGGCCGTCCGGCGCCGGCAAGTCGACGCTGCTGCACATACTGGGTATGCACGACAGCGCCTGGTCCGGCGAGTACTACTTCATGGACCAGCCGGTCCATCGCCTCAATCCGAAGCAGCGAGCGGAACTGCACAAGAAGCACATCGGCTTCGTGTTTCAGAGCTATCACCTGCTCGACAACCTCACGGTCTACGAGAACCTGGAGATCCCGCTGTCGTATCGGAATGTCAGCCGCAAGGATCGCCAGAGCATGGTTGGCGACATCCTCGATCGCTTTCAGATCGTGGGGAAGAAAGATCTGTATCCCAATCAGCTCTCGGGCGGCCAGCAGCAACTCGTCGGCGTGGCGCGCGCGGTCATCGCAAATCCGCAAGTGATCCTCGCGGACGAGCCGACCGGTAACCTCCACACGGCGCAGGGCAAAGAAATCATGGAGCTCTTCCGATCGCTGAACGAGAGCGGCGCAACCATCGTCCAGGTGACCCATTCGGAAGTGAACGCGTCCTATGGAACGCGGATCATTCAGCTCCGCGACGGCTGGGTCGTCGAAGAAGAGCCGTCAAACCAGCGGTCGCTGTCGAACGTCTAAAAGGTGTGCTTCGCCTGAGTCTGATGACTGGAGACTGATTCAAGGAGACCCTCGTGGCACTCGCACATCGGTGGCCCGTCGATTTGATCACTGACTCCACGCCGACGCGACCAGACGCGGCCATCCCGCGCGTGCTGATCGCCGACGACCAACCCGACGTCCTCGAGGCGCTCCGCCTCCTTCTCAAGGGCGAGGGTTACCGCATCGAATCGGCCGGATCACCGGCCGGCATTCTCGAATCGATCGACGCGACGGAATTCGACGCGGTCCTGATGGACCTGAATTACGCGCGCGACACCACCTCCGGCCAGGAAGGACTCGATCTGCTGTCGCAGCTCCGGTCGCACGATCCGACGCTGCCGATTGTAGTCATGACCGCCTGGGGCAGTGTCGAAGTCGCCGTCGAAGCGATGCGTCGCGGCGCCCGCGACTTCGTCCAGAAGCCATGGGAAAACGCCAGGCTTCTCACCATCCTCCGGACGCAGGTCGAACTCGCACGTGCGCTCCGCCGACAGCAGCGCCTCGAAGCCGAGAATCGTTCGCTGAAACCCGACGTCCGTCCGCTGCTGATCGCGGAAGCGATGTCGATGCGTCCGGTCCTCGAGCTGATTTCACGCGTGGGGCCGTCGGAAGCCAACGTCCTGGTCACCGGCGAGAACGGCACCGGCAAAGGCACCGTCGCGCAGGCGATCCACGCGGTGTCGGGCCGCGCCGGCAAGGGGTTGGTCACCGTCAACGCCGGCGGACTGTCGGAAGGGGTCTTCGAGAGCGAGCTGTTCGGCCATGTGAAGGGAGCCTTCACCGACGCCAAGACGGACCGCGTCGGGCGATTCGAGCTCGCGGACGGCGGCACGCTGTTCCTCGACGAAATCGCCAACGTGCCGCTGAACCTGCAGCCCAAGCTGCTGCGCGTGCTCGAGACCGGCGACTTCGAACGCGTCGGGTCGTCGCGCACGCGGCACGTCAACGTCAGGATCGTGTCTGCGACCAACTCCAATCTCGGCGAAGAAGTCGGCGCCGGACGTTTCCGTCAGGACCTGCTGTTCCGCCTGAACACTATCGAAATCCAGCTGCCGCCGCTTCGCGATCGGCGCGAAGATATCCCGGCGCTGGCGACGCATTTCCTGCGGCAGCACGCGCAGCGGTATCGGAAGAATCTCACCGGCTTCGAGCCGGCCGCGCTGCAGGCGCTGCTCGATCACCCATGGCCGGGCAACATCCGCGAGCTGGATCACGCCGTAGAGCGCGGCGTGCTGATGTCGCAGAGCGGCACCATCCGGCTGGGCGAGCTCGGGCTGCGCATCGATCGCGACTCGACGTCGCGGATCGAGGACATGAGCCTCGAGGAAGTCGAAGGGTTCCTCATCAAG
>Ga0207641_10001670_pt1 | contig 21581 bp, 17 predicted proteins | sample KBSSwiS62_FD_184306 | JGI IMG/M metagenome (GOLD analysis project Ga0207641, IMG submission 184306) | Switchgrass rhizosphere microbial communities from Kellogg Biological Station, Michigan, USA - KBS Switchgrass S6-2 (SPAdes) (version 2) | ecosystem: Host-associated > Plants > Roots >... | reverse complement strand
GCGGGGTTAAGATGGACGCTTTGATCTATGCCCGGTATTATGCCGGCCCGTTACGCGCCCATAGCTCAGCTGGATAGAGCGCTGCCCTCCGGAGGCAGAGGTCGGGGGTTCGAATCCCTCTGGGCGCGCCATTTACGTTCAAAACTCTGAACACCGCCGGGCAAATTGCTCGTGTGCCCGGCGATCATCTGCTCCAATGCGGCCTTGCTGCCCATCACTCGAATTAATTCATCATCGACTTCAATGCGATCAATCACGGATCGCAAATACGCTTTTCGAAATGGCACTTCACCCGTGTTGATGTTGTCGCGCATCATGCGACCGAAAGCTTCAATCAATTGTGGTGGAATATCGGTCGGTGGTAATTGTTGTACACGAATTCGATCCAACCCTGTCTGCGCGCGTTCGCGATCTTGTTTGAGTGATTGAAGGCGGGCCTTCAAAATATCATCAAGGTCGGTCACACCATCTTCCACCATTTGATACAGCCGCTTTAGCTTGGTTTCGGCATCGTCGACTTCGCGCTGCAGTGCCGATAAACGTCCATCCACTTCGGCCGCTTTTTCGGAACGTCGCGTAGCAATCGATGACAGTAGTTCACTCAAGCGCTCGGTCGTAAATAATCGCTGCGTTAAATGTTGTGTGACCAAGCCATCGAGTTTATCCATGCGAATGGATCGTCCTTTACATGCCGTCTTGCCTTTATGTGCGCAGGTTGAGCAGGTGTAGTACCGATAGATGTTGCCGCTCTTGGATGTGCCTGTGCGCAATGTCATTGCGCCACTGCAACTGGCGCAATGGGCCAACCCCGTTAATAAAATCGGCCCGGTGGTTACGCGTGGTGGTGTGACGCGTGGATCGCGGGCTTTCAAGGTGGCTTGCACGTCATCGAATTGAGCGCGCTCGATGATCGGCGGCACAGCGACAGTGACCCATTCGGAGGGATCTTTATCGCGCCCCAATTTGGCATCGCGGCGATTAAAAATAAGTTCGCCGATATAGGTCGTGTTGGTCAAAATGCAATGAATCGTACGAATGCCAAAGCGTGCCCCCAATCGCGTGCGATAACCGCGCTCATTTAAATACGTAGCGATAGCTTTAATACCCAATGGGCCCGATTGCTTATCGCCCCACTGATACAAATTAAAAATTAATTTTACCGTTTCAGCTTCGACCGGATCGATCACTAATTTTTTCTTCACGCGGTTGCCGCGGCGCTCGACTTCCTGCGCGGTGTAGCCGAGCGCGACCGGTGAGCCGTTGTGAAATCCTTGCCGCGCATTTTCAGCCATCGCGCGTTTGACGTGTTTGCCGTTTTCACGCGATTGGTATTCATCGAATAACGCGATCACCTGACGCATCATCACTTGCGCTGGATCGTCACCGAGCTCCTGCGTAATCGACGTCAATCGCACACCGACTTCGCCAATTTGCGCACATACATTTCCAGCCCAAACGCGTCTCTAAAAAAACGACTGTACGAGTGCACGATAATCACATCGAACGGTCGATCGCCATCGGTTGCGCGTTCGATCATTTTTTGGAATTCGGGGCGATTGTCATCGGTCGCAGATACACCGGGTTCAATAAATTCAGCCACCAGCGAAAGGCCGCGTTGAGCACAAAACGCGGTAATTTGTTTGCGCTGATCGGGAATCGACAAATCGTTCTCGGCTTGTCGTCCAGTCGATACGCGCAAATAACAACAGGCACGTTGTGGTGTAGTAGCCGTGGTATGGGAAGGGTGTTGCGTGCGCATCATTTTCATCAACGTCACTCGTTATCCATTAACCGTTATTTTGTTTAGCGATCTTTTGCGGCCATTGCGCGAGCAGTTCATCGAGCGCATGACCAAGATATTGTTCGATGACATCGATCTCATCGCATGTGACTGGAAGATGCTTATCCAACGTCGAAATCATATCGGGTTCATTGGTTGCGGGACTATATTTTGTGCGCGCGGCCGGATGTTTTGCGACCGACGGCGCCATCGGCCGGCGAGATCGCGGTCGCTGATTGGCTGGCTTAGCGTTCAAGCTCCGCCTCCAGCGCGTGCTCTCGCACTCGCGATAACTGCGTCGCGCGACTGAGCTGCTCCAGTTCGATTACATCGAGCGTAGATTCTTTAACGTTGGAGCGAGCCAAACGCTCGGCCAACCAAGCGCGTCGTTCGTGCTCAGAAAGCGTTGCATGAAAGTTATTCTTCGCAGGCGATCGAGTTAATTGGATGTGTTGATCGATCGCTTTTTTGTCGCTCACCAGCGCGGTGCTATGGCGAGCACGGCTGGCAGCCACATAAATGTCATGACGATCGAACGAGGGATTTAACAGAACCGCTGCATGGTCGACGGTGAGCCCCTGGCAGCCATAAATGGTTGACGCGTAGGCCCACCCTAAGCGAGCGCGACCTTTCTCATCGGCGAGATCGCGCGGATCGAAGACAATGCGCCGTCCTTCAACCTCGGCGACGATGCGTTGCGTGGTGCCGTGCTGATTCGTGTGTTCCGTGACACGGACAACCGTGCCGGTGGTGCCGTTGATCACTCTGAGCGCATCATTGCGCGTCAAAAAACGAATGTGATCGCCGGCGGCGAAGGTGATGTCGGTGACATGGCCCGAGGGCGTGGTCGCTTGGAACTGAATTTCAGCGCCGTGCACGACACCGAGCGCACGGAGGCGGGAACGTACCTCGCGGCTGATGGCCGAAACCTCAGCATTGGTTTTCGCGATATGTGGCGTAGCCTGCGCAGTCACAAACAAGGGCGCGTCATCTGCGATCTCTATGATAAAACTATGGTGTTTGAAGAGATTGCGGAAGGCTGAGCTAGAGACTTTGTCTTAAAAACTGCTCCCATTCTGTTTCCATCGCTGTCCCTATAATCAAATGGTCGATCAGGCCTTGATAGACCAGATCAATAAAGCGCCTCAGATCGTGAGTCAGGTGTCAGATCTTTGATTTTGGATTCCACTAATGTCTGCTTATTGGCCGAAAGCAGAAGTAGGCCCGCAACTTCTTTACTGTCGGCTATGGCCGAACCCGAGTCATCGACTTAAATCTTTCAAGAGGCCGTGGTTGATCGACTTCGGACGTTCGCGGTGTGATCACATTGATGATTGCGGGCGCTCAAATCTTTGAGAATGCATGGTCACTTTGATGCGATTTCGCACGACGAGGCAGGTATGATTTTTAAATTGGGTCCGTGTATCTTATGAAACACATGGCCATCGGGTAGCGTGATTTCGCATTTCTTGCCAAACATGCGTACACGACAGCCGTCGGCGGTGTAGTCAGAGCGAGTCAACTTGCTGCCGTGCCATTCGGCCCATTCCACATGAGCGTTGTGAAGCTCTTGGTCCGGCAATCGCGGTTTGGATTTAGATTTGGGGTTGAGCATCGCAGCGAAATCCTTGCCGGCGTGCCGACTTTTCCAAATGTCGAATTGCGACTGAGGCTTGGCAAAATCAATAACGCGTTCCAATAATCGCAGTCGAAAAAGGTTATCGGTGACGAGAGGGGCCGAAGGCCAAGAATTTTGGCGGTCCAGCCCCACCTCTGCGAGCGTAAATTTTTGTTTGCAAAAGGCCAGTGCCGCCTCACCCTCGGCCTCTATTTTTGTAAGCAGTCTTTCTTTTTCTTGAAGCTGCGACTGCTCGGCTTGTTCGCGCTCTCGGCGCGCCGCCTCAACTCTCGCAGTTTCAACCTGATGCTGTTCATGACGAAGTTGGATCGCTCGTTCTGCGGCTTCTTCTACTTCCGCTTTAAAGGCGCTCATGCCTCGCCAAGCTGCACCGACAAGTGTTTCATCGTCACTGAGACGGTTTTTGAAAAGCCACACGGGTGCATAGTGTTCTCCGTGTTCAGTTTGAATTCGGCTGATGGGTAGCGTAAATGTTCTCTCCACCAGTTTGGGTGGCTGCACATCGTACGCTACACCTTTTGATCGCCTTTGCACTTGGACTTTAAATTTGTGGCTTTTGGTCGTAGCCCCGGTGCCCGCGGGTCGAACTTTGACGGGCGCGTCAGAGTCGCTTTGAGTTTGCTGCTCAATGAGTCGAATGAAATAGTCGATTTGCGAAGCCGCGATTTGTTTATGGATGTCGGCTGAATTGCTTGATGGATTGAAAGCGGTATTCAAATGCTCGCAATGGTGCAGTTTGTAAAGTGAAATCCAAATTTCACCTGCGGTGATTTTTATTTGAATGGCTTTTTCGCTGCGGTTTACAATAGGCCACGTCAGCAGTGTGTGGTTATTACCCACAAAAATTTTCAAAGTAAAAACGCCTTCCCGCATATCCAATCTCCGCTAGTCATCGCCGCAGTAAAAAGTTGAAAACGCATATTTAATATTGGATCATTTTTTCAAAACTCAAGAGGCGTAATAAAATATTTTGTATGTATTGAGTTTATTTCAGATTTTTTGTGCCGCAGATATTTCGCCATGATGCACGTGACAATGTGATAGCAAGATCTAGGCATCGTGCAATGCTATAGGTGCGGTAAATTTGCAAGATCGACCGGATGGATGCTGAGAAAATGGGTAAAACTTACTTGTGACGAGAGTGGTTTTTGCGTTTTGAGCGGCGGGACGAAATTGCTAATTGACTAAACGAGGTGGCATTTATTCAGTCAAATCGCCTTGGGTTGGTAATATGAACAGCTGGAGAGGGGCGTTGCTTCTCTAAATGGTTTGTTGAGTTTATACATGGTTTTTGATCGATTGAGGTGTAGCCTTATTATTTTTATATGTTTTTTAAAATAGGGATGCTGATTATTTAATAATAACTCAAATTCTTTTGTCTTGTATTATATGTACTCTGGATTTATTCGCGCGAAGCGCGGCAAGTCTGTAGTTGTTTGATAACAAAGTTATTAAGGCAGTTTAAAAAAATAAAATTTCATGTCAATAGCTGCTGAAAAATATTTTAATTTTTAATCACACAGGCGGATTAATTTCTGCCGAATTATGTTTCACGCAGCTGCCGTGTTCGCGCCAATTTTTGCAAGACAGACGAAGTTTTATTGGTTGCATCTGTGGGTGCGGCCGGCAATTTTTGCCGGGTATGGTGATCGTTTTGTGTGGTTACTGAGCTGCTTGGCGACACTGGTGATTTTTTTGCGACTGGTGGTCGGCGTTTGCTAGTAGTAGGCGGAGAGCGATGAGCAGCGGAAGGTTCTCCATGTTCATCGGTTTGTCGTTTAAGTTGCCGTGATACGGCGCTACGCAAATGATCTCCAGTTATTGCACTGCCATCGGCGCGTTGCGCGCCGGCAGCAGCCAGCGCATTGGAAATTTGTATCCACGATGCACCGCTATCGCGGAGCTCCTGAAACAGCGCGAGATCATTTCGGATTGCACGATCCAGCGGTACCTTCCCCAAAGGTCCTTCGAGATTTCTGACAAAAATCGCTAACCGAGTCCGAATTTTTCGATCCACAGCACACCCCAAGACCGTAACAAAACGAGGCAAATCGTATCATATCCGTTGATACGACTTGCCTCGAAATGATTCACTCACACCTGTGCACCTGCTAATGCTTGCATGCAAAAGGCGGGTCTGCGGACGACACCAGTAAGCGCGAAACGATCGCTCTTCACGGCGGTAATTTATCCTCCTACATAGCGCTAAAGCTGTCTGAATTTGGGAGCGGCATAATATTTTTGTACGAGATGTTGACTTAAGAGGGGCGCTCAATTAATTTGTTTATCATTCATTTTTCGAATGGTGTATTCAAGCCATCTGTTAGATGAGTGGATAAAAGCAAGCTTTGGAAGGCGCACCTCCCTCCCTGCACCTCTGCAGCTTTTCAATTCTGTCTCATTAAATTGTTTGCGAATAATCTTCGTAGGCTGCGGTAGCCATGACCTTTAAATTTCGTCCGTCGCTGCAGTTACGGCTAAGTCGCAATGACATTGCTATGCGAAATATAGAGGGTCCAAAGCTGTGCTGCGAATGGAATTATCCCAATGGGTACGCAACCGAAATACACGGACAGAACACAAGGCTGGCATTGTATAGATCGTAGAGCTGTGGGAACTCACTACACGCTTACGATGCCACGTCCGGGGCGCTGATAAATCCCATAAATTTCATGAACGCTTTACAGCGACAAATCGGGTACTCAACTGCGTGCCTTAATCATCCGCGTTAGTGACCTCGATTTATATTAATTGAGTGTAGTGCTGCTGAGCTTTTTCCCTCGCGTCTACCCGTGCCATGATTTTTCGAACGAATCCAGATTACACCAAATATTCTGAGATCAAAGCTTCCTCGTCATGTGGTTAGAAGTAAGAGCTGAGTAGACGGGATTTCTTAAAGAAAAAACTATTGACAGCGCATGCATGCAAGTCTCGTCGAGCCAAGTCTACCGGCTTGGATTGACGTCGAAAGCAATTTAATTTCTATCTTCAAAAAGCAGCAACTCTAGGTGTTCCAAATATGGATGTATGGTACGTCGTTTTTTGCAAATCAAAAGCAGATGAAGTCGCCGAAAAAAACCTGAGAAATCAGGGTCTAAAAGCCTATCGGCCACTATTGCCATCGAAAAGCAAGGCAGGCGAAAAGTTTGAATCAATGTTCCCGGGCTATGTTTTCTTTACGGCCGACAAGTCAAAAGAAATAAATTTTACTTCGATTCGCTCCACCAAAGGCGTCGTCAATATAGTTAGGTTCGGCAATGCGATTCCCACGTTGACAGATGAGTGCATTGAAGATCTGCGAACTTGTGAGCAGTTTTTCAGAGGGCGGCATGCTCTACCGCGTACCCTTGTTCAGGGTGATCGAATTGATTTTTTGTTGGGTAAAAGTCATATGGTGGGTAATTTTTATGAATATTGTGCTGGGGAGCGGGTGAAATTACTGTTGGAAATCCTTGGCCAAAAAACGCAAGTCATTGTCCCATCCAATCAACTATTGCCAACCTAAATTTTGGTAAATCTAGTATCGAACATACATAGTCGATCTAAATCCAGCGGCATTGCACCAACAAACAGTATTGCTTGGTGGCTATGTCTTTTTTACTACTCCGTGCAGCTTGCCCCAGATGGGACGCTTCACCGGCACGCAGAATTTAGGAAAAAAATGAAAAACTGCCCATTCTCCGATTTAGCCAATCCGCACTTTCATGCCGAGGGTAAGTCTCATGAAGCATTCCGAACTTTAAGAAGTGAAGAGCCTATTTCTTGGCAAGTCGATAAGGAGAGCGGTGTTGGATTTTGGGCGGTAACGAAGCGCCGACATATTGATTTAATATCAAAGTCCCCGGAATTATTTTCTTCGGCAGAGAAGTCAGCCCTCTACGATGAGTTTAGCGAAGAGGAGCTAACATTCCTTCGGTTATTAGTGATCAATATGGATCCGCCTCACCATCTGCGTTACCGGCGAATTGTACGGAACGCGTTCTCTCCTAAAAACGTAGATTTATTGGAGCCAAAGATTCGGAGAGTTGTTGCCGCCGCCATAGAAAAGACCATACAGGCGCGCGATTGCGACTTCGTAGCTGAAATGGCCGACAAGATTCCGATGCAGGTCATATGTGAGTTGATGGGAGTTCCATCGGAAGATCGAGGCATGCTACTCAAATGGTCGCACTTGATGGTTGGCAGCAGCGATCCGGCTGTGGCTGAGGAAAAGCGAGCGATCACTGTATATGGAGACTTTCTACAATACGGAAGAAAAATTATCGAACTCCACAAATTTAAATCACGCGGACCAATAGTTGATGCACTCCTGAATTCTGAAACTCCAGAGGGGGATCGATTGACGGTTGAGGAATTTTGCAGCTTCTTCCTCATGTTAGTTGTTGCCGGGAATGAAACAACGGGTGCTGTGATGTCCAATGGAATGAAGTTACTGTTAGATAGTCCGGATAGATTTGAGGCGATGAAAAACAATAAGCGCTTAGTAACGAGCGCAGTGGAGGAGTTCTTGCGGTATGAACCCGCGGTTATTCAGCACCGGCGGACCGCGATGAGTGATGTGGAGATCGACGGGGTCAAAATTAAGAAAGGAGATAAACTCGTTCTGTTTTATCAATCTGCCAATAGAGACGATGAGGTTTTTGCCAATCCTGATGAGTTTGTAATAGATCGAGGACTGCAAGGTAACCTTGCCGCTGACCATAGAGCGTTTGGGATTGGCCAGCACTTTTGTCTAGGAGCTCATTTGGCAAGGATGGAGCTTCAAATATTCTTTGAAGAACTCGTTGGTCGCGCTCGGAAAATACAGGCGGCAGGTCCCGCTATCAAGCTGGTCAGCAACACCTTCAACAGCTATAGATCCTTACCAATCACAATTTGTTGCGACTAGGGATATTTCTTCTCGGCATGTCTTCAGCCCGAACATGCTTTGAAGGAATTTATTTGAGAATGTTGCCTGCTTGATCATGGAAAACTTTTTGATGCGGCGTATAGAATCTGGAAGCCACCTAAATATTTCTTCAAAAGGCGGCGGGAAAATAATTATTGCGACGTGGGGAACATTAGGCGATCTATACCCCTTTTTTGCGATCGCAAAAGCACTCAAGGCAAGAGGTTACGTCCCCATCATTGCCACGCTTCTTGAATATAAAAATATTGTAAATGCAGCCGGCTTCGAGTTTTGCGAAATGGGGCCTAGCTTGGCCTGTCTCGAATCGCAGTTACAGCTTACTCGAGCAGAAATATGGAGGAGATTTGCTGATCCTCTATTCGGCCCCATTTTTATATTGAAGAAATTATTAATGCCGAATATTCACCGTTCATTTGAAGATTTATACAAGGCCTCCAGCGATGCAGTACTAATTATTACTCATAGCATTGCATATGGTGCGATGATTGCCGCACAGAAGCGCGGATTACCGCAGATATTGGCCGCGCCAACGCCGCTTGCAGTGGCCTTGATTTCAGATGATGAGTGCCCAGAATTATGGATCTTGAAACTGTTAGATAAGTTATCACCAAGCTTGCGTCGAAGATTGGGCAGAGTCGTAAAAAAAATAGTACTTAGAATTTTCATAATGACCTTATCGCCCGTTTTCAGGCTTAGGAAGGAAATCGGCCTTCCTCCTAGTTCAGATGTAAACGAAGTTCTCTTTTCTAAATATGCAACGATGTGTTTGTGGTCCAATGTATTTGCCAGTATTAGACCAGACTTCCCGCCAAACTCTAGGTTAATGGGGTTCCAGTTCTATGATGATCACTCTATCCATAAGCATATCCCGAACGAGCTGAAAGACTTTCTCGACACGGGGCCGAAGCCGCTGGTATTCACGCTTGGAAGTGCTGGGGCTTTCGAAATATCTGACTTTTACCAGAAGAGCGCCGATATCGCACGTAGGCTTTGCATGAGGGCCGTGCTATTAACTGGAGACGATCGGCAAACTGAAAGATTAAGCTTTGATTCGAATGACATTTTCGTATCTTCCTTTGCGTCCCACGCTTATCTTTTTCCTAGAGCAGCGGCTGTCGTTCACCATGGAGGAATCGGCACTCTCTCTGATGCGTTGCGAGTGGGGTGCAGGCAGCTCATTGTCCCGATATCGAATGACCAGCCGGATAATGCAGCGCGAGCTGTGAAAAAGCGGCTAGCGTATCGACTGTCTCGGAGGTCGTATGACGTAAAAACGGTCGCGGGAATGATAAAAAAACTACTGGCAGATACGCAGCTGGAAGAGAATTTATTACAAGCGAGTTTGATCATTAACGCTGAGCCGAGCGGGGACCGCGTTTCTGATTTCATTGACTCAATTCTAAGAGTACGGCAGTTACCGATGGTTTCCGGTGAAATCGCAAATTCTGTTTCGAGTGAAGTAGAGATGGCTCAATAAAAATATCAGTGCTCACTGGCAGCAACGAGTAAAACCAGCTTCAGGCGGTTAATGATTTTCCCTGTTCCCTGTTCCCTGTTCCCTGTTCCCTGTCTACTGCGTCTACTGCCCATAATTGGTTAATCTGTGCTCGTTAGACTTTTGAGGTATATCGGATGATTGAATGTGTCGATGAGGCCGATGGTTTACGGCTAGTGACTTTTAAGGACGGGATGAAATTCTATACTCATGCCAACGAGCACGAGGTTGAATTTATTTATCGAGAGATTTTCATCAAAAAGCAGTATCTGAACCAAGAATCTTTACTAGCCAATTGCAACAACCTCTTCGATGTTGGCGCAAATATTGGGATGTTTACGGTTTTTGCGAAAACGCAGAATCCGAATATGACGGTTCATGCATTCGAGCCTGTTCCACAGACGTTTGAGGTTTTGCTGAAAAATATTGAGTTGCACAACTTGAAAGATGTTTACGCTTATAACGTCGCCATATCATCGGATGACTTTAAGAAGGAGACCATTTCGTTTTATCCAGCAGCTCCTGGTAACTCGACATCACATCCCGATACCAAGGATGAAATAAAGAGATCTATCGGAGAGCGTCTCTCCAAATTAGTATTTGGCGGGGCAGAAGATATTTGCGCCGAAACTCGCACTATTTCCTCAATGCTAGAACAGCTTGCCATCAGCTCCTTGGACTTCCTGAAAATTGATGTCGAAGGTAATGAGATAAAGGTTTTGGAGGGTATTTCGGCAAACGACTTCAGAAAAATAAAGAAGTTTTCTGCAGAGGTACACGGAAAGGGAAAAATGAGCGTTTTGCTGCAGACTCTGAAATCCAATAAATTTCTGTGCCAGGAGCTGGATAATCATGATTCCACAATGATGCTATTTGCGACGCAGCAGTCGACTTGAAGTGCAGGGATTGTAAGCCAATGTTCGTTTTGCCCCATCGAGTAATGCCATGGGCTTCTTAGCCAAGCTCATGGTTGAGGCTCCCCCCGGCTCTCGGTGGAAAATTGCGGCTCTTTAGCCGTCGTTAAAGCGCTAGAAATACTGCATTGACTAGCGGATTCCATCGACGTCGTCCACTGCAATGCAGAGTTTCTTCCACGCAATAGCCATTGCGATGAAACAAGCGTGAGTGTCCACTAGACCGGGGCAGTCCAGAACACCCATCAATAAGCACAACAAGCGCACGTTGTATGTTCATGCGTCGACTCACCACCACAGATCGAAAATTATCGATTGCTCGATTTGATTAAACAGTCACGGTTGGAGAGTGGCGTGGTACATCACTTAGAAAGATCAGCCAATTTACCGCAACTAATTCGTGACTTGATAAAGGAGATACGTTAATGGTGGCAAATAAGCTAAAACAATGGACCTTGGAAGTTGATTTTTCGTTCTCGGATTTTGCTAAAAATGCACTTAAAAGTGAATTCCTACGCATTCGCTCAAATCCGTATTCTCATTTTCGGGAGTTTTGCGACGAGATCGATGAGCTGATTAATTCCGGCACTGTAACCGACGAAGTCTTCAAGCTGGCAGAGACTTATACCACTCTCAATGAGCCCGAACACCCGTTTTTCCTGGTTGCAAATTGCCCCATTGACGATGAGCTGCCTATTTTCGACAACCGGCAGCCCGTAAAAATGAAATATTTACTTAAGCGGACTTATGTTTCAGAGGCTTTCTTAATTCTCTACGCAAAGCTTTGTGGGCAGTTTCCTTTAGGATATACCAATGTCAACAGTGGCGATTACATACACGATATATATCCACAACGGGATTTATTTAGTTCGCAGTCACAAAAAACATTGAAGCCTATAGGCTTTCACAAAGATCTCGCCAATCATTACGTGCGACCAGATTTCGTAAACATTCTTTCTTTACGTAACCCATCTTGCAACGAGATTTATACTTCTTTTGTGCGAAATATAGACCTAATTGCAGTTTTCACTGAGGAGGAGAAAGAGTTACTGAGGCAGAAAATATTCTTTACACCCTTTGACGATCTTTCATATTACGGAAATAAAAATGGGATTCTTGGCTCGGCAAACGAGCATGCAATCCTTAAGGGTTTGGATATTGTGTTTTTTGAGTGGAGAACTAAAGCTCTAACTCCAGAGGGCGAGCCGCTAGTGCGCAAGCTGGAGGTCGCTTTGCATGAATTAAAAGATCGAAGATTGCTGAATCCGGGCGAATTAGTTGGCATCAACAATAACCTTAGTTTGCATGGAAAGGATGTGGGAAATATAGGCGATCCAATCCTCCAGAAACAACGTTGGCTAATGAAAACGGTGAATTCAAGTGATCTCAAAAAACACGAAAAGTACTTTGTGGAAGATGATTTTGGAATGGTTAATGGCTGATGCGTGGTAAGGAGGATGCCGTGGATATAGATGCTTACGCAAAAAATACCCCCAATAAAGTGGCCGTCATTGCTGCAGGGTCTGGCGAGATGGTGACATACGCTGCGTTGAATCGCAGAGCAATGCAAGCTGCAAACTTGTTTTGGCGAGCCGGCCTTAAAAAGGGCGATTGCGTGGCGGTCCAAATGGGAAGCTGCATTGAATATCTTGTCGTTTACTTCGCAGCTATAAAGAGCGGTCTTTATTTTGTTCCCTTACCAACCTATTTACGAGGGGAGGAAGTAACGTGCATCTTAAATGACTGCGAAGCAAAACTCATTGTTGTCGGAAAAGACTTCGACCGTGACATCGCATTTAAAGGGGTAATATATTGGGATATTCTGGAAGAGGGTGAGCGTCTAACGTGGAAATCAGCATTGGTATCTGAAGATGACAAGCCAAAGTATGAGCAGTGCAGGGGACAGGAAATGCTTTATTCCTCAGGCTCTACTGGCGCTCCAAAGGGGATCAAACGAGACCTCCCCCTTAATTCAGCATCAGAGCTGCATCCATTCGAGAAATGGTTTATAGATTTTTTACAGTTGGACTCGAGTAAATCATTTTTAATCGCGTCTCCAATATATCATGCTGGACCGTTAAAAATCGCATTGTTTACATTATCTGCCGGTGCTACCTGCATTTTGATGGAGCAGTTTAATGCAGAATGGACGCTTGACATTATAGAACAGTTCTCCATCACTCATGCGATGTTCGTGCCTACAATGTTTGCACGCCTTTTGGACATACCCAAAATTATCCGCGAGAAATACGATGTTTCGTCGTTAAGTTATATTTTCCATACTGCCGCTAGCTGCCCGGTGGGTTTGAAAGAGCGCATGATAGAGTGGGTTGGCCCCATCCTCTATGAGTTATATGGAGGTACTGAATCGGTAGGCGCCACTACCATCGGACCAATCGAATGGCTGGCGCATAAAGGCAGCGTAGGAAAGCCGTTTCCCGGGAGCGTAAGTATACGCAACGATGTTGGCTTAGCATTGCCCTCGGGCGAAATTGGAATCATATATTTTAATAAACCCGCGTCACAGTTCGAATATCACAACAACCCACGTAAGACAGCTGAGGCCGCCGCCCCTGATGGAGCGGTTACATATGGCGATATTGGGTATCTTGATAATGATGACTATCTTTTTATAGTAGATCGCCGAGCTGACGTCATAAACGTCGGAGGTATAAAAGTCTACCCGCAGGAAATCGAAAACATGCTCATTCTTCACCCAGGTGTCTATGACGTCGCCGTAGTTGGTGTACAGGACGAGATATATGGGCAGAAAGTCAAGGCATATATTTTGCCGAAGAATAGCGGAGTTGACGATGCTGAGCTCGAGCGCAGTTTACGAGAGTTCTGTAAAGAGAGAGTCGCGGCTATTAAATGTCCGGCAGTGTTTGCCTTTACTCGCGAACTCCCTAGAACTGATACAGGCAAGCTGCTTAAGCGAAAATTGAATTTCTTCGAGGGTTGAAAATGATATTTTCTCGACTGGACTTCCCACGCTCTAGTGGACACGCCGGAGTTATTCTTCGAGCACAGGAGGAAGTCCAATGAGCAGTCAGCGATACAGTCCAGAATTTAAAGACGAAGCAGTACGGCAAATCACAGAACGAGGTTATGGTGTTGAAATCAATTGCTGAATTACCTTCTGACTGTTTATCGTTGGTCGGCGTGAGGTCTCAAGCCCAGCTGGTGCGCCGTATTGAGAATGGTCAGCTGGTATTAAACTCTAGTCATGAGATCATGAGCCAATTCGTGCTCAAGATTACCAGCTCCGAGGTTGGCTCCGAGTTTAGTGATATTCATGGCGTTACGAATATTAATCTTTTGCAATTCCATCTTTCCTTAAGGGTCCAGCATAGCGATCTATCTTGCGCTGTAAGTCGATTTTGTGAATTTACTCAAGAAGAGCAGCTATCGCCACCATCGTTGACTGATATTGAGACGCACTTGCTGAAAATCTGGTCGGAGTGCTTGGGGCGAAAATGTATAGACGTCCATGAGGAGTTTTTTTCAATCGGCGGTGATTCTTTATCGGCGGCGGACATTATTGCGAAAATTTATGATGAGCTGAGTATAGATATCGAAACTATCGATATATTTCGATATCCGACAGTGAGCCGCTTGGCCAATCATCTGCTTAAAGGCGAGGTATCGCCTCATTTCAAGGAAGAGTTGGCTGATAAATTCAGAATCCCGCTACAATCTCGTCGAATTTTTCCGCTGGCGCCCGCACAACGTCGATATTGGAAGGATTATTTTTCGAAATCCCCTAAAAGTTGGTCTAACGTCGTTATTGGCCCCGTAGATGTTCCCCTCCAAACTCTGGCATCGCAGATCTCTCATGGACTGAAAGTTATAGCCTCAAAAAATTCAGTGTTGAGATTACAATTTCCAGTAATAGATGGTTCGCTAGTACAGGAGTATTTGCCGAGTATAAAAATAACTTGCAGCGAAGTCGCCTTAAGACGGACAGAGTCAATATCGGGTTTGGTTCGACAGCTTGCGAGCCGATCCTTCGATCTCTCGGGCGAGCCACTTTTTAGATGCTATCTTATTTTAGACGAGGAGAATCAGCGAAAACACCTCCTACTAATTGTGCACCATTTGATCATTGATGGGTATTCTGTGCCGCTACTTTTGCGCCAACTATTAGAGGTTGTTAGCAAGGAGGGGCATGGAGCTGAGATGATTGGTAATGAAAGCAATTTACTTTTAAATTATGAGGAATATACGGCGCGTCAGTTAGCGTACGAAAGCTCCGCTGATCATGATGTGTCTTTGGCATACTGGATGCGAGAACTTCAGGGGGTCAACGGCTTGGGCGGCCTTCCCGCTGACATCGGTAAGGCCCTGTCCGATGACTGCGAGGGGCGCGGCGTTAAGTTTTCAATAATTGGCGCACAATATGATCGGCTCAAGAGGAGGTGTAGAGAATTAAACTGCACCGTCGCTGAGGCAGTTTTATCTATCTTCTTCCTTGCTCTCCGAGACATTTGGGCGCTTGAGGACATTATCATCGGGTCGCCTTTCAGTGGCCGCAGTTCGAGGAACGTACGCAGCTTGGTGGGGATGCTGGTTAATATGGTGCTCTTGCGAATACCGAGCGCAGGCGGCTACGGAAAGCTTGAGATGATCAGGTGTGTAAGTGCGAAAATGCGCGATGCGCTGCAGCATCAGCATGTTCAGCCTGACACTATTGCGGAGCGCCTCGGCATTCCCCGCGAGATATATCGGTTTCCGATCACCAATGTTTTTTTCTCTCATTTGAATGCGGTTGATTCTCCAGCGAAAGAACAGATTTTTGAACTTCACGAGTACATAGGAAGTACTGAGGCACGGTTTGCGATGATGCTGTACGCTTTTGAATCTGATGCGAGTCTTGTTCTCGATTTAAAATATCGCAAAGTTCTATTCTCTAGTTCAGAGGTGCGTGCGGTACTAATCCATTTGGTCGAGGCTTTAAAAGATCTCTAAGAAACTGGTCCAAAGATCGCCGAAGCGAATCAGGACCGTGGCGTCATTGTGTTAATTACCGGCAACGATAAAGGTAAAAGCAGCGACGTCACCCCAGTTCAGTAGCATTCGGCTTTAGAGTCCGTGGTTAATACCACTGTTTTTGCGGCCAGCAGCTTTGCATAGACTGCTGGCGTTAATCCGACCAATCCTTTCTTTGGCGGCTCCTCGTTATATTCTCACCGCCACGAGTCGATAACGACGCGAGCGTGCGGCGAGCTGGTGAACCAATGTTCATTCAGGCACTCATCCCTGAAGCGACCATTGAACGATTCGATGTACGCATTCTGGGGCTTGCCGGGTTCGATCAAAAATAATTTCACGCCGCGCGTATGCGCCCATGTCAGCATCGCACGGCCGCAAAATTCTTTGCCGTTGTCAGTGCGTATGGCTCATGGCAAACCACGATGGACCGCCAGCGTGTCCAGTAAGCGCGTCAGCATCGTCGACGATGGTCAGATATTTGAGCACACGTCTTTCGGCAGTACGATCGAAGACAAAATCCATCGACCAAATTTGATTGGCACGCTGCGGACGCGCTAGTGGTTGGCGATCCGCGCGCGGTATTTTCTTTCGCTTGCGGCGGTTAACCTGCAGCTGTGCCTCTGCATAGAGCTTCAGATAAATCATGCCGGCGCCATACCGACGATGGCGGTGGGCGAGCGCAATCATGCGTTACCGTAATGTCTGGTTGCGGTCGGGGACTGGCTGATAACGGAAGGTGCTGGCGCTCATACCAATTATTCGCAGCGCGCGTCGCCCGCTTAATCCCTGGCCGACCATGTGGAGCACCAAGTCACGGCGCGAAGGGGCGCCTACCACTTTTTTCGCAACGCTTCGCGCGTTACTTCATTTTCCAGTAGCGATTCTGCGAGCAATTTCTTCAGCCGCGCATTCTCGCTTTCCAATTCTTTCATGCGTTTGGCATAGGCAACCTCCATGCCGCGAAATTTACTGCACCACAGGTAATAACTGCCCTCGGAAAAGCCGTGCCGACGGCACAGTTCTTTGATAGGAAGTCCTGCTTCGGCCTCGCGCAGAAAACCAATAATTTGTTCGTCGGAAAAACGTTTCTTCATGTCCAATCTCCTTGCTTACGGAATTGGACTCTAAATCGTCGTGCTACTCAAATCGGGGGAGACGTCCCGAGCAAAATTGTGGCGAAGTAGTTAAGAAAGGTGCCGGCTAAAGTAGAGCCTGAATTTCAAGATATTTTTATCAAGATTTATCTGGGGACTATCTGGAGGGCTTATTTAGTTGCCCGGCAGCACTAGTTCTTGTAGTATTTAAGTGCAGCTAACAAAGTTGCCGTATAGTGCCAGCTGAGTCATCATCTTAGCCATTCAAGCCCTTGACCACAAACATAGCGTCAAGGCGTATCTTAAGGCATGTCCGCATGCGCGGAGCCCCCCACTTATTTGTCGGTGATCTTTCATTTTCGATGGAAGATATTTAAGGGTATGTATATATGGATTTGTTATCTGGCGGCGAATTGCTGGTTAAGTCTCTTCAAGCTGAGGGCGTAGATACAATATTTGGGTACCCGGGAGGGGCTCTCCTTAACGTTTATGATGCCTTATATGGAAGCTCTCTAAAGCATATCCTTGTCAGGCATGAGCAGGCAGCTGCCCATGCTGCTGATGGATACGCGCGTGCAACTGGCCGGCCGGGGGTCGTGCTCGTTACGTCGGGGCCCGGGGCTACAAATATCATCACTGGAATTGCAACCGCACATATGGATTCTATTCCATTGATTGTTATTTCCGGCCAAGTACCTTCAGCTCAGATCGGTGAAGATGCCTTCCAAGAAACAGATATGCTGGGTTTGTCGCGTCCAATCGTGAAGCATAGCTTCGCAGTCAGGTCGGCAGATGAAATCCCTTTGATAATTAAAAAGGCATTCTATATTGCGACAACTGGACGCAAAGGGCCTGTCGTTATCGATTTACCCAAGGATATGACCGACCCAGGAATTAAATTCCCATACTCGCCACCCGAGCCCGTTAAGTTGCGTACATATTCAGTGCCCACATCAGGTCACTTCGGCCAGATAAAAAAGGCAGTTGAGCTTGTTTACGAAGCCAAACAGCCTGTTATATATGCTGGAGGGGGGGTCGTTCAGGGTGAGGCTTCCGATGTTTTAACTCAGTTTGCGCGCGAGTTAGGTATTCCCGTAACGACAACGCTGATGGGGCTAGGAGCTTTCCCGGCAACAGATCCGCTTTGGATTGGGATGCTTGGAATGTATGGCTTTTACGAAGCCAATAACGCTATGCATTCCGCCGATGTTATCGTCGCGGTTGGTGCACGCTTTGACGATAGGGTTACGAACTCCCCAGCAAAATTTTGCCCCAAGGCGAAAATCATTCACATAGATATCGATCCCTCAAGTATCGCAAAGATAATTAAAGCGGATATTCCAATTGTTGGGCCTGCTGATGCCATATTGCTCGAGATGCTCAACCAGGCCAAAAAGCTATGTGGCAATAAGGATGCGGTTAGGGATGAGGGTCTGAAAAAATGGTGGAAAAAGATTGAGAGTTGGCGCCAGGAGGGTGGTCTCCTTACGGGTAAAAGGTATAAGGCAAATGACACCTACCTTAAACCACAAGACGTTATCAAAGCAGTCTACCATTTTAGCAATGGCGGTGATTTTGTTACATCAGATGTTGGATTGCACCAAATGTTTGCTGCTCAATATTATTCATTTGATCAGCCTAGGCGTTGGATTAATTCGGGTGGTTTGGGAACGATGGGGTTCGGCTTGCCAGCGGCGATGGGGGTCCAGCTGGCCTTTCCGGATAGCTCTGTAATCTGCGTAACAGGAGAAGGCTCGATTCAAATGAATATCCAAGAGCTATCTACCTGCACCCAATACGGGCTTCCAATTAAGATAATCAATCTTAATAACGGTTATCTGGGCATGGTCAAGCAGTGGCAGGATATGGAGTACGAAGGTCGACATTCTCAGATATCTTATGCCGATTCACTTCCTGATTTCGTAAAGCTCGCTGAATCCTATGGTCATGTTGGAGTTAGGATAAAAGATCCTGCTGAGTTAGATGAGAAGTTGGGGTATGCACTAGGTTTGAAGGACCGATTGGTTTTCATCGACATTTTGGTTGACCCAGAGGAGCACGTTTATCCAATCCAAGTTGCAAAAGGCGCGATGTGTGATATGTGGATCGGAAAAAATAAGAGGGTATTGGGATGCGCCGAATAGTTTCTATCTTATTAGAGAATCAACCTGGCGCCTTATCGAGGGTTGTTGGACTCTTTTCGCAGCGCGGATATAACATAGACACGCTCAATGTGAATTCAACCTTGGATCCAACATTGTCAAGGTTGACGTTAACGACTTTTTGTGACGAACAAAGATGTGATCAAATCGGTAAGCAATTGCAAAAACTGATCGAAGTGCTTGAGGTGACCATAGGGCTTGGCTCAGAAAGTATCGAAAATGAAATTGTTATTCTGCACGTTAAGGGATTGACGAGTTTGCTAGATTTGAAATCTTGGCTGGAAATTAAAGGGGCGGCGATATTGGAAATACGCAATGACCTTTGCATTGTCAGGTACGTCGCCCAGCCCCAAGAGGTTTCGATATTTTTGGATGAATTACGCGGAAGTGGGCAAATCGTGAGTGTCGTAAGATCTGGCAGTATTTTGCTGCCAAGTTAACCCGTAGAAGTTCAGACTTGATCTGGCAGTTACCGAATTTTCAGGTTGTGACTGCCAGGTCAAATTCAGTCGATTAATTTTTCCAGCTCAATTTCTTGCCATCGACAAACGTATCCATCGGGGATTGTCTGACCTGCTCCCACTAAGGTACCAAGGGCAATTTAGTAAAGTCCTTTTGAAGCCGAGAATGGACATGAAGAAGCGATTTGCCGACGAACAAATCATTGGCTTCTTCATTCCTTAGTACCACAAAGATATATATTGATATTGAAAGTGTTCGTAGCTTCATCACCTACGGCGCACCAAATAAATAAAAAAGCCACCCTTGCGGTGGCTTTTTTATTTATTCAATGTTCGCTAGGGTGCGTACTCCTGCGATCGACAAATCGTGCGTAATTTGCAGCCAGTCGTGACCATCCCGGCGTACGGGTGCGCCAACTTCCTAACCAGTAATTAAACAGACTATCTTGCGGCGCTGACTGCGTTTTATCGCAGCGCCAATTGATCGCTAACAGTGGGGAATCTCATGAGCAAAACGATGCAAGCCTATCGCATTCTGGACTGGGCCGAACCGCCGCAAATGGTCGAAGTCGACGTGCCGCAACCCGGCACCGGCGAAGTATTGATTAAAGTGGCAGGCAACGGTCTCTGCCATTCCGATATCGGCATGATGCAACTTCCAAAACAAATGGGGGAAATGCTCGGCTGGCGCGTGCCGTTCACGCTCGGTCACGAAGTCGGCGGCTGGGTGGAGCGCTGCGGCACCGGCGTGCAAAACTTTAATCAAGGCGATGCCGTGGTAGTGCTCTCTGTGCAATCCGACGGCACGTGCTCGTATTGTCAACGCGGCATGGACAATGCCTGCATCGAAGGCGCAGCGGGGCGAGGGTACGGCCGCGATGGCGGTCTGGCCCACTACGTGGTGGCGCAGGCGCGCGAACTCATTAAATTAAAAACCCTCGATCCGGCGCATGCCGGCCCGCTGACTGATGCCGGATCGACTTCATATCACGCGGTAAAACGCGTACTGCCGAAACTGGTACCGGGATCGACTGCGGTAGTGATCGGTGCCGGCGGACTCGGCAGCTTTGCCGTACAGTTTTTACGTGTACTGAGCGCGGCGCGCATTATCGTCGTCGATACCAACGAACAACGCCTGGCATTTGCGCGCGAACTCGGCGCGCACGAAACCGTGGTTGGCGTGAATAGCGATACCGTCGATGCACTACACCAATACACCGACGGCGAAGGCGCGATGGCGGTGCTCGATTTTGTCGGCATAGATGCCAGCGTCGAAGCGGGCCTCAGCGCGCTGCGCAGAACCGGGTCATACGCTTTGATCGGCGCCGGCATGGGCAAATCGAATCGGCCGTGGTTCAATGCCCTGCCGCGCGATGGCGAAGTATTTACCTTCCAAGGCGGCAGCAGCTCGGATACGCGCGAGGTGATCGCGCTTGCCGAAGCCGGTCTCATTCGCAACGAAGTGGAAGTTTTTCCATTCAGTAAAGTCGGCGAAGCTTATCAAAAGCTCGATAAAGGCCTGCTGCGCGGTCGCGCGGTAGTGACACCGAATCAATGGGATTAAAACCGTTCGCCGGAAAGATTTAAAAATTCGGCAAAAAATTATTTTTAATCGGCTGGATTACTTCCGCCAATCCACCGTGCCGAATTGTCCGCCGCCCAGAAACGCGTAATAAATACTGATTTCTCCGCGTGTCTGGTTGGTGGAACTAATATCGGAATACGTCGCATCGCGTCGCGTCCACACATATTTAATGCCGCCCGACAGCGCCGTGCTCGATACCGAAAAAAGCTCCGGCGATAAATAATCGTAACTGCCGTAAATTCCCCACACGCCGCGATAATTATCGCCGGCTTTGTAATCGGTTCCGTAAAGCAAGCCGCATACAGAGTAATTTCGCCGATGGACGCTAGCTCAGCAGTACCCGTTAAGAAAATTCGCACGAGTACGCAAGCGTCGGAGCTATAACATCAGCGCTATAAGATTTTCAATTCGCAATATAGAAAGTACTGCGAGAGGGTGATAGCGTTCGATGCAGGCCGGCTGCATTAACGATGTATTTTCCGCCAAATTAAAACCGGTAAGCGCAGCAAAAATCCGATAAACATGCGCGTGTGCATCCACGTCAGCAAAA
>Ga0207641_10001669_pt1 | contig 21601 bp, 21 predicted proteins | sample KBSSwiS62_FD_184306 | JGI IMG/M metagenome (GOLD analysis project Ga0207641, IMG submission 184306) | Switchgrass rhizosphere microbial communities from Kellogg Biological Station, Michigan, USA - KBS Switchgrass S6-2 (SPAdes) (version 2) | ecosystem: Host-associated > Plants > Roots >... | reverse complement strand
TCCCGGCAGCGACGGTCGCGGCGGCCAGCGCCATTCCGAAGGGGCTGACCAACACCTTGCCCTGCCCGAAGCCGTCCTCGGTGCGCTCGGCGAGGTTCACCGTCGGCGGCACCGAACCGGAAACCGTGCTGATGCCCTCGATCTGATAGTCGGGCCCGATGCCGTACTGCGCCGCGGCCATCGTCAACCCGCGCGGCGGCATCCTGCTCGCAAGCTCGGCGAACGTGGTGTTGCACGAACTCGCGAACGCCCGCGACATCGGGACCGTGCCGAGATCGAAGCCGCCGTAGTTGGGAACCGTGCGGTGCCCGATGTCCAGCGTGCCCGGACAGCCCAGCAACGTGTTGGGCGTGGCCATGTCGCGGTCGATCGCCGCACCCGCGGTGATGATCTTGAACGTCGACCCCGGCGGGTACAGGCCCGTGGTCGCCAGCGGTCCCTCGGTGTCGGCGCTGCCGTTCTGCGCGACGGCCAGGATCTCCCCCGTCGACGGCTTGATCACGACGATCATCGCCTTCTTGCCGGTGGTGTTGACGGCGTTCTGCGCGGCGTTCTGCACTGCCCGATCCAGGCTGATGGTCACCGACGGCGCAGGCGCACCCGCGACCTCGTTGAGCACGTCGACGTCGACGCCGTTCTGGTTGACGGTGACCACGCGCCACCCGGCCTGGCCGTCGAGATCGTCGAGCACCGCGCTCTTCACCTGATTGATGATGTCGGGCGCGAACGAGTCGTCAGTGGGCAGCAACTCGGCCTGCGGCGTCACCACGACACCGGGCAGCGCCCCGATCGCCCCTGCCACCCTGTCGTGGTCGGACTGGCGCAACGTGATCAGGTCCAGCGGGGTCTTCGACGAACTGGCCTGCTCGGCGAGCCGCTGCGGGTCCAACGAGTCGTCGAACGGACGCAGCGCGTCGACCATTGCCCTGGACGTCGACATCAGTGCTGCGCCAGCCGATTTCGCGTCCAACGCGAAGTGATACAGGTTGCCGGGCACCAATACGTCGGTGCCGCCGCGCTCGTTGACCGATGCCCGCCGGGGCGGGTCGGCGCGCAGCGCGAAGGTCTGGTGTTCGCCGAGCCGCGGGTGCAATCCCGTCGTGCTCCACCGGACCTCCCACTTCCCCTCCTCGCGGACCATGTTGAGCTGACCGTCATAGCTCCACGTCCGGTTCTTGGGCAGGTGCCAGGTGTAGCGGTAGGTGATGCTGCCGGTGTCGTCGGCGTACTTGGACCCGAGGATCTGCGCGTCGAGCCGCTGCGCCTGCAGACCGGCCCACGCTTCGTTCAGCGCGGCTCGGGCATCGGCCGGCTTGTCGCTCAGCTCGGACGCGGCGGCGGTGTCACCGGTTGCCAGGGCGGCGAAGAACTTTTCGGCGGTCGGTTCGGGACCGTTCGGTTTCGGGGTGCACGCGTTGAGCGTCCCCGCCAACGCCACGGCCATCAACAGGCTGGCCGTGCGTGTTGCAGTTGTGAGCCAAGTTGCCATTGAGGCAGATGTTACGAAGTCGAGACCTGAATCCCGGGTAGGCGCACCGAGTGCAGCGCCGATTAAGCCCCTGCCGCGGGCGCGCGGACCACCAACGGGACCGCCGGGAAGTAGGCGGCCATTTCCGAGCGTGACTTGCGGAGCGCAGCCGTGCCGTAGCCGAGCTTCCGGAACGCGGGGTGAATCCAGATCCGGACGTTGACCTCGCCGCCTGCCAATTCACCGAACACCATGCCGACCTTGTCCGAACCGTCGATGGCCACCAGCCACGCCGCCTCTTCGGCGTCGACTCGACTGATGGCTGAGCGGATCTCGTCATCGAGGTCGCCGGCGGGCGCCCCTGAGCCATCGCCTGCGGCGCGCACATCGTCGGTCCGCGCGGCGAAGATGTCGCGATCCTTGTCCGCGGCGAACGGACGCAGCACGAGGTTGTGACCGTGGCGCGCAGGCTGCTCCGTCATGAAACTGAGCTGGCTGTTCAGGTCGTCGAGTTCGGCGGCGATCCGGTCGCGCGAAACCCTGGTGAGCCGATCGAACGACAAGCGCAGGACCGCTTCGGCAGCCACCAGCGACGTGCCGACCAGGGTGGCGATCGCCTCGATCGCCCCGTCGTAGTCCTCCGACTCGACGACCGCGTCGAGCAGCTCATGTCTGCACTCGAGCGCCCGTACCATCGCGCGGGCGATCTCCCTGCGCTCGATCTTGTTGTCCGACTCCGCCATACCGCCGACGTTAGTCCAGCAGCACAGTGGAGAAGCTGCCGACCTGTTTGAAACCGATGCGCGCATAGGTAGCGCGGGCGACGGTGTTGAAGTCGTTGACGTAGAGGCTGGCGATGCGGCCGCTGCGCACCACCGCCGACGCGAGTGTCGCGGTGCCGGCCGTGCCGAGTCCGTGCCCGCGCCAATCCGGGTGCACCCAGACGCCTTGGATCTGTCCGACCGACGGCGACTGTGATCCGACCTCGGCCTTGAACACCACCTTGCCGCGCTCGAAGCGCGCCCACGCGCGGCCCGCGGCGATCAGGCCGGCGACCCGCCGCCGGTAGCCGCGGCCGCCATCACCGAGTCGCGGGTCGATGCCGACCTCGCCGATGAACATGTCGATGGCAGCCACCAGATAGGCGTCGAGTTCGTCGACGCGCACCGGGCGCACCGCAGGATCCACCGCCGATTGCGGTGCCCCGCTGAGCGCCATCAGTGGCTGGTGCTCGCGGACGTCGCGGGCCGGGCCCCAGGCGTGCTCGAGTCGGCGCCACATCGGCATCACGTGTTCGGCGCGGCCCACCAGCGACGAGCAGCGGCGCGCGGTGCTCATTGCCTTGTCCGCGAACGCATTCAGATCAGTGAGGTCGCCGCGCAGTGGGATCAGGTTCGCGCCCGCGTAGCACAGCGATTCGCTGACCCGCCGCCGCGTCCACAGCTCGCCGCCGATCGCCGAGGGCTCGACGCCGTGCTCGGCGACCCGCGAAGCCACCATGCAGCTACCGACGGGATCCTCGTCGAGCACCTGGCGCACCGCCGCGGCGTCACGCACCACCGACACCCGTCGCTCGTCGACGAGGCGGAATAGCGGCGGAGCCGACATGGAGACTCTTTTCAACCGGTCCCGGGGGCAGTGACCCCGCTCACGGGGTCATGCTCAGCTTACGGTGACAATCGGCGAACCGCTGCCAGATGTCTCGTCGCCCCGCTCTTCTGCGATTCGCAGCGCCTCTTCGATCAACGTCTCGACGATCTGCGCCTCGGGCACGGTCTTGATGACCTCGCCCTTTACGAAGATCTGACCCTTGCCGTTGCCGGACGCGACACCGAGGTCCGCCTCACGTGCCTCCCCGGGACCGTTGACAACGCAACCCATCACGGCAACGCGCAGCGGGAAGTCGAGCCCATCGAGTCCGGCGGTGACCGCATTGGCCAGTGTGTAGACGTCGACCTGCGCGCGCCCGCACGACGGGCACGACACGATCTCGAGTCCGCGTGGCCGCAGGTTCAGCGACTCCAGGATCTGGTTGCCGACCTTGACCTCTTCGATCGGCGGCGCCGACAGCGACACCCGGATCGTGTCGCCGATGCCCTTGCTCAGCAGCGCCCCGAATGCGACGGCGGACTTGATGGTGCCCTGGAACGCAGGGCCCGCCTCGGTGACGCCGAGGTGCAGCGGGTAGTCGCACTGTGCGGCCAACTGTTCGTATGCGGCGACCATGACGACCGGGTCGTTGTGCTTGACGCTGATCTTGATGTCGCCGAAGCCGTGCTCCTCGAACAACGACGCCTCCCACAGCGCGGACTCGACGAGCGCCTCGGGTGTGGCCTTGCCGTACTTCTCCATGAACCGCTTGTCGAGGCTGCCGGCGTTGACCCCGATGCGGATCGGGATGCCTGCGGCGCCCGCGGCCTTGGCCACCTCGCCGACCCGGCCGTCGAATTCCTTGATGTTGCCGGGGTTTACGCGCACGGCCGCGCAACCGGCGTCGATCGCGGCGAAGATGTACTTCGGCTGGAAGTGGATGTCGGCGATCACCGGGATCTGGCTGTGCTTGGCGATCTCCGACAGCGCGTCGGCGTCCTCCTGCCGCGGGCACGCCACCCGGACGATGTCGCAGCCGGACGCGGTCAGCTCGGCGATCTGCTGAAGCGTGGAGTTGACGTCATGAGTCTTGGTGGTGCACATGGACTGCACCGCGATCGGATGATCACTGCCGACACCGACGTTGCCGACCATCAGCTGGCGGGTCTTGCGACGCGGCGCGAGAGTGGGCACAGGTGGAGCCGGCATGCCCAGCCCAATTGTCTGGCCAGTCATTGTGTCTCCTACTGGAACGGTCTGATCGGGTTGACGAAGTCAGCGGTCACCGTGAGCGCCATGTAGCCGATCACCACGACGAGGATGACGTAGGTGGCCGGCATGAGCTTGAGGTAATTCACCGGCGGTGCAGCGTCGATGCGGCGCGCCTTGCGAATCATATTGCGGATCTTCTCGAACACGGCAATCGCGATGTGGCCGCCGTCGAACGGCAGCAGCGGGACCAGGTTGATGGCGCCGAGCACGAAGTTCAGCTGCGCCAGGAAGAACCAGAACGCCATGAAGTAGCCGTGCTCGAACGCATCGCCGCCGATGATCGACGCACCGACGACGCTGATCGGCGTCTCGGGGTCCCGCTCGCCACCGCCGATGGAGTGCACCAACGCGCCGATCTTGGTGGGGATCTTCGCCAGCGACTTGCCCAGTTCGACGGCGAGGTCGCCGGTGAACGCGACGGTGCCCGGTATCGCCGTCACCGGGTTGAAGTGCTCATATTTGACCGGCCCGAAATCGGCGGCGGAGATACCTACAGCTCCCACGGTGGACGGGGTCTGGGCGTCCTTGGAAATCCAGCGCTGGTTGCGGGTGACGTCGACCATCGTGGTGAATTTGGTGCCGTCACGCTCGACCACGAACTGGGTGGGCCCGGTCAGTGCGCGCACCGCGGCAACCATCTCGTCGGCGTTGTGCACGTCCTTGTCGCCGACCTTGACGATGACGTCGCCGGTCTTGATACCCGCGGCGGCCGCAGGTCCGATCCCGTCACACTTGCCCATCTGCCCCTTGCTGAGTTCCGGTGCGACGCAAGAAGTTTCGGCGACGTGCGCGGCCGGTTGCGGATGCAGGTTGGGCAGCCCCCAGATCAGCGCCATGCCGTAGACCAGCACCAGGCCGATCACGAAGTTCATCGCGGGGCCCGCGAACAACACCAGCACCCGCTTCCAGGTCTTCTGCCTGTACATCGCATAGGGCCGGTCCTCGGGCGCGATCTCGTCGATCGCGGTCATGCCCGCGATGTCGCAGAAGCCGCCGAGCGGGACCGCCTTGACGCCGTACTCGGTGTAGCCGAGCTTGTTGGGCCGCCGCGTCGACCACAGCGTCGGGCCGAAGCCGACGAAGTAGCGGCGCACCTTCATCCCGGTCGCGCGGGCCGCCCACATGTGCCCGCATTCGTGCAGCGCCACCGACACCAAGATGAACAGCGCGAAAAGCGCGACGCCGATGATCCACATCATTTGGTGGTGACGACCTCCCGGGAAACTGCGCCCTTTGCCCGGTCGCGGGCCCAGTGCTGCGCATCGAGTACGTCTTCCACGGTAGCGGGTTCGGCGGCCCACTGGTCGGCAGCGCGCAGGACCTCGGCAATCGTTCGCACGATCGCCGGGAATCTGATCCGGCCGTCGAGGAAGGCCTCGGCGGCCTCTTCGTTGGCGGCGTTGTAGACCGCGGTCAGGCAGCCGCCCCTCGTACCCGCTTCTTTGGCCAGCTCGACCGCGGGGAAGACCGCGGCATCGAGCGGCTCGAAGTCCCACGTCGAGGCGGTGGAGAAGTCGCAGGCCAGGGCCGCCCCGGCGACGCGGGACGGCCAGCCCAGCGCGAGCGCGATGGGCAGCTTCATGTCCGGCGGGCTGGCCTGAGCCAGGGTCGATCCGTCGGTGAAGGTGACCATCGAGTGCACGATCGACTGCGGGTGCACGACGACCTCGATGCGGTCATACGGGATGCCGAACAGCAGGTGGGTCTCGATCAGCTCCAGTCCCTTGTTGACCAGCGACGCCGAGTTCAGCGTGTTCATCGGGCCCATCGACCAGGTGGGATGCGCGCCGGCCTGCTCGGGCGTGACGTCCTCCAGTCGCTCGGCCGGCCAGCCGCGGAACGGCCCACCCGATGCGGTCAGCACGATCTTGGCGACCTCGTCGGGGGTGCCGCCGCGCAGGCATTGGGCCATCGCGGAGTGTTCGGAGTCGACGGGCACGATCTGGCCCGGCTTGGCGGCCCTGAGCACCAGCGGGCCACCCGCGACCAGCGACTCCTTGTTGGCCAGCGCCAGGCGGGCGCCGGTTGCCAGGGCCGCCAGCGTCGGCTTGAGCCCCAGGGCGCCCACCAGGGCGTTGAGTACGACGTCGGCCTCGGTGCTCTCGACGAGCTGGGTGGCAGCATCGGGACCTGCGTAGGTGACGTCACCGACCTTGGCGGCCGCGGCGTCGTCGGCAACGGCGATCGACGTCACGCCGGTCTGGGCGCGCTGCTGGGCCAGCAGATCGGGGTTGCCGCCGCCCGCCGCCAGCCCGACGACCTCGAACCGGTCGGGGTTGGCGGCGATGACCTCCAGCGCCTGGGTGCCGATCGAGCCGGTGCTGCCGAGTATCAACACTCGGGTTCTACTCACCGCCCCATTCTCCCGCATCCGCAACTCACCCGAACGTGGGCAACCCACGTTCGCGATTGGGAGAAAAGTGTGACGTAAATGTGACGTCGGCGGTCAGCTTCCATCCATGACGGGCCTCACGCCGAATCCCCGTTGTCAGCACAAAGGCGGGCACCACGCCCGTCACGACAAGGGAGTCACAACGTCATGAAAATCATTCACCGTCAAGCAATCTCGGTGGCAGGCCTGACCGCGGTCGCGGTCCTCGGTCTCTCGGCGTGTTCGAGCGACTCGTCCACTGCCGCTCCGGCGCCCGTCACCAGCTCGACGATGGCGGCCAGCAGCGCCGCGCCGAAACCCATGGATCAGCCGATGGACCCCGGCGCCGGCCTGGTCGGACCGGGTTGCGCCGACTACGCCGCGCAGAACCCCACCGGCCCCGGCTCAGTGACCGGCATGGCGCAGGATCCGGTGGCGGTAGCGGCGTCGAACAACCCCCTGCTGACCACGCTGACCGCCGCGTTGTCGGGCAAGCTCAACCCCAACGTGAATCTCGTCGACACCCTCAACGGCAGCGAGTTCACGGTGTTCGCACCGACCGACGCGGCGTTCGCGAAGATCGACCCGGCCACCATCGAGAAGCTGAAGACCGACTCGAATCTGCTCAGCAGCATCCTGACCTATCACGTGGTGCCCGGACAGGCGAGCCCCGCTCAGGTCGTCGGCATGCACAAGACCGTGCAGGGCGGCCAGGTCGACGTGACCGGCATGGGCAACAACCTGAAGGTCAACAACGCAGGCGTGGTGTGCGGCGGCGTCCGCACGGCCAACGCGACCGTGTATCTCGTCGATACCGTCCTGATGCCCCCGGCCGCCTAGGTCACCCACTCCCCGAGCTGGGCCTCGCGCGAGCAGGCCCAGCTCGGCCATGAGAAGAGCGCCCCATGTTCACACTCGTCCTGATCGGCTTTCTCGGTGGCTTGCTCACCGGCATCTCGCCGTGCATCCTGCCGGTACTGCCAGTCATCTTCTTCTCAGGCGCCCAGGCCGGTGAGACGAAGGCGCGGCCGTACCGCGTGATCGGTGGCCTGGTGCTGAGCTTTTCAATAGTCACGCTTGTCGGCTCGGCGCTGCTGTCGCTGCTGCACCTGCCGCAGGACGCGATCCGTTGGGTCGCTTTGGTGGCATTGACGGCGATCGGCGTCGGCCTGATCTTCCCGAGAGTCGAAGTGCTGCTGGAGAAGCCGTTCTCACGGCTGCCGCAGAAGCAATTCGGTTCCGGCAGTGGTGGTTTCGGGCTCGGCCTGGCGCTTGGCGTGCTGTACGTGCCGTGCGCGGGCCCCGTGCTCGCGGCCATCGTGATCGCCGGCGCGACGGGCACCATCGGTCTACCGACTGTGGCGCTGACGCTGTCGTTCGCGGTCGGTGCCGCGCTACCGCTGCTGTTCTTCGCGTTGGCGGGCCGCGGTGTCGCCGAACGGGTCGCGGCTTTTCGCGAACGCCAACGCCAAATCCGAATCGCCGCAGGCGTTGTCACGATCCTGCTCGCCGTGGCACTGGTGTTCAACCTGCCCGCCGCGCTGCAACGCGCGATCCCCGACTACACCGCCAAAATTCAGGAAACCGTCGGCGGCGACGAGCAACTGCGCGAAAAGCTCAACCTGGGCGGCCTTGTCAACGACCAGAACAAGGAGCTGTCCAACTGCACCAACGGCGCGCCAGAGCTGGAAAGCTGCGGCGCCGCCCCCGACCTCACCGGGATCACCGGCTGGCTGAACACGCCGAACGGAACCGCCGTCGACCTGAAATCGCTGCGGGGCAAGGTCGTCATCGTCGACTTCTGGGCATACTCGTGCATCAACTGCCAGCGCGCCATCCCCCACATCGTCGATTGGTACAACGCCTACAAGGACGCCGGCCTGGAGGTCATCGGTGTACATACACCGGAGTACGCATTCGAGCGCGTACCCGCCAACGTCGCCAGCGGCGCCAGGGATCTGGGTATCACCTATCCGGTCGCGCTCGATCCCAACTACTCGACGTGGAGCAACTACCGCAACCGGTATTGGCCCGCCAAGTATCTGATCGACGCCAACGGAACCGTGCGCCACATCAAGTTCGGCGAGGGCGATTACGCCCAGACGGAAACCCTTATCCGCCAACTGCTTTCCGACGCGCACCCGGGCATCGCACTGCCGGCTCCCACCGATGCCGCTGACACGACTCCCCCACCGGATCTGACGCAGGAAACCTATCTGGGCGTCGGCAAGGTGGTGAACTACGGCGGCACCGGTAGCTATGACGAGGGCGCAACGACCTACGACTATCCGACGCGCCTGCCCGACGACACGTTCGCCTACAAGGGCGGTTGGAAGCTGGACTACCAGGGCGCGACGGCCAACGCTCGAAACTCGAGCATCGAACTGAACTACCGCGCCCGCAACGTCTACCTGGTAGTCGGCGGGACCGGCACGGTGATCGTCAACCGCGACGGCGAGTCCAAGCAGATGCCGGTCAACGGTCCCCCTACCCTGCGCCAGATCGCCGCCGACGACGAGGTCAACCGCAACACCCTCGAGGTGCAGTTGAGCCAAGGGCTGCAAGCGTTTTCATTCACCTTCGGGTAGGTCAGGTCGCACGGAAGTTCATCGCGACCCCGTTCATGCAGTACCGCAGCCCCGTCGGTTGCGGACCGTCGTCGAACACGTGGCCGAGGTGACCACCGCAGCGCCGGCAGAGCACCTCGGTGCGAGCCATGCCGATGCTGTCGTCGGAGCGCTCCAGTACGGCACCGTCGAGCGGGCGCCAGAAACTCGGCCACCCGGTGCCGCTGTCGAATTTGGTGTCAGAGGCGAACAGGTCGAGCGCGCAGCCCGCACAACTGAACACCCCATGCCCGTGCTCATCGTTGAGCGGGCTGCTGTACGGCATCTCGGTGCCTGCCCTGCGCAACACGTTGTACTGCTCAGCCGTCAACATCCGCTTCCACTCGGCGTCGGTATGAGTCACCTCGAAATCGACCGGCGGACTAGCCGTCGCCGACCGCGCGCATGCCGCGGCCGCAACGATGGTCGCCGACGCTGCGCCCACACCGACCAGGAATTGCCGTCGCGTCACACTCATCGAAGAAATCTATGCCCGAACGGGGCCATAACCGTTGTCCTAGAAGCAGTGTCACAGTTTGGTAAGGAATGATCCGATCGCTTGTGCACCTGAAGTCGCTAGCCTGAACCGATGAGGTTGACCGCCAAGACGGGCGGAATCGCCGCCCTGGCCGTGCTCGTGGCACTCGGTATCGCACTGTTTCCCGCAGGCGCGGCAACACCCGTGCCGGCACCCGTGCTCGACGAGCCTGTAGGTAGCCCGGGGACGAGCGAGACCGTGGTGCTGGCAGGCGGCTGCTTCTGGGGTGTACAGGGCGTATTTCAACACGTGAAGGGCGTCTCAGCAGCGGTCTCCGGCTACGCCGGTGGCGACGCGTCCACGGCCCAGTACGACACGGTGAGCACTGGTTCCACCGGGCACGCCGAGTCCGTACGCATCACCTATGACCCCAGCCAGGTGACGTTCGGTCAGCTGCTGCACGTGTTCTTCGCCGTTGTCCATGATCCGACGGAACTGAACCGGCAGGGGCCCGACGTCGGCGAACAGTATCGCTCGGCGATATTTCCCCAGAACGATATGCAGCAGCGGGTTACCGACGCGTACATCGCTCAACTCAACCAAGCGAAGGTCTTCGGTGGACCCGTCGTCACACAGACCAGGAGGGACTCCGGTTTCTTCCCCGCCGAGGACTACCACCAGGATTACCTCAACTCTCATCCGACCGCGGCGTACATCGCGATCAACGACATGCCGAAGCTAGACGCGCTGAGGCAACAGTTCCCGCAGCTGTACCGCGACCAACCGGTGTTGGTGCACGCGGTCACCCACTAATAGCGGCAGACGGATCGACGGTCGCCGCGATCTTGATGATCCGGTCACCGCGGACCGTCAGCACCAGCACCACGGCGAGCCTGCGGTCGGTGAAGCCAAGCACCTCGCCCGCAGGCCCGACGACGAGCGTCGCACCCTGGCCGAGGAAACGAAGAAGATTGGGCGCCACCGAATCCCGCCCGTGGTTGATCTGTGGAGGCGCACCGCTGACAAAGGTCGCCATCCCCCACACCGTGGGATCCAGCACCGCGGTCAAGGCTTGCAAGTCGCCGTTCGCACACGCGGTGATGAACCTCTCGGTGACGATCCGGTGCTCGACATCCGTCACATCGGCGGGCTGAGGCCGTGATCCCGCGGAATCAGCGAATTTCGCCCTCGCGCGTCGTGCAAGTTGACGACAGGTGCCGACCGGCCTGCCCACCGTCTCGGCGATCTCTTCGAACGGCATCTGGAACACGTCGTGCATGACGAACGCCACGCGCTCGCCGGGACTCAACCGCCGCAACACCTCCAGCAGCGCGGAGCGGACCTCGTCGTCGAGCGTGATCCGGTCGGCGGGATCGGCGTCCCGCGACACGGCGATGTCGAGAGCCCCCGACTCATCGGGTTGTTCGTGGCGGGCGCGCGCGGACCGCATCTGGTCCAGGCACAGCCGTCCAGCCACCACTGTCAGCCACGCACGGACGTCGTCGACTTGCGAGGCGCGTGACAACCGAAGAAATGCCTCCTGTGCGACGTCCTCGGCCTCGCCGACGTCGCCGAGCATCTGGTAGGCGAGGTTCACCAAATATGGGCGATGGCTGCGCCACGCCGCGTCCACCTCGGGTGCAGAACTCATGAGACTAAGACGAAGTGTCGGCGCGAAAAGTTACATCCGCCTGTGCCGGGCCGCCTGTGTAACTTTTCTCGACGCGACGTCGTCCTTGACTCCATGAACGCAATTCTCGTCACAGGCGCAACCGGCAACGTCGGCCGCCCACTCGTCAACGAACTCGCAACGGCCGGCGTGGAGGTGCGCGCCGTCACCCGACAACCCGATGCCGCCCGCTTTCCCGATGGCGTCAAGCTCGTGCGCACCGCAGCAGAGGGGTTAGCCGGCGCCTCGGCGGTATTCCTCAACTCGCGCGCGCTCGGCGACGAGTTGGAGGCGGTCGTCCGTCAGGCGCGCTTCGAGGGTGTCAGCCGACTCGTCGCGTTGTCGGCGATCAACGCCGACGACGACTTCGCGCGTCAGCCCTCACGGTTCCGCGGCGACCGCAACAAGGAAGTCGAGCAACTCGCCGTCGACTCCGGCTTGGAGTGGGTGAGCCTTCGCCCAACGGTGTTCATCACCAACTTCTTTGGCATGTGGGCACCCCAGATTCAGGCGGGCGACGTGGTCAGCGGACCGTATGCGACGGCGTCGACCGCACCGATCGTCGACCGTGACATCTCCGCCGTCGCGGCCAAGGCCCTGCTCACCGATGAACTCGTGGGCCGCAGGATTCCGATGACCGGACCGCAGGCTTTCACCAACACCGAGATGGTGGACATCATCGGATCGGTGCTTTCTCGCCCGCTGCGCTATCAGGAAGTCCCCGCGGACCTTGTTCGTCAGCGCTTCATCGGACTCGGTTTCTCCGCTGAATTCGCCGACGCCTATATCGCGTTTCTGGAGGCGACCGTCGAAAAGCCGGCGTTGGTCACGCACGAGGTGGAGAAGATCCTCGGCAGGCCCGCCGAGACATTCGCCGACGCGGTATCCGCTCATCAAGACCTCTTCATCAAACAGTAAGGGAGACAAGCCATGTCCGAGTTCCGGCCGCCGCGGTATCTCAAGCCGATGAACAAGTTCATGATGGCCGTGCAGAAGCTCGGCATCCCCACCGGCCCGGCGATGGTACTGACGGTGCCGGGCCGGAAAACCGGAAAGCCGCGCAGCACGCCGATGACGCCGTTCGAGCATGACGGCGGCCTCTATGTCGTCGCCGGCTATCCGGGGGCCGACTGGGCGTCCAACGCGCGCGCTGCGGGTGCTGGGACGCTGTCGCGCGGACGCAAGTCGCGGCGCGTAAAGATCGTCGAACTGGACGCGACGCAGTCGCGGCCGGTGCTGCGAGCGTTCGCCGTCAAGGTGCCCGTCGGCGTCGGCTTCGCCAAACGCGCGGGCCTGGTGCGCGACGGCGCCCCTGAGGAGTTCGCGGGCCTGGCCGGCCGGCTCACGGTGTTCCGGTTCGACCCTGGCGACTAGCCTCGTCGGGGTGGAGCTGACGGGCATCAGCTGGTGGTAACCGGCCCGTCCTGAAGCGCGCGCTGAATGACGACGTCACCTGAGCGGGTCCGCGCGTGCACGACAAGTGTCTGGTCACCATCGGCCGGACCGTCGGTCGACGCCAGCGAATTGCGCACTTCGCCCGATCCCGTCGTCAAATCCAGTTGGGCCGCAGTACCTTCGGCGATACCGACGACGAGCTCACCGCTGGCCGTATGCACGGACACACCGCCGTTGACGGCCGTTGCGACGCTGATGTCACCGGAAGCCGTCTGTGCGTCGACCTTGCCATGCAGGCGTTTGACGGTCAGGGAACCGCTTGCGGCACGGAACTTGATGTCGCCGTCGAGGTCTCCGATCGCAACATCACCGGATGCCGTCGAGACGGAAGCCAAGCCGTTGATCTCGCAGACGGTCAAACCTCCAGATGCGCTGTCCGCCTTCAGGTTTCCGTTCACAGCGCCGACTTCGAGATTCCCGCTCGCCGACGCGAACTTGCAGTCGGCGTATCGACCTTCGGCGGTGATGCACGCCGACGCCGACGATGCGTTGACCCGCGAGCCGGCGGGCAACGCAATGTCGACGACGACCGCTCCCCGGCGGGGGAACGCGAACCCGCGCTGGCTCGACACCCGCAGCGCACCGTTGTTGAAGTCGACGGACACCTGCTCGGCGGCCTTGACGTCATGGCTGCGGGTTTCATCGCGAGGCCGCACCTCGACGACCGTGTCGTCGCGGTCACTGGCGACCAGTCGCACAGCGCCTGCGGAAATCTCGACCGTCGCGGTGATCGGTTGGGGTGTAGCGAAAGTGGGCATCGTTTCTCCTCCTTGGTGTTGTGGACTAGCGGACCCAGCCGCTGAAGTGCTTGCCGGAATCGCCGCGTGGACGCCGGGACCCGCTGAGCGCCGCCGACACCGCGCGGACAAGCCACGCGTTCACCGAGAGTCCGTCGCCGCGTGCGGCAACGTCGACGCGGGCACGCAGGTGTTCCGGGAGCCGCAGCGTCACCCGCCAGGTGCCGCCGTCGTCGTCGGACTCGGGCATTACGGCGGCCGCGTCCGGCCCGTCCTCTATGCCGGTCGACACGCTGAACTCGGGATCGCGCCCGCGCAGTCGAACGTCGACCGAGCCGGGCGCGAGGTCGCGGGTGATCTGTTGCGCCGCCTCCGACAGCGCCTCGAGCAGGGCCAGCCGAATCGCCGATTCCAGCGGTGCGGTCAGTCGCTCGGCAAGCGCCTGCGCGTCCTGCCCCCCTGCGGCAGCCGCCACAGACAACTCGTGGCGCACCGAATCCACATACGGCTGCAATTCCATGGTGTCATGGTGACATCATTATGGTGTCACCACAAGCGTCAGTTTGACGCAGCGGCCAGTCAGGACCCCTTGAGCTGCTCCAATAGCCCGTGCAGATCGAGTTGGCCGCGGTGCGCCACCAGCGAGTCCCCTGGAAGCGGTCGATGTGAATGCCCGCGATCGAGACTTTGGTGCCGGTCGGCGCGATGCCCCGGAATTCACCGGTATGGGTGCCGGTGAATCGGCAGCGCGTTATGCCGTGCGAACCGTCGACGAGGACTTCTTCGATTTCGTGTTGACCATCGGGAAAGCCCCGAATGAACTCCTCCAGATGCGCCCGCCACTCGGCCCACCCGACGGGTTCCGAACTACCGACCTCAGCGACCAACCGGGGCGAGACCAACGCCTCGACGGTGTCCCAGTCGCGTCTGTCCAGCGCCGCGTAGAAGCACTCCACCAGTTCCCGGACCGCGTCATCGTTCGAATCAGGCACGAGGCCAACGATATTTACCCACGAACCTTGGCGATGATCGTTTCGGCGAACCGCTCGATCGGTTCGCGGTAACGCTCGACGCCGCCGGGCGCCAACTCCGCCCCCATCCACGGCACCGACATCACCTGGGTGATGCCGACTTCCTCGGCCCGCTTGTACAGGTCAGGCGTCGGCGGTTCGAGCAGCGCCAGCAGGATGTCGAACGGCTCGTTCTCGCGGCCGTATTCGCGGCGCAGTTTCTTCAGCCTCTCGGCGTAATCGACCGCGTCGTCCCATGCGTACGCGTAACCGACCCAGCCGTCGCACAGTCTGGCCGCGCGCCGCAGCGCGGCTTCGGATTCACCGCCGCACAGGATGGGCACCGGCGTCTCGGGATGGGGTTCGATCATCAGCTCGGGAACCTGGTAGTACTCGCCGCTCCAGGACACCCAGCCGCCGCGCCACAGCTCCCGCAGCGCAGGGATCATTTCGTTGAGCCGCTTGCCACGCGTATCGAAGTCCTGACCCAGCAGCTCGTATTCCTCACGCATCCACCCGACGCCGACACCGAGTGACACCCGGCCTTCAGACAGCACCGCGGCCGTCGCGACCTGTTTGGCGACCTCGATCAGCGGCCGCGCGGGCGCCACGTAGACCGCGTTCGAAAAGCGCAGCCGATGCGTCACCGCCGCCATCGCACCGGTCAGCACCCACGAGTCCGGCCAGGCAGTGTCTGGTGCCCACCCTGGCCTTCCCGTTGGTGAGTCGGGGTAGGGCGAGGACAGCTCGCGGGGATAGATCAGGTGGTCGGAACAGATCAGCCCGTCGTAGCCGGCCTCGTCGAACATCCGGGCCACCGCGATGATCTCGGTGGTCTTCATGAACGGTGTGCCGCTCCAAAACTGCATCCTGTTTCTTTATCTCGAAATTCGGGCAGCATCAATGGATGCCAACGCTGTTGTGGTTTCGGCGCGATCTGCGGCTGCGTGACCTGCCGGCGCTGCTTGACGCCGCGGCCCAGGACGGCGAGGTGCTGGCCTGCTATGTGCTGGACCCGCGGCTGACGGCTTCGGCTGGTTCACGTCGGCTGCAGTATCTGTACGACGCGCTACGGGATCTGCGTGGCTCTCTCGATGGGCGGCTGCTTGTCACCCGCGGTCGCCCGGAGAAGCGAATTCCCAAGCTAGCCAAGCAGATTGGCGCCACATCAGTGCACGTCTCGGCGGATTATTCGCCGTTCGGCCGCCGACGCGACGACGCTGTTCGCGACGCGCTGGGTGACGTCTCGCTCGAGGAGGCCGGGTCGCCGTACCTGGTGTCGCCAGGCCGGGTCGTCAAGAGCGACGGCACGCCGTACAAGGTGTTCACCCCGTTCTACGACGCTTGGCGGCGGCACGGCTGGCGACCGCCGGCCGACTCGAGCGCAAGCTCGGCGCGCTGGGTCGACCCAGCCGACGTGCCCGGCGGGGTGGACATCCCTGACGCCGGGGTGAAGCTGGAGCTGCCTGCCGGCGAGACGGCCGCCCACAGGCAATGGGCGAAATTCGTTGACAGCGAACTGGACAACTACGCCGAGCACCGCGACCGGCCTGACCTCGACGCCACCAGTCGGATGTCGGCGCACCTGAAGTTCGGCGCCATCCACCCGCGCACCATGGCCGCCGATCTGGACCGCGGCAAGGGCGCTCAGGCCTATCTACGCGAGCTGGCATTCCGTGACTTCTACGCCGCGGTGCTTCACGAGTGGCCCGACAGCGCGTGGTGGAACTGGAACAAGTCCTTCGACGCGATCCAGGTCGACGATGACCGAGAGCTGTTCGAGGCATGGAAGGCGGGCCGCACCGGCTTTCCGATTGTCGATGCCGGCATGCGCCAACTCGCGCAGACCGGCTTCATGCACAACCGGGTCCGGATGATCGTCGCGTCGTTTCTGGTCAAGGATCTGCACCTGCCCTGGCAGTGGGGCGCCCGGTGGTTTCTGGAGCAGTTGGTTGACGGCGACATCGCCAACAATCAACACGGTTGGCAGTGGGCCGCCGGCTGCGGCACCGACGCCGCGCCGTACTTCCGGGTGTTCAACCCCGCGACGCAGGGCAAGAAGTTCGATCCGGACGGCGCCTATGTTCGCCGTTGGGTGCCCGAGGTGGACGACGCCGACTATCCCGAACCGATTGTCGATCATGCATCAGAGCGGAAGGAAGCGCTGCGCCGCTACAGCCAGCTCACCTGACAGGGGTTTTTGTGGTCAAACGGGGGTACGGCTGCGCGTAGTAGACCTGTGCCAGAATGTCTGCAGACTCAGCCCGACCATGAGGAGTAACCGTGGCCAACACCGAGGTGGAACGACACACCGGCGTCGACGTCGAAGATGTGCCCTCCGCGGAGTGGGGCTGGTCCAAGGAGAACCACAAGCTGATCCACATCGGGGGGCTGCTGGCCGCCGGATTCATGCTGCTGATGCTGCGGGGCAATCACGTCGGCCACGTTGAGGACGGCTTCCTGATCGCGTTCGCGATCCTCATCCTGATCGCGGTGGCGCGTGACTGGTGGCTGCGCCGCCGGGGCTGGATTCGGTAGCGCGCTCAGACCGAGTAAAGCGGGCGGAAGGCCCCCGAGCCGATCCGGAAGAGCGTCTCGCTCGATGCGACCGTGTCCGCTGAGACGTCGGCGGCCACGAGCGCGTGCGCCTTGAAGGCCCGAGCGGCAGAACTCACCCGATGGTGGATCGCGTCAGTCTGACGGCCGAGCTCGGCCGGCCACGGCGAACCCCACACGGTGACTTCGGTGAGTCCGCGCTTCAGCACGTGGACAACCTCGTCTCGGACCCGCTGATCGGCAGCCAGCAGTTCGGCGCTGACGGCCAGCGCACCGACGCGCGATGAGCTGCGAACCATCGACAGAAAGCCCTCGTTCACGTCTCGTGCCGTCGCACCCAGAATCGTCAGCGGTCGGGGGTCGCCTCCGTCGGCGACCATCACATTGACATCCCAGCCGGCCCTCGCGCGGTCATACAGCCAACCGCCCGCCGACTGCACGACATCCTCGGCGCTGGCAGCGAGAACGTTGAGTTGGTACCGGAGCACCCTGCTTGCGGCCGCGCGATCGATGCCCGCGGCGGTCTTGTCGTCGGCGATGACGGATCGGGTTGCCATGCCTAGAGCGTGACACTTCTGTCATGATCTGTAAAGGTTAGATTTTCCTGGCCAAACGCCGTCCGGCCAACCGGCTGGTCGAAAATCCTGACTTGTGCCGAGCGGTCAGCCCGCGGCGGCGGCCAGCGGCATAGCCGCTCCGATGGGTGTCAGGTCAGTGGACAGCCCTGCGGCGCTGCGTATTTCGACGAAGGCGTCGACCATCGCGTCGGTGGCCTCATGCGGGTCGTCGAGCGTGAGATCGTCGGTCAGCACCGAGATCGCGAGCTGGTCGACGTAGCTCCACACCGTGATGTTCATCCCGCTGCCCACCACCACCGGTCCAACAGAATAGATTTCGCTGACCGTCGCGCCCTCGATGTTGCCGCGTTCACGCGGACCGGGCACATTCGAGATGACCAGATTCATGACGCTGGCCGACTCGAGTCGGCGTGCCTGCCTACGGAACAGTCCGGGCGCGAGCGCGGGGGGAAGATAGGACAGCCAGGCAGGCAGCACCGTCGGCCCCAGAAGTTGGTTGTTTTCTTTCGCAATGGCGGTCGCCACCGACGTCAACTCCACCCGCTTGAGCGGATCATCGATGTGCACCGGCAGGGACGGCGTCATATATGTAAATTCGTTGCCCACCAACCGTTCCGGCGAAGGGTTGTAGCTCACCGGCACTCCGGCGATCAGTGGTGAATCGGCCGTGCCGTCGTAGCGCAGCAGCAGTTGACGTAGAGCTCCCGCCGCGGTCGCCAACACGATGTCATTGAGGGTGACGCCGAGGTGCTTGCTCGTTTCCTTCACGTCCGCCAACGCCAGCGGTGCCGTTGCGAACCGGCGGCCCGGGGACACGACATGGTTGATGAAGCACTGGGGCGGGGCGAAGTTGCGGGCGAGATCCGGATGTTGGCCGCGTTCCTTCGAGCGACTCCGGACCCGCGACACACCGCGGGCTGTTTCGCGCACGAGCCGGGGCAGTTTTCCGATCAGTCGCACGTGATCGCGACCGGCCGCCTTCAGCAGGCTGCCCCGCGTCTGCGCCGACGGGTCGGTCAGCGTGGCGGGCATGGCTTGCGGCGGCGCCATCGCCTTGGCCATCTGGTTGGCCGATGCCACCCCGTCGGCCAGCACGTGGTGGACCTTGTGAATGATCGCGATGCGGTTGTCGGCCAGCCCCTCGGCGACATACATCTCCCACATGGGGCGGCTGCGATCCAGCGGGGCACTGGCGATCTCGCCGATCAGCTGATCCAGCTCGCGGCGTCCGCCAGGAGCGGGCACCCGCGCGCGGCGCAGGTGATAGTCGAGGTCGATGTCTTCGTTCTCCACCCACATCGGGTGATGCAGTTTCAGCGGTATGTCGACCAGTTGGTAGCGAAGCGCGGGCAGCGTCATCAATCGCGGATAGGCGACTTCGCGGAACAGATCGAAGGTGAATCCGCCCTCGACGGCGGACACGTCGAGGATGCCGATCTTGAGCGTGTGCATATGAACCTCGGGCGTCTCGCTGTAGAGCATCAGCGCGTCGACGCCATTGAGTCGCCTCATGTCCCACCCCGATCGTCGGTGACCCCTGCCCTATTGCACTCCTTACAGATGCCCACCATGCGGCTTCGGCGAACATTCAGCCCGACAGCGACACTTCACGCACAATCTGTAAAGCTTTGGCAATGAGTCTCGTCGCCGGACGCGGTCCACTCAGTAAGGACCCCGCAGGCTGGTTCTCGCCTCCCCTACCCGGAGAGGTCGTCTTCATCGAGCCGCACCGGCGCCGTGTGCAGGCCATCAGCAACGGGCAGACGGTCATCGACACCGAGCGGGCGTTGCTCGTGCACCGGCGCGACCACCCACTGAGCTACGCGTTCCCGGCCGAGGACGTCGGCGGCCTGCCAAGCGAAGCCGAACCGCAGGCTCCCGGGTATGTCCACGTGCCGTGGGACGCGGTCGACACCTGGCTCGAGGAGGGCCGCCAACTCGTCCATTACCCGGCCAACCCGTACCACCGCGTCGACTGCCGACCGACTCACCGCCAGTTGCGTGTCGACGTCGCAGGCACCGGCCTGGTCGACACCGCGGACACGGTGATCGTTTTCGAGACCGCGCTTGAGCCTCGCCTCTATGTCGACCCGTCGCTGGTCCGCACCGACCTGTTGCGCCGTACGGAAACGACGTCCTATTGCAACTACAAGGGCTACGCGACGTACTGGGCGGCGGTCGTTGGCGACACCGTGGTCGACGACGTGGCGTGGAGCTACGAGGACCCACCGCCTGAGTGCCTGCCCATCAAGGGATATCTCAGCTTCGACGCGGCCCGTGCCGAGGTAGTCGCGGAGCTTCCTGCTATGTGACGCCCGTCACAGCAAGGTGCGTGACCTCGTAGCCTACGGTTCCGTCACCGTAGGTTGCCGTGGTTACGGTTGCGTACGTTTTGCCTGGTCCGCCACACTTTTCGCAGTTTGCCAAGCGAAGGGAAAAGCGTTGGGCCACTACCTCACCAATCTCCGTGACATCGAGTTCAACCTGTTCGAGGTGCTGAACATCGGCGGTGTTCTCGAGTCCGGGGGCTATGGCGATCTGGACGCCGACACGGTGCACACGATGCTCGACGAGGTCGCGCGGCTTGCAGACGGCCCGGTGGCCGAATCCTTCGCCTCGGCCGACCGCAAGCCGCCGGTCTTCGACCCTGAGCACCACACCATCAGCGTGCCAGGCGAATTGGCCAAGTCGGTGCAGGCGGTCAAGGACGCCGAGTGGTGGCGCATCGGCCTGCCCGAGGAGATCGGCGGGGTGCCCGCGCCCAGGGCATTGGTGTGGGCGGTCAACGAAATGCTGCTGTGCGCCAACCCGTCCGCCGCGTTTTGGTGGGCGCTGGGGCCCGCGATGGCGCTCGCGCTGTACGAAGAGGGCAACGACCAGCAAAAGCATTGGGCTGCAGTGGGTTTGGAGCGCGGCTGGGCAGCCACCATGGTGTTGACCGAGCCTGACGCGGGCTCCGACGTCGGCGCTGGGCGCGCCAAGGCCATCGCCCAACCCGACGGCACCTGGCACATCGAGGGTGTGAAGCGGTTCATCTCCGGCGGCGACGTCGGAGATACCGCCGAGAACATCTTCCATCTGGTGCTGGCCCGGCCCGAGGGTGCCGGACCGGGCACCAAGGGCCTGAGCCTGTTCTATGTGCCACAGTTCCTGTTCGACCCCGACACCTTCGAGCTCGGCCCACGCAATGGCGTCTTCGCGACCGGGCTGGAGCACAAGATGGGGCTGAAGTCCTCCCCCACATGCGAATTGACGTTCGGCGCCCATGGCGTCCCCGCCGTCGGGTATCTGGTTGGCGACGTCCACAACGGCATCGCGCAGATGTTCACCGTCATCGAGAACGCGCGGATGACAATCGGTGTCAAAGCGGCGGGCACACTGTCGACGGGCTACCTCAACGCGCTGGCGTTCGCGAAGGAGCGGATCCAGGGGGCCGATCTCACCCAGATGACCGACAAGTCGGCGCCCCGAGTGACGATAATCCACCACCCGGATGTGCGCCGCAGCCTGATGACGCAGAAGGCCTACGCCGAGGGGCTGCGGGCGCTGTACATGTATGCCGCCGCCCACCAGAACGACGATGTGGCTCAGCAGGTTTCGGGCGCAAGTGCCGAGATGGCGCACCGCGTCGACGACCTGCTGCTTCCGATCGTCAAGGGCGTGGGATCCGAACGCGCATACGAACTGCTCACCGAGTCGCTGCAGACGCTCGGCGGTTCGGGCTTCCTGCAGGACTACCCGATCGAGCAGTACATCCGCGACGCCAAGATCGACTCGCTCTACGAGGGCACCACCGCGATCCAGGCGCTGG
>Ga0207641_10001666_pt1 | contig 21634 bp, 22 predicted proteins | sample KBSSwiS62_FD_184306 | JGI IMG/M metagenome (GOLD analysis project Ga0207641, IMG submission 184306) | Switchgrass rhizosphere microbial communities from Kellogg Biological Station, Michigan, USA - KBS Switchgrass S6-2 (SPAdes) (version 2) | ecosystem: Host-associated > Plants > Roots >... | reverse complement strand
GGCCGACAGCGAGTGGGAGATCGGCCCGGCCCGGATCCGCGCCGCCTCGGTCTCCCACCGCGGGCCGACGCTCGGCTACCGGATCGACGACGGCGACTCCTCACTCACCTACATCCCCGACCACGAGCCCGGCCTCGGCGCCGACCTCGACCGGCTCGAGGACGACTGGATCTCCGGCTTCGCCCTCGCCCGGGGCACCTCGATGCTGATCCACGACGGCCAGTACACCGACGCCGAGTACCCCGACCACCTCGGCTGGGGGCACTCGCCGCTACGCGACGCGCTCGCCTTCGCCCGCCGCACCGAGGCCGAGCGCACCGTCCTCTTCCACCACGACCCGATGCACTCCGACGAGTTCCTCGACCGCTTCGGCGCCGAAGCGCGGGAGCGCTGGGCGGAGCTGGGCGGCGACCCTGCGGCGATCGAGCTGGGCGTCGAGCGGGCCGAGTACGAGTTGCCGGCGCGGGTGGCGAAACCCGTCGCCACCGCCTGAGCGGACCCTTCCCCCACGTTAGGCTCGGAGCCATGCCGTCTTCCACGATCGAGGCCGCCGCCGCCGAGTCGGAGCTGATCGGCGCCGCCCTGGAGACGGCGGAAGCGGCGCACTCCGGCCAGACCCGCCGTGGCAGCGGCGGCATGGCCTACATCCACCACCCGGTCGCCGTCGCCGAGCTGCTGGCCGCCCAGGGCTTCGGTGAGCGGGCGGTCGCCGCCGCTCTCCTGCACGACGTCGTCGAGGACAGCGAGGCCAGCGTCGAGGAGATCTCCTCCCGCTTCGGGCCCGAGGTCGCGGCACTGGTCGCGGCCCTGACCGAAGACGAAGCGATCGAGCCCTTCGAGGCCCGCAAGGACGCCCACCGCCGCCATGTCGTCACCGTCGGCGGCGACGCGCTGGCGATCTACGCCGCCGACAAGCTCTCCAACATCCGCGTCCTGCGCCGCTCCATGGCCAGTGAAGGCGAGGCCGCCGGCGAGGAGTTCGAGGTGCCGCTCGACGTCAAGGAAGCGGTCTGGACGGCCGACCTGGAGATGCTGCGCCGCGAAGTGCCGGAGCTTCCCTTCGTCGACGACCTCGGCGCCGAGCTGCGGCGCCTGCGGGAGACCCGGGCTACCCCGCGTCCGAATCCGGCGGATCCGGCTCCTCCTCGGAGCTGAGCCGGCGCTTCAGCGGCAGCAGGTACCAGAACATCGCGAAGGTGAGCAGGGCGAGGCCGCCGGTCACCGCGGTCGCGAGGGCGCCGTAGAGGACATCGGTGATCAACACGATCGCCCCGGTCATCGCCAGGGCGAGGGTGCCGATGCCAGCGATCGCGAAGCGGTTGGCGAGGGTGACGAGGTGGTCCTTCTGCTGCATGCGGAAGGTGATCCGGTGGTAGGCGGACGGGGAGATCAGCAAGACCGCGGTGATTGCCGTCAACAGCAGCGTCACGAAGTAGACGGTCTGCTGGAAGGAGGTGATCTTGGTGAAGTTCTGCTGGAACGGCACCGCCAGCAGGAAGGCGAAGAGGACCTGGACCCCGGGCAGGACCACCCGCAGCTCCTGCAGCAGCTCGCTGAGGTTGCGGTCGAGGCGCTCCCCCTCCGTCTCGTCCCGTCCTGAGCCCCGGTCAGCCATAGCGGTCACCATAGGCGAAGTGAAGACCGCCGTCGTCCTCTTCAACCGCGACCTCCGCGTCCACGACAACCCGGCGCTGGCAGCTGCCGCCCGGGCCGGGCGCACGGTGCCGCTGTTCGTCTTCGACGAGAATCTGCTCGGCTCGCGCTTCGCGGCGCCGAACCGGGTCGCCTTCATGCGCGAGGCCCTGCTCGACCTCGACGAGGCCCTGAAGCGGGTGGGCGGGCGGCTCTTCGTGCGCCGCGGCGATCCGGTCGCCGAGGCGCTGGGCGTGGCCCGCGAGTGCGGGGCCGAGGAGCTCCATGTCAGCGCCGACCACAGCGCCTACGCGAGCGCGCGCGAGCGGCGACTGGCCGCCGCCTGCGCCGAGGAGCGGATCGGCTTCCACGCCCACCCCGGAACGACGATCGTGCCGCCCGGGGCGGTCTCCCCCGGCGGCGGCGACCACTTCAAAGTCTTCACCCCCTACCACCGGGCCTGGAGCGAGCTGCCACCGCGGCGGCGGGTCGGGCCGCCGCGCCGGCTGGCGGTGCCGGGCCGGCTCCGCGCGGGACAGATCCCGGCCCTGGAGAAGCTGACGAGCGGCGGCACCTCGCCCGAGCGGGCGAGCGGCGGCGAGCGGGAGGGCCGCCGCCTCGCCCGGGCCTTCCTCCGCGACGGCCTCGGTGCCTACAACGAGCGCCACGACGACCTCCCCGGCGACGGCACCTCGCGGCTCAGCCCCCACCTCCGCTTCGGCTGCGTCTCGGCGCTGGCGCTGATGGAGGAAGCGCGTGAGCGCAAGGGCGGTGGGCCCTTCGTGCGCCAGCTCTGCTGGCGCGACTTCCACCACCAGGTGCTGGCCGCCAACCCCTCCCTCCCCCGTCGCGACTACCGCCCGCGCGGGGACCGCTGGTCGCGCTCACGGCGGGCGCTGGAGGCCTGGCGGGAAGGACGGACCGGCTACCCGGTCGTCGACGCCGCGATGCGCCAGCTCGCCGCCGAGGGCTTCATGCACAACCGGGCGCGGATGGCCGTCGCCTCCTTCCTGACCAAGGACCTCTACGTCGACTGGCGGGCGGGCGCCTGGCACTTCTGGGACCTGCTCAGCGACGGCGAGATCGCCAACAACGCCGGCAACTGGCAGTGGGTGGCGGGCACCGGCAACGACACCCGGCCCAACCGCGTGCTCAGCCCCGTGCGCCAGGCCGAACGCTTCGACCCCGACGGCGTCTACGTGCGCCGCTACCTGCCGGAGCTGGAGCAGGTCCGCGGCAAGGCGATCTTCCGCCCCTGGCTGATGGAAGGCTTCGGCAAGCTCGACTACCCGGAGCCGATCGTCGACCACGACGAGGCCGTGGCGGCCTTCAAAGCACGGCGCGAGGGCGCGTAGGATCGGGCGATGGGACGGTTGGCGGTGATTCTCGGCAGCAACGCGCTCGGGCCCGGCGGCGCGGAGATCGCGGCGGCGGCGGCCGAGCACGGGGCGGCGATCGTGCAGCGCCACGGAGCCGCCGGCGCCCCCTATGTCCTCCCGCACGAGATCGACCACGCCGCCAACCTGCGGCCGCTGGCCGAGCAGGGCTGTGACCGGGTGCTGGCGATCGGCTCGGTCGGCTCGCTCAGCCCAGCGCTGCCGGTTGGCAGCCTGATCTGCCCCGACGACTTCATCGCCCTCCACCTCGGCCCCTCGACTTTCACCGACGCCCGCGCCCATTCCGCCCCCGGCTTCGACCCGCGCTGGCGCGCCGAAGTGCTCGAGGCCTGGGAGGCGGGCGGCCAGGCGCCGCGCGACGGCGGCGTCTACTGGCAGACGCTCGGGCCGCGCTTCGAGACCCCGGCCGAGATCCGCCTGATCGCCCCGCACGCCGACGTGGTCGGGATGACGATCGCCGCCGAGTGCGTCGTCGCCGGCGAGCTCGGCCTCGCCTACGCGGCGCTCTGCGTCGTCGACAACCTCGCCAACGGCATCGAGGGCGGCAAGCTCGACGTCGCCGGCCTCGAGGACGACCGCATCGCCAACGCGACCCGCCTGCGCGACGGTCTGGCGGCGGTGTTGCCGCAGCTGGGCGCGGTCGGACGGTGAGCCTGGCGGTCAGCGGCGCCGTCCTCGACGGCGAGACCGTCGGCCTGCGCTGCGCCGACGGGCTGATCGCCGAGCTCGGGCCGGAGGTCGCGCCCCAGCCCGGGGACGAGACGATCGACGCCGCCGGCGCCCACCTGGTCGCGCCGATGCTCAACGGCCACACCCACGCGGCGATGACGCTGTTCCGCGGCAGCGGCGGCGACCTGCCGCTGATGCCCTGGCTGCAGGAGCGGATCTGGCCGGTCGAGGCGAAGCTCGACGAGGAGGACGTCTACTGGGGCGCGCGCCTGGCCTGTGCCGAGATGACCCGCACCGGCACCACCCGCTTCTGGGACATGTACTGGCACCCGGAGGCGACCGCGCGGGCGGTCGCCGACGCCGGCCTCAGGGCCACCGTCGGAGCGCCGCTGTTCGACGCCGACGGCGACGCCGCCGGGATGCGGGAGACGGCGCTGCGCAGCCTCGAGCAACTGGGCGAGATGGGGCCGGCGGTCTCGCCGGCCCTGGCCCCGCACTCGATCTACACGGTCAGCGAGGAGTCGCTGCGCTGGATCGCCGAGCTCGGGGCCGAGCGGGAGCTGCCGGTCCAGATCCACCTGGCCGAGACCGAGCACGAGGTCGAGCGGTGCCTCGCCGACCACGGCGAGCGCCCGGCCGCCTACCTCGACCGCCTCGGGATGCTGGGCGAGCGCACCGTGCTCTCGCACGGGGTCTGGCTCGACCGCGAGGAGCTGGAGCTGATCGCCGCCCGCGACTGCACCGTCGTCGCCAACCCGGTGGCGAACATGAAGCTCGCAGTCGGCGGCGTCTTCCCCTACCCGGCGGCGCGGGCGGCCGGGGTCGCGATCGGGCTCGGCACCGACGGCGCCGGCTCCAACGACTCGCTCGACCTGCTCGCCGACCTCAAGCTCTTCGCCCTCTCCCAGAAGCACGCGGCCGCCGACCCGACCGCGATCGCGGTCGGCGACGCCTGGGCGATCGCCACCGGCACCCGGGCGCCGCTGCTCGGCGCCGGCGCCCCGCTCACGGTCGGCGCCGCCGCCGACTTCCTCCTGCTCGACCCGGGCGCGCCCGAGCTGGCGATCGGCGAGCTCGCCTCCAACCTCGTCTACGCCGCCTCCGGCGCGGTCGTCGACACCACCGTCGTCGGCGGCCGGGTGCTGATGCGGGGCGGGGAGGTGCCGGGGCTCGGCGAGATCCGCGCCCACGCCCGCGAGCGCGCCCGGCGCCTCGGCCTCGCCTGAGGCCCCCAGCCCCCACTCCGGCCAGTATTTGATTTCCGTCACATCGCGCGTAAATCCCGCGCCCGCTGGGTATAGGCTCGCCTCCAGTGTCCGAGGCCCAGGCCACTAGCGAGTCCCAGCCCCAGCCCGGAGCCTCCTCCGTCAGCTACGAGGGCGCCACCAAACGCTACGGCGGCTCCGCGACGCCGGCGGTCGACAACCTCACCCTGGAAGTCCCCGCCGGAGAGATCTGCGTCCTCGTCGGCCCCTCCGGCTGCGGCAAGACGACGGCGATGCGGATGGTCAACCGCACGGTCGAGATGAGCGAGGGCGACATCCGCGTCGGCGGTGAGTCGGTGCGCGACAAGGACCCGGCGAAGCTGCGGCGGGAGATCGGCTATGTGATCCAGCAGATCGGCCTCTTCCCCCACCGCACGATCGCCGAGAACATCGGCGCCGTGCCGCAGCTGCTGGGCTGGAAGAAGGAGCGCACGCGGGCCCGCACCAGCGAGCTGCTGGAGCTGATCGGGCTCGATCCCGAGCTCGGCGAGCGCTACCCGGTGCAGCTCTCCGGCGGCCAGCAGCAGCGCGTCGGCGTCGCCCGCGCTCTCGCCGCCGACCCCCTGGTGATGCTGATGGACGAGCCCTTCGGGGCGATTGACCCGATCGCCCGCGAGCGCCTGCAGAACGAGTTCCTGCGGCTGCAGGCGCAGGTGCGCAAGACCGTCCTCTTCGTCACCCACGACATCGACGAGGCGATCAAGATGGGCGACCGGATCGCGATCATGAAGGAGGGCGGCAGGGTCGAGCAGTACGCGACGCCGGCCGAGATCCTGATGGCACCGGCGACCGAGTTCGTCGAGGACTTCGTCGGCGCCGACCGGGCGCTGAAGCGACTGGCGCTGATGCGGGTCTCCGACATCGACCTCTGGGAGGCGCCGCTCGCCCACGTCGGCCAGGCGACCACCGAGGTCCGGGCGAAGCTGGCCGAGCCCGACGTCGAGGTCCCCTACCCGCTGCTGGTCGACAGCGAGCGCCGCCCGCTCGGCTGGCTCTCCGAGCGCGACCTCCGCGCCGAGACGGTGCCCGCCAAACCGGACTCCCCGCTCGGCCCGCTGCTCGATCGCGACGACATCATGCGCGACGCCCTCGCCGACCTGCTCCAGGGCGAGGCCCAGTACGCGGCCGTGGTCGACCACGAAGGCCGGATCGACGGCGTGCTCTCGGTCGAGATCATCTCCGAGTTCCTCAAATCCCCCGCGGCGAAGACGGAGGAGCACAGCGCCGTGGAGCGCCCCCATGGCTAGCCTCGCGGCGCTGCCGCTGGCGGCGGCGGGGCAGGTCGGCGAAGGCTTCTTCCACGAACGGACGCCCGGGAACCGCCCCTGCCAGGCGAACCCCAGCCACCTCTTCTGCTGGGACTGGGCGCGGGAAAACATCGACCGCTACGGAACGCCGGCGCTGCAGCAGCTCGAACTCGTCCTGATCTCGGTCGTGCTCGGCTTCCTCGTCGCCTTCGCCCTCGCCCTGCTCGCCCATCGCCGCCGCTGGCTGCGGCCGCCCCTACTGGCCGGAACCGGGGTCCTCTACGCGATCCCCAGCATCTCCTTCTTCCTGCTGCTGCTGCCGATCACCGGGCGCAGCCGCGAGACGGCGATCATCGCCCTCAGCGCCTACACGTTGCAGATCATCTTCCGCAACGTCACCGTCGGCCTCGAGAACGTTCCCGAGTCCGCCAAGGACTCCGCCCGCGGCATGGGCATGACCGAACGCCAGATCCTCTGGCGGGTTGAGATACCCCTGGCGACGCCGGAGATCATCGGCGGCCTGCGGATCGCGACGGTCAGCACGATCGCGATCGCGACCCTGGCGGTCTTCGTTCACGCGGGCGGCCTTGGCACCCAGATCTACGGCGCGGCGAACCTCCGCTTCCCGACCTCGATTCTGATCAGCATCGTGATCGTGATGGTGATGGCCTTCATCTTCGACGCGGCCCTACTGACCATCCAGTACTTCACGACGCCCTGGCGCCGGGCGAGGGCATCGTGAGTATCGCGACGCCGCTGTTCGCCTCTTTCGGCGGGGCGATCGAATTCATCTTCACCCCCCAGACCTCGAACGTCACCGGGGGCAAAGGCGTCGGTGGCCTCGACCAGGTGATCGAACTGCTCCTGGCCCAGCTCGAAGTCACGGTGCTGGCACTGGCGCTCGCGATCCTGATCGCCCTCCCTGCCGGCCTTTTCTTCGGCCACCGGGGCAAGGGGGAACTGGTCGCCGTCGGCCTCGGCAATGCCGGGCGGGCGATCCCGGAGCTCGGCCTGATCGCGCTGATGGCGGCGGTTATCGGCGTCGGGCTCTTCAACCTCACCGTCGTCCTGGCGATTCTCGGCATCCCGCCGATCCTGGTCAACACCTTCGTCGGCATCCGCGAGGTCGATCGCTCGACCGTGGATGCGGCGCGGGGGATGGGCATGACCGAGCTCGAGATCGTCCGCAGGATCGAGGCGCCGATGGCGGTGACGAGCATCTTTACCGGCATCCGAACCTCGACGATCGCGATCGTCGCAACGGCGACGATCGCGCCCCTGGCAGGGGTGGCGACGCTCGGCGAATTCATCCTCGGCGAAAACGTCTACGGCTCCAACGGCGTCCTCGCCGGCGCGATTCTGGTAGCACTTCTCGCCCTCGCCCTCGAGTTCTCGCTCGCCGGGCTACAGCGACTACTCACTTCCAAGGGCCTTAAGTTGCGGGCCGCTTGACCCGTCCGAAAACACACAAGGAGGCACCACAGTGAGGTTCGACAAAACGAGGCTGGGCATGGTGTTCGCGATGCTGGCCGTGCTGGCGATCGGCGTCAGCGCCTGCGGCAGCAGCAGCGACAGCAGTGACTCCACCGCGAGCGAAACGGGCGGCGAAGGGTCCGCCATCGTCTCCAACCCAGACAACGCCAAGGTGAGCCTCACGATCGGCTCGAAGAACTTCCCCGAACAGGAAATCCTCGGGGAAATCTACACCCAGGCCCTGGCCGCGGCGGGATACAAGGCCAAGAGCGATCTCAGTCTCGGCTCCGAAACCGTCGCCCACAAAGCTGTGCAGTCGGGCGCGGTCTCCGGTTACCCGGAGTACGCCAGCACCGCCCTCACCTCCTTCTTCGGGCTCGAACCGGAAGAAGTCCCCTCCGGCGGCACCGAAGCGTGGGAAAAAGCGAACGAAGAATTCGAAAAAGAAGGCCTGGTCGCCTTTGAACCGACCCCGTTCGCCAGCGCCAACGCGGTCGGCACCCTGAAGAAGACGGCTGAAAAGTACGGCCTCAAGGACGTCTCCGACCTCGAAGGCGTCTCCGAAAAACTGTCCCTCTACGGCTCCCCCGAGTGCCGCCAGCGGATCGACTGCCTGGCCGGACTGGAAGAACTGTACGGGCTCAAATTCAAGTCCTTCCACCCGGTTGACATCAGCCTCCGCTACACGGTGCTGGAAAAGGGCCAGGCCGACCTCTCGATCCTCTTCACCACCGACCCACAGCTGTCGGCCGAAAAGGACAAGTTCGTGATCCTCGAAGACGACAAGCACGTCTTCCCCTCCGGGAACGTGATCTTCGTGACCTCGCCCAAGGTCGTGTCGAAGGCCGGGCCGGACTACGAAAAGACGATCCTCGAGGTCCAGAAGGGCCTGACGCTGCCGGTCGTGCAGGAGTTGGACGCCCGGGTCGAACTCGAAAAACAGACGCCCAAAGAAGCCGCTGCGGCGTACTTGAAGTCAGCGGGATACACCGAATAGCGATCAGTGGAGGCCGGCGAGAGGGACTCGCCGGACGAACAGCGGGGAGTGTCCGGCGAGTCCCTCTCGCCGGCCTCCCCACTGGGGCTAGGCAGTGAGTTCGGCGGTGCTCGGGTTCGCCTGACGGCTGCGGATGCGAGAGAAGGAGACGTGGGCGGCCCAGGCGGCGGAGAGGCCGGTGATGCCCGCCAGTAGGAGCGCCACCCGGGGGTCGTAGGTTTCGGCCAGCCAGCCGGTCAGCGGGCCGCCGATCGGGGTCGAGCCGAGGAAGACGACCGAGTAGAGGGCCATCACCCGGCCCCGCATCTTCGGCGCCACCGCCAGCTGCAGGGTCGAGTTGATCGTCGCCGCGAAGGTGACGGCGGCGGCCCCGAGCAGGGCCAGCATCGGGATCTCGAAGGCCAGTGAGGGCATCGCCGCCGCCAGCAGCCCCGAGACGCCGAAGGCGAGGGCGCCGCCGGCGATCAGGCGCGGGCCGGTCTGGCCGTGGGCGCCGTTGACGAGGGCGCCGGCGATCGAGCCGACCGCCATCGCCGAGACCATCACCGCGTAGGTACCGGCGCCGCCGCCGAAGCTGAATTTGGCCAGCAGCGGCAGCACCACCTGGAAGTTGAAGCCGAGCGTTCCGACCAGCGCCATCAGCGCCAGCGGCACCGCCAGCTCGGGGGTGCGGAGGACGTAGCGCAGCCCGGCCCGGATCGCCCCCGGCTCCCGCGGGGCGACCGGCTCGGTGTGCAAGCCGGCGGGGTCCATCCCCCAGAGGGCGACGATCATCGCCACGAAGGTGAGCGCGTTGAGCGCGAAGCAGGGGACGACGCCGAAGCCGGCGATCAGCAGCCCGGCCAGGGCCGGCCCGACGATCCGCGCCATCTGCACGATCACGCTGTTGAGGCTGACCGCGTTGACGACCCGGCCGGGGCCGACCATCTCCATCACGAAGCTCTGCCGGGCCGGGTTGTCGATCGCGTTGACACTGCCCATCGCGAACACCGCGAGAAAGACCATCCAGGGCGCGACGACCCCGGTCGCGGTGACCGCGAAGAGGCCGACGGCGGGGATAGCCATCAGCGCCTGGGTCGTGATCAGCAGCTTCCGTTTCGGGAAGCGGTCGGCCAGCAGCCCGCCCCAGGCGCCGATCAGCAGCATCGGCAGAAACTGCAGCGCCGTGGTCAGGCCGACCGCGATACCGCTGTCGGTCAGGGTCAGGATCAGCCAGATCGCCGCCACCGTCTGCATCCAGGTGCCGGAGAGCGAGATCAGCTGGCCCGTGAAGTAGCGCCGGTAGTTGGGAACCTCGAGCGAGTTGAAGGATCGGCGCAGCGCGGCACTCACGGGCGGCCGCGCCGGGCCGGCGCGTCTTCACTCTCCAGCATGCCCTCGAGAATCTCCGCCGCCCGCTCCAGCACCGCCAAGTCGGCCGCGGGCATGTCGCGCATGCGCCGGGCCAGGTAGGCGTTCTTGCGCCCGCGCAGGCGGCGCAGGCGCTCGCGGCCGGCGGCATTGACGCTGACCAGGGCGCTGCGGCCGTCGGCGGGGTCCGGCGTGCGCGCGATCAGCCCCTCCCTTTCGAGGCAGCCGAGCGTGCGGGTCACGGTCGGGCGGCGCACCCGCTCCAGCTTCGCCAGCTCACTCGGCGTCAGCGGCCCGTGGCGCTCGATCGTCGCCAGGGCCGAGGTCGAGGTCGGGGTAAGCCCGGTCGCCTCCGCCGCCGCCTCCTGGCGCAGCCGCCGCGCCGTCCGCACGATTCCGAGCCGCAGCTGCGCCGCGGCGTCGGTGAGGGAGGTGTCGGTGGCCTTCGGAGTCATTAGTTAGCGTTGGTAATTAGTTTAGCAAATTACTTTCCCTTTAGCCAGCGATAGATAGCGTGGGCGCGGTGAGCGAGGTGGCGATAAGCGTCAGCGGTCTGCGCAAGTCCTACGGCGAGAACGAAGCCGTCCGCGGACTCGACTTCGAGGTCGCGGCCGGCGAGGTCTTCGGCTTCCTCGGGCCCAACGGCGCCGGCAAGACGACGACGATCGAGATCCTCGAGGGCTACCGCGAGCGCAGCGCCGGCGAGGTCGCGGTCTTCGGGGTCGACCCCGCTGCGCCCACCCGCGCCTGGCGCAACCGCGTCGGCCTCGTCCTGCAGGAGTGCGAGCTCGACCCGCTCTGGACGGTGCGCGAGGCGGTCGCCCTCTTCGCCCGCTTCTACGCGGCGCCGCGGCCGGTCGAGGAGACGATCGAGCTGGTCGGCCTCGGCGACAAGCGCGACGCCCGCATCGGCACCCTCTCCGGCGGCCAGAAACGCCGTGCCGACGTCGCGATCGGGATCGTCGGCGATCCCGATCTGATCTTCCTCGACGAGCCCACCACCGGCTTCGACCCGACCGCCCGCCGCGACGCCTGGAACATGATCGAGGGCCTGAAGGCGCTCGGCAAGACCGTCTTCCTCACCACCCATTACATGGACGAGGCCCAGCACCTGGCCGACCGGGTGGCGATCCTTCGCGGCGGCCGCATCGTCGCCCAGGGCCGCACCGAGGAGCTCGGCGAGAGCCTCGGCCGCCGCACCGTGATCGGCTTCGCGCTCAACGGCGACCTCAGCGTCGAGGAGATCCGCGGCCGTGCCTCCGCCCCGGTCCAGGTCTCCGGCAACCGGGTCGAGATCGAGACCGAGCGGCCCCAGCGCGACCTCTACGCCCTGCTCGGCCTGGCCGAGGAGCGTGGGGTCAGCCTGGACGAGCTCGAGGTCCGCCGCCCCAACCTCGAGGACATCTTCCTCGAGCTGACCCGCGAGGAGCCCCGGTGAAGGACCGCGGCATCGTCCTCGCCCAGGCCCGGATGGCGATCCTGGTCGCCCTGCGGACGCCGCGGGCGATCATCTTCACCGTCGCCTTCCCGCTGATCCTGCTCGTCCTCTTCAACTCGATCTTCATCAAGGGCGGCGACAACGGCACGACCCTGCCCAACGACGTCAGGATCAGCGCCCAGGCCTACTTCACCGCCGGGATCGTCGCCTACGCGGTGGCACTCTCGACCTTCACCACCCTCGCCGTCTCGCTCACCACCCAGCGCGAGAACGGCCAGTTGAAGCGCTACCGCGGCACCCCGATGCCGCCCTGGACCTTCATCGCCGCCCAGATCACCCGCGCCACCGCCCAGGCCCTGCTGATGACCGTCGTCCTGCTCGCGGTCGGCGCGCTCGCCTACGGCGTCCCGATCCCGACCTCGACCTTCCCGGCCTTCGTCCTCTACGTGATCCTCGGCACCGCCACCTGCTGCTCGCTGGGGATCGCCCTCACCGCCGTCACCACCACCCCCGACTCGGCCTCGACCATCGCCCCCTTCACCGTCGTCATCCTCGCCTTCTTCTCCGGCATCTGGATCCCGGTCGACCAGCTGCCGCAGTGGCTGGAAGCGGTCGGCAAGATCTTCCCGCTGTACCACCTTGCCCTCGGCCTCCAGACCACCCTCTCCCCCAATGCCAGCGGCAGCGGCCTCGACGTCGGCAACATCGCCGTGCTGGCGATCTGGGCCCTCGCCGGCGCCCGCGTCGCCGGCAAGCGCTTCCACTGGGAGCCCCAGGCCGCGCGGGCATAGGTGTCAAAAGAGTGTGCGCCTTCCGCTGTCGAATTCGCTGGGCGAGGTCGAGATCTGGAGCAGGCCACCGTGTAGCCTAGGGGTGGTTGTCAGCTGCTCGCGGGGTGGTTCCCCGCTTCGCCAGACTCGACCCGCTCCGGCGGGTCTTGTCGTTTCTAAAGCTCCGCGTTCGAGTCAGAGACTCAGGCCGCGAAGCGTTTTTCGGAGCGCGCCTTGGCCTTGGCCGCCTCAACCTCGCGGTCCTTCGGCGGCGCCGCGCTGACCAGGCTGTCGAGCAGCTTCGCCGTGACAGCGACGACTTCCTCGACCGCTTCGTCAAACGCCTCCTGGTTGGCCTGCGAGGGCTTGGTGGAGCCGCTGATCTTGCGCACGTACTGCAGGGCGGAGGCGTGAACCTCGTCCTCGGTCGCGGGTGGATCGAAATTGTGGAGGGTGCGAATGTTTCTACACATGGCCCCAGTTTAAGCCGGGATCGGCGCCTCGGCTAGCCCCTGCGGTGGACCTCGGTCGCCCGCGCCTGATCGCGCGGCCGCACCACGATCTCGTCGATGTTGACGTGGGCGGGCTGGGCGACGGCCCAGCGGATGCACTCGGCGACGTCCTCGGCCCGCAGCGGCTCCATGCCCTCGTAGACCCTGGCCGCCGCCTCCTCGTCGCCCTCGAAACGGACCAGGGAGAACTCGGTCTCAACCATGCCGGGGGCGACGTCGGTGACGCTGACCGGCTCCCCCAGCAGCTCCAGCCGCAGGGTCCGCAGCGCCGCCCGCTGGGCGTGCTTGGCGGCGGTGTAACCGGCGCCGCCACGGTAGGTCTCGAAGGCGGCGATGCTGGTGACGCCGACGACATGGCCGTCGCCGGACTCGATCAGCCGCGGCAGCAGCGCCCGGGTCATCCGCATCGTCCCCAATACGTTCGACTCGTACATCGTCCGCCACAGCTCTTCGTCGGCCTCGCCCAGCGCTTCCAGCCCGAGCGCGCCGCCGGCGTTGTTGACGAGCACCTCGCAGGCCGGGACCCGGGCGGCGAACGCCGCGACCGAGCCCGGATCGGTGACGTCAAGCGCGATCGCCTCGCCGTCGATCTGGCCGGCCAGCTCCTCCAGCCGCTCCAGCCGCCGCGCCCCGAGCAGGACCCGGTAGCCGTCCCCGGCCAGCGCCCGCGCCGTGGCGGCACCGATCCCGCTCGATGCTCCGGTTACGACCGCGGTCCCCTTCATCGCCGCCACACTACGGAACCGATCAAGCCGCGGCTATCTTGGCCCGATGGTCACCGAGGACAGCTCTGACAACCCCTTGCTGAGAGTCGAGAAGGCGACGCTGTCCGGCCCCCGCGTCCGCCTCGAGCCGCTCGAGGCCGAGCGCCACCGGGCCGGGCTCGAAGCGGCGATCGCCGACGGAGATCTCTCCTCGCTCTGGATCACCACGGTGCCCCGCCCAGATCAGATGGACATGCTCTTTGACGATGCCGAGGCCGGCTTCTCTGCCGGCCAGGAACTCGCCTTCGCCACCGTCGACATCGAAGCCGGGCGGATCGCCGGCAGCACCCGCTTCATGGCGATCGAGCCCGACCACCGGCGGGTGGAGATCGGGGCCACCTTCCTCGCGGCGAGCTACCAGCGAACCCACGTCAACACCGAAGCCAAGCTGCTGATGCTCACTTACGCCTTCGACACCTGGAACGTCAACCGGGTCGAACTCCTCACCGACAGGCTGAACGAGCGCTCACGCGCCGCGATCGTCCGCATCGGCGCCCAGCCGGAGGGCATCCTGCACGCGCACAAGGTGATGCCCGACGGCCGCATCCGCGACTCGGCGATCTACAGCATCACCCGACCCGAATGGCCGGGCGTGCAAGCGGCCCTGGCCGACCGCCTGGACCTTTAAGACTCCACGCGAGCCCAGGGGTGACGCGAGTTGCTCACTGGTCTTTAAATTGGAGTGGGTCGTGACATTACGACCCACTCCAGCGCATAGACCACCTTCGCCCGGCCCGCTATTCAAACGAGGCTTCCGCCATCACCGGACTTATGGAGTCAGTCTCGGATGTGATGAGCATGTTGCCTGTCGTGAAGGTGGCGCCATCGATGGTACTCATGGTTTCCCCAAGGCCCGCACCTTTGCAGGTTGCATGGGCCGGATTTTCCATCATTATCGCCCCGACCGGCACTGGTACATTCATGGTCGCTGTAATAATATTTTTGGCTCCTCCGATAAAGGAGTCATGATAGCCGAGGCCTTTCGCTGTAAACGGTGTAATTTTTAGGCAGAGGACTGAGTTGATATAGATATCGACCCCGTCTCCCAGTTTTTCGCAGCGGAGGTGTAGTTCGGCCGTTGAGATGGCGCCGTTGGTTGACTTGAATCCGTAATCGCAGCTTGTAAAGTTGATTTCTACGGTTTCCGAGGCGCCCACTTTACATTTTTGTTCATTTTTTGAGTTTTTATATTTAAGGTTTCCGCTTGTAAATGTGAGTTCAGACGTTGTTTTCGCTTCAGATGTTGCCGTACCTCCTAGCTGGTCACATGTGAAGGAGGCTGAGAGCGGGGTTCCATCAGATTTTCGGCCTTTCACTACGAACACCTGATGGGCTGTAACCTCGCCAGCTTTTTCGTCTGGGAGCAGTGTCCATGTGCACGGCGCCACCGAACAGTGGAATTCTTCTGCAGCATGCGCGGTCGCGCCAAGCGTTCCGAATACCGCCAGCGTCGTTGCCGCAGCAACCAGGGACCTGAGATTGCGCACCATGAGTGGACCTCCTCTTGTGGGTTGCTGCCCGGAGACTCCCCGGGCGGAGTGGTTCAGTCAGATAGCGCGGGATGCAGTATTAGTCAAATAATTTCCTCAAGGCTCTCGGAGAGTCAAGCTTCGGACCTGCAAAGAGCGCTCCGTCGATATGCGCGTTCGCGGATCGACCGATGCACGAGAAGCAGTTGGTGCGCGAAAAGCAATTCGGCTTCGTGCCTCCAACTGCGTCTCACGCAGACACTGCTGGCGACCAGCCCACAGCGGCAGACGAGCCGTTGAGCCCGCCGCCCAGCGGCTTACGACCGCGCGCCAGGAACCCCCTTGGCGCGCGGCCCCACGCTGCCGCTAGTAGCGGTAGTGGTCGGGCTTGTACGGGCCCTCGACGGGGATGCCGAGGTAGGAGGCCTGGTCGGGGCTGAGCGCGGTCAGTTTCACGCCGAGCGCCTCGAGGTGGAGGCGGGCGACCTTCTCGTCGAGGTGCTTGGGCAGGACGTAGACCTGCTTCGCCTCGTACTGGACGCTCTTACCGAAGAGCTCGATCTGGGCGATCACCTGGTTGGTGAACGAGTTCGACATCACGAAGCTCGGGTGCCCGGTCGCGTTGCCGAGGTTGAGCAGCCGGCCCTCGGAGAGGAGCACGATCGAGTGGCCGTCGGGGAAGCGCCACTCGTCGACCTGCGGCTTGATGTTGATCCGCTCGGCGGCGCCGCCTTCGAGCCCGGCGACGTCGATCTCGTTGTCGAAGTGGCCGATGTTGCCGACGATCGCGTTGTGCTTCATCCGCGCCATGTGCTCGGCGGTGATGATGTCCTTGTTGCCGGTGGCGGTGACGAAGATGTCGGCGGTGTCGATCACGTCCTCGAGGGTTTTCACCTCGTAGCCCTCCATCGCCGCCTGCAGGGCGCAGATCGGGTCGATCTCGGTGACGATCACGCGGGCGCCCTGGCCGCGCAGCGAGGAGGCGCAGCCCTTGCCGACGTCGCCGTAGCCGCAGATCACGGCGACCTTGCCGCCGATCATCACGTCGGTGCCGCGGTTGATCCCGTCGACCAGCGAGTGACGGCAGCCGTAGAGGTTGTCGAACTTGGACTTGGTGACCGAGTCGTTGACGTTGATCGCCGGGAACAGCAGTTCCCCCGCCTCGGCCAGCTGGTAGAGGCGGTGGACGCCGGTCGTCGTCTCCTCGGTGACGCCCTGGATGCCGGCGCCGATCTTGGTCCAGCGCTGGGGGTCCTCGGCGAGCGAGCGCTGCAGGGTCTCGAGGATGATCTTGAACTCGCCCGAGTCGGCGGTCGAGGGATCCGGGACCGCGCCCGCCGCCTCGAACTCGGTGCCCTTGTGGACCAGCAGGGTGGCGTCGCCGCCGTCGTCGAGGATCATGTTCGGACCCTCGCCGTCGGGCCACACGAGCGCCTGCTCGGTGCACCACCAGTACTCCTCCAGGGTCTCGCCTTTCCAGGCGTAGACCGGGATCCCGGCGGCGGCGATCGCGGCGGCGGCGTGGTCCTGGGTCGAGAAGATGTTGCAGCTGGCCCAGCGCACCTCGGCGCCGAGCGCGACCAGGGTCTCGATCAGGACCGCCGTCTGGATCGTCATGTGCAGCGATCCGGTGATGCGCGCGCCTTTCAGCGGCTGCACCGCGGCGAACTCCTCGCGGGTCTGCATCAGGCCGGGCATCTCGACCTCAGCCAGCGCGATCTCCTTGCGCCCGAAGTCGGCGAGGCCGATGTCGGCCACCTTGTAGTCCTGCGTGGCGGTGCTGACGGTCATCGAGTAAACGTCTCCTGAGTTAGTTGATTGCCTGCTCATGGTACGCAAAGGGGGTCGGGCGGGCGGCGTCGAATCAAGTCGCGGTGAGCTCCCAAGCCGCAGCCGAGCCCGCTTCCTACGCCCCGGGGATGGATGCCCGCAGCACTCGCGTGGCCGCGAAGCTGAACACGCCGATGCTGATCGCGGCGGCGCTGACCCTGCCGACGGTGGCGATCACCGAGTCCCACCCGGGAGGCGCGCTGCAGACGGTCGCGATCGTCCTCAACTGGATCACCTGGACCGCCTTCCTGATCGAGTTCGTGACGATGATGGTCGTCGTCCCGGACCGCTGGGCCTTCATCCGCCACCGCCCGCTCGACGTGATCATCGTCTTCCTGACGCCGCCGGTCCTGCCCGCCGGCCTGCAGAGCCTGCGGGTCCTGCGGCTACTCCGACTGCTCCGTCTACTGCGCCTGGCCCAGCTCTCGCGCGAGGTCTTCTCGCTCGAGGGTCTGCGCTACGCCGCCCTGTTGGCGGTCCTGACCGCGGTCGGCGGCGCCGCCCTGTTCGGCGCTTTCGAGGGACACTCGGAGCACCTCAGCTTCTGGGACGACCTCTACTGGGCGGTGACGACGATGACCACGCTCGGCTCCGACATCACCCCGACCACGACCGGCGGCGAGATCGTCTCCACCGTCGTCCTCATCGTCGGCATCGGCTTCGTCGCCCTGCTCACCGGCTCCTTCGCCCAGCGCTTCCTCGCCCCCGAAATCGCCGAGATCGAGCTGGAGCTGGAGGAGGAGGGCCTGACCGCCGAGGCGGTGGCGCTGCGGGAACTGCGCAGCGTCCAGGCTCAGCTGCAGGCGCTCGAGGTCGCGGTCGAGCAGATGGCCAGCCAGCGCGGCGGCTAGTCCTCGCTGTCGCGCTCGGCGGCGATCTTCGCCTCCAGTTCCTTCATCACTTCCGGGTCGCGCAGGGTCGTCACGTCGCCCAGGGCCCGGCCTTCGGCGATGTCGCGCAGCAGCCGCCGCATGATCTTGCCGGAGCGCGTCTTCGGCAGGTCGTCGGCCCAGATGATCCGCTTCGGGCGGGCGAATTTGCCGATGTGGCGGGCGACGCTCCCGCGCACGCCCTCGACCAGCTCGTCGCTGGGCTCGGTGTCGCCGTTGAGGGTGACGAAGGCGCAGATCGCCTGGCCGGTGTCCTCGTCGGCCTGGCCGATCACCGCCGCCTCGGCGACTTTCTCGTGGGCGACGATCGCCGACTCGACCTCGGCGGTCGAGAGCCGGTGGCCGGAGACGTTGACGACGTCGTCGATGCGGCCGATCACCCAGTAGTAGCCGTCGGAGTCGCGCCGGGCGGCGTCGCCGACCAGGTAGCGCTCCACCCCGAAGCGGGAGAAGTAGGTCTCGATGAAGCGCTCGTCCTCCTTGTAGAGGCCGCGCAGCATCGAGGGCCACGGGCGCTCCAGGACCAGTAGCCCCTGGCCCTCGTCGATCGGCTCACCGTCGCTCTCCCCCACCACCTGCGCCTCGACCCCGGGGAACGGCGTCGTCGCCGAGCCCGGCTTGGTCGCGGTGATCCCCGGCAGCGGCGTGATCATGATCGCGCCGGTCTCGGTCTGCCACCAGGTGTCGACGATCGGGCAGCGTTCGCCACCGATCACCTTGTGGTACCAGAGCCAGGCCTTGGGATTGATCGGCTCGCCGACCGAGCCCAGCAGCCGCAGCGAGGAGAGGTCCGACTTGGCGGGAATGTCGGCGCCCCATTTGATGAAGGTGCGGATCGCGGTCGGGGCCGCGTAGAGGATCGTCGCCTTGTAGCGCTCGATCAGCTCCCACCAGATCCCCTTGCCCGGGTAGTCCGGCGCCCCCTCCCACATCACGCTGGTGGCGCCGTTGCTGAGGGGCCCGTAGACGATGTAGGAGTGGCCGGTGACCCAGCCGACGTCGGCGGCGCACCAGTAGACGTCCTCCTCCGGCCGCAGGTCGAAGACGTAGCGGTGGGTCGCGGTGACCCCGGCCATGTAGCCGCCGGTGGTGTGCAGGATCCCCTTCGGCTTCGCGGTCGAGCCGGAGGTGTAGAGGATGTAGAGCGGGTGCTCGGCCTCCATCGGCTCGGCCGGGCACTCCGGATCGGCCGCCGCCAGCACCTCGTCGTAGAAGACGTCGCGGCCCTCCCGCATCGGGCACTCGATGCCGGTGTGGCGGACGACGACGATCGTCTCCAAGCCCCCCAGCCCGCCCATCTCCTCGTCGACCGCGGACTTGATCGGCGCCGTCCTGCCCTTGCGGCGAGCGCCGTCGACGGTGACCAGCGCCTTCGCCGCGGAGAATTCCATCCGCTCCCGCACCGACTCGGCCGAGAAGCCTCCGAAGACGACGTTGTGGACGGCGCCGATGCGGGCGCAGGCCAGCATCGCGACGACGACCTCGGGGATCATCGGCAGGTAGACGCCGACCACGTCGCCCTTCTCGACGCCGAGGCCCTTGAGCGCGTTGGCGAAGCGCTGGACGTCGCGGTGCAGGTCGGCGTAGGTGACGTCGCGCTCCTCGCCCTCCTCGCCGCGCCAGTGGTAGGCGACCCGGTCGCCGATCCCGGCCTCGACGTGGCGGTCGAGGCACTGGGCGCTGGCGTTGAGCCGGCCGTCCTCGAACCACTTGTAGAAGGGCGGGTCGGAGTCGTTCAGGCCCTGCTTCGGCTCGACGTCCCAGTCGAGCAGCTCGGTCGCCTGCGCCAGCCACCAGCCCTCGGGGTCGGCCGCGGCCTCGTCGTAGATCGCCGGATCGCTCCAGTGCGCCCGCTCACGGAACTCCGCCGGCGGCTCGAACTTCTCCACCGACAGCATCTCCTCCAGCTCCCGCTCCAGCCCCATGGGAGAAAGCTACCCCAGGGAGCGGGGATTAATAACCGCCCGGATGCCTGACTATGAAGCCTTCGGGCGAGTCGACCCAGGGGTCGTGCCAGCGCGGGCCGGGGCCACCGACGGTGTCGAAGGCGATGCCGGCGATCACCATCCAGGCGTGTTCGGCGTTGGCGTAGACGGTGATCCACTTGCCGGGGCCGGCTTCGCCCCAGGTCTCGAGCCCGGTCGAGTCGAGCGGGCTTTCGAGGAAGCCACCGCCGTGCAGGGCGAAGCTGACCGCCCCCGAGCAGTCGTAGCCGGAGGATTCGAAGGAGCCGTGGCCGCCGCCCCAGATGTAGGGCGTGGTGGCAATCGAGTTGGCGGCGGAGATCGCGTCCTTGACCGCCTGCGGCGCCGCGCTCGGGGCGCTGGCTTCGCTTTCGCTGATCACCTGGGCCGATTCGCCGGGGTTGAGCGGCGCCGGCACCTGGCCGGTGGTCGTTTCGCCGCCTTCGGAGGCGATCTGGTTGGAGATCGAGGCGAGGTTGTTGCTGAGCGCTTCTTCCTGGCTTTCCAGCGCCGCCATCGCTTCGCGGCGCTCGGCCTGGGCCGACTTCAGTTCGGCGAAGCGGGACTCGGCTTCGGCCCGGGCGGCGGCAACTTCGCGCTCGATCGCGGCGATCGAGTCGCGCGCGTCCTTGACCTTGGCGCGGTTGTCGGCGAGCTTGGCGACCGCGCTGGTGACCTCGTCGCGCAGCGTTTTGACCCGGTCGACGACGGAGTCGTCATAGCTCTGGATCCGGTTCAGGTATTCGGTCTGGGCCGCCATCTGCGACCAGTTCTCCGATTCGAGGATCGCGTTGATGACGTCGGGCGAGCCCGCTTCGTAGATCGCGATCAGGCGGTCGCGCAGCACCGCGAGGGCGCGGTTGAGCTGTTCGCGGACCTCGTCCAGGTGCGCTTTTTCCTTCTTCAGCGCCGCCGTCGCCGCTTCCAGCTCAGCCTGCTTTTCGGCCAGTTCGCCCTCGACCGCGGCCTGCTTCTGGCGCAGCGCCGAGACTTCGCCGATCATCGTGTCGATCGCGGCGTTCTGTTCGGCGATCGTTTCCGCCAGCGAGCTCTGATCGGCGCGGACGCCTTCGAGCTTGCCTTGGGTCGCTTCCAGCTTTTCCTGGGGCGTCTTCGCCGGCGCGCTCGCCTCGGTCAGCGCCAGCGCGCAGATCGCCGCCAGCAGGAGGGCCGCGAAGAGCAGCGCGCGCCTCTTGGGCGCGCTCGGATGAGTGTCGAGGAAGAAAGCCCGCATCGAGATCCGCGCCGTTCCCGGGAAGGGTTCGGCAGCGGGTCGCGCAGGCTAGCGGAGAAGGGTAAAGACTATGAGGAGTTGCTAATAACTTGCAACTTCCCTTGCAAATCGGCCACTTTGCAGGAGTCGAGGCGGGCGCCCCGACCCCTGCTGGCCGGCGCTAGGCGAGCAGTTTCGCCTTCGCCTTGTCGAACTCCTCGGACGACAGGGCGCCCTTTTCTTTGAGGTCGTTGAGCTTGTGCAGTTCGTCGGCCGGGGTGCTGTGGGCCTGGGTCTGCACGTATTCGTCGAAATGCTTTTTCGCGTCGGCCTGGGCTTTGATCGTGCGGTCGCGCATGCCGCTGCCGCGGGCGATCAGGTAGATCAGCGCGGTCAGGAACGGGATGAAGACGAGGAACAGGACCCAGGCGGCCTTCGCCCAGCCCGAGAGCTCGTGATCGCGGAAGAGATCGGAGATGATCGTGATCAGGATCCAGATCCAGATCACGAAGAAGAAGATCTCGAAGGTGACTAGGAGAATTTCTCCAAAGGAGATATCGGCAAACGGCAACAAGGTGCTTCCTTTCGGTTAGTTGCGGCCTCGTCGCCGCGTTCGTCTATTCCTCACGCTATCCCCCCTGCCTGCTTGATGCTTCGAGATTCTCAACCAAAGCCGGGGCGCGGGCGCTGACGATCCAGGTCGAGGCGGGCGCCCAGACCCCGTCCGGGCGCTCGAATCCGGCCAGCGCCTCGC
>Ga0207641_10001664_pt1 | contig 21678 bp, 19 predicted proteins | sample KBSSwiS62_FD_184306 | JGI IMG/M metagenome (GOLD analysis project Ga0207641, IMG submission 184306) | Switchgrass rhizosphere microbial communities from Kellogg Biological Station, Michigan, USA - KBS Switchgrass S6-2 (SPAdes) (version 2) | ecosystem: Host-associated > Plants > Roots >... | reverse complement strand
GCCGGTTGGATTGGGATTCGCGGCAAGACATTCCGCTTACGGTATGACTCGGAGTTGAACTTCGGCGACCGACAGGGCACTCAAACTGATCTGTTGGCCACGAGCTTCATACTTTGAAAGGAACTCTGCGTTCTGCCATGCGCCTGGCGGCACGCTTTCCCAGGCATAAATGGTATACGGACCCGGTGGCACACCTCTCAGCGTGAAGCTCCCGGTCTCGTTCGTCGTCACGTTCCTGTACAGCAGTGTGTTCTGCCGCCGGCCTTGCGGTGGAACCAGCACGACCGTGGCATTGGCGGCGGGCTTTCCATCGGCATTCACCACGGTTCCCTGCAGCGTTACGCCGTCGGCATCGACGACAACCTGGACAGGCGTCGCGGATTGATCGTGAACAAATCCGTTGTCCATGACGCTGGTTCCTCCCTGGCGGATATCGGCGACATACGCCGTGGCAGGCAGCCCCGATACCTGGAATGTGTAACGGGCTTCCGGAACGCTGACGGCGGTGAACTTGCCGGCCGTGTCCACCGGAATGGTGCCAACGAGACTCACAAACGACGCGGGCGTGTTATCGAGACTCCGCAAATTCAGGCGTATCGACTCCCGCTTAATTGCCGCGCCTCCGCTTCCGTTCACGAGGACTTCACCCGACAGCGGAGCTCCCAGATTCACGACCACTCGAAGATCCGCGATATCGCGATTGACCTCCACCGGGACGCGCCCCGTTGGCTGCCGCCGAGTGGTTGGCTGCCCTCCTGGCCCGGAGTTCACGCTTGTCACAACTGTTCCGTTAAGAACCTGAACGCTGGTGATGGTACCGGCCGCCGGCAGCGCCGCGCCTGTTGTAACAGTACCGGGAGCCGCAACGGTATCCGTGATCACCGGTGCCACCGGGAACAGATCGTAGACCCCGGGTCGAATGTTCCGAAGTTCAAATTCACCGTTGGTTCGGGAAGCCGTGGGAAGTGCGTTAATTACCGAAGGAGGATTCACACTGTCGAGAACTCCCGGCTCTCTGGGAGAAAGTAAAAACGACGAGATCGAGCGATCAATCACGCCCGTCGCGGGATTGGGCCGGGCGACCGTGTTGATGGCAACTCCGGAAATCTTGAAGGTGCCCGTAGAAACGGTCTGGATCGTGATATCGGCACCGGTCACCTCACTCCCATCTTTGATTTCGATCGGCATTGCGGTGCCGGGATCCGTCGTACCCGGATAAAATGTTCGGGCCCACGAATCCTGCGGACCTGGAACGGCATTTGGAGCGCGCGGAATCACGCCGACGTAGTATTCACCCGGGAACATCCAGTAGATACGGTATTCTCCACGATCGTCGGTGGATTTCTGATTGAAGATCGACCACGTCCTTCGTCCATTGGGATATGTCACACGGTACACCGCCACGTTCATTCCGGAAATCGGCTGACCGTTGGGATCGCGTATACGACCAGCGACGACGGAACCCTTTACCATTACCAGATCTTCGGGAGGATTCGTCTTCCCTTCCTGGACGTTGATCGTCCTGGTCAACGCAGCCGGAGCGGAGCCATTCAGCGGAGTTCCAAAGTATCCATCGAGTTCTGCCCGAACCGTGTATCGGCCCGGTGGAAGCTCGCGAAAACTGAAATGTCCGGAACCATCCGTCGTCGCAGTCACCGGACGGCTGGTGTTGCCTGCAGTTGCATTCCGCCGCGCATTTTCGATGGCGTTGTCGATCACATCCTGCGTGACACCTGCACGGAATCCGGACTCCGTGAGTGAATTAATCTGGTCCGACAGCCTCGCCGCCACTTCGGGAGCAAGATTCGACGCCGCGTTCGTCGGAGCAGTCAGCGTGATGAGCACATTCGAAATCGGCTCACGAGTTCCCGAACGAATGACGCGTCCTTCGATGACTCCCGCCGGAGACTGGGACTGCAACGTGAGTAAAGTGAGAGCGATGATTGCTGAAATTCTCATTCAGACCCCTGTCATCTCGTCGATCCAAATGTGTTAATTAAGTAACGTGTCGGCAGCATAACAAACTTCGATCGCCCGCAACAAACAATGTGATTGAACGCATTCCATCATCCGCTTTCCGGATGATTACCCTCCTGCAAACACCGGCCGAAATCCAGCCCCGGTGAGAATGCGAGCGACCGTTTCGCGGTGATCGCCCTGAATTTCGATCCGTCCGTCTTTCGTTGTGCCGCCTGCGCCGCACGCCTTCTGCATCGCCTTGCCGAACTGCTTTTGTTCCGCCTCGCTGACGCCGGTAAAATTCGTCACCACTGTGACCACCTTGCCACCGCGGTGTGCGGTCTGGCGAAGAATATCGACCCGGCCACGGTTCTTCTTCGCCGCCGGAGACACGGTCTCGTCGCTCTGGGTTGTTGCGGGGGAAGCCGGAGCGGATGGCAGGTTCAGGTTCTTCAGCATTGCGAATGGACTTCCCCAGTCGGAGGTCCCGTCACTCGTCGCAATTCGCTTCTTGCTTTTCATAACCTTCGGCTCACTCCAACTCCGAGATGAACATGTTTTCGACGCGCTTGCGAGCCCATGGCGTTTTGCGCAGGAATGTCAGACTCGACTTGATGCTCGGCTCATAGAGAAAGCAGCGTATGGGAATGCGGCGCGCCAACTCTTCCCATCCATGACGCTCGACCAACCGAGTGACAATGGATTCCAGTGTGATGCCATGCAACGGATTGCTGAAATCCGATTCAGGAGACACTTCGGAGCACAAATGGACTACTGCCGTTCGTCCTGGCAGATGTATTCGAACATCTCCCCGGTGTCATTCCACTTCGATGGAGTACGGTCGGTAATGCTCCACCGGATCGTCCATGGCGCCGTGTAGGCTCCCGGATCATCGACGGTGGCTTCGTAATTCAGCGATTTGAGATTGGGCCTGGTGATGCGCTCGGTGAGATGCAGTTGCACTGTCGTTGGGTACGACCCCGTGACCCACGCCTTCTCATTGAAGCCCACAGTGTCGATCACCAGAGTGTCGCCTTCCCATTTTCCCGTTGAGTGTCCGAAGAACGTCGGACGCAATGCGTCGCCGGTTGGATGTGGACGCCCATCCATGTAAATCACGCGCCAGGAATGCGGGCCCGCAATGTTGAGCATGAAGATCGACTTCAGTTCCGGAACCTCCACAAACTCGAATCCGGGAGCGAGAAAAAACGAAGGTCCGCCGCCGGGCTTGCAATTGATCTGCGGCGGATAGAGGTCGGTCTTCGACGTGCGATATTGATACAGCGCCCGCGCCCACGGCTGCAGCGGAATATCCGCAGCGCGAGGATACGTCCCAAGCCCCGGACGCGCTTCCCAGTAGCCTTTACTATTCGATGAAGCGCCGAGGTTCGGATGTCCGTCGGGCCACCGGGGAGTTGGCGGAACATCCGTCGCCGGTGTCGCAAGAGCTGGAGCCTGTCCGCCCCGCTGCCCGAGGAGCAATCCTTGGGCAGCGATCAACGATCCAACGCCAACAATCAGACCGGCCTTCCGAAGAACTGCAATGGACATGCAGGTTACCTCATCACCAGTTTCTTGCCGGATGCCAACGTCATGGATGTCGATGGCATCGAGCCTGCAGCGTTCGTTCCATCCTTTGCCAGCGCGGCATCGGTGATGGTGATCTTGTCCCCGATCTTCAAAATGTCGCGCGTCCAACCTCCTCGAGTCAGAGCGTAAGGAGGCCCCATTTCGACCTTATAGCTCTTCGTCAGGCCATTGGCATCCCGGGTGTCGAGGAACACGAATGCGTGTGGATTGTTCCAGTCCAGCTTTGTCACGTAGCCGGTGATCGTTATCGGCTTGTTCGAATCATATTCGGCATCGAAGGAATGGTGTGCGAATACGGGCATGGTACCGATGAACAACAGGGTCCAAACGACCAACCATGCAATCATGGATGGAAAGCGATTACGTTTCATATTCTTCTCCAATCGAGTCAGCGGACGAATGTGTGTTCCGCATTGTCCTCGCAAAAGTACTCTTCGATTTCCTTGTCGGGAACCCACTGAACAGTCCATGTCGCGGTCCAGGGCCTCGTGTAGGTTCGAGGATCGTCCACGGTCACTTCGTATTTCAATGTGTCGTAGTTGGGTCTGGAAAATCGTTCAATCAAATGCAGCGCTTCGGTATGCGGAAGGCCTCCGTTCGCCATCCAGAAGCGTTCGCTGTAGCCGGCCGAATCGACAACGAGGGTGTCCTTATCCCACCGTCCGGTCGACGTCCCGTAATACGTGAGCACGGCTTCAGCGGCAGGAACTGCAGGGCGGCCGTCGGTATAGATCACACGCCAGTTTCGATCGCCGCCGCCGAGCAGAATCAGGATGCGCCCCAGTTCACGCTGTTCGATGAACTGGAATCCGTTCGGCATTTGAAACTGCCGAGGCCCGCCCTGAGGGAGACACCGTCCCAGAGGATCATCCTTCAAAAGATTTCTCTGACGATTCAGATAGAGCGCTTTCGCCCAGGGTTGAAATGGAGCGACTCGATCGGCGTCGGAAATATTGAGCAGAAGGCCGTCCTCATTCATCGGGATCTTCCCACCTTTATCGTCCACGAGAACTCTGGAGCTCGACGCCCCCCAATATCCCTTCTTTCCGGGCGAGGGGCCGAAGCGCACCTGATTATCCGGCCAACGTGGGGTTGGCAACGACACCGCTGCTGCGGGTTTAGCCGTCGGCGGTCCGAAGAGTCGCTTTCCCGAGGAAGTGAGCACCACCGATTTGGCGAAAGCTTCCCGGCTTTCACTTCGGGCGGGACTTCCGTCCACGGTCACGACGTCGCCGATGTGAAGAGAACTTTTCTTCCAGCCTTCGCGCTCCAGTTCCAGCGGATTGCCGAAATCCACCGCCCAGTTCATGACAGTCCCGTTCGCATCCTTAACATCGACAAAGAAGAAGGCACGGGGATTGACCCAGTCGATTCTCGTCACGGGACCTTGAAGTTTGACTTGACGGTTACCGTCGTATGTCGCTGTGTTTGAACGTTGAGCGGCGGCGATCAGGACGGTAATTGCAAGTCCCAGGACAATGACGAGAGTATGGAGCCAGACACGTTTCATGAGTTAGTCTCGCGTCAGCCGGAAATCCCCGCGGGTGGTGCCTTGCACCCACGAGCCGATGATCTTCCGATGATAGGAACTGATGTCTTCCAGCTTGCCTTCTGCAGTAATGTGGACCGGTTTGCCTGCGGCATCCTTCGCCTCTGCTTCTAAACGAACCGTCCAGCTGGCCACGTCGAGATAGACACTGGCCAATGTGATGGAGTCCGGACCGGGATTGATGAACCCGGTGACATTTTTGCCATCCCAATTCAGGACAACCGTCAGATGATTCCGCGTTGTCGGGTTGGGACCCCAGTCGCCGCCCCAGGTGCCGGTCAGCGGATGTCCCTCCTGCGCCGTCATGGGCATAATGAAGCCTAGACACGCGACGACGCATCCGAGCAACCAGACTCTCTTCAGCATGAACGATCCTCCATCTCACACGATCCGCTGTAGTGCTGCGGAATATATCGTTATATCCGGCTAGACGCAATTTCCGACATGTAAATTGAATCGCGGTATTAGGGGATGGAGGAATCGCCCTCCTGGGTCAGGAGGGCGATTTGAGCTACGTGTCTCTGGAAATCCATGACTCCGAAATCAAATCGGATGGTCCACTTCACATAACGTCGAATGAAGTCGAGTGTGAATTCTTCCGCCACGCGAAATTCTGGTGACGTTGGAATACAATCCCCCGGCGTCAGCCGAAAACGAACTAGTCCGTCGGCTGACCGCTCTGTGTCATCACCTTGCCGTTGGCCAGCGTCGCCGACATGAACATCGCGGCCTTCGAACCATCCTTCATCGGGCGGCCGACGATGGTGATCTTTTCACCGGGCTTGATGGTGTTCTTAGTCCAGCCTCGACGGCCAAGGTAATTGGGACTCATTCCTTCGACGCCCCAGAGATCCACTCCGCCCTTGTCGTTCGGAACGTTGATCCAGATCCAGGTATGCGGATTCGTCCAATCGAATTCCTTGACGATGCCGGTCAAAGTCGTTTGTTTGGTCGAATCAAACGGCACAGTGGAATGATGCGCGGCAATCGGGCCGACACCGGCCGCCAGCAAACTCAACGTCACAAGAGCCAGGACCAGGGATCGTCGTGGATTTACCTTCATGATTTCCTCCATTTTCATTTCTTTGGCGCAGTTCCGGCATTGTCCAGCTTGATTCCGGCCTTGCCACTCTCGTCCACAAAGTTGTGGTTATTCTCTTCACAGATATATTCGGCAATGGTCCAGTTGCGATGACGCTTGAGCGTCCGGCTGGATGTGAACGGGGCTGTCAGTGCCTTGGGATCTGTAATTGTGGTTTCGATCGACATCGTATCCGGATCGGTAAGACGAAACCGTTCGACAATCTTCATGCTGTCGCTGTGAGGGATTCCCGCCGCGAGTTGGGTCAATGGCGAGAACCCGACGGTTTCCACCACCAGCGTGTCGCCTTCCCAATGGCCGATGGATGTTCCAAAGAATTTCTCGTCGGGATCTTCCGGAAGTTTCCGGCCGTCGGTATAAATGTGGCGCACCTGCGTGTAGGCCTCGATAACGATCGTCACCTTGCCAGGGGTCAGAAGAAACTCCATCGGATAGGGTTGATTCATGATGCCGGGCATGCCCGGTGGCAGGCAGTTGGCCGTCTCATTATCCTCCCGGGCCTGCCCTCGAAGTGCGTCCCGCTTGGCCGCGTATTCCGGTGTTAACTGGGGGCCGGCTGCTGTGCCGCCACGCGCAGCTGCCGGAGCCGCGCCGCGTGCTCCGGCGGCGGGTACGGCAGCTGCGCCACGTGCCCCGCCACCACCACCAAGGGCAGCCTCCCAAACGCCGGTGAGATCGGGCAGCTTCGCCAGCGCGGACCAATCCGCAGCAGTGGGCGGCCCTGGCGCCTTCTGAGCCGATGCCGCTACTTGCATCACTGCAGCAGCGGCCAGTATCGCAACGAATCCCGACAATTTCTTACGAGCGTTTTCCATGAGTCTTCCCTCGCTCCAAACAGCTATTCCGATTTTTCGCAATCATACAGCAAGGAATTTCAGAGGCGGACAGGAAATTCGAGTTCTGGGGCGGCCGTCTCACACTCCCTTGACGATGCCGCCTTGAACGTATGCAAGGGAATGAATCGTGACAAACGCGTCCGGATCCAGCTCGCGGATGATGTTGCTCACTTTGCCAACTTCCAGTCTGGTAACCACGCAGTAGAGTATTTCGCGTTCGACTCCGGATTTGCCGCCTCTGCCGGTGTATACCGTAACACCGCGGCCGAGCGCGTTTGTAATCCGGGCTCGAATTTCGACGCTTCGATCTGAAATGATGGTCATGGCGTGAAACGCATCGATACCGTGAATGACAAAGTCCAGAGTTCTGGCGGCAGCGACGTAAGTCAGGATCGAGTAGAGCGCCGCTTCAATCCCCAACACCTCCAGCGCTGTCAGGAACAAAACAATGTTGAAGATCAGAATGACATCCCCAACCTTCAGAATCTGACTGCGTTTGCTGATGATCAGGGCGGCAATCTCCGTACCGTCCAGCACTGCCCCACCTCGAACAGCCAAACCAATTCCCCCACCGATGAAAAATCCTCCGAAAATTGCCGTCAGCAGCAAGTCTGGCGTGACGTCCGGGTAATGAAGGGTCGCCAGCGCAATCGCGAGTCCTGCAATTGCACCCGTGCTTCGAATAGCGAAGGCTCGACCAAGATGTTTCCAGGCCAGCGCAATGAAAGGCAGATTGACCAGCGGCAGCAGGATCGATAGCGGTATGTGGGTGGTCTTTTCCAGAAGCATCGACACTCCGGTGACACCACCGTCAATGAAATTGCTCGAACGAAGGAATCCGTGCAGTCCCATACCTGCGGACAGAATTCCGAGAACGATCATGAAGGCATTTCGCGATTCACGCCCGATGGAACCCATCAGCGGCGGGCAAGCATCTGGTCGAACACGTCTTCCGCGTGGTAGGAACTTCGGACGAGCGGACCGGAAAATACCCAGCGTATTCCGAGTGCCAATCCCACGGATCGCAACTCCGCAAATTCGTCGGGATGGTAGTACCTCTGAATCTCGGCGTGCTTCTTCGAAGGACGCAGATACTGCCCCATTGTGAAGATATCCACTCCCGCATCGGCGGCGTCATGCAGCAGTTCGACTATCTCACCGTTGTTTTCGCCAAGCCCCAGCATGATGCCGGTTTTTGTAATGGTCTGCGGACTCATTTCCTTTGCGGACTTGAGCAACTCAAAAGACTTTCGGTAGTCGGATTTGAAACGAATCGATGGGTACAGCCGCGGCACCGTTTCAATGTTGTGCGAAAAAATATCGGGCCCGGCTTCGAGAATGGTCCGAACGCAATCGAGGGAGCCCTGGAAGTCCGGCGTCAGCAGCTCGATTTTCACCTGGGCGTCGAGTGCCCGGATGGCGCGAACGGTTTCGGCAAATACGAACGCCCCTCCGTCTTCAAGATCATCCCGATCCACGGAAGTAATCACGGCATGCCGCAATTTCAAATCGGCGATTGCGGCGGCGACGCGCCCCGGCTCCAGGAGGTCATATTCGGTTGGACGGCCGCTGGTCACGGCGCAGAACGCGCAGGCTCGAGTGCAGATATCTCCCAGAATCATGAACGTCGCCGTGCGGTGCTTTCCCCAGCATTCCGCGATGTTCGGGCACATGGCGTCTTCGCAAATGGTATTGAGTTTGTGCGAACGGAGAATGCGGCGGACTTCGTTATAGTCGTCGCCACTGGGGATGCGAACCTTGAGCCAGTCCGGCCGGTTACTCATGACTTTTACAAATGAATCGGTGCGCCAAAGACGCTTTCCAGCGCCTCATGCAGGCCTTCGGCCATGGTGGGATGCGCATGGATCGCATGGACGATGTCGGCAACAGTCCCATCCAGTCCCATCGCGACGACCGCTTCGTGAATATTCTCGGTAACACCTTCGCCGATCATATGCACTCCGAGGATTTCGCCGTACTTTTCATCAGCAACGATCTTAACAAACCCGTCTGTTGCTTCGGCAATTCGCGCCTTGCCCACCGCCATGAACGGGAACTTGCCGGTTTTGACTTTGTGCCCGGCGGCGATCGCTTTTGCCTCCGTCAAACCAACGCTGGCAATCTGGGGATCCGAGTAGGTGCAGTTTGGCACCTGCAGATAGTTGATGGGCACGGGCGAATGTCCTGCAATCTTCTCCGCTGCGATGATGCCCTCCTGAAATGCCACGTGTGCCAGCAGAGGCGTCGGGACCACATCGCCGATCGCGTATATACCCGCGACATTCGTCTGCATGAAGGAATTCACCTTGATAAAGCCACGCTCGGTCGCAACGCCAACGCTCTCCAAACCGATCGACGCGGTGTTTGGAGATCGGCCGGTCGCCATCAGTAGTTTCTCGACGAGAAGCTTTTTCGCTTCTCCCTTCTCCGTTTGAAATTGCACTTCAATGCCGGAGTGCATCTTCTTCGCCGATTCCAGTTTTGCGCTGGTATGGATTTCGATTCCTTTCCGTGTCAGCACGCGGCGGAGTTCCCTGGAAACTTCTGCGTCTTCCAACGGCATTAAGTCCGGCGCTACTTCAAGCAGTGTGACTTTCGTGCCGAATGCCTGATAAATGGAAGCGAATTCCACGCCGACCGCGCCAGCCCCGACAATCACCAAAGATGCCGGTATCGCCTGCATATTCAAAGCGCCAACATTGCTGATGATGCTTTGCTCATCGAGATCGTATCCAGGAAGAGACCGGGCTTCCGATCCCGTGGCAATGACGATATTGCGGGCCTCGACTTCCGTCGTCCCCGAATCGCCTTTCAACTGTATTTTTCCAGAAGACAGGAGCTTCGCGTCGCCCTTCATCACAGTGACCTTGTTCTTCTTCAGGAGGTAATCGACGCCCTTGGAAGATTTGCTGACGACGTCGTCTTTTCGGCTTTGTATTTTAGAGAAGTCCAACTGGATGTCCCCGGTCTTGAACAGGCCCTGTTGAACGGCCTTCTTCATTTCCTGGAACAGATGGGCGTCTCGCAGAAGCGCCTTCGTGGGTATGCATCCGCGGAGTGTGCATGTTCCACCGAATCGCGAATCCCGGTCGACAATTGCAGTCTGGAGTCCGAGTTGCGCGGCTCGGATGGCTGCAACGTATCCTCCCGGACCCGCGCCGATGATAACGATATCCAGCATGATCAATAATTAGAAGATGTCGAAATTTTCTTCGTGAAGCAGAGGATCCGACTTCACCACAATGTCCTTGCGCGTCCATTCCTCAATTTCGCGAATGGAAACGAACTCGCCGCTCTTGAGGACCTTCGCAACTTCGGGATTCGTGCGGATGGTGATCTCCTTGCCGTCCAGCAGCTTCGACATTTTTCGAATTTCCTGCTGGATGTCATAGCACACCGACTCCGCCGACCGCACCCAGCCGGATCCGTTGCAATGCGAACAGGGTGAGCAGATTGTCCGCTCCAGCGAGGGCTGAGTCCGCTTTCGAGTGATCGCGACCAGTCCGAAATCATTGAACTGAAGAATCTTTGACGGCGAGCGGTCCCGCTGGATCTGTTCTTCCAGAGCCGCCATCACGCGCTGGCGATTCTTCTTTTCCTCCATGTCGATGAAGTCGACGACAATGATGCCTCCGAGATTTCGCAATCGGATCTGCCGGACGATTTCATGAACCGCATCCACGTTGGTTCTCGTAATGGTGTCTTCGAGGCGATTCGATTTGCCAACATACTTTCCGGTATTCACATCGATGGCAACGAGAGCTTCGGTCTGGTTGATCACGATATATCCGCCGGACTTCAGCCACACTTTTGGCCGAAGCGCCTTGTCGATTTCGGTATTGAGACCAAACTCCTCGAATATCGGCGTGTCCTTGAGATGCAGCTTCACACGATTGACCAGTGCGGGCTGAAATTTATTGACGAAGTCGAGTATCGTTGCAAATTCCTGTTCGTTGTCGATACGTATGGCTGTGAAATCTTCCGACAGCTGGTCGCGGAGCGTGCGCTGCACCAGGTTCAAGTCGGCGTGAATCAGTGCCGGCGCGGATTTCTTCTCGGACTTGGAACGGATGTCGGACCAGAGATTTCCGAGAAAGCGAATGTCCTGGACGAACTCGCTCTCGGACCTTCCTTCCGCAGCGGTTCGAACGATGAATCCGCCGGGCAAACCGGTGCGGTTCTCGTTGATCACACGTTTCAGGCGCTGCCGTTCTTCATCTGTCGCAATCTTGCGGGATACTCCGACATGGTCGACGGTCGGCATGTACACGAGGTACCGGCCGGGAAGCGCGATGTGAGACGTGATTCGAGCCCCCTTCTTCCCGAGCGGTTCTTTTGAGACCTGAACGAGAATTTCCTGACCTTCGCGAAGAAGTTCCGCAATCATGGGACCGGCTTTCGGGCCGGGTCCACTCAGGCGCGCGTCATCCGATTTTGGCGGCGGACCGCCTTCACGGCCTTCACGGCCATCGCGTCCACCACCATTGCCGCCTCGACGGCGCGGGCGGCGATTCGAAGGCCGATGTGAAAAGCGGAATTCATCGGAGGGATCCACAATGCGCGCGCTTGTATTCGGTGGCAGCGTTTCGTCTTCTGAAGCGGCCGCTTCGTTCTCCTGAGAGAGTTCCCTCGCGATATCGTCCGAAGAGATAATCTCCGGTTCTTTGACTGGCTCCGGCTTCGCAGGTCCACGCGTGGGAGCGGAAGCGGGAGGACGATTCGCGTATTTCGCCAGAGACTCACCGGGCAGAGCTTCAATTGTTCCCCACGGCCGATCGTCATTTCGGACTTCACCACGGGATTCGGCTCTGGAATCTTCCCGAGACTCGCCGTGCCGTCCCTCACCGGGTCGTCCGCCGGACCGCGGCTCGAACGATGGAATCCGAGGCTTCTTTCCGCCGCTGCCACGACCACGGTCCCGATCGCGGTCTCCGGGCCGATCGCGCCGAGGCCCACTCGGGCGTTCGGGTCGTTCTTCGCCTTTAGCCGCGACGTCGTCTACTGGAACCGCATCGGTTTCACTGGATGCAACAGCCATCCCCGATTCCCGCAGATCGATGTCGTCGGCAACAGGAACCTCGATCGAGACGGCAGCGGGCGCCGGAAGGGGCGCAATAGCCGGCTGAATCGGCGGAATCATTGCCTTCTTTATAGGAGGATCCTGCAGACTGGCAACTTCGGCTTCCACGGTGGCGACGATTTTTTCGTATTCGTCGGTGTCTTCCAGAAAATCTGAAACATACAGGAAGGCATCACGCTCGAGTCCAATGTCCACGAATGCAGATTGCATGCCGGGAAGGACTTTCGTGACTCTACCTTTATAGATGTTGCCGACGATACCCTGTGAACGGCGACGCTCAATGTAGTACTCGACGAGTTCATCGTCTTCGAGGATGGCCAGCTTGGACTCCTGGGAAGTCGTGGCAATGATCAGTTCCTTGTGCATCGACGCTCTCCTATGGCCGAGGCTGCGAGTCGCACAGGCACACGTCGAGACACGTCGCATCCAAAGAGCGGTCCCGAATTGTCATGGAAACTCCTGTACGTCGAGGAGCCATCCGGAAAATCAATACCGAGGCTCAACTCTTCGCCGCAACACTGCGGATAAAATAAAAATTTGGCGCTCCGGGCCGAACTCATTCAGACCCACCACGGGTACTCGGCCCGGGAAAAAACTTCAGCAACTCACGCCTGCCGTGCACTATAGCACACGCTCAGTTTCAATTGACATAACGGCGGCGGCGGACGCCAATGACCAGCCCCATGGCCATGAACACCGCGATTATCGACGATCCTCCATAACTCATGAACGGAAGCGGAATGCCTGTCATGGGCATGAAGCCGATGACCATTCCGACGTTTTCAAGAGTGTGAAAGAAGTAGATACCAAAGACACCCATCACGATAAACAAGCCAAGTTCGTCTCGCGCCGTCTGAGCGGTATTGATGGCGCGGAACAATATAAATCCCAGCAGACCCAGCGTCAGCCCCACACCGGCGAAGCCCATCTCTTCGCCGACGACTGCAAGAATGAAATCGGTGTGCCGTGTTGGAAGAAACTCCAGCTGATTCTGGCTGCCTTTGAATATCCCTTTCCCCAGAGCGCCTCCGGAACCGATGGCGATCTTGGATTGGTTCACCTGGTATCCGGACCCTTTCAGATCCTGTTCGGGGTTCACGAAATTTGTGATTCGATCTCTTTGGTGCTGACCCAGAAAAGGCCAGGAGATGGGCAATGCAAGCACAAAACAGACCAGCATGATCACAAACGTCAGCGGCTTTATTCCACGCACAAGAAGCCCGATGCCGAGAATCGGAAGGAACGTAATCGTCGTTCCCAAATCCGGCTGCATGGCCACGAGAGCGACCGGAATTCCGCATATCAGGCCAGCCTTGATCATTTGTTCCAGATTCAAATAACGAACGTTCCGCAACTCCGACAGATAGCGCGCCACGGCGACAATAACAATCACCTTCACCAGTTCCGAAGGCTGAAGCCTCATCGGCCCGATGACGATCCAGCTTCGGGAGCCCGACACCGTTCGGCCCAGAGCCAGCGTGTAGACCAGAACCCCAATACCGGCCATGTAAAGCAATGGAATCTGTTCGGAAATGATGTGATAGTCCAAAGCCGCGACGATAAAGAGCAGACCAATTCCAATGCAGATCCAGACCAGCTGTTTCAGCGCAGCGTAATGTTCGAACTGGGAATTTTTTGTCGCACTGTAGATTTCGATCAGACTGATTGCGGAGAGAACCAGGATGGCGCAGAACAACGTCCAGTCAAAGTCGTGCCAAATGTCCCGGAGACGCATCAGGGTTGCGACATGAGGCTGGCCACTTTTTGCGCGGTGCCTTCGTTGAAGTGTCCGGTTTTCTTCTGGTAATACATATCCAGTACCGCATGAGCCACCGGCGCGGATACTTCGCCACCGTGGCCGCCATGTTCGAGCAATACGGAAACAACGATTTCAGGATTGCGATATGGAGCAAAGCCCACGAACCATGCGTGATCTTCGTTTTCGCTTCCCTTTTTGTAAATGCTCTTGTTGACGACCTGAGCCGTGCCTGTTTTTCCAGCGACATCAAAACCGTTGACGCGAGCGGATGTTGCTGTGCCCCCATCGTTGACGACGCCCCACATCGCCTTCGCCACGGTTTCCACAGTGTCTTCACTCACGGTGTAAGTCTGATACCCGACATCCGGGGATTCAAACCCACTGCGTCGCAACTCCTGGGGCTGAACCAGACGCGGCTGCTTGAGTCGGCCTCCGGACGCGAGTCCTCCGACGGCCCAGGCTGCCTGAATCGGTGTCACATTGATTTTGCCTTGTCCGATGGAGAGATTAATAGTGTCAATCAGTGCCCACTTCACTCTCTTCACTCGCTGACTCCAACCTTCTGATGGAATTAGCCCCGTAGTTTCGCCAGGCAAATCCACTCCGGTTTTTCGACCCAGCCCGGTCATCAACGCAAACTGCGAAATCTTATCGATACCAAGCGTCTTGCCAAGATTATAAAAATACACGTCGCAGGAGTTCACAATCGCTTCGTACATGCCGACGTTCCCGTGTCCGGCCGGCTTCCAGCACCCAAAAGATCTTCCGTTAAATGTTTCCGAACCTTTGCAGTAGACGTGATCCAGCGCCGTAACGGTCTGGGACTCCAGACCAGCGGCAGCTTCGATGACCTTGAAGATGGATCCCGGGGGTTGCGCGCTTCGAATGGCCCGATTTTCAAACGGATGATTGGGATCATCCATGAGAAGCCTGTATTCGAATGGTGAGATTCCCGAGGCGAAATGGTTGGGATCAAATGAAGGCTTGCTGGCCAGAACAAGTACTTCACCGGACCGGGGGTCCAGAACGACCGCCGATCCAACCCTGTCTCCAATCGCGTCTTCAGCCGCCTTCTGCAGATCCAGGTCAAGAGTCGTGTAAATGTCATGACCGGAAATCGGCTTCACTTCATCTGGCAGGGTTTCGATTTCACGGCCGCTGTTGTTCACGACGACATGTCGGGAGCCGTCGACGCCTCGAAGAACAGAATCATAGACGAGTTCCAAACCCGCAATTCCGACGAGATCCCGAGGCTTCAGATCCGACGATTCCTGTAGTTGCGCTTCGGTGACTTCTCCAATGTACCCCAAGGCATGGGCCGCGACCTGTCCCTCGCGATACAGCCGGCGAGGCTGAAATTCCACGCTGACTTCGGGCAACTCGTACGCATGAGCCATAACGTATGCAACATCCCCGGTCCCCGCATCTTCCTTGAGCGTGATGGGCTGATAGGAAGGATCCTTCTTCTTGCGATCAATCTTCTGAGTCAATTCCTCCGCGGACATGCCGAGTCCGGTGGTCAACGCGGCGACAGTCTGTTCGACGCTGTGCGGGCTATTCTCGCGGACGTAAACAATGTTGTACGAAGGCCGATTGTCCGCGAGGATTTTGTGATTTCGATCGTAGATTTTTCCACGGGCGGCGACCAGGCGGATTTCCTTGATTCGATTCTTATCGGCGAGATCCGCGTAATGCGACTTCTGAACCACCTGCAGTTGCCAGAACCCAAAGACGAGCACACCCAGAACGATGACCACGGCGTAACTGATAATGCTGACGCGTGAGCGAAGAAGCTCCAGGCCGTCACGATGCTGCATGGGTCACCCGATCGTGATATCCAAACATGAGCATGCCCAGAAGCGCATTGAAGACGCCTGTGACCAGCCAGTTCGAGAAAAGGTTATAGACCGAATTTGTCGCCGAACCCGTCATAAGACCCAAAGTACTAATGATGAACCCATCTCCGACCGTAAACAAGAAGATGGCAATTGCCCGGGTGACCGGTAAATCGACATCAAACTTGCTGCCTGCCGTCGCGGCCAGATATCCGATGAGCGTCTTGCTGAACCCATTCGTTCCCATCGGAACTCCCGACAGACTATCCTGCAGCAGTCCAATCGAGGTCCCAATGATCACCGAAGGGACCGGCCGGCCCAGGGTAAACCCGTAATAGATCGAGAGAATCAGCGGAAGGTCGAAATACCCGAAAACCCGGATTCGGTATGCCAGTATTCCCTGAATCACAACAACGGCAAAAAGAGAGAGCGCAAATTTCCCAACCAGTCCGTATGTGGTGATCCGTTCCTTCACGGGGCCTGACCCGTCGACACTTCTGGAAGATGATCCGTCATGCACAGGACCTCTTCCAGACGTCCAAAGTTAACATTGGGTCGAATGCGAACAACTTTAAAGTTTCCCTGCCGCGGGCCGACAGACAGGACGACCCCCAGGGGAATTCCCTTTGGGTAAATCTGATCCTGACCGGACGTGATCAATTCGTCACCCTGCTTGATATCGTTGTCGTCATCGATGTATTCCATTTCGAGTTCGGCGCGTCCGGTCCCCTTCAGGATTCCAAGCCTCCGCGACGAACGGACAATGAAACCGACCGCGCTTTGAGAGTCAATGATGAGTTGAACCACTGAGAAGTAATCGCTGGTAAAAATCACGCGGCCCACGACGCCGTCGCTCGTGATTATTGTCGTATCCCGTCCAATTCCACTTTTAGTACCCTTGTCGATGGTCATGTTCTGCCCGCCCTGCGAGGGATCCTTTCCGATAACGCGGGCGACAACCGTTTTTCCAATCGGTGTGGCACGCAATTCCATCAATTGGCGCAACCGGGCGAGTTCGAGCGCATCTTCGGAGTTCTGCGAAACCTCCATTCGCAGCCGGCCATTTTCGGTAAGCAGTTTCTCGTTGTCTCGACGAATGTGAATCAAATCAATGTATCCGCTCCAGATGTTTTCCACACCTTCGACGCCGGCATCCACCAACTTCTCAAACGGACCGAGAGAAGCCAGCAGCCAGACGCGAACGAAACTGGTGTCGAAATGTTTGCTGCTTTGAGCGGAAAGCAGAAGAGTATTGAACACGAGCGCGACCGCAAGTGTAATCCAAGCCGGCTTCTTCGAATCGATGACTGTCCGCATGGGATCAGGACCTGGAACTTCTAATTAATGGCGATTCTCTTCAGCAGCGCAAAATCACTCAGCATCTTGCCGGTGCCCAGCACCACACACGACAGCGGGTTCTCTGCAAGTGTCACGGGCAGGCCCGTCTCTTCGCGAATTCGCCTGTCCAGATTCTTGATCAGCGCTCCGCCTCCAGCCAGCACGATGCCGCGATCCACGATATCGGCAGACAACTCGGGAGGAGTTCTTTCCAATACGACTCTTATGGAATTGATAATGATGTTGATGCACTCATCCAGTGCTTCTCGGATTTCTTCATCGGAAACACTCACGCTCTTGGGTACACCTTCCATCAGGTCGCGGCCTTTGATTTCCATGGTGAGCGGCTGGTCCAGCGGGTGAGCCGACCCGATATGGATCTTGATATGTTCTGCGGTCCGCTCTCCAATCAGAAGATTGTATTTGCGCTTGATGTACTGGGTGATGGCTTCATCCATTTCATTTCCGGCAACCTTGTCGGATCGTGCGTACACAATTCCGGACAGCGAGATCACAGCAATTTCGGTGGTGCCACCGCCGATGTCGACAATCATATTGCCCGAGGGCTCCGTCACCGGGAGTCCGGCGCCGATTGCTGCCGCCATCGCCTGCTCCACCAGATGTGCCTCACTGGCTTTGGCGCGATAGGCCGAATCCTGCACAGCTCGCTTTTCAACCTGCGTGATTCCTGACGGAACACCGATCACGATCCGCGGATGCACCAGAAGTTTTCGGCTGTGCGCCTTCTGAATGAAGTAGGTGAGCATCTTCTCGGTTACGGTAAAATCCGCGATGACACCATCCTTCATTGGCCGGATCGCCACGATATTCCCTGGTGTGCGGCCGAGCATGTCCTTTGCTTCCTTGCCGACTGCTTCGACTTCGTTCGTGATTTTGTTGATCGCAACGATGGAAGGCTCATTGACGACAATGCCTCGCCCTTTGGCATATACGAGTGTGTTGGCTGTTCCCAAATCAATGGCGAGATCGCTGGAAAAGAGGCTAAAAAGAGGTCGGAAATTCATGAGCTGCTGTGAGACTCCCCGTTACATTTGTTAGACACATTTGATTCATAATTCATCGCGAGTTCGGAAGGTATTGATCCGATTGACGATCATAAGGCAAAAGACAAAGGAAACGTCCAACACTTTTCTGTTAACATCGGAGATTAATTTTCGGGTTCCCAGGAGGCGCTTGCATGCTGGATTTAATGAGAAGGCAACATTCAAAACTGAAATGGTTGCTTCTCGTCATCGTCGTGATCTTTGTCTGGACCTATATTCCATCGTTCACCGGAATGGGCTCCGGCGTGACTTCATCCGATGTTGCAAGCGTGGGATCCGAGACCGTGTCTGCCAAGGAATTCCAGGTTGCATATCGAAATAACATTCAACGTATGGGCTCGCAGGTCTCACCTGAAATGTTGCGCGCCTTCGGATTTGATAAACAGGTTCTCGATTATCTGATCTCCCAGAAAGTGATCGCGGCGGAAGCGAAACGACTCGGGCTGCGGGTGTCGGACGTGGAAGTTCAGGACAAGGTACTCGCCTATCCGGTTTTCGTCGACAGCGGCGGCTTTATCGGCAAGGCGCGCTATCAGGCGTTACTGGAACAGAACAACATGACTATTCCGGAGTTTGAAGATTCCATCCGAAGCCAGCTGCTCAGCGAGAAGCTGATGAGCTTCCTGACGGCAGGCATCACAATCTCGGACAAGGAAGCGGAAGACGAATACCGCAAGAAAAACGAAAAAGCAAAGATCGATTACTTCGTCATCGATCCGGTGAAACTTGAAAGCAAGGTAACGGTAACGGATCAGGACCAGAAGGATTACTACGAGAAGAACAAGGCCCGCTATCAAATGCCCGAGACGCGCAAGGCGAAATACATTTTCGTGGATTCGGTGAAGTATCACAGACAGGCCACAGCAACGGACAAAGAGCTTGAAGAATATTTCAATCAGCATCAGGAAGACTTCCGGCTGAAGGAAACCGTTGGAGCCCAGCACATCCTTTTCAAGACCGAGGGAAAGAAGCCGGAAGAAGTCGAGGCTATCCGGACCAAGGCACTCTCCGTCCTGGAGCGAGCGAAAAAAGGCGAAGACTTTGCCGCTCTGGCGAAGATGTACTCCGAAGACAGCACTGCGACTCAGGGCGGCAATCTCGGAGAGTTCCCTCGGGGCCAGATGGTTCCTGAATTCGAAAAGGCGGCATTCAGTCTTGGAGTCGGCGCCATCAGCGATCTGGTGCAGACTCAATATGGTTATCACATCATCAAGGTGAACAAGAAGCAGGAAGCGCGCCTCCGCCCGTTCACGGAAATGAAGGAGGCCATTCGCTCCATCGTGCTCGGCACCAAGGGCGCCGCCCAGGCTGCGGAGGTTTCGCAAAAGATCGCGGCAGAATTGAAGACCAACAAGAATTTCGATGCGGTCGCCCAGAAATATGAAGCGGAAGTCCGCGAAACGGCGCCGATTTCGGCGGGGCAGACTATTCCGCAGCTCAGCAATTCGTCGGAAATGATCAAGCAGATATTCAGCCTGGCGAAAAATGAAATCGGTATGGCCGTTCAGAACGATGAAGGTTATGCCATTCCTTCTGTTGTGGATATTCAGCCGGCGCATGATGCGTCATTCGATGAAGCTAAACCACGCGTTCTTGCCGACGTGAAACTCGAAAAAGCCAATCAGCTCGCAGCGGAAAAATCAAAGGAAGTTGAGGAAGCGGTCAAGTCTGGGAAGGATCTGGCCACACTTTCCAGAATTGCCGGAATGGACGTCAAGACCAGCGAACCGATTTCGCGAGGTGGCTCTTTACCGGAGTTTGGAGCAATTGCCGATCGCGACAAGGAAATCTTCTCCCTGCCTTTGGGAAAACCTGGCACGCCCAGCACGGTTGCTTCAAAAACACTGGTGTTCGCGGTCAAGGAGCGCAAGCCCCTGGATCCGGAAGAAGTGAAGAAGGGATTGGACACTGCTCGCGCGGCTCTTCTGTCAACGAAGCGCGAAATGTACTTCTCGAGCTGGGTGCAGGATGCGCAGAAGAAAATGCAGGATGGGAAATCCATCAAGGTGAACCAGGACGCGATTACCCAGATCGTCGACGCCGCGCGGTAGGCGCCTTCAGCATCAGGAATCGTGAAATCGGACGCCTGAAATCGCACGATTCCTGATTCTCAAACCAGGCCGCAGACGGAATGGCCGATGTATAAATCCGGAAACTGGCGCATCGTAACCAAAGTTGGGCTCATCTTCTGTCTCGCTTTTTCAATGATCTCCGCCTCCGCCTTGCTGGCTCAGGGCCGCCGAGGACAACGAGCCGCCGCAGGATCGGACTCCTTGCCGGGCGGAACGGTCGCACTCCACGATCTTCAGTATGTGACCAACGGTCATGTGCATCAGAAACTCGATTTGTATCTGCCGAAAGGCAACAAGAAAGTCCCGCTTATCGTTTTCATTCACGGCGGTGCGTTTACGCGCGGTGACAAGAAAGATCAGAATCCTGCGCCATTCCTTTCCGATGGATATGCGTTTGCTTCGCTGAACTATCGTTTGAGCCAGGACGCAATCTTCCCGGCGCAAATCGAGGATTGCAAAGCGGCAATACGCTGGTTGCGTCGCAATGCGGAAAAGTACCGGCTCGATCCGGATCGTTTTGGCGCGTGGGGTACATCGGCAGGAGGACATCTCGTCGCGCTGCTTGGCACGACGGGCGATACCAAACTTTTCGATGTGGGTGAAAACCTGGAATTCTCCAGTCGTATCCAGGCGGTTGCAGATTGGTTTGGTCCCACGGATTTCCTCCAGATGGATGCCCACAAACTGCCGAACGGTATGGGACACGATGCTCCCGGTTCACCCGAATCCCGGCTTATCGGCGGTGCCATCCAACGGAACAAGGAGAAGGTGGCTGCGGCGAATCCGATAACCTACATCAGTCCTGGCGCTCCGCCATTTCTTATCGCACACGGTGATGCCGATCGACTCGTCCCTTATCAACAAAGTGTTCTTCTTGCGGCCGCTCTAAAAGCAGTTGAAGTGCCTGTCACGTTCTACACGGTGAAAGGCGGAGGGCATGGATTCCGAAACGCCGCTGCCGACAAACTGCGAACAGAGTTCTTCGCGAAGTATCTGAAGCGATAAATTGCGATTTTCCGCACGAGTACTCACACCCACGCGGCGCTGAAGCCGGAAACCACGAACGTTCTATCCGGCAATGGATCCCATGGCCTGTCTTCCTCTAATGACCCGGCGACATGAATCATTACGGCACAGGAATTGCTTGAGCGATCGTATGAGCACCGATAAAAAAGATCACATCGAGCAATTGAAGAAACAGATCCGTGAAGTTGTCGGGGACGAATCATTCTTCTCTTCGATTCCGGACTGTCCACCCGAAATTGAAGAATCCTTTCTCGAACGCGTCCTCTGGTTCGAGCAGACATCGCGACAACCCCTTCTGGAACGTCTGGCAGAGGCTGGAATCGTTCTGTCGGATCCCGACGAACTAGCCGACATTGATCTCACGCACCGAATGTGGGATGCCATCCAGGCTCTGGTGAGTCTTCATATCATTCCGATAAATACAGACCATTTATCGGACCGGCAGGTCTACGCCTATCTTTGGTACAC
>Ga0207641_10001661_pt1 | contig 21699 bp, 18 predicted proteins | sample KBSSwiS62_FD_184306 | JGI IMG/M metagenome (GOLD analysis project Ga0207641, IMG submission 184306) | Switchgrass rhizosphere microbial communities from Kellogg Biological Station, Michigan, USA - KBS Switchgrass S6-2 (SPAdes) (version 2) | ecosystem: Host-associated > Plants > Roots >... | reverse complement strand
AATTGAAAAAGACCAAAGCAAGAACAACTATCTGCAACTAAAAGAGGGCTCATTTGGTTCTGCATTAAAAGCAGGTTTGTTTATGAAATAGTCTGAAACAAAAATTTGATAATAACGATCTTTCAAACGGTTGTCTTACGCACGGTAGATAAAGACATGAGTCGTGTATAGCTTATCAGCGAGATCAAAATAATACCTTTTACCAATGTTCGAATAATCTTCTTTTCATGATTGTTGTTGATCGCTCCGATGGATCGAGATGTATCCTGACAAGGGCTACACTACCAATAACAGCGCTGATTAGTTGATGATGTCCGCCCCGGGTTTTGCCCGGCAAACACCTTGTAGCCGCTGCCGGGCAAGACTCCGGGCGGGCGGAAACTTATTTAGGACGAGACAAAGGGACACTACAGACAACCCTCGTGGACATTTTTCTTTTATTGCAGATTATTTGGAAGACCCACCAGTGATTGAAAAAGAGAACTCTTCTTGCATATCCTGATTTCATGCTTCAAGGATCTTTATTCATGTTTCAGAAACAATATGAATCGCCGTTGAAACTTTTTTATATGTTTTGTTGCCTGTTTAATACTCAAACTATTTTAAAATGAAAAAAATAACGGTACTGCTTATTCTCTTTGTAACATTCACCAGTTTATTGTTTGCCCAACAGGTCGTCACAGGAAAAGTTTCTGATGAAAAAGGTTCTCCAATTGAAAATGTTTCAGTGCTTGTAAAAGGCACCAGCCTTGGTACAACTACAAATCTGCAAGGAGTTTATTCCCTGACAGTGCCATCCAATAAAAGCATCCTGGTTTTTTCATATGTTGACATGGCAACGAAGGAAGTGCAGGCAGGAACTCAAACTTCAATTGATGTTGCATTGCAAAAGGCAGATAAAAATCTGCAGGAAGTAGTAGTAACAGCTCTCGGAATTTCAAAGGACAGGCGTACCCTTGGCTATGCGACTCAAAATTTAAAAAACGAAGCAATAGTAGATAAAGGCGATGGTAGTTTACTCAATGCATTGCAAGGGAAACTTGCCGGAGCAGATATCACTGGTTCCGGTGGCGCTCCCGGAGCATCTACGAGTATAATTTTAAGAGGGATCACTTCATTTACCGGAAGCCAGTCACCCTTATTTGTAGTGGATGGAATTCCTGTGAGTGACAATGTAGATGAATCAACTCTTTCACTTTATTCGGGACAGTCTACAAACAGAACTGCAGATCTGAATATTAATAATATTGAAAGCGTAAATGTTTTGCAGGGTCCTGCTGCCGCTGCTTTATATGGTTCCCGTGCTTCTCACGGCGCCATCATGATCACAACAAAAAAAGGAAGTGGAAAAAAAGGAGTACTTGACGTAACATTCAGTACTTCTTATACACAGCAAAAAGTTTATGGATTTCCTGAATTGCAAAATAAATATGGGCAGGGTGCTAATGGCGTTCTGAGTGCCATCAGTACTAATTCCCTGGGACCAGCTTTTGGCAGCACCCCCAGTTTAGCTAACGGCTTAATAGTAGCGCCAAATACCACTCAATATGTTAATGGTGTATTATACACAGCAGGTCAAACTGTACCGCACCAGGCTTACCCTGATAATATCATGAGTTATTTTAAAACAGGAACAATTGTAGATGAAAACCTTACTATTAATTCAGGTGACAGTAAAAACAATTATGGTTTCACTATCGGCAATTCAAAACAAGAAGGTATTCTTCCTACATCTGAATTCAAAAAAACAAATCTTGGTTTCACCGCTTCCAGTTATGTCAATGACAAACTGTATATAAAAGGTGGCGCCACTTATTTTTCTACAGTTCAGGAAGGAATTACACAGGGGAATAATGGTTCATACAGTTCATACTCCAATGTTATCAGGATACCCCGCAGTGTAGATTTTGATTATTATAAAGATCACTATACCACTCCGGGCGGGTATAACAACTGGTTCATCCCTAATATTTATAATACAGCTATCCAGGATTCTTCCAGCGCTAGCGACAATCCATATTTTGCCGCGAATAAAAATCATGTAAGAAGTGAACTGTCAAGAGTATTAGCGAATATGAGTGTCGGTTATGATATTACAAACTGGCTTAATGTCAGCTACAGAGCAGGAGTTGATTTTTATACAGACAGGCGCAAAAGAACTATTGCCATAGGGTCTGCCCAAGTAGTAAGAAGTGCATTTACCGGAGCACCCGGAACAACAACCGGTGGTATAATGGAAGATGTGTTTTACAGAAATGAAATCAATGGAGATCTCATGATAACAGCTAAGAAAAATGACATCTTCATTCAAGGGCTCAATGCAAATCTTTTACTCGGCCATGGTGTAAACCAACAGAAATACCAGAATCTGAATCAAACAGGTTATGGCCTGGCTGTTCCTGATTTTTATAACATAACAAATGCTTCAAACCTAAGCCTTACTAATGAATATCATTCTATGAGAAGGCTATGGGGACTGTACGGACAACTGTCCCTTGCTTATAATAATTATTTATTCCTGGAATTGACAGGAAGGCAGGATCATTCTTCTACATTACCGAAGTCAAAAAGCAGCTATTTCTATCCTTCTGCTTCTGCTTCGTTTGTGCTGACAGATGCATTTAATATACAATCAAAGCTCCTGTCTTTTGCTAAAGTAAGAGTGGCTTATGCAAAAGTGGGAAATGATGCGCCGGTATATTCACTGGATAATACATTTCTTTCCGCTGCTGTTGGAAATAATGTAGCAAATTTTGCATTCCCGTTTGGTACCACTGCTGGTTTTGCAGCAAGCACTACATTGGGTAATAAAGAACTGACACCGGAATTTACAAGCACATTTGATATCGGTGCAAATGTTGGCTTGTTTAAAAATAAAATAAATATTGACGCTACGGTTTACAGTTCAAAAAGTACAGACCAGATAGTACCGGTTGGTTTACCCGGCTCCAGTGGCTACTTGAATAAGTTTGTAAATATTGGAGAAATGACCAATAAAGGATTTGAAGTTACTATCAATGCCACCCCGATAAAAACAAAAGATTTTACATGGGTTGTATCAGGAAATTTTTCACTTAACAGGAATAAAGTAACATTCATTGCCCCCGGGGTAACTTCATTTGCATTTGGCGGTACAGCTTTCGCTGGTCTAATTCCAACAATTGCTGTCGGTGAAGCCTATGGTATAATCAGGGGAAGTAAGTTTGTTACAAATGCTGCCGGTGAACGATTGATCGATTCAACAACCGGCTTATATCTGAATTATAAAACTGATCAAACTGTACTTGATCCTAACAGGAAGTGGATAGCAGGACTGAACAATACTTTTACTTACAAACAATTTTCATTGTCCTTTTTAGTAGATCATAAACAGGGTGGACAATTTGAATCTTTTACTGTTGGAGTCCTGAGAGCTAATGGATCATTGAAAATGACAGAGGACCGGGATCAACCATTTATTCTTCCCGGTGTAATTGATGTGGGTGGCGGGAAATATGTACCGAATAATATTCAGATAAGCGGGCAGACATATTATAATACAGCATTAGGTGCAACTACAGGTGCTACTACTTCCAATGAGTTTTCCGTATTTGATGCTACTACTTTCAGGTTAAGAGAATGTGCGGTCAGCTATGAACTTACCGGCGCTGCTGCAAAAACCAAAGTGTTTAAGAAAATCAAGCTCACTGTTTATGGCCGCAACTTATTCTATTATGCACCCAATTCAATTATAGATCCTGAATTGAGCACATCCGGCGCAAGCACTACTACCGGAGGTGGACTTGTTCGCGGTTTGGAATTAACCAGTGCTCCTAATACAAGAAATTTCGGAGTTAGCCTGAGAGCCACCTTTTAATAATTATTAAATAAGTTAACATGAAAATCAAAATAAAATTATTTGCCTTCACTACATCGGTTTTAATTTTTACATCATGTACAAAATCTTTCCTTGATGTGAACACAAATCCAAATGCTGTGGTAGATGTTACACCCAAAACTTTATTACCTAATACTACAGTTGGTATGGCTTTTACTAACGGAAATGAATTAGGAAAAGCAGCGGGCCTTTTAATGCAATATAATGCGGGTATACTAGGCCAGTCAGCCGCATATGATACATGGAATATTGGCAGTCTTGATAATTCATGGTCAAATGAAGTATATACTGATGTTATCAACAATCTCGGAATATTGATTCAAAAAACCCAGGCACAAAGTCCCGCTTATGCAGGCATTGCAAAACTTGAACGGGCATACACTATGGCGATGGTGACAGATCTATGGGGTGATGTTCCCTATTCCCAGGCAGGCCAGGGATTTGATGATAATGGTATACTTAAATTTTCACAACCCATATTTGATGCGCAGGCAGATATTTATCTTGGTAATGATTCAAAAGGAATTAAAAGTTTGTTCAACCTGGTAAGAGAAGGGCTAGCCGATATCGCTTCGCCTGTTTCGTCGCTTAAACCCGGTGTAGATGATATGGTATACAGAGGTGACCTGTCAAAATGGGCCAGGTTTGGAAATTCTTTACTTTTAAAACTAGCCCTACAGGTGTCAAACAAAGCACCGGATACAACCAAAACAGTGATCAATTCCATACTTGATGGCGGTAAACCATTTATTGATGCTATTGATGGCAGCCTGGATTTCAATGTGCCCTTTACAACTGCAAATCCAAATCCTTATTATCTCCAGGATATTGGCGGATCCATTCCAAATACGCAGATGCTCGGTAACAGGTTTCTGGCTCTGGAACGCAGCATGAACGATTCTTTAAGACTATCTAAACTTTACATAAAACCTGCCGCTACTTTTATAGGATATGACAATGGTTCTCCATTTACAGCTCCAACTCCGACTACCCGCTCCTATTATGGCACTTATCCTCTCGGTACAACTCGCAGTGGTGAAGCGCCGATCCGGCTTGTCTCTGCATTCAGGAATTATTTTATTCTGGCTGAAGCCGCATTAAGATTTGGCACTTCGGGTGATCCGAATGTTTATTATCAAAATGGTATCAGGGCCTCGATGAAATCAACAGGGCTGACAGATGCAGAGATCAATGCATACTTTACAGCAAACCCAACCATAGTAACATTAAGCGGAACTGCCACTCAAAAATTACAACAGATCATCACGCAAAAATATATTGCATCAGTGGGCAGCGCCATTGAAAGCTATAATGATTACCGCAGAACCGGGTATCCTGTATTAACTCCCCCGCTTACCACTGCAGGTGATGACCCGAATGTATTTCCGCAGAGATATCCCTATACTACGCAGGAAGGAACATCAAATCCAAATCAACCAAACCCAAGACCCAAAACAACTGTAAAACTCTGGTGGGCATTATAAAAATAGTTTAACTGAAAAAAAGATTTTATGAATAAAAATACAATCATCATTTCCCTTGCAGCAATGCTCATATTTTCAGGATGTAAAAAAGATGACTTCAATTTCCTGTCAACCAGCTATCCTGATGTGCCGGTAACTGTAACAAATCTGTTTGGTATGTACAATGGTGTACCCACAGTAAGCACATCACTCTCCGGTGGTGGCGCAATAACCATAACATTAAGTATTCCGGCCGGCACCGGAAGAACACTTAAAGAAATTCCCCGTGTAGCAGTAGCCAGCACACCCAATAACTACAAAGTAGTGGAAGTAACAACAGGATTATACAACACTGCCCCGCTTACCGCAACAGGAACATCATTCTCTTTCACAACTTCACTTGCAGAATTTACAACCAAGACAGGGATCAGTGTAACAACAGGTGGAACAGCGACCAGCTTTCTAAGCCGCTATTTTTATTTTCTTATTACACTGGATAATGGTCAACAACTTATTCCTGTACCGGTAAGAGTGTATGTTGCCAGTTAGGTATTCAATTGGTTTGAAGAGAGAAGGAAGATTACGGACAATGGAGTCTAACATAACGACTCAAAATTTTTTTATACTCTTTCTGTCCTCCCGGGGGTTTGCCAGTTTGATATTCAATAAAAAGAATTAATGATGGCAGACCCCGGGTTCTGAACTGCTGTAACACACCGTTTACATAAACAAGCTTTTCATATTTCTTTATTCCCTTTTCATAAAATGATGTACTGGAATACTCATATTCCGTAAAATCATTTACTCCCGATAGGTATCGGGACCATCTTTTTTTCAAGAATAATTTTCATCGATTGACATTTTTTAGCATCAAACTGAGCAGCCTCTGATTTAATATGTTACTTCAAGTTCTTCTCCCGTCAAATCAAAATAAAGATTTTGAAGCTGGTGAAGGTATTGGCAAACAAATTCACAATCACTAATTTTTGCCCGTGTGGAATTGCCGCCCACGAACCGGATTGTTAATGACTCTTTTCTGTAACTGCTATATTGATCATTCGCATCAGTATTTTCAAACCCGCATTTTTCAAGAATGTCACGGGTTAACCGAATAGGTCCGAATTCCTCTAATGGTTTGTGAGCCATTTGTGTTTGTAATATATCATCTTCAAAAGATTCTGACCTGTGTTCTATTCCGGGAGATATATAACCTATTTTGTCAGGGAGGATAGAAGTGACTTCAACAGGAAAAGTAAGAAAAGATATTTCCGAAGAAGACAGTTTTGAATTCCAAAAAATAAAATTGCCAATTCTCAGTTCATTTACCTTTAGCATACCATAAAATTACAAACTGAGGAATGACGGTGCAAAACCTACTAATGATCTTCGACAGGCCCAATCATATTCGTTGTTTATTGCCAGCTCCTCCGGAGCAGATGTTTAGTTACAAAAAGCATAAGATTATTTGGAAGGCTGCAGTGACTTAAAGATCGAAGATCCGCAGTTAAATTTTTTTTATTGCTTTACGCTTTATCCTTCGATTTAGCTTTTCCTTTCAGTGGATTGTCATCTTTCGTTTTTTGGTTTATTTGATCCTTTCCTTTTTGATCGTTGTCTTTCACTTTTTGATCTGCCTGATCTTTTTCCTTTGAATTTTCATCTTTCGCTTTTGGACCAGGTTGATCCTTTTCTTTTTGACCATTGTCTTTCACTTTTTGGTCTGCTTGATCTTTTTCCTTTGGATTTTCGTCTTTCGCTTTTGGACCAGATTGATCCTTTTCTTTTTGATCATTGTCTTTCACCTTTTGGTCTGCTTGATCTTTTTCCTTTGGATTTTCATCTTTCGCTTTTGGACCAGATTGATCCTTTTCCTTTTGACCATTGTCCTTCACTTTCTGATTGTATTGACCTTTTCCGTTTTGATCATTGTCTTTCACTTTCTGATTGAATTGATCTTTTCCGTTTTGATCATTGCCTTTCTCTTTTTGATTGAATTGACCTTTTCCTTTTATTATTTCTTCCGGATCCTTTCCTTTCGGTCCATGGGCGTTGTTATTCTTTTGTCCCTTGAATTTCCAGTCATCATAATCGCCTTCTTCATATTCCACATCTTTCAAATGCTTCTCATCAAGGTAGTATCTTCCATCATCACCTTTCCAATAGGTATATCCTGCAGTATTTCTGTAGTAATAGCGGCCATCACTATAGCGATTGATCACTATATTATTTGTATAAACGATCACCAACGGATATTTTTTTCTCTGTCCAGGGGCATAAGCTTTTGCTGATTGACCTCCGTATATCTTTTTCGCCTGGCCGGGAGGAAGATTACCGCCATTAGTCTGAACGGGGTATGTATTCGTTGATGTTTGAGTTGGAGGCAAAGAATTTACCGGGTATTGTGTGCCTGTGTAAGATCTGCTGCTTCGGCAACTGATTGCAATAATTAAGATCAAAAGGAAACTAAGGGCTTGTAGAAATTTGGTGGTTTTCATAGTAGGATTTTATTCACCACCAAAAAACGCAAAATTGTTCTAATAAGAAACGGATTTTACGATTATTAATAGCAGCACTGTATATTTCCATTAATACAAAAGTGCAAAGCCCCCGAATATCCCTGTAAAGCAATCGTAAATTAACTGTGGGATGGTCTGGTAAAAATTTATTCAATCAAAATACTGCAAGCCATCGTGACAGCCCCTTCTTGATGTGCGTTGGCCTGCCCGGCCGGTGGTCCGCCGCGGCGGATGATTTTTCTTTTGTTTCTTTTCTTTTTATCAAGACAAAAAAAAGAAAGACAGCTAAAGATTTATTTTTTTCCAGACAAAGAAAGTAAAGAGGAACTTGCTTCTAAGCAAAAAGTACAGCAAACGCTTTTGAGCAAGCAAAAGAACAAGTAAAAGATATTCTTAACTTCAGTTATGAAAAATATCTTCCTCATCCTGTCCTGTATTCTCTTCAATTCATTTGGCTTCACACAAACGATCACCCGCATTGACGATAGCAAGATCTCCGCAAATGAACTCGATAAAAAGATAAACCAACTCATGAAAGATGCATCAGTAACAGGAATGGCCGTTAGCATTTTCAATGATGGCAAAGCAGTTTATAACAAAGTGTTTGGCTACAAAAGCACAGAAACAAAAGCCCCTTTGCAACTAAACACAAATTTTTATGGCGCTTCGCTCAGCAAAGCTGTATTTGCAGTACTCGTCATGAAGCTGGTGGAGGAAAAGATCTTCAGTCTTGACAAACCGTTGCAGGATTATCTTCCTAAACCAGTATATGACTATGGCAAAGGATCAAGTTGGGGTGAAGATTTCACTTCATTAAAAGATGAACCTTTGTATAAAAAAATAACAGCCCGTCATTGTCTCAGCCATTCTGCGGGCTTTGCCAACTGGAGATGGTTTGAACCAGATCAGAAATTGCATATTCATTTTGAGCCCGGTTCGCAGTACAGTTATTCAGGCGACGGTTTTGGTTACCTGCAATTTGTTATAGAAAAGATCACAGGCAAAAAGTTGAATGAACTGATGAAGGAAAAACTATTCGGACCTGCCGGCATGAAAAACTCTGCCTATACATGGCAACCGGAGTATGAAGCCAACTATTGCCTGGGACATGATAAAACAGGCAAGCCTTACCAGAAAGACAAAAACAATGCACCACGATCTGCCAGTACATTGGAAACAACACCGGAAGATTATACATTGTTTACCGCAACGCTCCTTCAAAAGAAAATTTTAAAGCCTGCCAGTTTTGATGAACTGTTCACTCAGCAGTTGCGACTTCGCAGTAAAGTACAGATGGGTATCGATGCATGGAAAGATTCCACCAATGAAAACGATGATATACTACTTGGCTATGCGCTGGGTTGGGGGCGGTTGCAAACGCCTTATGGCTTTGGCGTGTTCAAAGAAGGACATGGCGATGGATTTCAACATTACTCGATTCTTTTTCCCGATAAAAAACTGGGTATAGTTATTCTTTCAAACAGTGATAATGCGGAAAGCATTTTCAAAGAATTGCTGGACTATGCCATCGCCGACAGGTTTACCCCATGGAAATGGCAGAACTATGCTCCTTACAACCAAAAAAGCAATTGATATATTTTTTATATTCTTTATTGATTTGAAGAAAGGAACACTACCGACAATCAGGGTTGCGGTCAGGTAAGACCCTGCAGTGACTGATATGACTTTACTGATTACTTATATTCAAGTGCTTCTTATTATGATAAAGGAATTAAACAATATGACAAATTGCTTCATGTAAATTAAGTGTTGCGTTGACCCCCGCAGTGACTGAGCCAGCCACATTTTTATTAGTGAACAGTTAATGGTATGCTACAGAAATGTCTGATGGCCAATTTATATTAAGCGGTGTCTTAGCAAACACTTTTAAATTGCCAGACGTTAATGTGTATGTGAGATTTACGGTATCAGGTAAGAATGTTTCGCTTAAGGTCAGAGGAAGACGATAAAAAGGACTCCAATCAGTATACATTGCTACATACACTGTGACGCCTCTACTAATCGTTGTATCAGTTAATCTTCCCAGACCCAAATTCATTTCATATCCGCTTGAGTCCTTCTTCCAGGAAATACCATAATAATATTCCCTGTCGTCAATAGGTGACACTTGCGGTGGTTGAGCAGGCTGGTCTGTAATAATTGCTTTTTCTTTACTGCAAGCAACAAAAGCTATAATTATAATTAAAACTAAGAGGGAACTTAAATATGGTAATTGCATTTTCATTTTTCTCTTTTCGGTTTTATTTTACCTTGCTCTCGTACAAAGAAATCTACATTTCTATAACAGGGGTTGGTCATTTCTCCCTATTTTAAATTGATCACTCCCTAATTTACCTGGCGATGAGTTTATGGAGAGCACCGGATACAGATAAGTCCACATGGGGTCTTCGCCGGAATGAATTTGTAATAATTTGAACTATTGCTGCGAGACCCTGTATTTGATCTGTTATTTCTCATCTACGTTTATTTATTTGTTCCTTCTATCCGGGGGTTTGCCCCATCATTCATTCATGTTGCAGTTGCTGCCGGGCAGAACACTACTGACAAAGAGGAGGGAACCTCAGGATGTAACCTTACATACCTCCTTGCAGTCTTATACATAAACAATCAATGAAGACCATTCTTTTTTTTGTAATGCTTGTAGTTACAGGCATACAAGCAAATTCACAATGTGATAAAAAAATTTCCTGGTATGCCACAAAAGGTGAAATGTATAATACAAATGGTGATTTGTTAGACACGAAGCAAGACTCAATCTTTTTTGATACTGACCCGCAAAAAATTAGCCTCAGATTTAAATTAGACGATAAAGCCCTGGAAGGAACCATAACAGAAAAGAATTGTGATTGGAAAGAGCCGTTCAGGAATGGTAAAACAGTTTACCATGCTGCGGTCCTTATGGATGGAGTAGGTAGCAATGCAACCTTTACTATAGAAGCCAAAGATGGAAAGATCACATTATCGCTGGTTATGGAAGCAAGGAAGGAACGAAAATTTCTAATCTATATAGATAGCTTCAAGGAAGTGAAGTAAATGCGCAGGCGAATTGTCAGACAGCTCCAGACCTGATTCGTAAACCGTGTCAGCCCTGATAGTTTTTTCAGTCCCGCCTTAGGCCGGACTGATGCTTAGTCGCAGCCTATGCATAGCGACTCAAGATTTTTTTTATATTCTTTATTGGCTTGAGGTGAATGGAAGGAACACTACCGACATTCTTTAGTTTCGAAAGTAATACTTTGGTGTTGTAAAGTATTGTTTAATCAGCAACCAAAAGCAATTAAGTAATATTGTAAACCAATAGCCGGATTATCTAAGAAACCTGTAAACTTATTTTAGGACGAGACACATTGAGGTAGCCTGGGGCAAGACCACGGGCAGACGGAAACCTTAAAAACTATTTGGTGAAGTCATAGAAATCGAATCAGTGCGAAGCAAAAAAAATACCTCTTTCGGGGTATTTTTTTTGCTTTCATTTGAATATATCTTCATATCACTTACTTATCCATTATTTGATTTATTCCGTCCATCCGCTCCTAAATTTTAGTTCGTGAGTACTCCTAAAATTTTTCAAAGATGAAAACAAGCAGGTGTTTAACAATCAATCGACACTTCAGCTTGTATGATCGGTTCTCCTTAGTAGTTACTGAATAATTGGAAATGTATTTTTCTATCCGATTGATGGGTTTTCATTTCACTCCAATAAATTCAGATTGTTATCCTAACAACAGATCAATTCTTATACTATTTATTTACCTCAATTGAGTTAAAAACACCATCTCAATTGAATAACCAGGTGTTTTCTCTAACCTTTAAAACCTAATCATATGGCCAAAGAAAATGTCTCAACAAGTACGATTCCCTGTTGTCCCGAATTGATCAAAGATGATCATTGTGACGTCATCAACTTCAGCAGGGTGCTAAATTTTCCTACCGGAATTCTCAGCAACAACAGGCAAAAGATAACGGTGCAGGTAATTCTTCATTTTAAATTCAGCCGCTGTACACTCGGTCTTACATTGGGCGACCCGGTTTACAGTACTACTCTTTTACCAGGTGAAAGAGTACGTTTATCGACAACTGACAGAAGAAGCCGTTTTACGTTTGATAGCGAAACCAAATTAAGTTACCGCAGTGAACAAATTTCAGAAGATCAATACTACATGACCTCTTTTCAAAAGTATATGGCTGATGCGTCAGCTTCCCAATCAGGTCATGCTGAAAGTTCTGATGAAGGTCACTGGGATTTTCATGGAGATGCCAAGGGCAGTATTGGCATATTCAGTTTAAGTGCCAGCGCCAGCACCAATGCCAGTGGCAATCATAATAATCATTCTGTAGCCGATTACCTGAATCAGCAAAAAACACATGTGCAGAGTGCCGCATCACAATCAGTAAGCTCAACAAGAAAGGCACACAGTGTTTCCATTGGAGAAGTAAGCAGCAGAACGCATATTCAGGGTGAATCAGAGGATCATTTTGAAGCCTCTTCCCGTGAGTTTTCCAACTACAATAAATGTCATGCAGTAACTTATATGTTTTATCGGCTCAACAAAAGACAAAAAATAAAATTCGAACTGATAGCTATTGAAAAAAGAATACTGGATGATAATGCACCCATCGGCGGTGTACTGCAACCATCACCTGCAAAAATACCCATTGCATTAGTTCCGCAGGATGTACCCGCAACTGCTGTACTTAAAAGAGCAACTGAAACTGCAAATGTTGGTGCCTTTAGTACAAGAATAGCCAATCTTGAATTAGCTTCTTTTGGAACTGCTCCAACTGCTGTATTAACCAAACCGGTATTTACCACTGATCAAAACTTAGGATTACCTCTTGATGCAGAAACAAGAACAAAAGCATTAAAGGAAGTAACAGATCAATTAGTAAGCAATAATCTTATTGATAAAGACAGCAAGGTCTCCAAAGAAATAAAACAGCAGATAGAATTTGAAACGGAATTTTCTTTACCCACACCGGGCATTATTGTAAAAGGATGCCTGGATGATTGCGATGTCTGTGAGCCTCAGCTTAAAGAAAGAATGCAACTTGAAAATGATCTTCTGCGCAAGCAAATAGAATTATTGGAGAAATCGCAGGAATACAGATGCTGCCCACCGGCACCGGTTATCGCAGCAGATTAACAATCTGCCTTTAGAACAACCGTTTGCAAAAAGGAGTATCAACAAGTTTCTTTCCAACAAGTATTACTAAACATTTCTTAATAACATTTTAAAAAATACTATAATGGCAAAAAATGAAAAAGCAATAAAATTTAAGATAGCTTTTGAACCTGCCGATATAAAAATTCACTGCCTTCCGAACGACATTTTTTTTGAGGCTCATCTGCTTTCACGAAATGGCGCCATCCTTCAATCTGCCAGTGTGCAGGAAGGGAAGTTCTCATTTAATATTTCTCACGAAGAATTAAAAGCAAGCAGGCTGGTATTAGCTCCGGTAAATCCGCAATCATACAAAGAAAAGAAAGTCTTTTCCGGGGATGTCAAAATGCTTGACAAAAGATTGACCTATGAGCCGGTGCTTCCTGAATTAGCCGAAGAAATTATTTTACCCGACATACCGGTGTCAGTCTGGAAATATTGGTGTTACTGCACCTGCAGAGTCAGAGGCAGGGTGTTTAACTATTGTCAGGGTTCTTACCAGCCCGTATATCATGCAAAAGTGCATGTGTGTGAAGTGGATCCTGTCTGGCTTTGGATTAGAAGGCTACCGGACGATGCAATCCTTCGTATTAAAGATAGCCTTCTGCATCCCGAAATTATTGAAAGGCCACCACATATACCTATTGGCCCGGGCCCGGTCGAATTTGCAATGAAAAAAAAAATGACCCATGAAAATATGAAGGTGATGATGGCCGGGTTAAAATCTAAAATGATAAATAGTAGCAACACAGCATCTTCGGATCAAGTATCATCGGCATCGACAATCTTGCCCCCACACAATGTATCGGATTTACATACGGGATCTGCTTATTTAATAAGAGAATATTTAGTAGACAATTATCAATTGTTTTATCCCTGGTGGTGTTATTGGATACCTGTCTATTGGTGGTGGTGGTACAGTTGCGATGAGATAACGACTTTTATAACCAATGAGCAAGGATGGTTCGACAGGAATATCTACTACAAATGTTTTGGCGACCGTCCGGATTTGTATTTCTGGGTTGAGTATAACATTAATGGAGTTTTGACTACAGTTTACAATCCACCTATTCATTGCAACACTTATTGGAATTATGCATGCGGTACAGAAGTAGATATTTATTTAAATGACCAGCGTATACCTTGCCCCGTTCCTCAGCCACCTATTGGTGATAAAGATGTATTTGTTTTCAGTATTGGCAATAATATAAGTGTTACAAAAGTTTACCAGGAAGGTGCTATGAAAGGCCAAACAATGGCAGGTACACCTTATGAAGAAGGTTCTCCTTTCGGTGGCAGTATTGAACCGCGTGTTTATTTTGGCAACTATCTCTGCGATGCAGTCGATGGTGGTAATAATTATTTCTACAAATGGTCTTTCCGCAGAGAGGGAGAAGCAGGATGGAATGAAATTATTACAGACATATTCAGGCATTACCTGCAATTAACAGTGACTGGACCTACTTTTCCTGTTCACAGAATTGGCGCCAACGCAGAAAAACTGTATCAGATCCTCCGTTATCATCTCTCCGCTGCTGATGGCGGTAACGATCTTTGGGTTGTAGATAGCCGTACAGATACAGCCAGTACCAAATGGATAACCACAGACATGGATGCCAATGGCGTTGCAGATGATTTCAGCACCAGCGATGGAGTATATGAAATAAAAATGGAATTGTATAAATATGTTGCCGCGGTGCCCACAAGAGTAAACTGGACTGCCGAAGGCATCAATCTTTATATTCCTTTGAATACACTTACTTCACCATTCGGCGATGTAAACATTCTTCATGAAATTGATGCAAACATCGTTGACAAATACAAGTACATGGAAGCGGGTAACCTCTATGGCTTTATTATGAAGATTTATATAGATAATAAACTGCCAAACCTTTCACTGGAAGACGTAAGTGTTACTAATGTTACTATACCAACCGGTATTGCAGGCCCATGCGGTTTTATTCCGTTCGAAGACAGGAATACCAGTAGTGTTAACTTTAAATTCAATGCTTCTCAGCAGAATAATTTCGCCACATTTGGCTTTCAAGTACTAAAAGGCAATGGTAAAACATATTTCACTGCAGGTGGAAGAACGGGTATCGCAATCGCAGATCTTATAAGGAATGAAAACGTGCCGCCAATTGTTTCAACTGATACATTACAGAATGTTATACTTAATGGAAGCGGCGATTATGAATTGCATGTTACACCGGCTCTTTTACTGGAATCCTGTGATAAAGCTGCCTTCCTGCAAAGTGCTTCCATACATCCGCTAGTACAAGACGGTTATTCAAGATTGTATGGCGACTGGAGTTTAGCTACAGCTTTTGCGCTGGAACAGTATAGCGGGGCATGAAAAACGAAAGATGTATGACTTCATAAACAGTATTGCATAAACAATTAATTTATATGGAGCAAACCATCTTTTATTTCTCACTTTCAATTTTAGTAGTATGGCGTATCACACACTTGCTGAGTAAAGAAGACGGACCATTTGATATCATTTTCCTTCTACGCAAAAAAGCAGGAGCAGGTTTCTTTGGAAACCTGCTCGACTGCTTTTATTGTTTAAGCATCTGGATAGCTTTGCCGTTCGGTATATGGCTTGGACAAAACTGGATAGAAAAAATATTGTTGTGGCTGGCATTATCAGGTGCTGCCTGTTTGCTGGAGCAGGCGACCACTCGTTCACAAGCTAAAACATCGGATAAGGAAGCCGAATATCATGAAGATTAAAAACTAAATTTTATGTGTAACTGCGGTAATAAAAGAAATGAATATGTAGGGCAAGTTTATAAATTGAGTAATGAAATATCAAATCAACCTGTAAAAAAAATGTGGAACGATGCAAAGTTTCAATATACAGGGCAAACGGCACTAACAGTTATCGGTGGTATTACCCGGAAAAAATACCGCTTCACTCATTCCGGAGATATTCAGTTAATTGATTATCGTGATGCATCCGGGATGATGGCAATAGCTTGCCTGATCTTAAAATAAGTTTACATGTCGTTGGGTAAGACCCCAGGCGGGAGTGGAGAAATCTATTCAGTATTACCAATACTTATGACTTTACAAATGGTTCGACTCTTTATATGAAAACAAACATCGGGTGATAGGTTATGTTATCATGCCTAATCATGTTCATTCATTGATCTATTTTCCGGAAACGAAAAGTCGCTCAACACTATTATTGGAAATGCAAAACGATTTATGGCTGATGAAATAATAAAAAGATTAGAAGAACAAAAAAATGTGGCTATGCTTGAAGAACTATATTCAAGTGTGATGGAAAAAGGGCGGAAGAAAGGTCAAAGGCACAAAGTATTCGAAGATAGTCCTGCCTGCCGGCAGGCAGGTTTGATGCGAAAGAATGCAATTCAAATAAGTTTGTGTATCATAAATTAGATTAGATGCACAAAATCCAGCTAGCAAAAAATGGCAGATAGTAAATGACTTTACTGACTACTTATATTCAAGTGCTTCTTATTATGAGAAAGAAATTAAACAAGATGACAAATTGCTTCACGTAAATGAAGTATTGCTTTGATTTATCATGTTGCATTCAAGTTATCTTATCGCGGGATCTGCCGTCTTCATTCAATCACATTGAGGTTGCCTCGGGGCAAGACCAAGGGCGGACGAAGGAACTATATTACTTACCTCCGTTCTTCTTCCTTTCACTATCTAGTTTTTTCAGGTATGTTTTTAATATCTTTTTCCATGAAGTACCAGAACTGACACCAGTGTCGTGTATTTTTTTGGTTTTACGATCAAGGATATGAAATGAACGTGACGCTGATGACCTTACTTCATTTGATCGTGTTGACATTCCTGTGTTAGGATTCCTGGTCATAGTCGTTACTTCACTTCTGGAAGTACTGATATCATCATCTATCAGGTACCGATAATTTGTCGTATCGCTATATTTGGTATTTAGTTCTTCCCTGTCTATAAAAATGTAGTCACCAGTATAATATTTTTGAAAAATCTTGTCGACTTTTTTATTGTACCCTTTACGCTCCCTGACAACAAGGAGGGTTGTTTTTTCCTTACCGAACTCAGGGGGTACATTTTCTGTATCCTTCTTTATATATGAATTGATTATGAAGCCGCAGGAGCTGAACATGAACAATACAGTAATTGCCAGCAGGCTTAAGGCTCTCGGGTTTTTCATGATTGGATTTTTCATTTATTGAAAAATAATAACGTACAATTTCAAACCATAGTATGTGCCAAAACAAAGATGAATAGCTTCTTCCCAGGGATCGTCACCAGCAAGAAACATATCTTTCTATATACCCCATTCATGGTATTCAAGTGCTTCTTTTAATGAGAAAGGAATTGAACAATATGACAAATTGCTACATGTAAATGAACTATTGCTTTGATCTATCCATGTTGCATTCAAGTTATCGTATCAATGTTACGGTACCACGCTCTATTTTTAGCTCATCACCTTCTAATTGATATTCGCACAACCAGACAAAAACGAAAGTTCCCTGATCTACTGAAGAAAGCTTGCCATCCCAACCTTTTCCTATTTCATTAGTGTTAAATACTACCTGGCCCCATCTATTGTAAATAGTGAATTGATATTTCTTTACGCTTCCGAAAAGCAGTGGTCTAAAAAAATCATTTTTACCATCTCCATTAGGCGTAAATGCAGAAGGAACGTAAAACCCTTTCAGACATATCTTTTCTAAGACAGAAATAGAATCTTTTCCCTTGCATCCATTATTATCTGTGACCTGTAGCCAATAATCTCCCGCTTTATTTATTGTTAACGATGAAGAAACGGAACCATTATTCCACAAATAATTCGAGTATCCCGATGGAGCCAGAACTAATAATGAACTATCTGAACAGATGGTTGTATCTGGAGGTAAGAATGCCGCAGGTGTCGGTTGTACATTTAAAGTTGATGTAATTGAGATCAAGGAATCGCACATGGATTTGACGATACAGCGGTATTGATTTCCGTTAAACATTCTAGTAAAGTTTGTGATACTCAGCGTATCTGCATTTGCACCTGAATAACTTCCGTTGTTAGTGATATCTGTCCATCCTGAACCGGAATTAACTTGCCATTGAAGAGAAGTATAATTAGATGATTGAATACTGAAGTTAGTATTTTGTCCGCTACACACTGTGATGCTTTGTGGTTCTTTATCAATAGTAAGTGCTGCCCCCCAGTTTAATTTAATTGTCCAACTCCAAATAGGGCTACCTCCAGGATTTCCGCTTACATCTCCGTCATTGGAAGATGCACTACCGGTCATGACATAACCTCCATCTTTAGTTTGAATTAAACTAAAAAGCCTTTCATCAAGGGAACCTCCCAGTACTTTCTGCCATACAATATTTCCTGTTGCATCCAATTTAACCACCCAAAAATCACCAACACCATTACCGGGTGCATGAAGCCCGGAGACATCCCCATCATTTGAAGCTGTAGCTCCTCCGACTATATAACCTCCATCAGACGTTTGATAGATATCGAAGGGGTAATCGAAGTCACTTCCTCCATAGGTCCTCTGCCATTGAATATTTCCCGAAGAATTCAATTTTACTACCCAATAATCAGAAGCTCCATTATTAAAAGTCAGGTCTCCATCGTTTGAAGCTGCTTCTGCGCAAATTATATAGCCTCCGTCATTTGTTTGACGAATAGCAGATAGACTTTCTATACTGTAACCGCCAAGTGATCTTTCCCATTGAATACTTCCTGATGATGTTATTTTAATTACCCAGCAATCGTATTCAGGCCCGTGATTACCCGTTACATCTCCATCTGTTGAGTAAATACTTCCACCAATGATGTAGCCTCCATCATTGGTTTGTTTAACACTGATCCCCACATCAGGTCTGCTTCCTCCATAGGTTTTCTGCCATTGAAGATTTCCAGAGTTATCCAATTTTAATACCCAGTAGTCTGAACCACCCTGAAAAAATGTTATATCGCCATCGAAAGATTGGGTTTCTCCTGCCAGGATATAACCTCCATCGGAAGTTTGTTCAATGCTAAACACTTCTTCTATACGAGAGCCTCCATATGTTTTTTGCCATTGAATATTTCCTGAAGAATTTAATTTAACTATCCATGCATCAGCTATTCCATGATTATTGGTTACATCTCCATCATTTGACCAGGTATTTCCGGCGAAAATATATCCGCCGTCACTGGTTTGACGAATGCATAATGCATTCTCGTAACTAGAACCCCCATAGGTTTTTTGCCACTCAATAATGCCGCAGGCATTCATCTTCACAACCCAGGCATCTTGAGTAATATTATTACTCCCTGGTGAAAAGGTGTACCCGCATACTATATAACCATTGTCGTTTGTTTCAAAAACACTGTAAGTAATACCCCCACCAATACCGTCATTGTTTTGTTGCCACTGGATCGGAGGAGCTTGAGACAATGCAGATATTGAGGGTGCGAGAAAGATAATAGGGAATAAAACAATTCTTATTGTCTGTGTCAGCTTGTTAATACAATTATTGATATTCAATTGCAAGGTCTAAAAATGTATTTCAAAGCTAATATACAAAATGTCAAATACCAATCAACCCAGTCGATCTATCGATGAGCCTTCTGCATCATCGCTGATCAAACATAATTCTTATATTCTTTATTGGGTTGAAGAAATGGAATACTACCGGCAACTACAATTGTCCCGCACACATAAGCAACGCTGTGCAAACACCTCGTGGACAGTTTTCTTTTTTATTGCAGATTATTATGAAGACCCCGCAGTGACTGATATGACTTTACTGATCACTTATATTCAAGTGCTTCTTATTATGAGAAAGGAATTAAACAATATGACAAATTGCTTCATGTAAATGAAGTGTTGCTTTGATCTATCATGTTGCATTCAAATTATCGTATCCCGAGGTCTGCCCTCTTCATTCATCTACATTGTAGTTGCCTCCGGCATCACCCGGGCCGACTGAACCGAATAACTAACTTACGGACAAGAACTGAAGTCGATCTGCCAGTTGCAATAAATGCAAAACCGTAAGCGCTGATTGCAAAAATCAATTTCTAAGTGGTTTCCTGTACAGATACCTTAGTACTGTAAAGCGTAGACAGATAGTCCCAATAGTATTTCAAATCACCACTAAAAACGAATACAATGAAAAAGATGATTTGGTCTGCCATATTGATCTTCTTAACAGGCCTTCTGTCACGGGCGCAGACAGTCTATATAAACCCGGAATTTGATTCTTTAGCCAAGGGTCATAAAGAATTAGCAATTCTCCCTTTCAAAGTAACGCTTAAGCTCAAGCCAGGAAAAATGAAAAAAATAGAAATAGAAGATTTAATAAAAATTGAAAAAGCCGAAGGTGAAGCTGTACAAAATGCTCTTTTTGATTATTTTCTTAAACAAAAAGAAAAAGACAGTTTCAAAGTCAGTTTCCAGGATATTAAAAAAACAAATGAATTGCTGGCCGAAATGGGTTGGAAAAACGATTCATACCGACCAAAAAACATAGAGGATGTCTGCCGGCGGCTTAAAGTGGACGGAGTTATTACCGGGACAATTATTACAAGCAAACTACTTTCAGATGAAGCCGCTGCTGGAATTTATGCATTGGGAATTATTGCAGCGATTGGCACATTCGGTCAGTCAGGGATTTATGAGCCAGGGCCAACTAATAGGGGCACATGCACCATTAATATTCACGATTCAAAAACAGGTGAGCTGCTCTGGAAATATGAAAAAACTTTATCCCGTGGAATGGGCAGTACCACTCAATCAGTGATCAATGCCCTGATGCGAAAGGTTTCAAAGAAGTTTCCTTATGAGGATATTAAATAAGTTAACAAGCAAAGTACGGCTTATACCAAAAAAAGAAAGATAAAAAGAAACATTCCGGATAACAGGCAACTAATCCTAATTGTCGTTTTACTAAAATGAAATCATTTTTAAAAAACTTTTTATGAAAAGAAATTCTTCCTCATTATTATTGATAGTATTCCTTTTTCTTTCATTCATTAATATTGAGTGTACTAAATCTGAAAACACCCGCACTCCTACTGCTGCCTGCAACAAATGGGAAGTGAATGATGATTGTCGATGCACTTGTCTTACCGGGCCTTGTTGTCTTCAGAGTGGAGTACACGAGGCAACTTTATGTGGAGATGACGCCAGATACGCTTCACCTGGAGGCACTAAAACCATAGTAGGCAGTTGTTCTACTACCACCCGTACATATATACGGAGGTTATGATCCATTATTGTTGTTTGCCTGGTTTATTGTCGGTCGGATAACTGGCCTTAGTTAGAATTAACACCAGCCGAATTAATTGCCGGTTCCTTCGCAACCGATGCTCAGTTAGTCCCGATAGCTATCGGGACTAAGCATAACGATCTTATATTTTTTACATTCTTTATTGATTTGAAGAAAGGAACATTAACGGCAACGGAGTCTACTAAGAAATGATCAATGATTTTCATTCGGTGTCTTCTTCTCCATGTCTTCCACTCGCTTTATAAATTTTGTTATTGACGCATCGCTATATGAGCCGTATGCATCAATCAACGTACCCTTTTTTCCATTATCCAATTCAATTGCATAAAGAATGGAATTATCCGCCGGATCACTAGCCCCTTCAAAACGGAAAAAATTTTTAATGTGAACCTGGT
>Ga0207641_10001646_pt1 | contig 21794 bp, 18 predicted proteins | sample KBSSwiS62_FD_184306 | JGI IMG/M metagenome (GOLD analysis project Ga0207641, IMG submission 184306) | Switchgrass rhizosphere microbial communities from Kellogg Biological Station, Michigan, USA - KBS Switchgrass S6-2 (SPAdes) (version 2) | ecosystem: Host-associated > Plants > Roots >... | reverse complement strand
GGTGGCCGATCGGATGCGATCGACCTGCGCCGACGACATGAGCAAGATGGGACTCGAAGTGATTTCGTTCACGATCAAAGAAGTCCGCGACAAGAACGACTACATCGTGAACATGGGACGGCCCGACGTCGCGCGCATCAAGCGTGACGCCGACGTCGCCGCCGCCGAAGCCGACCGCGACACCGCGATCAAGCGCGCGGAGGCGACGCGGGCCTCGGCGATCGCCAAGGCGCAGGCCGACCAAGAGCGCGTCCTCGCCGAAACGCTCTCGATGGCGAAGCAGGCGGAGGCGCAGCGCGACCTCGAGATCAAGAAGGCGCAGTACGTCGAGATCGTGAAGCGCCAGCAGGCGCAGGCGGACAAGGCGTACGAGATCCAGACCAACGTCATGCAGCAGCAGGTGACCGCCGAGGCGGTCAAGGTGCAGCAGATCGAGCGCGAGCAGCAGATCAAGGTGCAGGAAGCCGAGATCATCCGCGTCGAAAAGGAGCTGATCGCGACGGTCCTGAAGCAGGCCGAAGTGGAGCGGAAGCGCATCGAAACGCTGGCGTCGGCCGAGAAGCTGCGGCTGACGGTCGAGGCCGAAGGCCAGGCGGCCGCGACGCGGGCGCGCGGCGACGCCGAGGCCGACATCATCTTCAAGAAGGGCGATGCCGAGGCGCGCGCGATGAACGTGAAGGCCGAGGCATTCCAGGAATACAACCAGGCGGCCGTGGTCGACAAGCTGCTCACCGGCATGCCGCAGATCGTCGCCGCGCTCGCGGCGCCGCTCAGCCAGATCGACAAGATCACGATCGTGTCCACGGGCAACGGCGACGCGGCCGGCGCCCACAAGATCACCGGCGACATCACGAAGATCGCGGCGCAGGTGCCGGCGCTTTTCGAGGCGCTGTCGGGCATGCAGATGTCGGACCTGATGTCGAAGGTCCGCGCGATTGGCGACAAGGGGCCGAAGCCGCCGGACGCCTTGGGGGCCTGACCTCACTGGCGGCCTCTCGTAGCGCAGGCCTTCAGGCCTGCTCTCGGCCGCCGGCAGCCCTGCAGGGCTGCGCTACGAGGTTCATCGCAAGAAGGAGCACGTCATGGGACTACTTGAACGCGTCGGCACGCTCGTCAAAGCGAACCTGAACGACCTCATCGACAAAGCGGAGAACCCGTCGAAGATGATCAAGCAGGTGATTCTCGACATGGAGAATCAGCTGCTGCAGGTCAAGACACAGGTTGCGATTTCCATCGCGGATCAGCACATGCTCGAGAAGAAAGAGAAGGAACACGACGAGAAGGCGGCCGAGTGGCTGCGCAAGGCGGAGCTGGCGGTCGATCGCGGTCAGGACGACCTGGCCCGCGCCGCGCTCGAGCGCCAGAAAACCAGCGAGCGGACTGTGGACAGCTTCCGGCAGCAGGTCGCCGACCAGCGCGCGCAGGTGACGACGCTCAAGGCCGCGCTCGGCAAGCTCGAACAGAAGCTCGCCGAGGCGCAAGCGAAGAGCGACACGCTGCTGGTCCAGCATCGCCGCGCCCGCGCGCTCGGGAAAGCGAGCGACGCGCAAATTGGTATCGGCGACCGCTCGTCGATTCGTACGTTCGATCGGATGAAGGAGAAGGTGAGCCGGGAGGAAGCCGTCAGCCAGGCGAAGGCCGAGCTCGTGGGCGGCAACCTCGAGGATCGCTTCACGCAGCTGGAACGCGACGACGAAGTCGATCGTCTGCTGGCGGATCTGAAAGCGAAACGTGGTGTGACTGCCTAGCCACATCTAACCGCGGAGATCGCAGAGATCGCCGAGAAATCTATTCTCTGCGTGCTTTGCGTTCTCTGCGGTTCCTGTCGGCTGATGCTACCCAAAAACCGTGCTAACTTCACCGGCATGAAATGGCTCACCTCGCTCGTCGTGGCGGCGGCGATCGCGGCGCCGGCGGCCCAGAATCCTGGCGGTTCAGCGGCCGCTGCCGCGGCCAAACGGCGTCTGATCGGCAACTGGAAGCTGGTGAAGTACGAGATCTTCGACGCGGCCGGCCCGACGCGGTCAGGCGCCTTCGATGTGGGCCGGTTGATGTACGACGAGCAGGGCGAGATGGCCGCGCATCTCATGCGATCCGGCCGGCCGCGGGAGGCAGCGACGACTGAAACCGCCCGCGCCGCCGCGTATCAGGCCTACCTCGGATACTTCGGTCCGTTCACGATCGATCCCGACAAACAGATCGTCGTGCATCACGTGGTGGGATCGTCGCGGCCGGACTGGGTTGGCAGCGAACAGGTTCGCTATTACGGCTTTCCGGCAGACAACACGTTGACGCTGTCCTTGAAGTCCGGGGACCGCGTGACGCAGACGCTCACCTGGGAGCGCGCTCGATAGGTCAGAGTGGGTCGCGTAGGTCGGGTGGGTTGATTCCGACCGACCAGACCTACCAGACCACTTCGACTCACAAGGCTGTCAGGGCTTCTGCGTCAGGATCCTGATCCCCTTCAGCACTTCCGCCTGTGGCGGGAGTTCGGCCGCGCCTGCGGGAAACCCGTTCTTGGAAAACAGGAACGCGACGATGTCCGCGTTGTCCTGAGCGCTGACGCTGCCGGGCTTGTCCGCCGGCATCGTGATCCGCAGCCGCTCGAACAGATCGCCGACGCTCAAGTCATTCCATCCGGACATGAACTCGACACCCGTCAGCGGCGGCGCCACATCCGCGCCGATGAGATCGGGACCGTGGCACTTGGCGCAGTACTGCGCGTACGCGGTCTCGCCCCGCTTCGCTTGCGCCTCGCTGTACACGGCGTCCCAGACGGTCTTGCCGCCTTTGTCCTGACGGGCGTTCACAGCGGCGGTCGAGCACAGCGCGCCGAAGAGCAGAACGATTGCCGCGTTGATCCGCATGGCATACATTTTAGCTGATGCGACTGGCGGGTTTTTCCCGGCACGCCCTTGGTGCTGTGCCGGGATTGGTCGTGTTGCTGTTCACGCTGGCCTTGGCGCCAGCCTTCGCCCGTCCGGATGCTCGCCGAGTCGATTCCCGGCGCAGTGCCGCCGGAGTTTGCGGCCGACCTGCTGATGCGCGTAGGCGATTCGACGGCCGCCGCCAAGGAACCGGCCGAGTGGCGCGCCGATCTCTATGAGCAGGCGTTTCAACTGGCACGGTCCGCACCTAATCCCTTGCCGCGCTATCTTCGACGCGATCCGCGTGCGCGTTCGCGCATCAGTGAGATTGGGCCCGCGGAAAGACTCGATACGCTCTCTCTCCAGGTTCGAGCGTTCAGCGGGTTGCTCGACCTTCGCCGTGACCGGGCGCTGGAGCTTGCCGGTACGATCGACGTTCGAATTCCGGCCCTGACCTGCGGCGACGCGATGGTCCCTGGCCCTGCAGGCGTCTTCGACATCGCGCGACACTCACACGATCTGCTGGAGCGTCAGGTACTGTCGGTCCACTCCTCGACCGAGCTTGCGCCAGCGTTCGAGGCGGTCCTCGCCGCCGAGCTGCCGGCGACCGAATCGCGCGCGCTCCTGACGGCGCTTGGGAGCACCATGCGGTCGCTCGCTGACGACGATGTGAGTTTCACCGACGGGCTCGGTCCGACATGGGCGGCAGTGAAACACGCCATGGACAGCTCGAACGAAGGCTCGCTTGCGGATTTCTTGCTGGATGCTTTCCGGTCGTACCTCGTCCTGCATCTTTCTGGAGAGCGGTGCTCAATGCGTTCGCCGCTCGTGACCGGGCCATTGGCCGAGAGCGACACCTTGACCGACATCGACGGGACACTATCGAGCCGCGATCGACCGAAGCTCTCGCCGAAAGAACGAACGGCTTCCAGAAGAGTCGAGCCGGGCAATGAGGTACGCCCGCGCGACGTTCTGGTCGATTCCGGCTTATGGCAAACACGGATCTCCAAGAACCTGCTTGCGCAGGTCGCAGCGCTGCGCACACACAATCAATCAGGTCGTCCGGTGGACGATCGACGGACGCCCGAATGGAGCGAGCGGTTGTCCCAGTTCTACGCGCTCATGGGGACGTGGGCTCGAAGCGACGAACCGTCCATAGAAGACTACCTGCGCGAACGTGTCATTCTGCTTTCGATGCTGGTCGAGGTTATCCCCTCCGGCGCCGACCGCCTGCGCGCGTTGGGAGATCTCCTGGTATTCCTGAAGTCCGACGGCCGGCAGGTGTTTGGCGCGAACCTGTGGGCCAGCCGGTTGCGCGCAGTGATCGACACGTGCCGCAACTCTCCGATCGAGTGGGAGTGGCTGATGCGCGCGCTTCTCGATTCCGGCGATCCGGTGATGCGGCTGTACGCGCAGCTCGAGCAGCTCTCGGGTGCTTAAAGACAGGTAGCTCTCAGCTCTCAGCTTACGATGCACGGTCGCAGTGACAGCTCAGAGCTGAAAGCCTACAGCTGAGGGCTGAAAGCGACGTCAGCACGAGCGCGGCCGATCAGGCGAGCGCGGCAAGTCCCGCGGCGTGGCGCGCGAGAAACTCCACCCGCGCGCCGAAGCTGGCAAACCGCGCATCGCTGGTCTGGCCCTGGACGTAGCGGTAGTAGATCTGCTGGATCACAACCGCAATCTTGAACACGGCGAAAATCTCGTAATACCGGACGTTCGACACGTCGCGGCTGGACCGCGACGCATAGCGCTCGACGATCTCTTCCTTGGTGAAATAGCCCGGCCGATCAATGACCGTCGTAAGCGCGTCGCGCTGGCTCGGCGGCGCGGTCGGAGACCAGTACGCCAGCACGATCCCCAGATCGACGAGCGGATCGCCGAGCGCGCTCATTTCCCAGTCGAACACCGCGACAATGCGGCCGACGTCGTCCGGATGGAGCATCACGTTATCCAGCTTGAAGTCCCCGTGGACCACTGAAGGATTGACCGGATCCGGCGGCAGATGCGCATCCAACCAGGTCGCGAGCGCGTCCATCTCCGCCAGCGCCGTCGTCTGCGACCGGTGCCAGCGGTCGCTCCATCCCTTGACCTGGCGCGCCACGAATCCGGCCGGCTTGCCGAGTCCGCTCAAGCCGCCGGCGACGACATCGATGGTGTGAAGATCGGCGAGCGTATCGACCAATGCGCCGCTCAGGCGGCGACGTGCGTCAGGGTGCGAGAGCGCCGGCGGCTCGTCGGTCCGGACGACGATTCCGCGGCGCCGCTCCATCGCGTAAAAGACACAGCCAATCACGCTCGGGTCGTCGCACAGCAGATAGGGCCGCGGCGCGAGCGGGAAGACGGTGTGCATCGCGGACAGCCACCGGAACTCGCGCGCCATATCGTGGGCGGTTGGAGCGACCGGCCCGAAGGGCGGACGCCGGACGACGATGTCCGTGTCGCCGAAAGTGACGAGGTAGGTGAGGTTCGAGTGGCCACCGGGAAATTGCGCCACGCGCGGTTCGTGTGACACATCCAATCGCGGAATCTGGCAAGCCGGCAGCCGCTCGCGCAGCCAGGCCGCGAGACGCGCCCAATCGAGCTCCTCGCCCGGCCGCACCTCGCGCGCGTCAGTTTCCATGGAACACGGCGCCTAAATTATCATGCGCTCCATGCATTTCGACCACAGCGCCAAGGTGAGCGACCTTCAACGCCGTCTCTCGGCGTTCATGGACGAGCACGTCTATCCCAACGAGCGGACGTATCACCACCAGATCGCGGACGGCGATCGATGGCAGCCGACGGCCATCGTCGAGGAGTTGAAGCCCAAGGCGCGGGCCGCGGGTCTCTGGAATCTGTTTCTGCCGGAAAGCGACTACGGCGCCGGGCTGTCCAACGTCGAGTACGCGCCGCTCTGCGAGATCATGGGGCGCGTCCCCGGCTTTGGCCCCGAAGTCTTCAATTGCTCGGCGCCAGACACCGGGAACATGGAGGTGCTGGTCCGCTACGGCAGCGAGGCGCAGCGCAAGCGGTGGCTGGAGCCGCTGCTCGACGGGAGAATCCGGTCCTGCTTTGCGATGACGGAGCCCGACGTCGCGTCGTCGGACGCGACCAACATCAAGTCGCGCATCGAACGGGACGGCGACGACTACGTCATCAACGGCCACAAGTGGTGGATCTCGGGCGCCGGCGATCCTCGCTGCCGGATCGCGATCTTCATGGGGAAATCCGATCCGGCCGCCGAGCGTCACCGTCAGCAATCGATGATCCTCGTGCCGATGGAGGCGGCGGGCGTGACGATCACGCGCTGCCTTCCGGTGTTCGGGTACGACGATGCGCCGCACGGTCACGCGGAGATCACCTTCGAAGATGTTCGCGTGCCGGCGTCGAACATGCTGCTTGGCGAGGGCCGCGGATTTGAAATCGCGCAGGGGCGGCTGGGGCCCGGCCGCATCCACCACTGCATGCGCCTCATCGGCGTCGCCGAGCGGGCGCTCGAGCTGATGTGCCGCCGCGTCCAGAAGCGCGTGGCATTCGGCCGGACGCTCGCAGAGCAGGGGACGATCCGCGCCGACATCGCGGACTCGCGGATGGAGATTGAACAGGCGCGGCTGCTGACGATGAAAGCGGCCCACATGATGGACACGGTCGGCAACAAGGTGGCGCGCGCCGAGATTGCGATGATCAAGGTCGTCGTGCCGCGGATGACGCTGCGGGTGCTCGACCGCGCCATCCAGGCGCACGGCGCTGCCGGGGTGTCGGACGATTTTCCGCTGGCGTCCGCGTGGGCCCACTCGCGCACGATTCGGCTGGCCGACGGCCCCGACGAGGTCCATCGGGAAGCGATTGCGAAGCTGGAGCTCGGAAAGGGCAGGTAGGGGAAGTGCAGCTGACGTCATTTGCTCGTAGCGCAGCCCTTTAGGGCTGCCAGCAGATCGCCTCCATGATCTCGCGGGTGCTGTACTTCGCTGATCCAAGAAACGGATAATCTTCGGGATTCTTGACCAGGCCTGCGCGCACCGGATTCTCGAAGATGTATCGCGCCACGCTCAGCGTGGCCTCGTCGTCGCGAAGGATGTGATCGTTGAAGCTTGGCTGCCAGAGTGTCCGACCGAACATCTTCGAGAATTCGTACCCAGAAAGCTGCTTCGCCCGATGAACGAAGGCCAGCGCCTCGGATGCTTCGCTGTGGCCTTCGACGAGCAGGTGCACGTGATCAGGCATGAAGCAGCACGCGATTTCTTCCATGTCAAACAGCGCGGCGGCTTGCAGAATCTGCCTGTGCACACACGTCACGGATTGGCTCTCGATGAAGTACGCGTGACGTTGTGCCGTGCAGAACGTGAAGAAATATCGTTGCAGTCCGACGTACAGCGCGGGATTGAGACGAGGCCGGTGTTGACGCATCGCGCGGCGCCGATGCAACGGGTGCTCCAGGTTCAAAGCAGACCTGAAGGGCTGCGCTACGAGAACAATCGACTACCGACGAGACTCCCAACTACCGACGAGACTCCCAACTACCGACGAGACTCCCAACTACCGACGAGACTCCCAACTACCGACGAGACTCCCAACTACCGACGAGACTCCCATCTACCGACAAGGCTCCCGATTACCGACAAGGCTCCCGACTACCGACAAGGCTCCCGACTACCGACAAGGCTCCCGACTACCGACAAGACTCCCGACTCCTGACTCGACTCCCGACCCCTCGACTCCCGACTCCCGACTAGCGACGACGCGCCGTCCCCAAAACATCGATGAAGAACTCCATCATCCGGTCTTCGTTGAGTTCACTATGTCCGCGATCGGGGCCGACCTGCACGTCGAAGCTCTTGCCGGCGCCCTGCAGCGCGTCGATCAGCTGCAGCGTGTTCGACGGGTGGACATTGTTGTCCGCGGTACCGTAGTAGAGGAGCAGGCGCCCGTTGAGACGCGATGCGTAGATCAGCGCGCTGCCCGCGTCGTATCCGCCCTTGTTGTCCTCGGGCAGCCCCATGTAGCGCTCGGTGTAAATCGTGTCGTAGTTGCGCCAGTCGGACACCGGCGACGACACCGACGCGGCGGCGAACACCTCCGGATGGCGGAGGAGTCCCATGAGCGCGGTGTAGCCGCCGTACGACGAGCCGAAGATGCCGACACGCGTCTTGTCGAGATACGGGCGGCTCCACAGCGCCTTGACACCTTCGCTCATGTCGTCGATGTCCAATTGACCGAGTTTCTGATACACGGCGTCGAGCGTGCGCTTGCCGAGGCCGGGCACCGACCGTGAATCGACCGTCAGCAGCAGAAAGCCCAATTCCGTCAGCGCGCTCGGCGCCACGAAGCTCTCCCGCGACGTGTTGTTGGCAAACTCGGGCGCGCCGTAGACCCTCACGAGCGCCGGGTAGGTTTTCGACGGATCGAAGGTGGACGGAAATTGGATGAGCCCGTGCAACTCCGTTTTGCCGTCGGCAGTCTTGAAGGTGAAGAGCTCCGCCTTCTTCAATCGGAGCGCATCCAACGCCGTCGTCTCGCTAGCCGCCAGGACCGCGACGGTCGAGCCGTCGTCTACCTTCACTAGCCGAGTCGCCGGCGGTGTGTCGTGCGTCTGATAAATGTCGATGAAATGACGGTTGTCCGGCGCGATACCGCATGGCAGCGTCGGTGCCGGTTGACCGAATCGCACGCCCAACGATGCGATGCAGCCGCCAATCGTGTGGTGAAAGGCCGGATCGGTCAGCCGACGGTCGTTCTTGCCGTCCAGACCGACACGGTGCAGCTGCAGCTTCAGGACGTTGTCGCCGTCGCGCGTGGTGTAGAACAGCAGTCCGGCGCGTTCGTCGACTTTTACCAGCGTTGCCGCTTCGACGTTCGTGGCTGACGTGAGTGGCGCGATCAGCTCGCCGCCGAGATCGTACAGGTAGAAATTGTTCCAGCCGTTGCGCTGCGATTCCCAGATGAATCGGCGTCCATCTTCGAGAAAGACGATCCGGGGATCTTCGTTGACCCAGCCGGTTGGCCACTCTTCGCGAAGGATGGTCCGGGTGACGCCTGTCTCCGGATTCGCAGCGGCCAGCTCGAACACGTTCTGACGCCGATTCGTCCGGAAGAAGATCAATTCGCGGCCATCGCGCGACCAGTCCACGTGATAGACGTAATAGCCGACGACGCTGTTGTCGAAGGGCCGGCCGCTCCGCACGTCGACGCGCACCGCTTGGTCGCTGATGACGTCGTAGATGTAGAGGTCAACGACCGGGTTGGGCGTGCCCGCGGTCGGAAAGGCTTCTACGTCGACGGTGGTCTGTCTCTTGGTCTGGCCGAGCGTCACGTAATAGTCCGCGACCCGCGACTCGTCGAATCGATAGAAGGCGAGCTTCCGGCTGTCCAGGGACCACCACATCGCGCTCCGTTGGTCGAGTTCCTCGCCGTAGACCCAGCTGGCCGTCCCGTACTTCACGCGGCTCGCGGTGCTGCCGTCTGTCGTCACCGCGCGTTCCTCGCCCCCGTTGGCGGGACCCAGCCAGACGTTGCGATCGCGGTAACGCGCCACCAGCCGCCCATCAGGCGACGTCGCCGTGGTGAATTGACGCCCGCGTTCGGGCGATTCGGTCGACGGCGGTCTGGCCCGTTCGCCGGAACCCGGTTCGGCTGATTCGGCTTCCTTGGCGCGCCGCGCCGAGACGTCGAATCGAAAGTGCTTGCCGCGTTGCGAGTACTCGATCGTGTTCGCGTCAACCCAGGAGGCCGCGAGCGTCCCGCCCCGGACCAGCGGCCTTTCATTCACGACGCGCTGGAAGCTCTCGTAACCGGGCATCGTCCGCAGCCGATCCTGCGCGGCGAGCGACAGCGGCAGCGCCGCCAGGAGGCCGAACCAGGCCCAGCGTGTGTTGGCCATTCGTTCCACTATATAGTGGACGGAATGGCCCGATCGATCGCGCGGCAATGCGAGGCCGACGTCTGGGACATGTGGACCACGGCGCCGCATCCTGCGCTCCGGCCGTACATCACGCTGTATTGCGGCTATGACGAGCGCGTCTTAGCCGGCCGCCGCATGCAGGTCCCGCATCCGGACGTCGTCCTGGTCATCGGCCTCGGACCCCGGATGCGCGTCGTCGATCCGCGCCGTCCGGCCGACGGGACGATCGAGCGCCTGGCCTTCGCCGCCGGCGTGCACGACGCCTACGTCTTCACGGAGTCCATGGCGCCGACGCGCGGCCTCCAGGTGAACCTGACGCCGATCGGTGCGCATCTCCTGTTCGGCGTGCCGATGGATGCGCTCGCCAACCGCGTCGTCGAGCTCGACGATCTGTTCGGGGCCGATGCGCTTCGTCTGATCGATCGGCTGTGCGAAGCCCGAACCTGGTCGCAGCGCTTCGACATCCTCGACGAAGCGATTCTCGGCCGCGTGCTCTCCGCGCGCGCCCCCAACCCGCTGGTCGTCAGGGCCGCGCATGTCCTGCGCGCCAGCCGAGGGGCGGCGAGCATCGCGAGGCTGGCGCGCGATCTCGAGTGCAGTCAGCGCCATCTGATCGCGACGTTCCGCGACCACGTCGGCGTGACCCCGAAGACCTACGCGCGCATCGTCCGGTTCGATCACGCGGTGAAGCGGCTGCGACAGGCGGACGGCCTGCGCTGGGCTGAAATCGCGGACGCTAGCGGCTACTACGATCAAGCGCACCTCATTCGCGATTTCCACGAGTTCGCCGGTCAGACTCCGGGCCAGTTCGTCTCCCGGTAAATTTCTTCCAAGACGGTTCGGTATCGCCGGTCGTAGCCTGTCTCCGGAGGCAGACATGTCGCAGACCATCGTGCAACCCAACATCTTTCCGATCCTCCGCTATCGCGATGCGACGGCGGCCATGGCGTGGCTGGCCAGAGCCTTCGGCTTCGAGACGCGAATGGAGGTGCCAGGTCCGGATGGCACGGTCGCTCACGCCGAGCTCCGGTTGGGCGCCGGTACCATCGGCGTGTCGTCGAAGACGCCGCCAGACGGAAAGAATCCGTGGACGACCGTCGATCAAGGCGTCTACGTCTGTGTCGACAATCCGGACGCTCACCACGATCGCGCGAAGGCGGCTGGCGCGACGGTCGAAACGCCATTGCGGGACCTGGACTACGGATCGCGGGAGTACTCAGCGCGGGATCCCGGCGGCCATCTCTGGGCGTTCGGCACGTATCGCATGACCGACGCGGCGGATGCGCCGAACATGTATCCGACGCTCTGGTACGACGATGCGCCGGGTGCCGTGGCGTGGCTCGAACGGGGCTTCGGCTTCGAGAAGGTGGTGGTCATTCCGGGGGAGAACGGCGCCATCGAACACGCAGAGCTTCGGCTCGGGCCGGGAGTGATCATGCTGAGCTCGAGCAAGCCATCTGATGCGGCTGTGCTCGGCGCTGCTCGTCAGGCCGTGTGTGTGGCACTCGACGACCCAGATCGGCATTACGCTACCGCGGTCGCGGCCGGGGCAGGCATCGTCAGGCCGATTGAAACCACTCATTACGGGGCACGGACCTACTCTGCACGTGATGTGGAAGGGTTTGTGTGGACGTTTGGCACGTACCGGCCTCAGCTGTAGCACCCGCCAAGGGGTCGGATACGGTATCCGACCCCTTGGTCCGCGGATTGCTCCATTCTCCCCGGTCGGTCTGCTTTGCGCCCGGCGCAGCAGCTCGACCGTAAAGGGGAGTGATCACCATGAACGTATTTCTCGGAAGCCTGATCTGCGCCGTCGCGATCAACGGGTTCAGCGCGTCTTCGACGGTCGCCGCGGTCCCGCAGCCGAGCCCCGCATCGTCGGACAAGCTGCTCGACAACCAGATCGAGAAGCGGATTCACAGCGATGCGACGCTCAAGAAGTACAACATCGACGTCGACGTCGTTGGCGGCGTTGCCACGCTGACCGGTAAGGTGCCGACTGAGGCCAACCGCGCCAAGGCCGCGACACTCGCCAACGTCAAAGGCATCGCGCGCGTCGACAACAAGATCGTCGTCGATCTGCCTGGCTCGACCAAGGGCACGGCGGGAACCATCAAGGAGAAGACCAAGGAAGGCGCCGAGAAGACGAAGGATGGCGCTGAGAAGGTCGGCGAGAAAACCAAGGAAGGCGCCGAGAAAGTCGTCGACAAGACGAAAGAGGGGCTGAGCAAGACCGGCGAAGTGATCACGGACGGCTGGATCACGACGCGGGTCAAATCGAAGTTCGTCGGCGAAGATCTGCTGAAGGACAGCGACATCAACGTCGACACGAAGGATCACGTCGTCACCCTGAAGGGGACGGTGATGTCAGCGGCCGGCAGGGCGCGAGCGGTTTCTGAAGCCAAGGAAGTCGAAGGCGTCCGCCGCGTCGTGGACCAGCTGACGATCGGCCCGAAGAAGCCGTAGTCGTGCGCTGAGCCGGTTTCTGCTCCGCTTTCGCATGCTCCCACAAGGGGAGCTGCGATGGCGGAGCAGATCACACGGCGCGATTTCATCAGAGTTTCCGCGGCGGCCGCGGCGATGCCTGTCGCCGCCTGTGTTCCACGGCCATTTCCCGTCCGTTCGCCGAACGCGTCCGCGATCCCGGATCGAAACGAGGGTCTCCTCGTCAACGACGTCCACTCCCAGCTCAATGCCACGCGCGTCGACGCCGTCGTCAAGCCAGGGACGGTGGACGAGGTGTGCGCCGCGGTGTCCCGTGCTCGATCGCAGGGCAAGGCGGTGTCGATTGCCGGCGGCCGCCACGCCATGGGAGGCCAGCAGTTCGGCGACGCCAACGTCCTCCTCGACATGCGCGGCCTCAATCGCGTTCTGGGCCTCGATACCGAGCGCGGCGTCATCGATGTGGAAGGCGGCATCGAATGGCCGCAGATCATCGAGCACATCAACAACGTGCAAGCGTCCGCGGGAGCCGGCGATCGTCAGTGGGGGATTTATCAGAAGCAGACCGGCGCCGATCGTCTGAGCATTGCCGGCGCCTTGTCGTGCAACGCCCACGGCCGCGGTCTCAACCTGAAGCCGATCGTCGACCAGGTCGAGTCCTTCGACCTCGTGGGACCGCTGGGAGAAGTGCGCACGTGCACTCGCGATGCGCACCCGGATCTCTTCAGGCTGGCGATCGGCGGATACGGGCTGTTTGGGGTCATCACGCGCGTTCGTCTTCGGCTGCGCCCTCGGGTGAAAGTACGCCGAGTGGTCGCGCTTGGCGAGACCGCCACGATCATGGCGCGCTTCGAGGAACGGATTCGGGACGGCTATCTGTATGGCGACTACCAGTTCGCGACCGACGCCACCCGCGACAGCTTCCTGCGCCGCGGCGTCTTCTCCTGCTATCAGCCGGTTGCACTGGAAACGCCGCTCACCGACCACCCGACGCGTTTCAATCCTGAGGACTGGGCGCGGTTGACGTTCTACTCGCACAAGTACAAGCGTCGCGCCTTCGAGGTGTATTCATCACGGTATCTGAAGACGTCCGGACAGATCTACTGGGCTGACTGGCAGCTCTCAGCAGCCTACGTGGACAACTACCACGCGGACCTCGATCGCGCGCTCCATTCGAAGGTGAAGGCGACCGAGATGATCAGCGAGATCTACGTGCAGCGGTCGCAGCTGGCCGCCTTCATGGACGCGGCGAGGACGGCGCTGCGGAAGCGACGCGCGAACATGATCTACGGAACGGTTCGCCTCATCGAGCGCGACGACGAGACGTTTCTGGCGTGGGCGCGCGATCGCTATGCGTGCGTCATCTTCAACCTCCACGTCGAACACACGCCGGCAGCCATCGACGCGGCGGCCGCCGCGTTTCGCGACCTGATCGATCTGGGCATTCAGCACGGTGGCAGCTACTACCTGACTTACCATCGATGGGCGCGTCAGGATCAGGTCGAGCGGTGCTATCCGCAGTTCGCGGAATTCCTCGCGCTGAAGCGGCGCCACGATCCGGAAGAAGTCTTCCAGAGCAACTGGTACCGGCACTATCGGACGATGTTTCCAGGCAGCTAGCCCCTAGCTCCCAGCCCCGACTCCCTAGGCAGCGTCTGCGAGACTGACGGTCAGCGAGGGTCGCGCTGCAAACGAATCAGAACGAGACGTTGCCGCCCACGTGCATGCGCGTGGACGATCCGCGGCCGTGCGCGACGGCGATGTTCAGCTTGAGAAACGCGGCAGAGAACCACACGCCGCCGCCATACCCTTGCTTCGTCGTCTGGTCGCGCAGCCGTTCACCCGCGTCGTACACCGTCCCGCGATCGGCGAACGCGCTCAGGCCGATCTTGCCGACGCTCAGCGGTGACGTGAGCGGCACGATGAGCTCCGCGGAATAGGCGACGAGGATATCGCCGGCCAACGTCCCGGCCCGGAATCCGCGCAGGTTCGCCATGCCGCCGAGCAGCGGTTGCAGGTACGGCGGCAAGGGACCATCTGCCGCGTCGCGTAACGCGCGCAGTGCGAGCACGTTCTGGCGGAACAGACCGAGAAAGCCTCTCCCATCGAGTACGTAGTGTCCGGTTCGAGCCGGACTGTCGGACCGGCTGAGGCCCAACTGCTCCCACGACGCCCGTGCGAATATCGCGTTCCGCGGCAGGTTGGGATCGACGCGCGTATCCAGCACGACGTCGGCGCCGGCCTGTGCGAAGCGGTCGTTGAGATCCATGAACGACACGTGCTGCCAGCTGGCGGTCGCGCCGACACGGAGGGTGGGAACGAGCTCGCGCTCCACGCGCACCCACGCGCGCTGGCGGTCGTCTTCCTGCTCGTAGAACGGATTGGTCCGCTGCGACACCGCCACCCCGGCGATGACACGATCGACCGGCGCGTGCTCGATTGTTTTCTCGAAGTCGGCTCCCGCCTTCTTCTCACCGCCCCACGTCAACGGGAAGGAGAGGCGGCTGTTCCGGCCCGCAACCGTCCGGCGTGCCAGGCGCGCGCCGTAGGTGAATCCGTAGCCGTCCTCGCGGGCCAGCACCGGCATGACCATCAGCCCCAGCGGATGGCTGCGGACGACGCGTGTCGGGTTCACCTCGTCGCCGGTCCGTTCGATGTGGACGGGACCTTCGTCGACGATGATCACCAGCAGAACCTGCGACGGGTCTTCGATTGACGCGAACCGCTTCAGGACCCGGACGTCGTCGAACCGTTTCGTGGTCCGGAGCCGCGCCGCGACCTCGTCCACGGTGTTCGCATCGACCAGCGCGCCGATCTCGATGCCCGAGAGACGGCGGATCTCGTCGTCCTTGGTGATGGTGTTGCCGTGGACCTGAATCGCGGCGACGGTCTCGCGGCCCTGCCACGCCGCTGCGACGGGCGCTGTGTGTAGGGCGGGCCTTTCAGGCCCGCCCACGAGCAGCAGAAAGAGCGCTGCCCACATGGTCAGCGGATCTTGACTTTGGTGGAGACGTCGGGTTGGCGGTAGTCGTGGTACGCAAGCGCATACCGCATGTCGACCCGACCGACCGCGAGGGAGATGCCGAACTCGAACTCGAGGTCGCTCGGCAGCCACACGTCCGGGAACGGCTGTCCCATCGTCATCGACGCGCGCAGGTCGTCGATGTGGAGCAGCCACTGCCCGGGCAGGAAGTCAAAGGGCAGGTTGTTGAACGTGTATTTCACGATCTGGTGGGCCTTCGGCTCGACCCACAGCGTGACGAGCGCAACCTTGTTCATCAGGCGCTGGAACTCGGCGTCGTAAGCGCGGTCCTGGTTCGACGTCTCCGGCTTGCGCCGGCGGTCGCTGCCGCCGAACAGTCTGGAAGGGTAGTACTCGATCTTCAACACGTCGCGGCCGTCGAGCGTTTCGCGGCCGACGAGCGCGTATTTGCCTTCTTCGAACTTGAAGCGCAGGAAATACGCCGAAGAAATGAATCCCGGCTGCCGCGTCTGCTTGAGCAGGCCGTCGACGCTGGGCGACACGCCATCGGCTTGCACGGGATCGCCGTCCGCCGGTTCGACGACGAGCCCCGAAGGGCCGACCGCAACCATGCCGCGCTGTCCGCGTTTTTCGCGCTCCTGCTGGCGCTTCAGATAGGCGGCTTCGAACGTGCGTCGCTCGCTTTCGGCGATCGTCACGCCATTGACCTTGACGGGACTCCGGACGAAGAAGCCGTCGCGGATATACCAGGTGTAATCGCGGCGCTCGCCCCACAAGGGCAGCCGCGACGGCCCGCGCACGTCGATCGTTTCGTGCTCGTCGAGCACGTACTGCTGCAGTTTCTTCCAGTTATCGTCGCGCCGGACGAGCACCTGCCGCATGAACGCGTCGAGGTCAGTCTGCGCGATGAGGTGCAGGGTCGAGTGGCTCGCGGCGACGAGGAGGCACAGGCCGGCACTGGCGATGGATATCAGTGGCCGCGGTGTATGGCGAGGCACAGGACTGACCATATCAGACGTCGGACCCGGCGCGGAAGTTCTGTCCCTATGGGCCTTTACGCTTGTCGGCGACGAAGCCGGCGCGCGCCCGCACATGGCAGGCGCAGCGGGTGACCGTGACGCGCACGCGATGGAACTTCCCATCGTCTGGATGAGTGGGCACGAAACCGAGGAGGTACTGGTGTCGGAGCTCGGTCGCGATCCGCTCGGCGATCGTGACGGCATCGGCATCGGCGTGAACGATTTCGGTGAAGCCGCCAGTGGAATCGGTCAGTTCCCGGAGCGCGGCATGGTCCAGCGGGTCGTTGCCGTAGCGATTGGGCACATCGATGCCGATCGCATAGATGAGCGCTTCGCTGCGGCGAATGCGATCGAGCAGCGGAATCAGACGCCGCCTCGACGGAGACAAGGGGTCCGGCCCGGGGCTGACGTCGAGCGGGGATGTCGACGCAGGTCCGCGGTACATCGGGTTGTCGCTTGAGTCGCGATCGTTGCCGTCGGAGATGACGACCATCGCCTGGCGCCGATGATGGCTGGTCGCGAGCGCGTCGAGCGCGCTCGACACGGTCTCGTACAGGGCCGTAGTGCCTTCGGGCGAAACCCCGAGGAGCGAGCGCTCGACCGTGTGAACATCAGTCGTCCATGGTGCGATGACGAACGGCCGCTCGTTGAACCCGTACGCGCACACCTCGTCGTCCGGTGCGAGGTGGTCGAGGAGCCGCCAGACCGCGTCCCGCGCGTACTCGAACCGGCGGCCTTTCATGCTCGTGCTGGCGTCGAGCGCGATCGCGAGACTGAGGGGAACAGGATCGCCGGTGAATTGCGCGATCGGCTGTGGGCGGTCGTCTTCTGTCAGCGAGAACGCGTCTTTACCCAATCCCTGGACAGGACGTCCGCTGGCGTCGATGACGGTCACGGGGAGGGCGACGAGATCCGTGCGCGTGCGAAACGCGGGCGGCTGGACCGCGATCAGCGCGGCGACGAGCCCCGCGGACAATCGGGTCATAGAAGACCACGGACAAGATGCGCCGTTGCCGTGTTGCTCTGCTTGGCGTTCGACATCGTGACAGCTCTCCGAAACGCCTACGAATGCGACGTTCTCTCGAACAGGAACGCCTCGAGCATGTCGGCCCGAGCTTTCTCATCGGACGCGATGACCGTCACCATATCGGTCACCGACACCATGCCGCGATACGCCCCGGTCGCGTCGACGACGAGCAGGTGGTAGATACCGTTCTGTTCCATCAGGCGCAGGCAGTCGTGCAGCGCGCGATCGGGCGTCACGGTCACGAGCGCCGTGCTCATGATCTCGCTGACCCGCATCCAGGCGGGGCACTTGTTCTCGGCGGCGACCTTGTCCGAGATGTCGCTTTGCGAGACGACGCCGACCAGGCGACTGTCGGCGTCGAGGACGCCGACCGAGCGCACCTGCCGTTCGCGCAGGTAGCGCGCGGCATCGTGCACGGTGACGTCGTTGCGGATCGAATAGACGTCGGTTCGGGAGCCGATGAGATCGAGCACGGTCATGCTGCCCTCCCTCCAACTCTCAACTTTGACGGCGCTTTTACCACCCGACTGGCTTGCCTGCGAGCTGCTCGTCGAGCCACTTCGACAACGGCGCGAAGTAATCGACAATCGCCGTCGCGTCCATCTGTTTCTCGCCCGTCAGCGCGTCGAGGGCGTCCGGCCAGGGACGCGACTGGCCCATCGACAGCATCGTGTTCAGCTTCTGGCCCGCCGGCTGGCTCTCGTAAATCGAGCATCGGTTCAGCGGCAGCGTACAGCCGGCGGTCTTCGACAGCGCGCGATGGAACTGGAACTGCAGGATGTCGGCCAGGAAGTAGCGCGTATACGGCGTGTTGTCAGGCACGTGATACTTCGCGCCGGGGTCGAAGAACTCTTCGCCGCGCGCGGCCGCTGGCGCGATCCCCTGATACTTCAGGCGCAACTCCCACCACACCTTGTTGTAGTCGGCGGGCTTCACGTCCCCGGAGAAGACCTTCCACCGCCACTGATCGATCAGCAGCCCGAACGGCAGGAACGCGACCTTTTCGAGCGCCTTGTTCATCAGTAGCCCGAGATCGCGCGACGCGTCCGGCGCCTTGTCGAGCAGGCCGATCTTCACCAGGTACTCCGGCGTCACCGACAGCGCGATGGTGTCGCCGATTGCCTCGTGGAACCCGTCGTTGGCGCTGTCGCGGAACAGCACCGGCTGGATCTTGTAGGCGCGTTGATAGTAGTTGTGACCGAGCTCGTGATGGATCGTCGTGAAGTCCTCGGCCGTCTGCTCGATGCACATCTTGATGCGGATGTCGTCTTCGAGATCGATATCCCAGGCGCTGGCGTGGCACACCACGTCACGATCCTTCGGCCTCGTGAACAGGGATCGTTCCCAGAAGGTCTTGGGCAGCGGCGCAAAGCCGAGCGACGAGTAGAAGCGCTCGCCGACGCGCACCATGTCGAGCGGCGGCATGTTGCGCTTTTTCAGGATGTCGGTAAGCGAGTAGCCCGGGTCGGCGCGCGGCGGCGCGACCAGCGGGTAGATGTTGGTCCAATCCTGCGCCCAGATGTTGCCGAGCAGGTGCGCTGGAATCGGACCATTCGCCGGCACGATGTCGCCGTACTTCTCGCGCAGCTTCAGGCGCGTATATGCGTGCAGCTTCAGATAGAGGGGCCGCACCTGATCCCACAGCCGGTCGAGCTCCTTCATGAACTCGTCGGGCGTCATGTCGTACTTCGCGCGCCACATCGCCCCGGTGTCCGCGAAACCCAGCTCGCGCGCGCCCTTGTTCGACAGCGTGACGAACGTCGTGTAGTCGTTGCGCATCGGCGGCGCAATCGTGTGCCACCCTTCCCACGCCGCTCGCAGCTCTTTTTCATTCCTCGACGTCGCCATGACTTTCGTCACGTCGTCGATCGTCTTGCACGCGTCCGGCTTGTTCGGGTCGGGGCACCATTTGCCCTTGCCGTAAGCCGATTCGAGCCGCGCCATCGTCTTGGTGAGCTGCTCGGATTCCTTGGGATCCGCGGGGGTCGCCATCACCAGGCCGACCTTCAGGAGAGTCAGCTGACGGCGCTGCTCCGTCGCCACGTCGACCTTGTCGAACTTCACCGCGTCCTTGGCGAAGCGCGCGGCCGCGTCGATGGCCAACTGGTTGGCGCGCGCGGAAAGCGCTTCGGTGTCGTCCGTGATGAAGGTCTGCTGGACCCAGCCGGCGCGGCTCTGCTCGACGCCGAGCCGCTTCATCGTGTCGTTGACGGTGTCGAGGAAGGTCTTGGCGTCTGCGGCGGTCGGCGGTGCGCCGCTGCTGCCCGCGCAACCGAAAATACCGGCGCAGGCAGCAGCGAGCAGGAGGGCTTGCTTCATCCCCGCAGTTTACCGCGGTCGGATGTTCACGTTCGTGTGGAAGAAGTTCTCGGGATCGTATTTGGTTTTGAGATCGCGCAACCGGTTGTAGTTCGTCCCATAGGCAACCGCGGCCGGATCCTCTTCCTCGTCGCTGCCGAGGTAGTTCATGTAGCGTGTGGCTGAGAAGTACGGCTTGAGAGCCGAGTATGTGTCACGGCACCACGCGATATGGCGATCGTTCTCGCGCGGCTCGGTCCATTCCGAGATGATGACGACGTTGAAGCCGTTGACCCGCGTCGTGCACGCGGTGTCCGCGACCGGAACGCGGCTGGCTCTGCCGTGGAAATGCTCGATGACGATCTGACTCATCGGCGAGGGACACGCCTCGAAGCGGTCGACAAGCGACGCGATGGCATCGTCGGTGAGATCCGTCAGGAAGTGCGCCTTCCAGTAGTTGAGTGCGCCCTTCGGGAACGCCGCGTCCAGCAGACCGTTCTGCGCGCAGTACGGAATGGGTCCCACCATATCCATGACCGGCGGGCCGAACGCCTTGATCGGCGCCACGGCCTTCTCGCCGTCCGCAAGCGTACCGCAATGCGCGGGGACGATTCCGACGAGCTTCGCACCAGATCCGTCCGGCGCGCTGAGCAGTCCGGCGACCAGCATCAGCTCGTCCGGTGCCGCCGCGCACTGTTCGCGGAAGAATTTCAGCACGTCGCGCGCTTTTTGCAGCGGGTGCGCCGCGAGCCCGCCGGTGATGATCGGTCCGACCGAGTGAAGGTTGTACTCGAGCGACGCGGCGATGCCGAAATTGCCGCCGCCGCCGCGGATTGCCCAGAAGAGATCGGGGTTCTGATCCTGACTGGCGCGCTCGACGCGGCCGTCGGCCATGACGAGCTCCGCCGAGCGCAGGTTGTCGAGCGCCAGGCCGTACTTGGGCATCAACCATCCCAGGCCGCCGCCGAGGGTCAGGCCGGCGATGCCGGTCGTGCCGACGACGCCGCCGGTGGTCGCCAGCCCGTGCACCTGGGTTTCGCGATTCAGCTCCTTCCACAGCACGCCGCCCTGCGCCCGCACGGTGCGCGTCACCGGGTCGACGTAGATGCCTTTCATCGGCGCTAAATCGATCATCACGCCGTCATCGATCGTCGCCCGGCCGGCCACGTTGTGCCCGCCGCCGCGGACGGCGACTTCCAGGTTGAGCGTACGCGCCAGCTTGACCGCGTCAGCGACGTCGGCAGTACCAAAGCATCGCGCAACGAGGGCCGGACGCTTGTCGATCAGGCCATTGTGCACGCGGCGGGCATCGTCGTATCCCGCGTCGGACGGCTGCAACAGCTGTCCGGTGAATGTCGGGGCGAGTTCGGCAATCGATCCTGTCGTTGACATCAGACTCCTCCGGCTGAAAGGAAAGGATCCTAGTATGCCTCCGCGCCCGATAATGACGCCATGCGGATCGGGATCGATCTGGGTGGGAGCAAGATCGAGGGCATTGCGATTGCCGATGACGGACACGAGCGGCTGCGGCGTCGGGCGCAGACGCCGCGCGGTGATTACGACCGCACGCTGGCCGCCGTCGCCGGCCTCGTCCGCGACATCGAGCGCGACGTCGGTGTGCAAGCTACGGTAGGCATTGGGATTCCCGGCGCGGTCTCGCCCGCGACCGGCGTCATCAAGAACGCGAACTCGACGTGGCTGATCGGCCGTCCGCTGGCCGACGATCTCGCGCGGATGCTCGGCCGACCGATCCGGCTGGCCAACGACGCCAACTGCTTCGCGTTATCCGAAGCGGCTGACGGCGCCGCCGCCGGCGCGGACGTGGTTTTCGGCGTGATTCTCGGCACCGGCACCGGCGCGGGCATCGTCATTCACGGCAAGGTGTTGACGGGAGTGAACGCCATTGGCGGCGAGTGGGGACACAACCCGCTGCCGGCGCCCAAAGACGACGAGCGGCCTGGCCCGATGTGCTACTGCGGCCGCTACGGCTGTGTCGAGACGTTCCTGTCGGGTCCCGGCCTCGCCCGCGATTACTCGTCGACAGACCCGCGCACCGCCGAACAGATTGCGGCGCTCGCGGCGCAGGGCGAGCCGCGTGCGCTCGCGGCGCTCGAACGGTACGAGGAGCGTCTGGCGCGCGCGTTGGCCACCGTCGTGAACATTCTCGATCCGGATGTCATCGTGCTGGGCGGCGGCGTGTCGAACATCGGGCGGCTGTACGAGTCGGTGCCACGTTTGTGGACGCCGCATGTCTTCTCGGACCATGTCGCCACCAGGCTCG
>Ga0207641_10001643_pt1 | contig 21808 bp, 26 predicted proteins | sample KBSSwiS62_FD_184306 | JGI IMG/M metagenome (GOLD analysis project Ga0207641, IMG submission 184306) | Switchgrass rhizosphere microbial communities from Kellogg Biological Station, Michigan, USA - KBS Switchgrass S6-2 (SPAdes) (version 2) | ecosystem: Host-associated > Plants > Roots >... | reverse complement strand
TGTGTAAAAGTTTATCCAGTTCCACTGCACAAAACGAATGCTGTTGCCATCTGGATCATGTACGTACATTTCGCGATTGCCCCAGCTTTGATCCGTCGGTTCCAGATCAATGACAACACCTGTGGCGTTCAGTTCTTTATGGAGCGCATCAACATCTTCGACGCCAACAAAGACTACTCCGCCCGCCACTCCATCACCAGAAAAAGAGGAAACATGGACCTCAACATCGTCACGCGTCAGGCCCATGTAACAGGGATCAGCACCACCAAACGGTCGATAGGCAAAAGCTTGCCTAAAACCGAGACGGTCACAGTAAAATCTTCCGCCGCGGCTGAACTGGTCACATGCAGGACGGGTATCGCAAATTTGAACATTGCATAACCTCAGAAGGTAGATAACGCCGGGCATCACACACAACGTGTAGAGAAGCAGCGTGATATGGTCGGGTGCAGACAGTCAGTCAAAACGGCTCCAGCCCCGCCACCAACTCGCCAAGCGGCTCGAACCGCACTGCCTTCCTTTTCAAGCCGAGGTAGCCGCACCGTGCGACACTCGTATCCAAGCCGGGGAAGCCGCCCCACCGCAGGATTGCCAGCCGCAGGTACGGCACGAAGAGCAGTTTGTGCGCCTCATACAGAAACACGAAATCGACCGACGGGCAGGGCAGCGCCACGCCGTACGCCTCGCCGCCGCTGACGTTGTCCTTGTGCAGGTCGTCCGGCGCGAGGCCGCCGAAGAATTTCGGCGCTTCGAAGTTCTCGCGGCCCAACGCCTCACTAAGTTGAGAGTAGATCGAGGTCTCGAAGATGTTGTTGCCCGCCATCTCAGAAACGTCGGAGAGGGGCGCTGCCGGCGGGGCGACGACGAGCGGGTCGAGCCCGTCAGGCCACTCGGGGTGCATGCCGACGAAATCGACCATGCCGACCTCCTCCCAGAAGGCCACGAGCGAGAGCGGGAGCGGTCCGGCTTCCGCCTCCAGTTCGCCGCAGTCGGCACGCGTCTGGTTGGACGGTCCAACGAGCGGTCCCTCCGTGTAGTAGCCGGTAGAGCCGTCCGGGTAAGTGCCGAAGACGTAACCCAAGGCGCGCAGGCGCGAGACGAGCAGCTCGCAGTTCCAGCGGACGCGGCGCATGGTCTCGACCGCCACCGCGCGGGCCTCAGGGTAGTGTGGCTCCTCACGGATGCCCGCGCCGAGAGCTTGGAGGTCGCTCCAGACCTGCTCACATTCACCGTTGCGATAACGTTCCAGGTAGTTCATAGATTTCAAGCCTAACGGTTGAACTGACGCGGCGGCGCTAATTCACGCAAGCATCGCCAGATCAGTTATGTTACGAGACACGGTCCCGCCGCTCGCATCCAACGATTCGTTAGCCTGGTAATCCTAACCTGCTCTTTCAGAGCCCTCCCGGCGATAATTGCGTGATGATCGAAACCAACAAAGCTATAACCGCAATGATTATTCCGATGATTTCCATTAACCTAGTGACATGCCGACATAAAGAGAGGTAACGACTCTTATGCAAGCATCGGCGCTTGCGGAAGTAAAAGTTCTCCCCTTGGAGGAATGCGAGGGCAAACTATGACCGTTCTGATTGGCTGTCAATGGTAAGCTCGGCGCCAGACAAATTATTTAGCCTACGCAAACCATCCTGGACCAATGTGGTTCTGGCGTTATATCTATCAGCTTCTTTCTGAGCTTCACTTAAAGTGATAGGCTCTGACCAGATTATTTCTGAGTCTCCATCCACGATAACTACTTGCCAGTTATCTTCTATTGGTTTGAGGATTGCTTCGAGCATAACTTTGAGGACTGAGGAAGCATCGATTAAAACAAGCTGAGATTACTACGCTTCGCGCAGAGACCAAGGGAAAATATCGATCCAGAGGCGCCAAGGCACCAATCGGATAGTGGGGCTGGCTGAGCGATCGACTTAGACTCCAAGGCTTCGCTTCGATGATGATCCGCCACTTTCACGTTCGCACACGGGAAACTTTAAAGAGTTTATCGGTGGGTAAGCTCGCTGTGATCATTGTGAAAGACCGTACTCCAGATCGTAGAAGTGCTTGCCGTTTTCGATCCTGATTGTCAGCTTGCCGCGGATACCTTTCAGATCATCCGTTCCAGAATCAGGAACAACCGTAATCATAAGATCGCCTTTACCTTTCGTCATGGTCGCGGAATGCTGAAGTATAAGTGTTCCTTTTCGGCCTTTGACCGTGCCGGTGAACTTTTCCATCGCGACATAACCCGCCGAACCGGTGTTGACGTCCCCGCCGGTCAGCATCTGACCTGTGCTCAAACCTTCGATCTCACCATGCCATTGCTTCTCGATGCTCATGCGGCCCAGCGATTTGTCTCCGGACTTATCATCCTGCGGGGTGAGCTTGACTTCGAACGTTCCGGTAGCGTGATTTGTCATTGCAATTGGACTTTGGTTTGGGCCGTTTTTGGTGACCCGAATCTGGCGCACAATTCTCTTCTCCGGAAGCACACTCAGCGTGCCCCACATAATGTATTCCTTGACCGTGAATTCCCATACGCCACGGCGCGCGCTTGTGAGATCACCCGTCAGAGTGTTGTTTTTCGCATCGTACTTCAGATCGATATCACCCATCGATTCGGGTTTGCCGTTCACGATCTTGTCAGCGGCCACTTTCAACTTCGTTGGATCGGACGCGTCCAGTGAAATGTGATAGACGACAGTTTCATCATGGCAGGCCCCAATTTCACCGACACAGATCGATTCGCCGGTCCAATCGCCCACGAGCTTCGTCGCGCCGGTTTCTGTTTGACCGCGAGCGACACAAATGCAAACGACCATGCCGGCAACAAGAAGTGAAACTCGCCTAAAGATCATTTCCCAGTTCCTGATCATAAAGATAACGATCGGTGACGATCGGTTTCAGCGGCGTGGCGGAGCATTCCCGAGTCTAACACGCACCAGACACGCTACCATTTGTTGTGCGAGAGGCCACCGTACGCCGCTGGCACAATCTTCGCAGCTTGTTATCATCAGCGATGATACGGTCAAGGGCCGCACAATCAAGCCTCGCATACGCCTCGTTCCATTCACGATCCAGGTCCAGAATTCGATTCTCTTCATCCATGGAAGTATTATTCCCTTGACAAACAATAAGGCGAATACTCAGATCGGCTTTTCAGCGCCTGCTTTGGATAAAGTGATCGGCCTGAAACTGACAAATCCAGAACGCAACAGGCTTGACGCCGCCGACAGAAATACTGAGTTTCTTTGACTAATTGCAATCGGGCGCATCATTCATTGCGCACACGGATCAACCTTCGCAAGTTTCAGCTTGTAAACTTCCATTTTCTGTCTGAGGCGCAGCTGCACATCTGATAGCTTTCCATTGGGCAGTACATCCAGATTCAGATTCTTCGTCTCCCCGCAAAACGGAACCGGCTCAGTGGTTATATTGAACTTACTCATTAACGGCGCATCACCGTAGATCGGAACGCCGTTGACCACGACAAGCGAAACGTCCTGAGGCTTTGATTGCACCAGGGCATCGAATGGCAGGGTTGCCTCTCCGTGCAGTAGGAATATGTCAGCAAACAGTCCCGGCTGGATCGTTCCTACCTTGTCGTCGATGTGTGCGATTCTCGCCGGGATGGAGGTGGCCATTTCGAACAACTGCTGATTCGAGAAGAATCCGTTGAGAGTGGTCTTGTTAAGTTTGGCGGCATACTGGATTTCAGCCAACATGTTTTTGCCTCCCGAAGGTGCCCAATCCGGCGCCAATGCGATCGACACACCTTCTCTGAAAGCAGCAACTACGTCCGTGGTGGTGTTATAGAGAATCATGTTACTTTGCGGGGACCAGACCAGGGCCGTGGCCGATAATCTCATCTTTGCAAAATCACTCTTATCGAAAGCGACACCATGAATAACGGCCGTAGTGGGAGTCAGAAAGCCGCGCTCTTTGAGCAGATCAAATTCCTTAATTGAGTCAGGGTCTGTCCGCTTGCCTTCAGCGACATGGATCAGCACAAGGTCTAATCTTTTTTCCGCAACCTTTCGCCGCACTTCAGCGGCGGTCGTATCATTCAAATCGCGGCTGACACCAAGAACATTTTGGACTCTTTCGTGTCCGTGCGCTGAGTAAAAGCCAGAGTCAATCTCCAGTTTTCTCACCGCGATTCGAGATAGGCAGGCAGGAAAAGTCGTACCGAATGATCTGGGGATGAACATACCTGAGAACGTGGTGGTTCCACCTGTTACTGCCTGCACTTCAGCAAGCTCGGCGATGTCACAATAACCCTGCGGATCATCCTGTATGTTACGAGCCGGCGTCGAGATTTCCTGCTTGTACTTATCCAGCGAGCGCCATTCGTACCGGTTATTGAAAAGTTGCTTCGCGTCCCATGGTTCAAACATCGCGTACATAGGATGGTTGTGTAGATCGACAAACCCGGGAAAGATGATGTCGTTGGTATCGACCCAAATGGCATTCTCTTCTTTCGGAAGCGTGTCTGACACCGCGCTAATTTTCTTGTGCTTGATTACGACCCATCCCTTGTTGAGAACCTTTTCCGGAGTAACCACGCTGCCGCTGATAACAATTGTTCGATCCTGGGCTTGAATTATCGAGCAGGCACAGAGTGTGAGAAGGCAGACAAATACAAGCCGCCATTTTGTGATTTGGATCATGGATGCTCCTTAATTTTTCAAGATGGACCAGGTTGGATTGTTGGAGGCTGGGTTGGCGAGTGTGTAGCAGAAGCTCGTGGGTTCAGCCTAGCCGAAAACGGCTGCGACTATATGCCGCGTGTTTTTGTCTGTCAATAAATGAAATCCAGACCCAGCCACGGGGATTAGGCTACCTTCTTTACAGATAGTTACCTTACCGCAATCGCTGACTTGAGCGTGAAAAACTTGAGGTCACCCCGTCGGTGGCCTCATTTTGTGTACAGGAATAATTTCTCCCCACAGTGGACAATCTTCGCAACTTTCTCTTTTCATCAACGATGCAATCCTCAGTTTTACTGAATCTCGAGGGCGCAGTAGTTTGACACACAAAGGCACAGGCAGCCTTGGTGAAAAGCGCAAGCTCTGTTACTGCTGGAACAACGTCGACGCTTCCAGCCTACTTGATGAACCCTGAGTACGGTGAGAGAAATACAAAGCGATCTCAGGAGGAAGCATTGAATGTTGCCAGATCCCAAACCTTGCGGCGCCGATTCTTCAGGATCTGGCTTCCTGTCATGTGCGATCTCCCGGTAAATTGTAGCCTATGAACAAGAACCCCATTCTATTCTTAATCGCTCTGCTGGTAGTCCTCCTGCCGAACGCAATCGTGTTTGCTCAGCAAAATTCGCTGGGTGCGTTCGCTGATCAAGGCGATATCGGCAATCCTGATCGCACGGGACGTGCCACGTATGACGCTGATAACCAGGAATACACTATTGAGGGCGCGGGGACGAATATGTGGGCCAATCGGGATGAGTTTCATTTCGTCTGGCGACGTTTGAAAGGCGACTTTATTCTCACCTCTCAGGCTGCTTTCGTTAGTAAGGGTGTCGAGCCACACAGAAAAATAGGGTGGATAGTGCGCGCCAGTTTGGATCACGATTCTCCGCACGCCGTGGCCGTCGTCCACGGGGACGGACTTACATCCTTGCAATTTCGCAGAACTAAAGGCGCCGCGACAGAGGAAATGATCGCAAAAGTCAGAGCGGCTGATGTGCTCCAACTCGAAAGGAAGGGCAACACTTACATAATGTCTGCGGCTCGCTTCGGCGATGCGTTCACTAGCGAAGCAGTGTCGCTTGATTTAGGCGATGAGGTATATATCGGACTATTTGTGTGTTCACATAATAAGGACGTGAGTGAACGGGCTCTGTTCAGCAACGTTCGAATCACATCGCCGGCGAAAGATAACTTTGTTCCCTACCGGGATTACATCGGAAGTAATCTCGAAGTGATGGATGTCGCCACCGGCAAACGAAAGATTATCTATACCGCGCCCGACTCTTTTCAGGCACCTAACTGGACCAAAGATGGTCAAGCACTGATCTATAACCGCAACGGTCGCCTATATCGTTTCGATCTTGCCAGGAAAACTCCGGTGGCGATAGACACCGGATTCGCTGTCAGTAACAACAATGATCACGTTCTCTCCTTCGACGGAAAGATGCTCGCCATCAGTCATCACAGTAATGATGACGGCAATGCGTCGATCGTCTACACGATGCCAGTCAAAGGCGGCACACCGCGCAGAGTTACTGCTAAAGGACCTTCGTACTTGCACGGTTGGTCACCTGACGGCAAATATCTGGTCTATACGGGTGAAAGAGATGGTGAGTTCGACATCTACAAGATTTCAGCTACCGGAGGCACCGAGACAAATCTTACAAACACGAAAGGACTAGACGATGGACCAGAGTTCACACCCGACAGCAGATATATTTACTTCAACTCGACGCGCTCTGGAACGATGCAAATCTGGCGCATGAAGCCGGATGGACGCGAACAGGAACAAGTTACAAATGACGATTACAACAATTGGTTCCCACATATTTCCCCGGACGGCAGGTGGATCGTTTTCCTGTCGTTCTTAAAAGATGTGAACCCAAACGATCATCCGTTCTACAAACAGGTCTACATTCGCTTGATGCCCGTGAACACGATGCAGCCAAAAGTAATTGCGTATGTATACGGTGGCCAGGGAACAATCAACGTCCCCTCATGGTCGCCAGACGGAAAAATCGCTTTTGTGAGTAACACCAAATTTTAAATTTCCGCTTCTCGAGATAACAAAGACTCCGCGGGATTTGCTCCTCAACTGCTTTTAATTCGGCCTGGACGGAGGGCGCGTTCTGTTATTGCACGAAGCGGTCGCAAATGCGCTGAACGGAATACGTTCGCAGAGTTGACGACTGACGAAGCCGCGTTTATCCGATGTTGCGCCGCAACGCGGGCCTAACTCAGCGGGAGAGTCTCGTACAATCTGACCTCTCACTTGCGCTGGAGGTGAAATCAATTGGTCCGGCGAGAATTTTCGAAAATTCACAACCAATTTCACCGGAGGGGGCAATGACAGAGGGGTTTCGCAAAAATCATACAAGAAAACACTGTTCCGACTATTATCCCGCAAAAGTCCCACTGAAGATCGGTAGCACTATCGTACGGTCCCCAGCGGCGCCGGGTAGAGGACACAGGCATCGTAGACAACGGTGAAGTTTGCCATGTAGTGAGGAAACTAATCGTAACCCAGATTTAGCTCCTGTGCCTGGGTGGTGAGCGCATCAAGAGTGCCGCGACGCTCGTCATCGATCCGCTTCTTATACGCAGCCAGATCCTTATATAAGACACGGCGCCGCGTTCCTACCCTCCGAAAGGGTATTTCTCCACTTTCCAACAGACCAACCAGGTATGGACGAGAGACATTTAGTAAGTCGGCAGCCTCCTGAGTCGTTAGCTCCGCATGGATCGGTATTAGCGTGACGGCATTTCCCTTTGCCATCTGCGTTAGAATATTGACGAGCAAACGAAAAGCTACAGCGGGGATTGTTACCAATTCCCCGCGCCGGCCTCCTTCCGGCACAACCCTGATAGTCTGCGCCTCAGCATCCCGTACATATTCGGCAAGGGCGCGACTACTTGTTTGCGCGAGTGCACTTTCAGCTTCGGTAGGAGTTACCGGCTCAAGCGTTCCTAAAGCGACTGCCATGCTTCTCACCTCATTCTAAGCTATACTACATAAACGAAACAAACGAAGCAAGCGAAACAAACGAAACGGAGTAGGTGGGCCATCGCGTATGGGACTGGGGGCTGATGATTTTACTCGGCACCGGATTGTCATTCCGTTCCAGCCGGCCCGGCTTTCCTCCCGGTTTCACCAATCACCGGGCTTTCGTTGCTGCGATGTCAGCGCCGCCACTCTCGCCCACGACGCCTCGCCCCGGCTACCAGTTTCTGGCCGGCAGTGTTGCCGACGACAGATTCTTTTTTGTGAATGAGCCATTGATCCACGCAAGCATCTCAGTATTCGTTGACTACGTCGCTAATCGCACTATTCGAGACGTGAATTGCGGCTTGGCTGGCGAGCGAACCTTTTCAAATAATCACAACTTCACCGGCTCTGTGATCGTTTTTGCCGGCGGAAGTGGGTTTGGAACCAGCATGATTGATACTGCAAATCTGATGACCTCAGCCCAGGTTGCGGTCATCTTCAGACCAGAGTATGGGCATGTCGATTATGTTTTCTCAAACAATCATTTGCACGAAGTAGAGCATGGTGTTCTTAAGTGGCTAGAACGTCTATGAAACGTTTCGCCAACGTTTGATCTACTTGCAATTACGAACACCACTTGGCAAAGAAAAAAGGTCGCCGGTGCCGATTCCAGCGACCTCCGTCCTATCTGGCTCCCCACAGTGGACAATCTTCGCAACTTCTTACTAACGCCAACTACGGAAATGCTCAGTTTCTTTCAAAAGTGGCAAGAAGGCGCGCTAGTCCCGCAAGCGCTCCACATTCCGCACAGAGTGGCAATCCGCTTGCGATAGCCCAGAGTGGACAATCTTCGCAACTTGTTTCTGACGCGAACGACATGCAACCGGTTGTTAGCCTGCGGCCGGGCGGCCGCCGAAGCCGATGATGTAGCCATCCGGGTCCTCGACATAGAAGCCCTTCGTGCCCCACTCGGTCGGCGTGATCGGCTTGATGATCGTCACGCCGTTGGCGACGCACTGCTCGTAGAACGCCTCGATGCCGTCAACGCCCGCCGAGGCGTCGAGATGATCGTTGTTGCGCCTGTGCTGGCGGTCCGCCTCGTTCTTGGGCGCTTTCTTCAAGTGAAGTTCCAGTCCGTCCACAATACCGATCGCGTAGAACCCTTCCCATGGCTCGCCGAACGTGAAGCCGATCTTCTGGTAGTACGCGATCGAGCGCTCAAGGTCGTCGACAAGAAACTGTGGAGCGAAAGATGTCACACGCGGCTTCATCGTGCTCATAGGTCATTGAGCCTCCTTCTTCAAAAGACTAACGAGCCGGCATTCAGCGGCGAGCGGCAGCCCGAGCGAAGGGAGGAAGGCCGATCGTCCGCTGCAATGCCGGGTTGGGCATCCGCATCGTCATAGGAACATCCAGAGAAACAAAGCTTGGTCCGGTTCGATCGCCTTCTTCGCCAAAGTCGAGATCGAATCGAGCGCGGAAGCGACCTCACGTTCGGTCCATCGAGCAAGGGCGAACTCCTCAGTCTTGGCCCACTGTCGCGCGACCTCGCTCTTACGGGTATCGTCGAACCCGGCCAGCAAGGCCACGAGGTCCTGCGGGATCTGGAAGACCCACGGCCCCTCGTCACTGACAGTCACGACGGGTTCGTACAGCGGCAGTAGGTCCTCGAAGGCTTGCCCTGTCAGGAGCGAGTGTAGGGTCCCGAACCTCACCGTATCGATACCCTTGATATCGATGCCGTTGAATTCTTGAGACGGCACTTCAGCGTGAGCCACGCGTTCCGCGTCTCCGACGGGTGCAACAACCAGATCACTCAGTACGCCCATGGCTTATCTGCGTCCTTGTCTGCCCAACGACCCAAGCTCAGCGATGGCGGCCATGGGCGCCGATGGCAACCGCGACGCGATGCCGCCGTTCGCTGCAGCACATGGTTTTGACGGCATTTTCATTGGAACAAAATCGGCCTATCGCAGCGAATTCCCTCATCACAAAGCGCAATCAATGCCTCGAATACACGCTCGCCATCAATATTGTGAAAGCAATCGTAGAGACTCTGTGCACCGCGCCGAAACTCTGCTGTGTGCTCGAACGCGCCCTGCGGCTGCTCTGCAGGCAACTGTCTGAACCGCTCGCCGATAAGCTCAAGCTCTCGACGAAGCTGGGGCAACTGCGTCGGTGTCCATTCACCATCGCAATCGGAATGCGTCATCAAAACCGGATAATCCTCCGCTCGCAGCTTGGCTGCGATGACATCGCGGAAATATCCAAAATCGCTGTAGTGCCCGAACACCCAACCCGTAACCTCCTCATCGCCGTCGAAAATGGTGAGATAAAGACTCATGACTTGTGGCTCCGTATCACAATGCCGTGCTCACGTGCGAACGCCTGTAATGCAGATGAAGCAGTGCAATCTACGGTGGTGATCACCAACAAGCGCCGCCGACTCTGCTGCGCCATGAATGTGGCGAGACGCAACTCGTAGGTGAGACGCAACTCAGAACACGCCTTGATGAGAATGACGGATTCATCCTTCAGGGCATCCGGTAAAATTCCACGCGCTCGCTGTGTCGGGGAGTGTGTCATACCGTCAACTGGGTGTATCCTGATCCGGATAAAACCGGGAAGTGTTGTTAACCTTCATCCCCATTCCGCATAAATGATCACGTTCCGGTAATCCGTTCATTCATGGCACTTGTGGCGTCCTTGAACCACTCCTCGCTGTCCTATCCGGTTCCAAATAAAATCGGCTTTGCCAAAGGATTAAGCGCATCCATCAGACTTTTGACACCCTTCGCGCCACAGTTCAATACGTGCGTGTAGATCACATCGTCTCAACTTCTTTGTGTCCAGCCGTTCCGTTTGAGCATGAGACTCATCAGCGCCTGAGGAACGTTTCGTGAACGATGCGCAACTGCTACACCAGTCCGCCGGCACTGTCAATAGCCACGAAGTCCCACAGAAGAAGATAGCTGCTTGATCAACCAACAGTTTCTAGATTTCGTTATTTGGTTGGAGGGATCTAAGCCGGAGGTATTGTGGAATGTTGATCACGAAGTGCGTCTGCCTCATGCCGTTTTTCCTCATGTTTGTATGAGAGTCACGCAGACGAGAAGTGCTCCGCAAATAGGACTCGAACCCACAACCCTTCGGTTAACAGTAGGACTGATTGATTGCTCGTTGAGCGAGGCTTACAGTTACACGGCTGCTTTGGGAACGACGTAAGGTTTGACAACTGGATCGCTGATTTTTCGCTAGTTCGTTAAATAAGCTCAAATTAGTTGAGAGCGCCGCGATTATTACTTCAAAGCGAGAAATGTAGTCAACCAGCCAGATCCTCAACTCGCGGGCTTCGAGGTTGGGTGCTGCCCGTTCAGCAATTCTGTGGTGTGTTCGGTGATGCTCGATGGAAGTGATAACTTGGGAATCGGATGCGTAGGCAGTATTTCCTGATCGTCTCCCGACCGCAGTGGCGTAGTCCAAGATACTGTTTCCCCTGCTGTGAGCTCCACCTGAGGCGATGTGAATATGGACTCTATGAGAGCGGCAACGCCTGATACCAACAACATCACTCCCCAGCAAGTGATTTACAGGAATTCAACGCGGGACCTTCGGCATGGATAGCACCGTGAGGTAGTCAAAAGTACTTCTAAGAAATCGTAAATTGGACGTTTTAAGGGACGCGCGGAAATCACTTGGACCATTTTGTTCGTGCAGTCGCCCAAGGTCGCCAAGTTGGTATTCATTCGATCCTTTCGGTGATAACTTACGCCAGATGGTCTACTTGCTCCTGATAATATGTCTCGTGGGAATTTTTATCTGTCGCTGGCAGTTTTAGCTTTATATTTCGTGGTGACAGATAAAGATAAGAATTTTCGAGCGACACATTTTGAAAACGTAGTTGGGTGCGGTGCTGTGGGGCTCGTCACATTAGGTATTGGAGTAGCCGGGTTGTTGTATCTGTACAGCTATTCACCTTCACTGGTTAGCGTCGTTGTTTTATGTCTCATCACATTACCAGCCTTCCTTTTTGCGATGTATGGACTAGTAGCAGGAGAAAAACTGTGATTCGTTTCATGGAAACCTCCTCCCAGGAGAAGAGAGTTGGCGGAGCGTGAGAACGAGCGGCTTATATCACATGGAGGTATCCTTTGGAATAGCCAAGCACATTTTGAGGTGACAGCTACTGAGGGTTGGAGGCTGACTGGTGGGCGCCAGCGGAGAGCCTGAAGCACCGGCTTCAGAGATCGACTGGACCGTTCAGATACACAAACACCGCTCATTCAAAGATAAGCTCACTGGGCGAAACAAGTTGGCCGCTGACGATCCGCTGACAGCGCTTCTCGAGAGTTTTGTGTTCAGTGAGCAGGCAATGCGGGCAATCATTGTCGATAAGGACGCCTAACCACTCGCTGAAATCCGGAATCGAGAGCCTCGCACGTAAGTGGTCCATTTCCTATTAATCTGAAACAAATCACCCTGAATAATTATTACAAGTGAGCGGAGGTGTGATATAAGCCGCTCGATCTCGTCAGCCCATCCTTATCGTAAACTGGAGACTAAATGAATCCGTCAGTTGCAGTAGTCTGGGTTTTTCTCGTCATTTTCGTGCTGTCGGCGTTGATAGCGCTCGCCTCCCTTCCTGAGTGGATTCGCCTTGAAGAATATTACAAGAAGAAACTGTTTGTACTTCTTATCCTCGAGGTGATCGGATGCATCGTGGGCTTTGGTGTGCAATCTGTGCGTGCGCTTCAGACGCGTCCTCCGGAAACGCCACAAACCGATTTGAGGTCAGTGTTGATCTCGAATGCATCCGGATGGGATTCTCAAGAGCCAGGTAATATGACAACGAGAAGATCGATTTTCAGATTCGAGCGAGGGCCAGAGAACAAAGTACTATTCGTGGGAGAGACGGTCGACTTCGACGAAGACGATTTCTCCCGACCGCGACGTCCAGTCGTGATCGAAAAATTCAAGAGCCTCCAACCCTTGGAGATTCCGAACGGAAACGTCCTCGAGTTCGATGCTGAAGCGCAAGACGTGCGTCCATACTTCGACTCCAGACCGGTCGGTATCCACGTCGTGCTTCAACTCGACAAAGCGGTTCGGGGCGTGATGACTTATCGAGGGTCAACGGATGAACGGATTGTGATACTGACTCCAAAGCTGAGATAATATTCTATTTTCGCACCCAGCAGTTCCAGGCAGCGTCGTTATACCACCTGAGAGCGGCTTCCAATTTCGCGCAGATGAATCTGGTCATTGCAGATCCTCATTGTCACCATTCCGCCGTGGCCAGGTGCGGACGAAGCTGAACCCGTCAAAGGATTGTGGTCGTGTCAGCTGCTGAATTAACAACGTCGGCCAGTGAAGCAATTAAGCCGGTCGGGTTCCTCCACCGCTAATTGCCAACTCGTTGTTTGCATACGTTCACGACTTGGACCATATCAACGGCGCTTGGTTTGAAGCGGATATGTTCGCGACATTGATGTGGTCGTTATTACAGCTTTAACTGTTGACCGTTGATTTGCTCTTGTTCTTGCCTTTTATGCTTGGACTTGCGGCGGGTTGCTTAATAACCCATCAAGAAACGCCGTCTCGCCGAACACGAACACCAGCTTGGAGGAGTCGATGGTATGCGGCCTGACAGCCAGTCGTGTTATTAGAAATGTCGCCGGCGGCTGTAGAAGGGCAGGAGGAAGTCCTGCTTTATTGGTAATCGATGAGGCTCATAACTGTGAACAATTTCGGACTATCGCTGCCAAGGGGTTAGAAATACGGATTTGTTCCTGATCCTTGTGAGCCAACGGCCCGATAAGTCTGACCCTTTAATCGTGTCAGAGCGCGAGTAAAAGACAGCAAGGGACATACTCTTTCTTGAACGCATAATTCGTATGGAACGATAGTTACGGCGCTGCCCACGCTATCTAAAAAGGGGGGGTGTGACGTCGAAAGAGTTAAACAAATCTCGTAATGAGGTTATGCGCCGCTAAATGACCAATATCACCAGTTATTTATTTAAATGCAGATTGTGTCGCTGTTGCGAGTGGTCCATGGTTTGCGGTGCCGAAAAACTGAAAAACATGTTGCGCTTATATAATTTACATTGTATGTTGCGGAGCAACGGGTGTTTCATTCAGACCATGACGATTTCTTTAAGGAGAAAACCGTTATGTCTGTCGAACACATCATTCTTTACATCGCAGGGGCTATACTTCTCTCAATCACCGCCTCTCGTTTCCTGCTTCAAGAATCCATTACGTTGGTGCGACTCTTTAAGCAACTGATAGCGGAGATCCGAGCGCCTTTACCACCCGTCCAACAACCAGTGGCGTCCGTCGAAACTCGTTCCAATCGTATGTCCGATTTGTCGGTCCATAGTAATGCCTGATGAATCAAACTCTACTGGTACAAATGTTCTTTCGTTCACCGTACTGTGACGAGAAGAAGGGTAGTAAGTCGGCCGGTTTGAAAACTATTTTCATTGGAGGACTTCGCGTTGGAGGCGGGGCGTTCCGATCCCATTCTCCTCGTCGGGCCCCTGACTCATCGTAGAACGGAATGGAAGTGAGTTCGACATCATCCACAGAATCGCGTACCGGCTCATAGACCCTCTCCTTCTGCGCGAACCGTTCCGGGCCAGTCCTCCCCGCCATCTGGATCCCTTAGAGTCGCACGAAACGTCACGGAGAAGCCATACACCACGTCATCGGGATCCGCAGTCAGAAATGGTGTTGATGAGGGGGATGCTCGTAATTGCATTTATGGCGGTGTACACAATCCATGTCCTATCGTAGAGTTCCGAAGAGAGCCAAAGTCAGCCGTTAACATTCAAGGACCAAAGACATGAACAAAGAACCTTCAGGAGTTCAGAAGAATATCGGTCACTTCGCGCCCAAACTGGCGCAACTCACAGACGACGTCTTGTTCGGCGACATCTGGGAGCGTGCGGAACTGTCGAAGCGCGATCGCAGTCTCATTACCGTCTCTGCACTCATCGCCGGTGGCAACACCGAGCAACTCCGGTTTCACCTGAAACGAGCAAAGGATAATGGCATCACCGAGGCGGAACTAATCGAGACCATCACGCACCTAGCCTTCTACGCCGGTTGGCCCAGGGCGATGTCGGCAGTCAACGTTGCCAAGGAAGTGTTTGAAGTAGAACAGCGCAGTTCCAAGAGTAGTTAGACGCCGGCTAATGTTCGGCGAACACCTATTTTAGTCCTTGACTCACAAGTTGCACGACATGGGGATTGGGTGAGCCATAGTTCGCGCTCCGTCCAACGATTTCGATGGGTGGAACGGTCATGGGAGATAGAGACCGTGCGGCGTTTCGAGACCGGATAACTGAATAAGACGTTTACAGATTTCCGCGTACTGATCTTTGGGTACTCGGCGCCGCACCCAATGATACTGTCGTGCATTCAACCCATCGAGAAGCCAGACAGCGCCGTCATAAGGAAGGATCTCATCAACCGTTTCCGAAAGCTGCCAGTAACCAGCACGTGGCAGCAAATCTTTAATCTCGCGCCATTCAGACTTTGTTAGGGATCTGGTGTGGGATTCGTTAACACTTCCGAATTTAGACCAACCTTTGCTATCGAGGGTTTTCGCACTCATGAAGGATTCATTGCCCACTCGCCAAACGCGAACTAATACAGGTTCATGAAACGAAGATATCCAAGTCAATGAATATGCTTCATCGACACAATCGGGCATTGTGTAAAGAGGCAGCTCCTGGAAGGCCCTAAAAAAATCTGGATCATCAATTCTCTTTAATCTTCTGCTGCACCAGAATGGCGTCATACACAGGTGCACATTTGCTGGCCGGTATTTGATTAACGGGACTTGGTTGTCTCTTCGAGACCCAAAAGCTCGCAAAGGCAATTCCGAGCACAAAAGCGCTGCCAGCAATAACTAATCGTATGAGAAATCTGTTCATGAATGTCTTAGACGCGGTGAAATCCAGGAAGTTCCTCCTAACGTTTGAGTGACGCGGCGGCGCGAAGTGGATACTTTTGGTGCCCAAATAGTCTAAGCTCGAGATTGAAGTCAAACGATCATTCGTAAATTCGGGCCTCTAATTCTTAATTCGTTATATGCGGTTCCACCGCTATGAATTAGGTTATGAGTTTCTCATTGCTTTCCGCGTTATTACTGGCTGTCTGCGCTTTTCATGTCGGTACTGCCACTGATTCGGACCAAGCCATTAGTGCCGATGAATACACTGTTTACTCAGTCGTCCTCGAGCAATTGTATACCTCGAACGAGGTTAGACTGCTCGTGATTGAAGACCAAACTGACAGGACAAGTGTCTATCATTCTGATTCATCCGAGCCAGAATTCAAATACCTAAAAAAGCACTTTCCAATGATGTCGACCGAGACGATCTACGATTACACATCGAAGAATAATGATTCTCAGCCTCTAAGCAGAGCATTCCATCTCAATACGAGTTACGTATTATTGTCCCGGAAGAAATTCAAGGGCTTCGCCGGCGAAAAAGAAACGATGGAGATGTCCCGAGATGGATGGACTAAGTTTTATAACGACTATCCGATGTCAGCAGGGTTGATCTCGATTTCTCGCGTTGGATTTGATGACAAAAGGGCCCAGGCGTTGGTCTATGTGTCACTGGTGCGAGGCCATGAAAGCGGTCGGATGTGGGGTGATGGAGGCTACGTTCTGCTTATTAAGAGAAAAGGTGTTTGGCGTGTCAGGAAGCAAGCAACGATTTGGGTGCATTGACTCTTGTCGCGCATGACACTCCCGCTTTGAATTCGCTATGAAGAGAATCCTCCTAATCGTCGGCGTCAATAAGCACGCTCCTGTCCAGGGCACATGCACAAGAACCAACGCGCACCGGTACTGAGCAACTATTCTCCCGCTCATACGAAGGGCTGGTCGGGCCGGTACGAACTCTACTCTCAGTCCAAACGTCCTTTTGGTCCATCTGTCACAACGTTCGGCACGTGGACTCACACGTTCGATCCAACCGGCGCGGTTACGGACTTTCTCTGCCACCACGCGGACATCGAACATCACAGCGGCAAACTTGTCAGTCTCGATTCCGGCCGATCATACGTCTACGACGCTAACAAAAAACTCATTCGCGCGATTCACTATGATCCGGATGGCACGGGCACGAGAGCAACTCTCTACAGCTGTCTCCCCTTTGAAATATTTAGTTCGCTTCCTCATAACCTGATAGGGGTGCCCAAAATAGTACGAACCGAAACTGTCTTGCGCTCAGCAGGCTCTGAAAGTGGCCCAACTTTCCATACCTAGTAGTAATAGTTTGAATATACTCAAGCTTAATGACGCCATTGAGAACAAAGGAGACTAACATGTCGCTACGCCGCAACTTTCAAACCCTATCAGTTTTCTTTTTACTGGGGATGTTCGTTATCCCCACCCTCATCCGCGCGGAAACATTGTCCATCCGTCCTGTGGCTCAAGAAAGTCCGGTTTGGTGCTGGCTCACAGTCGGTGAGATGGTGTTTAGATACTACGACGTCCCGAACGTTAATCCTGTGGGTGATTATCAGTGCGGCATCATCGGCGCCCGGTTTGGACCAGCTACTGTTTGCTGGAACAACTGTCGGGCATGCCAGGTTCCAGCTGGAAACCCGTCCGAAATTACTCGCATGCTGCTTGAATATCCGGTATTTGCCGGAAGAGTGGCCCACCGGCCAGTTCCAGGTCTCCTTTCCACGCATGTTCTGAGGGCAATTAGCAAGGATCAAGTTAAGCGAGAAATCGATGAGGGACGCCCGATCATAGTCGGAATTAGCCCAGGTGGCGGAAGCAGCGCAGTTTCGGCGCACGTGGCGTTGATAATCGGTTATGAAGAGGAAGATGAAGCATTCGTCCTCACGATAAACGATCCTTTCCCTTATCGATACGTGCCACCTCGAATTGATCCTTTTCTCCGAGCAGGTGGAACAGGAGGCGAAGGTCAGTATACGATTGACTACGACACGTTTCGTCAGCAACTAAGTTGGCGTGAAACCTTCTATGGGATTCAGCCCGTTCGTTAGCCAGACGTGTCAAAAGCGACTATGAAAACTCACAGGTGGATCCTCATTGTTCTTGCTTTCCTCGCCGGCAGTGTTCCTGATATCGCACAGGACCAGGCGCTTAGACCTTCAGATCAGGTCCTCCTTCAGGAATACGTTTCGCCCGACCATCGCTTCAAGATTCGCTTCCCGGACCTGCCCAAAGAGGTTGACTTTCAGGCAGATACAAAGACAGGACCGATCGTGGCGCACAACGTGATGCATACCTCTAACATCACGTACTGGCTGGTCTACACTGACTACCCAATAAGCTTCGATAAAGCGGACGTAATCAAAGCAATGCTCGACAAGGCGCGTGACGGCAGCCTGGCGCGCGTCGCGAAAGAGGACCCTCACATCCTGACTGAATCTGATATCTCGGTCTATGGTTATCCAGGCAGGTTTCTGCGCGTCGAGCTAAAAGGCGACGCAATCATTCGCTATCAAATCGTGCTGGCCGGAAATCGCCAGTATGTGCTTACCGTGGGGACACCAAAAGGCGATCCGAAAGATATGGAGGCACAGAAGCACTACGATAAATGTGCGAGCAGCTTCTTTGATTCCTTCAAAATCATACCTCCTCTTGAGGCTGACCTGACCGCAACGTGGACAGAGTTTTCATCTTCTGAAGGCAAATACCGAATTCAATTTCCGGGCAGTCCTTTCCAGTGGTCGCTCCCCCTCGAAATGCTTCGCACACCATCAACTTTTTATGGGACGGCTTATGCCTCGTCAGGCCAATACAGCGTGATGTACTTCGATTATGCGGAGACACCAGCGCCAACAGCTCGCGCTGCGCTGAAGAGTTTTCTCGACGATCTCCGCGATGGGCAAAAGGACAGGCAGGAGCAAATGGGTGGGACGCTCACGGTTATGAGTGAAACTGATATTACCTTCGACGGACACCCGGGGAGATTAATGGTAGCCGACATGAACGGCATCGCCATCTTCCGGGTAAAGACACTTGTCGTGAACAAGCGGGTTTATGCCATAACAGTCTTAATGCCCAAGGATGATCCGAAGGCATCCGACACCAAGGTTTACGAAAGACTTTCGATGAAATTTATAAACTCATTCAATCTCATGAAAGAAGCAGTGAAGCAGCAAGAGGATTAGAGTGGGTTTGAAGGGATCTTCTATACAAGGGAATTGACAGCCCACAGCGCCACTCTTCGCATTTGTTTGTGAGGCCAAGGACCAAAATGCTTAGTCTCTCCAATAGTTACGAGAGGCGCTCTAATCCGGCAGTCGATTCAATATTTCGATCACCAAACCTGCAGAAGTAATGCAAAGGAATAGTAATTAGCTCGTAACTTTCCCGTGAATTCAACGTCATAGGGTTTGCCGGTAGCAATTCCTCCCACGTATCTACCAGTCACAGCGTTGTACCCCTGAAGTTCCTCATTTCCTTAGAGCACATTATGTGCGGAATAAAAGGAGTTCCCATGCGTTATCAAGGCTCTTCACAACACAGGTTGAAGTCTAACTATCTTCGTTTGCCATGGCTCTTTTCTATAAGTGTGGCCATGCTCATGGTCTTGGTCTTCTTTCACCCATCGCCGTTTACTCACGCTGCCGGACCACCATCTTGTGTAACCGTGTCAGCTACGGGATCCATCTGGCAAAACATTCCGCTGGTCTCACCACAAGCCGGGACCTTTACAGCGGAAATGGATGCCACGCCGCTCGCCGCCGGTACGGACGCTGGAGTGGGGCTGTCCAATGGCTCACAAACTACATTTGCCGGTCTTGCTTGTGTTGCTCGCTTCAACACGAATGGAAAGATCGATGTTCTAAACGGTGGCTCCTATACAGCCGCAAGTACGATTCCATATTCCCCCAATACGACTTATCACTTCCGATTTGTTGTTAATGTGCCGGCGCATACCTATTCTGTTTACGTCACTCCTTCGGGAGGAAATGAACAGGTTGTTGGAGTGAACTACGCATTCCGCACCCAACAAGCCACCGTGAGTAGTTTGAATAATTGGTCCCTGTTCAGTGATATCGGTTCTATGCAGGGGTGTGGATTCGGCGCACCTTGTTATACCGCTACGGCTGGAGGACCCTGGATCAACAATGCTTTCACATCTCAAAGCACCGCCTTCACGGCAGAGTGGGATGCCACACCCTCCGCGGCTAACATCGACGCCGTCATGGCGCTCTCAAACGGATCGCAGACGGACTTTCCAGGATTTGCTTGCCTGACACGATTCAACACGCTTGGAAAGATCGAGGCCCGTGACGGCGCCGACTATCGTTCAGCATCTTCGATTTCATATACGGCCAACACAACTTATCATTTTCGCTTAGTGGTAAACGTCCCGAGTCACACCTACTCGATTTACGTGACGCCGGCAGGCGGAAGCGAGCAGGTGGTCGGAGTCAACTATGCATTTCGCACCGAGCAGTCAAACGTTAGCGCTTTAAACAATCACGGACTGATCGTCGATAGCACCACAGGCTTCGCGCGCCTGTGCAACTTTGTAATCAGTGCTACAGATAAGTGGGGGATCACTAAATTAAATCCAACCATCAGCGGTGGCCGCGAGTGGTTCTCCAAGTGGGATAACGGACAGGCACGTACTTTCACGTGGGGACAGGACCCATACGATCCCGAATTTCATGGAAGAGGCGATGGCTCATACTCCATCGACGGCCAGGGCATTCTTAAGGCATTCAGCACGGTACCAGGTAGTGGTATTCGCATGTATGTCTACGATCAAAATTACCAGGATACCGGTTACAGTCCCACTCTATTCAAGACCTGGAATAATGTGGAAGTCACCGTCTACTACATGCGCGTCAGCGATACTGGCGTAGCCTACGCCGGGATGGTCGCGGGGGCCAAGATCAGACATGTTCCTGATTCCGACCTCTGTGGCACTCGGGGCTACTACGGCAGGTTCCGGCATGATGGTGGGATAGATTTTGATAAGGAGATCCGGCATCCGACTTCAGCAGTGCCAAAGTCCAGGGAGACAAAGCCGTGGTCCGTGCTGCCCAGCAACGTTTGGATAGGTTACAAGTACATTATTAGAGACGTTGACGGTGGCACTCATGTCAAGCTGGAGCTTTGGCGGGATCTGACGAATGGCGCTAATGGTGGAACCTGGGAGAAGCTGCACGAGTATGTTGATACGGGTGGATGGGGAACAGGTCTTACTCCATGCGCATCAGGCGTTGATCCTGCGCAAATTATGACGGGTACCAATCTCTCGGTTTTTATCAGAGATGATGAGGTAAGCGATGTTCGTTATAAAAGGTGGTCTATCCGAGAAATCGCGCCACAATAATGGCTGCTGGTTTCAGCATCTGATCTCATGTGAGGAAGGCTTAGGGAAATTGGAGTTTGGGCGGTTCGTTACCAAGACGTTACCGCTCAAGGTCTGCTGTACTTTCATCAGCATAAAACGTGAGTTCGAGATCGATCCCCAAGGCCGAAATGCCGCCTGAAGTGATGCCGAAATGTGGATGGTGGTTGTTCACTTCAATTCCTTGCCACCAAATCAGCGAAACCACAACCTCAAAGCTACGGCCGGGACTTGCACACAATGACTCTTGAGCAGTCATCAAGGCTGTTGAGCGTGGGTTTCTAACGTAGCTGTTGTCCCCCGGCCCTTTCTCGTTGTAGATGAGAATATCGATTGACTTCCTCTGTGATCTCCGCTTCGGGGATTCGCTGAACCTTTCACAAGGCCGACTTACTGCCTCAGCAGTCAAAGTCGCTTGACCGCAGGATGCGTAGTAAGCCTCATATCATGCTCGTGGGCGTCCACATTTTCAGAACCTAGACACCTCCACCATAATGCCACGATGAATGAGGTTATTTCTATTGTTAATGACAAACACCGGGTTAATAAATCCGGCTTCAGTGCTGCCGTGATTTTCCGTGCGAAAGCGACACTCCTACAAATCGACAGAGTTGTCTATAACGTCTTGAGGAATGAAACGGCTCGTTTCCCGGTGCAGGATACCCCCTGTAACGAACCAATTGCAGGACAATCCAGGACACGTCTGTGGACTGCTGAAAGTGAGGCGGAAAAATCTTTATC
>Ga0207641_10001638_pt1 | contig 21820 bp, 20 predicted proteins | sample KBSSwiS62_FD_184306 | JGI IMG/M metagenome (GOLD analysis project Ga0207641, IMG submission 184306) | Switchgrass rhizosphere microbial communities from Kellogg Biological Station, Michigan, USA - KBS Switchgrass S6-2 (SPAdes) (version 2) | ecosystem: Host-associated > Plants > Roots >... | reverse complement strand
CTTTGCGCCGTCCGTATCGAGGCGGGTGACGAGCACCGATTGATCCTGAAGGTCGGCCGTTCCGAACACCGTCATAAAGGCGATATCGGTCGCGTCGCGGCCGACGGCGATACGGATCAGCCCGTCGAGCGGGGCAAGCTCGGTCGCGTCGACCAGATACCATTCGCCTTCGAGCCAGACCTCTACCACCGCATGGAAATCGGGCGGATCGAGCTGCCAGGCATAGGCCGATACGAGCCGCGCGGGCACGCCCGCCGCGCGCGAGAAGGCCGCCAGGAGGTGCGCGAAATCGCGGCACACGCCCTGGCGCTTGACGAAGACGTCGACGGCGGTGGTCGATCCGTCGCTCGATCCGATGCAGTAATCGACATGATCGTGGATCCATGTCGCCATCTCATGGATGCGGGCACCATGGGAATTGCCGGGGAATTCGCGCTCGACGAACGCCTCGAACCGATCGGATTCGCAATAGCGGCTGGGCCACAGATAGGGGATCACCTCGGGCGGCAGTTGCGAGCGCGGCGTGATCTCGAGTTCATCGATCGAGCGCGGCGAGCGATCGACGTCGACCAGGGCATCGTAGCGTGCGTTGAAGAACCCGCCGGCGTGCATCCAGGTGCGCCGGCCGATGCCATCCTCTCCCGCGATCGCGCGCAATGGCCCGACGCCGTCGATGACCAGCCGATCCTCGACGAGCACCTGATCGGGCATCTGTGCCGCCTCTATCGTCAGCAACACATCGGCCGAATTGGACATATAATAGTTGAGGGTCGCTTCGACCTTGAGGCGCATGTAATCTCCGTGAAAGGAAAGCGGGGAACGCGCCGGATGCTGGTTAGTGTCCCTGCCCTAAGGGCTCGTGGCAAAACGCTTGAAGAAGCTGTCGGCGTTCCAGTGCGGACGATCGGGCGCGTTGGCAACACGTGTGGCGAGCGCCGCCACATAATCGTCGAGCTTGACCGCTTCGACCGGCATCACCGGCTGGTTCAGATCGTCCTTCGGCGAGTGATAGATATTCGCGCGCCAGGCTTTTTCGATCGCGGCCTCGGGCGTTCCCGCCGTGAAGCCATATTTGAAGAACAGTGCGGGGATGCCTTCGCGGATGAAGCTGAACTGATCCGATCTGGTGAAGGTATTGCGATCGGGGAAGGGATCTGGGAGGATCGCCATGCCCATGTCCTTCGCCACCGCCGCGGCATCGATGCCGAGCGTGCTTTCGCCATAGCCGAGCGGGGTGACGTTCTTCAGCGCGAAGATCGGCAGCGCCATATCGAAATTGAGGTCGGCGACGAGCGACGCCTTCGGCACTGTAGGGCGCCTTGCGAAATAACGTGAACCGAGCAGCCCCTTTTCCTCGCCGGTGACGATGGTGAACAGGATCGTGCGCTTGGGCGCCTTGCCCGCCTTCAGCACCTTGGCGATTTCGATCAGGCTGGCGACGCCCGAGGCATTATCGAGCGCGCCGTTATAGATCGGGTCGCCATCGATCGGCTCGCCGATGCCAAGCCCGTCGAGATGCGCCGAGAGCACGACATTCTCGGCAGCGAGCTTCGGATCGCTGCCCGGCAGCTTCGCGATGATATTGAACGAATGGACCGGCGCCTTCTTCGCGACGATGGTGGCGCGAAAGCGTTGCGCGAGCGCGAAGGACGGGAGCGGCTTCGACGCGTCCGACAGCGCCGAAAGTTCGGCGAAGCTGTGCCCGGATCCGGCGAACAGCGCCTCGGCCTTGGCCGGATCGATTGAGCCGCTCATGAACGGCGACGGGAAATTGTTGATCGTCGGATCGGCGAAACCCATCGAAGCCGCACGCGCGATCAGTATCTGCCGCGCCCATGGGATTTCCACCTTCGCCGGTGTCGTGAGGCCAATCACCCCCAGGGCGCCGCGCGCAACGAGGATGCGCGACGCTTCCGATCGAGCATTGGATTTCAGCGCGCCCGATATCTCCGTCGGCCCACCCGCGAGGAGGACAACGACCTTGCCCTTCACATCGACCCCGGCGAAATCGTCATGTCCCGCCTCGGGGATCGACAGGCCATAGCCGAGGAAGATCATCGGCGCGTCGATCGTCTCGGGCATCGGTTGCGATCCGCGCACATAGAAATCGTCGGGCATCGACAGGCCGACATCGCCCGCCGGGCCGAACAGCGCCGCGCGGCTGTTGGCGAAATCGAAGCGCTGCTCGACCAGCTCGACCGGCTGGCGGAAACCATCGACGCCGGCAGGCTTGAGGCCGATCGCCTTCAGCTGCCCGATCACATAGTCGGCGGCGCGCGCATAGCCGGGCGATCCGGCCATCCGGCCTTCCATCCCGTCATTGGCGATGGCCTGAACATGCGCCCACCACGCCTTGCCCCGCGCTTCGCCGCTCGGCGGCGCGGCCGCGACCGGCTGGAGCGCGATGGCGGCTGCGAGCGAGAGCAGGACTGTAGAAAACAGGGCGGGGCGGAAGCGAAGGGTCAATCGATATTCCCCCGGAAAGCGTGAGGATCGAGGCTACCGCGTTGCAACAAAGGCGACAAGCGCGGATAATCGGCCGCAGGACGAGGCGTGCCGCACCGATTAAGCTTGTTCGTTGATGAAACTTTGTGGCTCCTGCGGCGATATGGATGTGAGGGTTTCGGAGAGCGCATATGACGAAGCATGATCGCAGCAGCGGCGCACGGCGCGGCCGATCGATCATCCTGTTCGCGCTGCTGGCGGGATCGACGCCCGGCATCGCCACGGCGCAGGATGCCATTGGCGCCGCCGCAGCCGGGGTAGGATCGCCGTTCGAGCTGGCCTTCTGGCAGTCGGTGGCGGCGAGCAACGACGTCGCGCAATTGGACGCCTATCTTCAGCGCTATCCAAACGGCACATTCGCCGGGCTTGCGCGCGCAAAGATTGCGGCGCTTTCGCCGCAGCAGGCTGCGCCTGCCGCACCCGTGACAGCCCCGATGCAGGCGGCCCCAATGCAGGCGCCGCCAGTTCGGCCGGCGCCGGAAGCCGTTACTGCGCCAGCTGCGGCCGCAGCGACCCCGCCCGTGCCGGATGACACGCCTACCCCGATCGCTGCGCCCGCCACGGCTGCGGTTGCGGCGCCGCCGATCAGCGAACCGCCGATGTCACCCACTGGCGTGCAGCCGTATAGCACGCCGGCTGCGGTTCGCGCGGCGCTGCCCTTGCAGCCGACACTCGCCGCAGTACCGGCGGTAACGCTCCCCGCGCGCTTCTGCTCGGCGGCCGAGCGCGACGATTTCTACACCCGCACGATCCGCCCCGCGAGCGAGATTGCCGCCGGCAACAACCGGAAGGCCAATGCCTATCTGGATGCGGTGCAGGTTCAGCACGACGCCTACAGCAAGAACAACGACATGACCGGCATCAACATCACCGCGCAGGAAGCGATCGGCTATGGCAAGGTCGCGGCCGACGCGTTCAAGGCGAGCAGCGATTTCACCGCGCTGTACCAGGCGCTGATGGCGCTGCCGATCGAGGCGTGCCGATGAAGCGATTTGCGTTTCGATCGCTCACTGCTGTGATCGACCGACAAGCGCCGGAGAGCAGAATGGCGAAGCTGCAAGCTTGCGGTGTGGAGAGCCACACCGGCATCGTGAATACGAGCGGCCGCGAATACCAGCGGCCGCAAGGGCGCGGGGCGTAGCACCTATTTCCGCGACCCGATGGTTCGCTGCTGGAATTCATCACCTATCCCAAGCCGGAACAGACGCGCGTCCTACTTCTTCGCGAGCACCGTCAGCGCGGCGGTCGTCATCGCCTCGATCGCAGTCGAGATCGTCTTCTCCGCGTCTGGGGCCCAATAGGCGCTGTGGATCGACGGCAGCCTGGTGATGTCGCCCTTGGCCGCCGCCCATTTGTTGGCGGGCACGCCGCCGACCCAGAACAGCAGCGCCTGCTTCGATTTATCGGCGAGCCAATATTCGCTGAAATCCTCGCCGCCCATCTGCGGACGCGACGTGACGACGCGATCCTTACCGAAGCGTGCGGTGAAGATTTCGGTCATCTGCGCGGTGATGTCATGCGTGTTGAAGGTCGCCGGGGTATGTTCGTTCGCCAGCGTGACGATGGGCATCAGATCGTCGGGAAGGCCGGCTGCGATCGCCTCGCCCTTTGCGATCCGCGCGATCCCGTCGAGCAGATGCTGGCGTATTTCGGGCTTGTAGCTTCGCACGGTGATCTTGAGATGCGCGTCGCCGGGGATGATATTGTGCTTGGTGCCGCCGACGAAGCTGCCGACGGTCACCACGCCGGATTCGAGCGGATCGGTCTCACGCGAGATTAGGATCTGCAAGGTCGTGACGATGCGCGAACCGGTCACGATGGGATCGTTGGCGAGATGGGGATAGGCGCCGTGGCCCCCAATGCCCTTCACGATGATGTCGACCGAATCGACATTGGCCATGATGTAGCCATCGGTCACCCCGATCGTGCCGGCCGGAAGCTGCGCCGAATCGTGGAAGGCGATCTCGGTGTCGGGCTTGGGAAAGCGCGTGTAGAGCCCATCGTTGAGCAGCGCGCGGGCGCCCTGCCCGATCTCCTCGGCCGGCTGGCCGATCATCACAAGCGTGCCCGACCAGTTCGCCTTCATCGCCGCCATGCGCCGCGCGATGCCGATCCAGCTCGTCATATGCGTGTCATGGCCGCAGGCGTGCATCACGCCGACATTCTGACTGGCATAGGGCAGCCCGGTCGCTTCGGTGACGGGGAGCGCGTCCATATCGGCGCGCAGCAGCAGCACCGGGCCGGGCCCGTTCCTGAGCACCGCGACGACGCCGGTGCCGCCGACGCCGCTGGTCACCTCAAACCCCGCCTTCTTTGCTTCAGCCGCCATGATGCCGGCGCTCCGCGTCTCTTTAAGCGAGAGCTCGGGGTGGATGTGGAAATCCTTGTAGATGGCGATCAGGTTCGGCATGTCGGCCGTGACCGCGCTCGAAAGCGGGTCCGCCTGCGCCGGTGCGGCAGCAAGCGCCACGGCGATAATCGCGGCCAATCCAACAAGCTTCATCCCGGATCCTTCGGCAAGAGTTCGACCACGTCCACCAGTGATTCCCAGCGTGGATAGGGGAAGACGATACGCCAGCGCCGCGCGCCCACCCGTTCGACGATCCCCACCATATCGCGTTCGGTATCGCGGCCATAAGGCAAAGGCCGCGCCTCATCCCCGAGCATCATGCTCCCGAGGAAGATCATGCGGTTGCCCTCGTCGGGGAAGATATCGCCGACCGGCCGTTGCGACCCATCGAGCTTGAGAAAGCGCAGCCGCCCCCCCTCCATCGCCGAGATCCGGCAACTGAAATAGGGATAGGCGATATAATCGAGCATGCCTTTCGACTGCGCGCCCATCTTGATCGTGCGGCAACGATAGTCACCGGCCGGCAGCATCGGATCGTCGAGCGCCTGATCCGGTTTGAGAAGCGCGCCCTGTGCCGCGATCTGCGGACTATTGCCCGCCGTCGATGCCTTGCCGAGGCCCGACATCCAGGCACTGCGCCAGCGGGCAAGACGATCGCGATCCTCATTGCTGATATAGAGCCGCCAATCATTGGACTTCGGCTTCTCGACCTTGGGCGGCTTCTCGACTTTCGGCTCCCTGGGCGGCGGCGGCGCCTCAACGCCGCCGTTGCTCCCGCCGCACGCCGCGAGCGCGAGCAGGCTCGTGATGGCAATGGCACGTATCGAATGCTGCAAGCGATCGTCCCTTCCCGCTATCCCAGCGGTATAACCGTCAGCCTGCCCTCGCGATCCATCGCTGGCAAGCCTTTGCGGTGGCGCGAGCCGCTTCAGACCGGGACGAACGGGATGAGCCTGCTTCGACGATGGTCGTCATGCCGAACTTGTGTCAGCATCCACGCAACCGCGCCGGGATGCTAGTTGAAGCTGATGGCGCGCGTTTTGGGAGGGGCGAGGTTATCCCCCCTACTGTGCGGTCCAGCCGCCGTCGATCGACATGTTGGCGCCGGTAATCCCCGCCGCCGCGTCGCCGCAGAGGAACAGCGCCATTGCCGCGACCTGCTCGACGGTGACGAACTCCTTGGTCGGCTGGCCGGCGAGGAGGACGTCGTTCATCACCTGCTCGCGGGTCATGCCGCGCGCCTTCATCGTGTCGGGTATCTGCTTTTCGACGAGCGGCGTCCAGACATAGCCGGGGCTGATGCAATTGGCGGTGATGCCGAAGGTCGCGGTTTCGAGCGCGACCGTCTTGGTAAAACCGGCGAGGCCGTGTTTCGCGGTGACATAGGCGCTCTTGAACGGCGATGCGGTGAGCGAATGCGCCGAGGCGGTCTGGATGATCCGGCCCCATTTCTTAGCCTTCATATAGGGGAGCGCCAGCCGGGTGGTGTGGAACGTGCTGGTGAGATTGAGCGCGATAATCAGGTTCCACTTGTCGACCGGAAAATCCTCGACCGGGGCGACATGCTGCATGCCGGCATTGTTGACGAGGATATCGACGCCGCCGAATGTATCGGCTGCCTCCTTCATCATCGCCTCGATCTCCTCCTGCTTGGTGAGATCATGCCCGCTGTAGATCGCCTTCGCGCCGCTCGCCGCCTCCAGCGCAATTCGCTCCTTCTCGATCTCGGCAGCGTCGCCGAAGCCGTTTATGACGATGTTCGCGCCCTCCGCCGCCATCACCTTGGCATAGGCCAGGCCGATGCCCGAGGTGGAGCCGGTGATCAGTGCGGTCTTGCCCTTGAGGAACATTACGGGTCTCCGGTTTATCTTACGGTGAGATCGAAGGCGGCGGTTTCGCCGTCATAGATATTACGCGCGAGCAGCGCCGATTTGTCCATCGTCGCGGCGATCGCGGCGCGGCCGGCGGCGATATGATCGTGCATCGTGCGCGCCGAAAATTCATAATCGCGCGATCCTCCCTCCCATGCATTGGCGCGGTAGATGAGCTGGACGACGTTGACAGCATGTTCCCTCGTCGCGTGCCGCAGCGCCACCACATCGGGATCGCTGGCCATTTCGGGGGGCAGCCTGTCGAGCAGCTTGGACACCAGCTGGTGCTCCTGCCGGGTCTTGACGAGCTGATCGCTAATCTGGCGGGTACGGCTGGAATATTGGATTTCCTTGGCGCGCGCCATCACGTCGGTGATGGTCTTGGGCCGTTCGGCGGACGAGGAGAAAAGGTCGACCTGGAAGATGAGCATGTCGGCATCCTGATGCTCGACGACATGCGCGAGCGGGGTGTTCGAGACGATACCGCCATCCCACCACAGCTGCCCGTCGATCTCGACCGGCGGTAGCCCCGGCGGCAGCGCGCCGGATGCCATGATGTGCCGCGCGTCGATGCGTTCTTTGCGGGTATCGAAATAGCGGAAATTGCCGCTTTCAAGCTCGACCGCGCCGACCGACAGCCGCATGGGGCCGCTGTTGAGCAGATCCCAGTCGACCAGCGCGTCCAGCGATTCCCTAAGCGGAGCGCTGTCGTAGAAGCTCAGCGCCTCGCAGCTGCTGTCGGGGGCGAAGAAGGGCGACAGAAGGCGCGGGCGGAACAGGCCGGGCACGCCGAAGGTCGCGACCGTCGCCGCCGACAGTTCATGCACCACTTCGCGCGCCCAATCGCCACCCCAGATCGGGAAGGCGGGCAGCGCGCCGGTCATCTTGTTCCAGAAAGCGTGGAGCCGTTCGACTCGTTTGCCCGGAGGGTTGCCGGCGATGATCGCGGCATTGGCCGCGCCGATCGAGATGCCCGCGATCCAGTCGATCTCGATGCCCGCTTCGTCGAGCGCTTCGTAGATGCCGAGCTGATAGGCGCCGAGCGCGCCACCGCCCTGCAATACGAGGGCGACCTGATCGGGAAGCGGAAGACCGGGCGCGGCGAGCTTTTTAACGCGCCGCGCCGATGGCTTGGGGGGAGTAGCATCGGCCATGAAGCGCTATGTGCGCCTCATGCTGCGCTGCATCAAGAGGTGCTGCTAAGCATTGGCAAAACAAATCCGCCGCCAGCGCCCGTCCCCATTTCACCGCGGCAGCGCGGCTCATCGTCGGGATCGCCGCCTTCACCGAGGCGTACATCCCATGTTGCGCAGAGCCGATACATCAAAGGGCCGACGGTAACGACCGCCGGCCCCGATGTGGATCGCGAAATCAAACGACGAAAGCGTAGCTTAATAGGTTCCGGAAAAGGCCCGATTGAGATTGTGCGGGCCGTTCGAATCCTCTTCGTCCTTCCACGCGGCGAACGCCTGCGCGGCGGTGCGGTTGATAACCACCTTGTCGTCGACCTTCACGATCCATGCCGAGGGGATCGAATGATGATGCCCGCTGGCATTTTTATCGTTCTTGGTCAGCAGGATGCGATCGCCGCGAACATGATCGACTTCGCCGATATGAGCGCCGTCCGATCCGACGACCTCCTGCCCTTCCTGCGCCGACTGCAGCGACCGGCGCTGGGTATCGCGGGTCGAGCGCCAGCTTCCGAATTCACTGTCGAACCGTTCCTGATGCTCGCGGCGATAGTCTTCATAATCCCGATCGAGGGCTTCGACCTGCCGACGGCGCCATGCGCTGTAGTTGGGATCATGGCCACGCCCGTCGTGTTCGACACTGCGCGCGCCGCCATAGCCGCTCTCGAAGCCCGGATAGAAGCCACCGATCATGGGATCCGCAAAGCCGACGGCCGACGCTGCATAACGCTCGTCATAGCTGCCCGGGCCGTGGCGACGCTCATATTCGCGCCGCGCCACACGCTCATCCCAGCGGCGGCGGCGCTCGGCCTCCTCATCGCCGAACCAGGAGCGCACCTCATCACCGGCGCGATCGAAAAAGCCACGATCGTCCGGGTGATAATCGCTTGGCGGGCGACGATCGTCACGATCGCGATACTCGTCGCGCGGCTGATAACCCCGACCGCCGCCTGCGTCGGATCGGTAATCGCGCTCGCGCGGATAGCTCGCCCGGCCATAGTCGCGGTTGTAATTTCGTCCATGGTCCCGGGGGCCATTACGTTCGTAACCCATCGCATCCTCCATTTTTGGACTGTGTTCAACCGGATGAGGCGAAAGGGGGAAAGCCCCACCCGGTCTATGTCGGCAAAAACGCATCACTGTGCGCGGCTGTTCCGGCCGATGGGACGGATCGAGCGGCGGAACCGATGGATGGAAAATCGAGGTCAAGGCGCATGACGCGGGAGGCAGGTTCGAGCTGGATTTTTTGCGAGGGTACAGCCGCCTCGCCTGTTGCATCGCGCTTATGAGGCCATTAGAGGATGCAACCGATTGGTGCCGGGGCTGTAGCTCAGATGGGAGAGCGCTGCAATCGCACTGCAGAGGCCAGCGGTTCGATTCCGCTCAGCTCCACCAATCTCTATCATTACGCGTTTGAGAAATATACGTAATTACGTATTTTGGGCATTTGCGCCCACACTTCTTCCCACACTAGCCTGCGATCGTACGCGAGCGTTCGCGGGCCAAGGCGAACGTGCACAAATCCTCAAATGCGAATCTGGGGGCTACGCCAGTTCGGCGTGGCCCGGTGACGATGGAGATCATACCATGCGGACGTCACATCCGCGGTTGCTGGCATCTCTATAAGCCCATTCCGCTTCTCCCAGCGGACCATGGCGGCTTTCCAGGCCTTGCGGACCTCCGTGCCTTCGCCGACGCCGCGGACGGAAGCGTAAAAGGGCATGTGCGATAATATCTCGACCATTCGAGCGATCAGCTCCGGCGTGAAATCCTCACGCGACTTTTTCATGTAGAATTTACCCGGCTGGAGCGGGTCGGGCATCAACAACTCCACGTTTCGCGGCAACTTGAAGATATATTTTCCAAGCCCCGCGATGTGGCGGGCTGACATGTCACACGGCTTGAAATCGACTGCCTTGCCGTAGGGGTTGCTGACCGACGGAAGGAGCATGATCGCCTTCGGAAGCTTCTTTGGCCGCAGCTTCTCTTCGATGTGCCAACATGCAAGGTGCGCATGGAAGCTGACCATGACGGGCTGGCCTACGATATAGGGCAGGACGAAGACTGGCTCGACTCGGAAGACGCCGTGAAGCCTATGTTGAACCATGAGCTTGATGATTTTGCGGTTGAAGGCCTTCAAATCGAAATTGACGTCGTCGATGGGGCATACGCCAATACCGAGGCAAATGGTGCCCAGCCAAAATTGGTGCTCGCGACGGTCTTGGTGGATATGGTGAAAGTCCAACAACGCATTGGCCATCGCTTCAATCGACGGTGCTGATAACGGTACGCTGGATCGAGGGATGTTGCTTCCCGCCAGCATGTCGATGGTGATGCGATCCAGAAAACGGTTGTGAGGCTTTTTCAGGGAATGCCCGTTCCGCCACGTATTGAATTTATTGATGAATGTGTCGCCGTACTCACGTTCTTGGTCGCCGACATATTCAGCTTCGGGATAGGTCTGCATGGGGGGAAAACTCATTTGGTGATTCCCCCACTCCGTTGGCTCAGGGGAGGGCCAGGGAGCGGAGGATGATCATATTGACGTAATAGTTGTGACTGACATGGAGGCAGCGTTCAGATCAGCCAGTTGTGGCTTGATGCCGGCGGGCCGTGAACGCCCTGCCGGCACCTATTATTGTTGAAAGAATGAACTGCCTTGGCGGCCGTACTTAGTCTTCCAAGCGATTCCGCCTCTGTTTCGCGAGCGAGCGCTTATGGATTCTCTCCATGGCTGGAGGTCTCGGCTGACGTTTCCGTCGGGGTGGCCCTTTACGCGATCTTTTTTTATCACGTGAAGGCGCTGGAACTTCGCCATCACCACCGCTGACGGGAGCAATATCGTCACCCCAAAGATCATGCATTCGCTTCCAGAACCCCGCGACCGGAAAATTCGCGCTGATCGCCTGCATGGTCGGACGCTGGGCCTGAGATTTCTTCACCTTGTTCAGGACTGACCTAATCAGGCCGGCCGATCCGCAGCCTTCGATAAGAATGTGCTTTACCGCAAGGTGAGATCGAATCTCGAGGATGAGCATTAGTTCTCGAGGCGTTAGTGATCGGCTAGCGCCCCGTCCTTTTGACCGGTCTGCAGGGTCACTGAGCGAAACAACGGCGGTCTTTGGAACCGCCGCTGCCATGATCGCAGTCAGAAGCTTATCCTTCGGAATCGCTTCAATCCGCACACCGTCGGCGTAGGACCATTCCCATGCCTTTTTCTTCTCGATGCTGGATCGTTCACTCGAAGTATCAAAGACCGACGGCGTTATGAAAAACACGTACAACGTCAGCAAAATCTGTTCGTCGGCTTCTATGCCCCTGCCGTTTATAGCGACATCGGTAGCGAGGATCGAGAAGGAGAAGCCGCCGCTCTGACGTGCGAGCGCTTTCGCTGCGGTATTCAGCTTGTTGATGGCAGGTAGCACTTCCTGCGGCGATACCAGGCCGCGGTCACAACGTATTCTGGCGCGATAAACACTACTGCCAGCGTAGGTTTCGATTAGACCGCAGATTTCGCCTTCGAGCGCCCTGCCTAAGGTTTCCATGACGATTGGATCGCATGCGAGCAGGCTCATTGAACGAGCTCCCTTAAGGCCAGCGAATCCGGCCAAAGCGTTCCTATCAATCTGCTTTTCGACGGTCGAATCGATGGCAGACCATAGAAGGTCATTCAGTTCGTTGATCTTCTTTGAGATTTTACCTTCTGTGTCGTTCTTCATGTCAGTTTTCCTCAGACACGAGTGTCCTCTCCCGGTTGCCCGAGATGGATCACTCGCGATTGCTATGGTTTTGGCGCTGCTTTGATCTGTTCGCGCCAGTTAAAAGCGCCCGGGCGCTCGCGCCCAGTTACGATTCAGATCGTACGCGGCGCATTCGCGATAAATTCGCGCAGGCTATCGACTATGATAAACCGACGAGATCCGTATTTATAACTCTCTATGACGCGATTTTTGCACATTTTATGAAGCGAAGTTCTACCTAGCGACAATATCGTACAAGCCTCGCGCACCGATACTGACAAGATTAACCGATCTAAATTTTCTTCAGTCATTTTCTTTCCTTGGTTGTCGTGAGTATTTCCAATTAACGATGCTAGCTCGATTTTTTTAGAGAAGAAATTTCGAAAAATCTGCAAAACTATTTGCACAATCAGAAATTTTCAGACTAGCTTTAAGGGGTTTGAATTCCCGTAATCACGGGATTTGGAACTTGAGGTCGCCGAGAAGGGGAGATGGCAATGCATCCCGTGTGGCAGTGCTCAGTTTTGGACTTGTCTCCGGATGATTCGGTAGAGCTTCCGGTGCGGCATTCTTCCGAGCTCGTCCGCATCGAGATATTCCAGCGCGCGGCGAAGTTGATTCTAAAAGAATACCGAACCCGTATCCGGCAGGCGCGAAAACAGTCCGCTCCGCGCAAACCAATCACTTGGATCGTGGACAAACCTGATGAATGGCTCGCTCGCACACTCTACGTGCTACTCGCTCACTTCATCGACAAAGGGTTTGCCAATACCTTTGCGGAAAGCCCAGGCTCGCAGCGTCCTAAGAGAAGTCTGCACCCGTCGGGGCTCAATTCATTCAATTTGGGCGTTACATCGGTCATGGGCAAGGATTTGTCGCCGCAGAAAAAGACCCGACTGATTAGACAATTGCTATACGCATATTGTCACTACGTACCTCCTAACTTCCTAGCCGCGTTCACCACGCATGCCGGTGGCTTAGATCGCGTCGCAATGAACGTATCAGACGCGCAGATGTGCGAATTTTACCGCCCTTGGGTTGAACGCATTATTGAAGAGCGAGAAGGCGGTCGCTACATTCTAGATGCTCAAATCTATTTCTCGCGAAAGCTTTCAGGCTACGATGCGTTTAAACAATCGCTGCGAGGAGACTATGACCCTTCGCGCGACTTTGACGCTCAGTGACGTATGAGCGTCAGCTCAAAGGGCATGACGAAGCACAGCCGCGATGCGCTACTTGTTACTTTATCACATTTTTGTCACGACGAGAAAAAATCGGAAAAATTACGCCAACGGCTCGTCTTCGATTTCCGACATAATTGGGCCTGCCTTACCTCCTTTGGCCGCATCGTGCGGAGCGCGCCAACCTCGATCCGGCCGGCCATCGCCCAGTGGGGCGGAGAAATGTCGCTTGGGCGATTTTCCTCGGGGACGAGCCGGACGTTCTTGGCCTGCACTTCGAGGGTGACGATCTCGCCGGTGTAGGAGCCGTCGCTACCTTTCGTGAAAATGCCGATCTGTGGGTGAGATACGAGGGCAGGAAGCTGTTACGTTTCTACGGGCTGTGAATACGGGTCATCCAGGATCGCTGTCTACAATCCATGCCGACGCCCCCTTGCGCGCGATAGATCAACTCGCCTTGCTCGTTTTGCAGACGGGGATGCGAATGTCATGGACGGATGTCGTCAGTTACGTCAGGCGTTCGCTCGATATTGTCGTGCAACTCAGGCGAGGGGTGGGACCGCAAGATTGAGCGCATATTGTTTGTCAGCAAACTATGCAGACCAGGTGCGTAGTTAGGCTGCCGCTTACGGTTGGCGGTAGCCGGCACACTGCAGCACCAGCGAGAAATGTCTGTCGCGATTGAACTCTTCAAACTGAGGCCGATCGTTAGAATCATGGAATGCATCGCAAGTATTTATAAACGGATGAAATGTAGTCCGGGGCAATGCGCAGCCAGCTAGTTCGCCCGATCTCCCCTCCGACACACGCAGCATGGCTGTTGCGATTTGCGGCTGAACCCGTTTATGGCCGAGAATCGCCCGCACTCTTTGTACTTGCCTTTTTTTCGTTGGTAATAGTTACCGGGGTCGTAGGCCAGTGGATAGGCTATCGGGGAAAAGAGCTAAACACAGGCCTCGAGTTTTTCGTAGTCTTGTGGACCATAGGCCATTTGGCTCAGAGTTTTCACGCAAAATTCTTCCCAGATATCTGTAAGATTATCGCTCTTTTTTTCTTGGTATCATCTACCGCGCCGTTAGCTGGCGCCGTTCTAGCAGGCAGCAATTTTCCATTAGCCGATGCTACTCTTAGCGAATTTGATCGCTTGCTGTTTCCCGGTTTGTACTGGCCTGACATGGCCCGCGCCTTCAATCGATACCCCAGCCTGATGAAATTGCTGTGCCACGCCTATGTGTCGTTGGGCTGGCAGCCTCCGCTCCTTATCATCATGCTTTGTACCCTTAACCAAACCAGGCATTGCTGGAATTTCGTTTCGTGTTGGGCTGCATCGCTGCTCGTTACGATAGCGATCTTCCCCCTGTTACCGGCCGTCGGTCCTTATTCTTACTTTGGGATTACGGAGGAAATGATGCCTGCGATCCTATGCGGCTCGGCTTGGCATTATCCCATAACGCTTCAACATCTGCGGGATGGATCGATAAGTGATTTAGGCGCGAACGTACTTGAAGGCATCGTAGCGATGCCGAGTTTCCACGCAGCTAGTGCCGTGCTGCTTTTCTGGTTCTATGGGAAACTTGCATATTTGCGCTGGCCTTTTTGGACTCTCAACTTCTTCATGTGGATGTCAGCAGTGCCTGTTGGGGGACATTACCTTGTCGACGTTGTCGCGGGAACAGCAATTGCACTCTGTGCCATTTATCAGGTGGAACGCTGCGGGCCATCGGACGGAGCCTTACCGATAAGGTGATAGGCCCGATCGGATGTGCGCCTATCAGTCGATCTGTGCGCCAGCTCTTTTCGGGATCCTCCAGCCAGGCTCGGTTTTAGCCTTGCCGAGCCCGAGCCTTTCGGTCACGCGGTCGAGCGCCGAGACAAGTCCTCCCAGGCTACCACATCAAGCGCCACGTTCGTCCAATTGCGCGCAGTACGCGGCTGGCCGATGCCGTCATCCGACGACAGCGAGACCCGGCAGAGGCGATTGGACGCCTATTGGACACGTGCGACGAGCGGATGTCCACGTACGAATCTTGCTGAGCAATCAGAGACGCTAAGTATCGACGCCGCGTTGGGTCGATCCGGCGACACGGTTAGTGATTTTTCATGGTGATCGGCCGCGACGGGTGAGCAGTATTGTGCTTGACGCGCAGATAGCCAAGGGACTGTCAGGATTTCCGTGTGCGGGCGGGCGGTTGAACATTACGCCGCCATGGCCCTGATGAAGCGCTCGCCGAATATGACGGCGAACTGCACCTTTGCCATGGACCACTCACGTGGCGGCTTTTTCCACTCCTTTTCCGATCGGTTCAAGATCAGATAGAGAAGCCTGGTGGCGGCCTCGTCGCTGAGGAAGTGCCCCCTGGCCCTGACGGCCCGCCTGAGCTTCGAGTTCAATGCCTCGATTGTTACACTGTGATACCGGTCACCTGAATTCCGGCTCCGGTGGTGCCAGGTGCGCCGGACGAGTTGTAGTAGCCCGGCGTGCTGATCCCGCTGGCGTTAATGAGGACCTTCACGCTCGATGATGTCGCCGCCAAATCCACCCCGGTCGGGTCGATGAAGCACGCGTCTTGCCCGGTCCCGATCAGGAAGATCATCTGAGCGAACCCGTCATCCTTGCCGTCGATCATCGGCACGATGCGAACGCGCTTGCTGCTGCTGTTGAGTGCGATGGCGTATGTCGTACCGTTGCCGATCAGCGGATTGCTGATGCGGCAAAGGATCTGGGATCCGCTGCAATCACCGTCCATGGATACCCCATAGGGGCAGTCCGTGATCTTCACACTGGGGTCGATCGTCAGGTTCTTCTGTCCGTTGCCGTAAACGCCATAGGTGGCCCCGGCTTCAGCGCAGATGATTTGCGCGCCACCGCAAATTGTAACCGCCCCACCACCGCTAGCCTTGATCACCGTTTGAGCCGATGATTTGGCCTGGAAGTAGCCGCCGTCAATCGTGATCGCCGCCTGTGCATTCAGGCCGGAAATGTCGATGGCAGGACCCGAACACTGATCGAGCACGCAATCGCGGAAGAAGACGTCCTGCATCCCGTAGGCACCGGAACCGGAGGCGGCATAAACGATGCCGTTTGTCGCAGCGGACGTCTCAAAGCGATCGACGAACAGATCGGCGGCCTCGCCGTTGAGATACAAGCCTATTTTCGTGATCGACAGCGCGTTGCCGAGTTCGACGGAACAATCCTCGACATACAGCGAAGCGTTGCCGCCGTTGAGGATGGCAGGCGTCCCATAGCCCCAGAATCCGTAGAAAAAGTCCGAGCCGAGTTGAGACATCGAGCGGAACGCCTTGCAGCGGCGGAAGAATGTGCCGACGCAGCCGTACATGAAGATTCCGATCAGCGGCTCCCACGTGTAGACGCGATCGAACTCGCAATCGAGCAGGTAGGTTGCGACTACACACTTGGTCGCATTAATGGGGGAACTTGGGGCAGTGAGGCGGCCGCTATGCTCAAAATTGATGTCCTTGACCCTGACGCCGCGTAGATAATCATTGACGGACGGGGGCTGAATGTCCGCGCCGACTTGGAACACCGATGTCGAGTCGTTGTTGCAAAGTACGCGGGTTCCGCTTGCGGAAGTATACCCGTCGGACAGCCCGACACCCTGAACTGTCCGGTAAGGCGCCTGCACCTTCCATGTGCTGCTGATGTAATAGTCTCCCCGCGCGAGTGAAGTCACGGGACACAAAGCAACGCACGCCTTAAGTGCGGGAAGGCAATCCGGCCCGCCTAATATTGCGCCGAACCATTCAGGCTTGCCGTGGATGCCGTCCCAATTTCGCGCCCAGTAGAAGCCCGTGGTGCTCGACACGACATAAAGGCCCTTCTCCGGGTCGCTTGGCGGCGTACCCGAAAAGCATTCGAAGATACCCTCGCGGCCGGCTTCGGTCAGAAAAACGGTATTGCCTGCGACCGGGCTTGCGAGTCCCGCCATTGCCAGCGTGCTGGAAACAGTTGTTACGTTTGCCATTGTTGCTTTTCCTATCGCCTAAAAATCCACTGTCGTCTTGAGAAGGTACACAGAGCATTGTGCGTTTCAAACTCCGGCGCTTCCTTTCGGAAGGGACCCAGTTGCCGCCGCTCGGCGAATGATAATCGACCACGTCACGTCACCCGGCGCACAGCTGAGGCAGGCCCTAAGAGGCAGGCTATAACCTAGCTCTATGACGCACCCCAGACTAACATCGTCCCTTATCGAAACACTGGGTCGCCACGCATGAACATGCCGGAGTAGAACATGAAAAAGAACAAGGAGAACACCACCACAACAGAGAACAGGATAGCCCTCCAATTCATCGAACTTCTCTGTGCCAAAATCTCATTTTTGTTACGAGACGCCTTCTACGTTTGTAAATAGCTAGGGCCGACAAGAAGCGGCTGTTCCGACGCGGATAGAAGGCTACCCCCAGCGGGGTCGTATAAGATATCGGCAGCTATACACCCGTCCATCAAATCCCCTGCTTTTAGCTTTGCGTTGGTGCCCCGCGTGAGCAAGCCGAAGACGCCGAACGCGATAACACCAAACACCGTCGATCCAGCCCCTCCGGTTCCTCTGTCGCCCTGCTCGCCGATAAGCGGTATACGGCCACTGGGTAGGTCGATATAGAGAAGCTTAGCGCTTAGCCGACCTGCCTTGCCAACGGCACCGCTCTCATGGGCAATCAAAACTTCACCCCAAGCCTGCGCCCCGACCGGAATCACCGTCTTGCCATCGACCACAACGGCCGAGTTGACGCGTAGGACGAACCGATCGCCCGCCCGCGCAACCTTGGTCGAAACTTCGTTGACGACCATCAAGCTAATCATTGTGCCGCGCTTAAGCACCAGTACTCCGGCAGGCGGCGCTGAGGCGGTAGCTGTGTCATGGCTAGGCGATGGGGCCGGCATCTGAGCAAATGCCTGCGTGGATAGCGCAGACAGCGAAGAGAGAAGGATCAATCCCTTTCTCACCGCTACTCCCGCCGCCGCTTTAATGCGCACTATCAGTTGAAGGCGTGAGGGTAGCTGGCTGAGTATCGATAAACTTCACCGCAATGCCCGTGGCGTTGGATTTACCCCAGCTAAAGGCGGAGACATGGCTGTCGCCATAGCTTGCCTTTACGACAGCATCCGCTCCGAGCTTTTCGGCACGCTCCCAAAGCTCAGCGTAAATCTTATTCTGGCTGGCTTCTGCACTGAAAATAGTTGCCTTGCGCACGCCCGCTTTGACCTCGCCAATCACCGTATAAGGGCGATCGGTGATGTCGTAGGGAAAGACAGGCAAGCCGACGGCTTCGTTGACCATTTTGAAGGTGTTAGCAGGTTGTGCGGCGTTTCCCGAGGTGGCCGCCAATATGGCAGCAACGGCGACAGCGATGGTCTTGAACTTCATATAAATGATCCTCCTTATTGAGTTTTCCGAACATTAGTGCCCGTCGCGGTAAACGCCGGCTGCTTTTTACAATTTATTGCCACCATGCGGGCCTTCTTGCTCGTGTTCCAGCCTTGGGAGATGCCCGTTGCTGACGGTGCCTGCAACGGGCGTCGCAGGGAGCTTTGTGACGGGCTCTTCTGAGGTTGCCTCCAACGGCGCTGCCATTTGGGGTATCGCCGCCTCATCCGGAGCAGGGATCGAACGTTGGCCAGAGCTTGGCAGCAGGATGCCGTCGATCCGTTTCACCACATACTCCAGCGGTAACGCGCCCTTGTTCATTACGCGACGGTAATGCTGCGCAGGATCGTGAGCCGGAATACCTTCAACGATGTCACGAGCATCCAGTCGTCCGATATAGCGCAGCACCAATGCACTCGCGATATAGGCATCGTGGCGTGAGAAAAGGCGGTTGAGTTCTGCTTCCGTCAGTGTCTGCTGCGCGATCAGCACATCGAGCGTCGAGCGTTCCCCAGCACGGTATTCCAGTCGCATACCTCTAAAGGCGAGCTCGGCAGCCTGAACCTGAGCCTCATTGCGCCCAATGTTGGCGGTATATGTAACTTTCTGATTCCAGGCATTTGCCACGTTTTGAACCATCGACCGCCGCGTCGCTTCGATTGACAAACGGTCGCTGGTGTTGACGTCCAGTGCTTGTCTAATCTGCGAACTCGTACGGCCTGACGTGAAAATGGGAATGGACAGCGTTGCCAAGCCGGTCAGCGCTCGATCGCGATTGCGCTCGTTGAAGGGATCTATCGTGGAGGAATAGCCATAGCTTCCACGCAAAGAGACCGTCGGCCGTTGTTCGGTACGCGCAATCTGTACGTTCGTCCGTGATGCCTCCTCCGTCAGCAACGCTTGCCGAAACTCGGGGCTGACTGCTGCGGCCAAATCGAAAGCGAGTTCTGCAGTAACCGGCAGCCCAGGCAGTGGCGGCTCGGCCGCGAGGGCACCCGGATTATGACCAACGGCTGTCGTATACGCCGCCTGGCTCACCCGAAGCTGGTTCTCGGCAAGAGCGAGGTTAGCCTCTTCGGCATAGAGTTGCGCCTCGGCTTGAGCTTCATCGGTGAGCGTTACTTCTCCGCCGCGTCGTCGTGCGGCGGTTTCTTTCAGCTGCAGCTTGAGTGCTTCCAGATTGACGCGGCGAATTTCGAGCGCCTGGGCATCACGGCGAACGTCCAGATACGACTGGATGACGGAAAACACGACATTCTGCTCGACAGCCCGCAAGGCTTCCCGCGCAGCACGAATTCGCTGCTCTGCCCCCTGCACCTCAAGGGTTGTGCGTCCGCCGCTATATAAGGGTTGGTCGACGACCACTTGAGCGCTGCCCAAATTACTCTTCGGATGGCTATCGGGCAACGACGTGCCGTTTATGAAGCTTCGCCGCAACCGATCGTCGTTATAGCTCGCGGTGGCCTGAATCTGGACATTGGGCCCATACGCCGATCGAGCCTGTACATAGCCTTCGTCGCTCGCCCGCAGCTGCGCTCGTTGAGCCTGCAGTGTGGGATTAGACTGGTAGGCATAAGCAATAGCCTCGGCCAGAGTCTCACCATGAGCCGGCCACGGAACCACTCCGAACAGGATCAAGCCGAACGCCGCGAAGGAAGCAGTGCTCGATCCGCTCGACGGCGGTGGTCTGCGCTCCCGCCGCGCCGACGTACACGGAGATCCTGACGTACACATCTTACTCACGTTGTTATCCGGCCGTTCTCGCGGTCGAGTTGCAACCGAGCCCTTGGGCGGACGCAATCAAGTCGCCCATCCCCTGTATCGCGAAGCTTTGCGGGCGGGATTTTGGCGTCGGCCGTATTACCACTACATGGGCGCCTTTGAGCACCGACAGTGGCATCATGACTTTGCCACCCGTCGGATTGGCGAGGCTTCGCCCTTCCAACTGTGCGCCGGTCTGCATCAATGCCGGATAGATATCATCCCACGAACGAACCGGTCCGCCATCGATCTGAAATGCTGCCTTGGTCGTGTTCAGCTTGCGGGCAAACTGAAATGCCACTGCGCCATGATCGTAGCTGACCAGCGGCTTGTGCCGCTTACCCTGAAACACGAGGCATTTTTTGGCGCCGGTAAACTTGTCGCTGACCACGCGGATATTCCACGCAGGCACGCGATAGTTATCGGTTTCAGTCTGCGACGATCCAAACGGCCAAAGGCTGATGGAAGCGATCAACAATGTCGTGATCATCGCCGATCAATTCACGCTTGCCGGTACCGGCTCATAGACCGCGACTTCGCGCTTTCCCTCCGGTGTCGTTCGGTGGAACTTGAAGGAGCGATCAGGGAACACGTTTTTCGACAAATCGAGCAGGATCTCGTCAACTGCACCAAAAGGTGCAATCAGCTCCATCAGCCACAAATTTTCGCCACCCTTCCACTCGTCGGCTCGAAGCTTATGCGCACCTGCCACAAGCCGCTCCTGCGTTTCGTCAGACACGAAAGCCCAGAAGGCAACGGCGGCCGGTGTCGATGGACCGTAAAATATCCGATATTGCTCCAGCATAAGTGGCGGCATGCAAAACCATTCGAGATCGCTGATGAACAGCTGCTTGTGCAGCGGTGATTGGGTCAGCAGCCATGTGATTTCGCCGAGCATCTGCGCGACGGTCTTGGGGGTCTGAGAAGGCGGAATAGATGACACGTTCATTCTTTCGTTTATCGCAGAAATGGCTGTCGTTAGCCGCCAATGCCTGCCGATTGAAGTGGGATAGTCGTCTGACTGGCCGCGAGCGATGGCGAAGCGTCGTTAGCCGAATCTCTCAGCCAGATTGCCACTGTTCCGCCGCTCGCGCCCTGCAACGACGCCATTGATTGCCGCAGCAGCGCCAGGCGTTGCAAGCCGGCTGCGTCTACGCCTCCGGGGGCTCCCACCGGGCTCCCAAGGTTTGCGCCGAGAGAGCGATCGTTGTCGCGTAAGGGCGTCGCGAGCGAGGCGAGCGTCGAACCGACCATCGATGCGTTCCGCCACCATTGTGGATCCGAACTTTCGACTTGCGTGGCATAGACGATACTCGATGACGGGCCGTCCAGCGATGCACGCGCGGTCGCTACAGGCGAAGAAGACGAGCCCGCCGCCAGCTCCGGCGCTGCCTGTATCTGGCTCCCGGCTGTGGGCGCTGCCTCGGCGTCGGCGGCTGAGACATCCGAGACAGCGTTCGCCTGTGCCTCCTTTGACGATTTCTCGTCTGCTGCATCGGCATAGCCCAGTGCGACATTGTAAAGAGCGCGTGTCGAACCATCAGCAAAAGTAACGCTGGATACACCCAACACGTCGTTGCTGTTGGCCTCTCCGCGGTCTGGATTCACTTTGCCTGCCAGATCGATCTGGGTAATGGCTGCCTGATCAAGCGTCTGAACTTCGCCCGTGCGCGACGCACCGTTGCCGTCCTGATCACGCCAGATAAGGAATTGCGAGAATGCTTTGTCCGAAGCATTCAGAACGCCATCGCCGCTGCTGTCGAACGCCGCTAGGCCTTGAAAACCAGTGCGAGCATTTGGCGCATCGCCGAGAAACGACAATTCCGTCGTTGGATCGA